>Ga0265327_10001068_pt1 | contig 38200 bp, 35 predicted proteins | sample 41621metaG_FD_202089 | JGI IMG/M metagenome (GOLD analysis project Ga0265327, IMG submission 202089) | Rhizosphere microbial communities from Carex aquatilis grown in University of Washington, Seatle, WA, United States - 4-16-21 metaG | ecosystem: Host-associated > Plants > Roots > Rhizosphere...
GCGCTGGGCAAGACCGCCACCGAGGACTACGTCGACTACTACGTCAAGACCAAGCAGGAAGAGTGGGCCGCCTACCACGAGCAGGTCACGCAGTGGGAAGTCGACCGCTACCTCACGCTCTTCTAGACAGTCACGCGGTGATGAGCACGACGCCGGTCAGTGCGAGGGCGACGCCCAACCACTGGCCGGCGGCGAGCCGTTCTCCCTGGCCGAGATGCGCAAGGCCGACGGTGACCACGGGGTAGAGCGATGACAGCACGGCCACCAGGCTGAGCAGCCCCAGCGTGGCGGCGGTGGCGAACGCCACGTTGGCGGTGGTGTCGATCAGGCCGATGACCGCGATTGAGGGCACCGCCGAGCGCGCCACCCGAGGCCGGAAAACAAGGGCAGCGACCACGAACACGGCCAGGGACGTGCCACGCGAGACCATCACCGCCCATACCGGGTCGGCCTCGGCAGCGCGGTCGAGGCCGACCAACTGCAGTCCCAGAGCGAGCGTTGCCGTGAGAGCGAACGCCACCGCAACCCGGTTGGTGCCACCTGCCGAGCCAGGCTCTCGGGACACCATGACGATGCCGGCGATGGCGGCGATGATGCCGATGGTGCCGGCCGGCCCCGGGCGGTCGCCGCCGGCGATCCCGACCAGCACGGGCACGATCACGCTGGTCGCCAGAATGGGCGCCGCGACGCTCATCGAGCCGAGGGTCATCGCCCGGTAGAAGCAGCCGATCGCGACGGCGCCGGCCAGGCCGGCTCCGACCGCGGCCGTGAGGTCCGCCACGTGGCCAGGGCCCTGACCGCGCAGCGCGACGACGACCACGACGCCGAGCAGCCCGGCGGTCTGGCTGATCGCGATGACGGCAACCAGTGGGTGCCGGCGGCTGGCAACGCCGCCCAGGTAGTCCGCGACACCCCAGCAGAGGGACGCGCAGAGGGCGAGCAGAGCCGGCATCGCGCAAGTATGGCAAGCGGAAGCATGTGGAAACCGCACATAGGGCGAGCCGTAATTGTTCGCCGCCTGGTACTGCCCTCAGGGCCGCTAAGTCCCTAGGATCACATGGCAACCACCGCATTGAAAGGGAATCGCCACCGGTGTGCGGGCTATGTGGATTTCTCTATAAGAACCCCGAGCGCTACGGCGCGATAGGGGAGGCAATGTTCGAGATGCTGACGCCTCTCGACCGTCGTGGCACGGACTCGACGGGGGCCGCGCTGTACGGCCGCCCGGAGCCGGACAGCTATGTCCTGCGGGTGCGCATGGAGGCCAACGGCGGCACGCCGGGCAGCGTCATCGAGGCGCTGGCCGAGGCCGGCCAGGTCACCGAGCAATCGCACACCGGCGGCAACCTGCGAGCGCGGCTCACCTACAACGGCGACCTCGGCGACCTCACCGACCTGGTCGAGGACGTCCCCGACACCGAGGTCTTCTCGATCGGGCGGTCGATGGAGATCGTCAAGGACGTTGGCGACGCGGCAAACGTCGAGCATGAGGCGCCATTCCGGGGCTTCGAGGGCAGCCACGCCATCGGCCACACGCGAATGGCCACCGAGTCGGTTGTCGACGTTGCACACTCCCACCCATTCTGGGCGCGCCCGTTCCCCGACATCTCGGTGGTCCACAACGGCCACATCACGAACTACCACAAGCTGCGCCGCAAGCTCGAGAACCAGGGCCACCGGTTCGCAACCGGCAACGACTCCGAGGCGATCGCCGTCTACATCGCCGACAAGCTGGAGCGAGGCGAGTCGCTCGAGGACGCACTGCGCTCCTCGGTGCACGACCTGGACGGGACCTTCGCCTACCTGATCTCGACCCCGCAGGGGATCGGCTGTGCCCGCGACCGGTTCGCGCTGAAGCCGCTGATCTTCGCCGAAAACGACGAGATCGTGCTGGTCGCCTCGGAGGAGATCTCGCTGCGCGAGGTGTCCGACGACCCTGCGCTGGTGCCGCGCGAGATGGGCGCCGGGGAGGTGCGCTGGTGGCTACGCTGATCTCCGAGATCGACTGCACGCAGCACACGACCCGCGAGATCAATCAGGCGATCAAGCGGGCGGCGGCCGACGGCGTGCCCGAGGTGCGGCTGACCAAACCGGCAGCACGGCACTGCCTGGGCGTCGCGGTGATGCACGAGATCCGCGTCGTGTTCGACGGGCCGGTCGGCTGGTATTGCGGCGGCATGTGCGACGGCGCGGAGATCGTCGTCAACGGCAACTGCGGCTGGAGCGTCGGCGAGAACCTGATGTCGGGCAGCATCAGCGTGCACGGCAACGGCGGCAACTCGGCCGGGGCCACGATTCGCGGCGGCCGCATCTTCGTGGCCGGCGACACGGGCGCCCGCACCGGCATCTCGATGAAGGGCGGCACGGTGGTAGTCGGCGGGTCGGTCGGCTACATGTCCGGCTTCATGATGCAGCGGGGCACGATGATCGTGTGCGGGGACGCCGCTGAGGGCATCGGCGACTCGATGTACGAAGGCACCGTGTACGTCGGAGGTACGATCGGGTCGCTGGGCTCGGACTGCGTCGAGGCGGAGATGACCGGCGAGGACCGCGAGCTGCTGGAGCGGGAGCTCTCCGCCGAGGGCATCGACTCTGGCGCGCACGACTGGAAGAAGCTGCAGTCGGGCCGCAAGCTGTGGAACTTCAGCAAGCATGAATACGACGCGTGGAGGGCAGCGCTGTGAGCGACTTCGTCCCTCGTGGCAGCGACGGCCACGTGCTGCAGAAGCTGTGGGTGTGGTCGCCGGAGACCATCGACGACATCCAGACCAAGGCCGAGCTCGGCCGCTACACGAACCGCGGGCTGGGCACGACCCGGCACACGCCTCACTTCCAGGACCTGACGTTCGTCCCCTGCACCCTGTCACGGGTGCCGCTGGAGGGCTACCGCGAGACCTGCAACACGTCGATCGACATCGGCGGTCGCCACGGCGCCAAGCCGATCCGGCTGAGCACACCGATCACGATCGCCGGCATGAGCTACGGCGCCCTGTCGCGCAACGCCAAGCAGGCGCTCGGCATGGCCGCGACCCGGATGGGGATCTCGACGACCACGGGCGACGGCGGCATGCTCGACCTCGAGCGCGAGGCATCCGACCAGCTCGTGTACCAGGTGCTGCCCAGCCGCTACGGATTCAACCCGCACCACCTGCGGATGGCGAACGCGGCCGAGATCGTGATCGGCCAGGGAGCGAAGCCCGGCACCGGCGGCCTGCTGCTGGGCGCGAAGGTGTCGCCGATCATCGCCGAGGCGCGGACGCTGCCACCGGGCGTCGATCAGCGCTCGCCCTGCCGCCACCCCGACTTCGTCGGGCCCGACGACCTGCAGATCAAGATCGAGGAGCTGCGCGAGGCGACCGATGGCCAGATCCCGATCTACCTCAAGATCGGCGCCTGCCGCGTGTCGGACGACGTCAAGCTCGCGTGCAAGGCGGGTGCGGACGTGATCGTCATCGACGGCCTCGAGGGCGGCACCGGCGCCTCGCCCGACTCGCTGATGGACCACACCGGGATCCCCACCATGGCGGGGCTGGTCGAGGCGGTCACGGCCATCCGCGAGATGGGCCTCGAGGGCGTCGTCAACCTGATCATCTCAGGGGGCATCAGAAACGGCGTCGACGCCGCCAAGGCGCTGGCGTTGGGCGCCGACGCGGTCTCGATCGGCACCGCCGCCATGATCGCGCTGGGCTGCAACGCGCCCCGCTACGTCGAGGACTACCACCGCCTTGGCGTCGAGCCGGGCGCATGCCACCACTGCCACACCGGCCTCTGCCCCGTGGGGATCACCACGCAGGACGAGGATCTGATCGCCCGGCTGCCCGCCGACGAGGCTGCCGACCGGGTCGAGGGCTTCCTCAACTCGATGACCCAGGAGATGCAGATGTTCGCGCGGGCGTGCGGCAAGAACGACGTCCACGACCTCGAGCCCGAGGACCTGCGCGCCATGACCATCGAGGCCTCGGCCATCACCGGCGTGCCGCTGGTCGGCACCAACTTCGCGTTCCGTCCCGAATCGTTCGCCCAGGCCGTCGCCGAGGCCCTGGCGACCCAGAGCAGCAACGGTCACACAACCCACCAGGCGGTGCATTAACACTCATGTCGTTTCTTCTGTCCTGTCCGAATTGCGGTCCCAGACCCGTCGACGAGTACTCCTACGGTGGTGAGGTGACCAACCGCCCGACCTCATCCGAAGACGAGCGGGCCCTCTTCTCCTACCTCTACTTCCGGCGCAACGTGGCCGGCCCGCAGCGCGAGTGGTGGTTCCACTCGTCCGGGTGCCGCGAGTGGTTCCAGGCAGAGCGCGAGACCACCGACAACCGCGTCCTCCAGGTGGCCCGCCCCGGAGGGCTCACATGACCCGCCTGGCGGAGCGACGCGGAGAGATTCTCGACCGCGGCACGGAGGTCAGCTTCTCGTGGGAGGGCCGCACCGTCACCGGCTTTGCCGGCGACACCATCGCCTCGGCGCTCTTCGCCGACGGCACACGGGTGTTCTCACGGTCGTTCAAGTACCACCGGCCGCGCGGCCTGATGTGCTGCGCCGGCCAGTGCCCGAACTGCCTGGTCAACGTCAACGGCGAGCCGACCGTGCGCGCCTGCGTGACGCCGATCGAGCCGGGCATGCAGGTCTCGCACCTGAACGCCTGGCCGTCGCTGAACCGCGACTTCCTGCACCTGGTCGGCCGGCTGACGCCCAGCTTCGGGATGCAGGTCGGCTTCTACTACAAGACGTTCATCCACCCCAAGCGGGCATGGCCGCTGTACGAGAAGATCCTGCGCAGCGCCGCCGGCCTGGGCAAGATCGACCCTGACCATCGCCGCACCGACCGCTTCGAGAAGGTGCACCGGCACGTCGACACGCTGGTCATCGGCGGTGGCCGCGCCGGCCTGGAGGCGGCCGTCGAGGCGGCCGGCGCGGGACGCGAGACCGCGCTCGTCGACGAGGGTCTGACGCTCGGCGGCCGGCTGGCATGGAGCGGGCCGGATGGAGCCGAGCAGCTGGCCAGGCTGCTGGCGCAGGCGCAGGAGGCGGGCGTCGAGCTGATCCAGCGCGCCTACGCCGGCGGCGTCTACGAGGGCCGGCTGGTGCCGGTCTACGACGGCCGCAGCATGCTGCGCTTCCGGCCCGGCGAGGTCGTGATCGCCACCGGCTCGATCGAACAGCCGCTGGTGTTCGGCAACAACGACCTACCCGGCGTCATGCTGGGCGGCGCGGCGCGGCGGCTGGTGAACCAGTTCCGGATCACTCCAGGCGAGGAGGTCGCGATCGTCACCTCCGCCGACGAGGGCATCCAGGCGGCGGTCGACCTGGCCAACGCCGGTCTGCTGGTGGTCGCCGTGGCCGACAGCCGCAGCGGCGATCCCGACCCACGCCTGGTCGACGCCGAGATCGAGCACCTGACCGGCTTCTCGCCGGTTCGCGCCAGGGGCGGCAAGAGCGTGTCGGGCGTCATCGTCCAGCGCGGATCCGAACGCAGGACGATCGGCTGCGACCTGTTGCTGATGTCAGGCGGCAGCGTCGGTCAGACGTCGTTCCTGACCCAGGCCGGCGGCAGCATCAGGTACGACCGCACCCAGCGCCGCTACGTCCCCGACCAGGTGCCCGACGGCGTCCGCGTGGTCGGGTCGGCGGCAGGTTCGGCCGCGGCGGCGGGCAGCGTTCCCGCCGGCGCCGAGAACCCCGGCTGCAAGCAGTTCGTCTGCTTCTGCGAGGACGTCACCACCAAGGACATCGGCCTCTCCCTCTCGGAAGGCTTCTCCTCCCTGGAGCTGTCCAAGCGCTACACCACGGTCACCATGGGCCCCTGCCAGGGGAGGATGTGCCACCGCAACTCCGGCGTTGTCATCGCCGACAAGCTGGGCCTCGACGCAGATTCCCAGCAGGTCGGCGTGACCACGGCGCGACCGCCGCACAACGCCACCAGCTTCGCGGCGCTGGCGGGCCGTGGGTACGAGCCGGTGAAGCGCACGTCGACCCACCACTGGCACGCCGAGCACGGCGGCAAGATGCTGTGGGCCGGCGACTGGAAGCGCCCCTATGACTACGGCGACGCGGGATCCGAGGCGGATGCTGTCCACGAGTCGCTGGGGCTGATCGACGTCTCGACGCTGGGCAAGCTGATCGTCCGCGGCCCGGACGCCGCTGCCTTCCTCGAGCGGCTCTATCCAAACCGCTTCGGCGACATGAAGCTGGCCCGAGTGCGGTACGGCATCGTCTGCGGTGACGACGGTTCGGTGATCGACGACGGCACCGTTGCCCGCCTGGCAGAGGACAGCTACTACGTCACCACGACGTCGTCCGGCGCCGGGGGCATGGAGCAGTGGTTCACGTGGTGGAACGCCGTCTGGAACATGGACGTCCAGGTGGTCAACGTCACCGGCTCTATCGCCGCGGTCAACCTGGCCGGCCCGCACGCGCGGACGGCGCTCCAGCCGCTGACCGACTTCGACCTCTCGAACGAGGCGTTTCCCTACCTGGGCGCCGGGCACGTCGAGATCGCCGGCGTGCCATGCCTGATCCTGCGGATCGGGTTCGTCGGTGAGCTGGGGTACGAGATCCACTTCCCCAGCGCCGCCGGCGAGTACCTCTGGGAGCGGCTGATGGAGGCCGGATCGCAGTGGGACGTGAAGCCGTTCGGCCTGGAGCCGCAGCGGGTGCTGCGCCTCGAGAAGATGCACCTGATCGTCGGCCAGGACACCAACGCGGAGTCCAACCCGCTCGAGGCGGCGATGCCCTGGATCGTCAAGCTCGACAAGGAGAACGACTGGATCGGCCGCTACTCGATCGAGTTCTACAAGCGCCGCGGGGAACGCAACGCGCTGGTGGGCTGGACGGGTGACAACGGCAAGGTCCCGCTCGAGGGCGCGCAGGTGATCGGCGCCGACGGCGACCCCGCGGGCCGGATCACCTCGTCGCGGTTCTCGAAGCGCCTCGGCAAGTCGATCGGGATCGCCTGGGTGCCGGTGGGCTCGTCGGAGGAGGGCGCGTCGATCGTCATCTCCGATCCCTCGGGGGCGCGGATTCCCGCCACCGTCACCCACAGAGCCTTCTACGACCCCGATGGAGAGAGGTTGCGGTCGTGAGCACAGACCCATTCGCATTCCTGTCACCGGCCGCCTGCACGGCGGCTCTGCTGCGAACGCCCATGGAGCGCAACCATCTCGCCGCCGGTGCGAGCATGGAGGAGCGCGACGGCTGGCGGATCGCGGTCTACGAGCCAAACGGCGAGCTGGCGGCCTGGGCCGCCGATGTATCGCACGTCGGCAAGCTGGACGTCCGCGGCGAAACCGCGGAGGTCGACGAGCTGACCGGCGGCGCCGAGACCGGCCAGGCCAACCACACCGACGGTGTGTGGACGCTGCGGCTGTCGCCGACGCACGCCGTCGTCATCTGCCCAACCCGCCGCACGGCCGCGCTGCGCGAGCGGATCGGCGCGGGCGCGACCGACATCACGTGCGGCTGGGCCGCGGTCATGCTCGGAGGTGACCGCGTTCGCGACGTCTTCCACCGGAGCTCCGGCCTGGACGTTCGCGAGTCGCGCTTCGGCCCCGGACGGTGCGTCGCCGGCTCGGTGATGCGGTGCCCGTCCATCGTCCTTAACGATGACGGGCGATTCTGGGTGCTCTGCGGCTGGGAGTTCGGCGAGTACATGTGGGACGCCCTGCTCGACGCGGGCGTGCCCATCGGCATCGCCCCGGTGTCGGCAGGGGTCGCCCTGCGCGAGGAGGTGACCGCCTGATGCTCGGACTCCTGCGCAAGCACAAGTACTTCCGGTCGCACGACCTGAAGCCGAGCTACGACGTCGTCCTGATCGGCGGCGGCGCCCACTCCATGGCGACCGCGTACTACCTGGCCAAGCGCCACACCGGGCTCAGGATCGCGGTGCTCGAGAAGAGCTACATGGGCGCCGGCGCCTCGGGGCGCAACACCACCATCATCCGTTCCAACTACCTGACGGCCGAGGGCTCACGGTTCTACGAGGCCAGCGTCAAGCTGTACGAGAACCTGTCGCAGGAGCTCGATTTCAACATGCTGTTCAGCCAGCACGGGCACCTGACGCTCGCCCACTCCGACCGATCGCTGAACACGATGATGGAGCGGGCCGAGGTGAACCGGCTGGTCGGGGTGGACTCCCGCGTCGTCTATCCGGACGAGGTCAAGGAGCTGTGCCCGCAGCTCGACACGTCCGACCACCCGACGTTCCCGATCCTGGGCGCGCTCTACCACCCGCCGGGCGGCGTCATCCGCCACGACGCGGTGGTCTGGGGCTACGCCAAGGAGGCGGACAAGATGGGCGTCGAGATCCACCCCTACACCGAGGTGGAGGGGATCGACGTCGAGGATGGCAAGGTGACCGGCGTTCGCACGAACCGCGGCCGGATCGCCTGCGGCACCGTGGTCTCGTGCGTGGCCGGCTGGAGCTCGCTGGTGTGCGAGATGGCCGGGATCCCGCTGCCCATCACCACCCACATCCTGCAGGCGTGTGTGACGGAGCCGGTGAAGCCGCTGCTGAACAAGATCATCGTCTCCGGGACCCTGCACATCTACATCAGCCAATCCGACCGCGGCGAGTTCGTGATGGGATCGGAGATCGAGCCGTACTCCGGCTACTCGACCAAGAGCACGTTCCGGTTCATCGAGGACCTGGCGGCCCACATGATCGAGCTGCTGCCGATGCTCGGCCACGCCAAGATCCTGCGCCAGTGGACCGGTCTCTGCGACGTCTCACCGGACTACAGCCCGATCATGGGCGAGACGGAGGTGGAGGGCTTCCTGATCGACGCCGGGTGGGGCACCTACGGGTTCAAGGCGTCTCCGATCGTCGGCCACACCCTGGCCGAGCTGGTCGCCACCGGTAAGACTCCTCAGCTGATCGACCACTTCCGCCTGTCCCGGTTCTACGAGGACAAGCTGATCTCGGAGCGCGGCGCCGCCGCGGTCTCCCACTGACCGATGCAACCCATACGCAAGGAGAACTCGTGAAGAGCAGCCTCGAGATCGCACAGGATGCCGTCCTCCGGCCGATCATGGACATCGCCCGTGACGCCGGGCTGGAAGAGGACGAAGTCGATCTGTACGGCAAGTACAAGGCCAAGATCGATCTCGGTGTGATCGACCGGCTGAAGGATGCTCCCAACGCCAAGGTCGTCTGCGTCTCGGCCATCACGCCGACCAAGGCCGGCGAGGGCAAGACGACGACGTCGGTCTCCCTGACCCAGGGGCTCGGCCACATCGGCAAGCGGCCGGTGCTGTGCCTCCGCGAGCCGTCGCTGGGCCCGGTGTTCGGGATCAAGGGCGGCGCCGCCGGCGGCGGGCTGACGCAGGTCGTCCCGATGGAGGACCTGAATCTCCACTTCACCGGTGATTTCCATGCCGTTGCCGCGGCGAACAACATGCTGGCCGCGTTCACGGACGCCCATATCCTCTACGGCAACAAGACGAACCTCGACCCGCTGCGGGTGACCTGGCGACGGGCGCTCGACATGAACGACCGCAACCTGCGCAACATCGTCACCGGCCTGGGCGGGCGCACCCACGGCATCCCTCGCGAGACCGGCTTCGACATCGTCGCCGCGTCCGAGGTGATGGCGATCCTGGGCATGGCGACGTCGATCCAGGATCTGCGCAAGCGCGTCGGCCGGATCACCGTCGGCTACGACATGGACGGCGCTCCGGTGACCGCCGAGCAGATGGGCTGCGCCGGCGCCATGACCGTCCTCCTCAAGGACGCGCTCAAGCCGAACCTGATCCAGACGCTGGAGGGGCAGCCGTGCTTCATGCACACCGGCCCGTTCGGCAACATCGCCCACGGCAACAGCTCCATCGTCGCCGACCTGGTGGGGCAGAAGATCGGCGAGTACCTGATCACCGAGGCCGGCTTCGGCAGCGACCTCGGCATGGAGAAGTTCATGGACATCGTCTGCCGCGCGGCCGGGCTGCGCCCCAGCGCGGTGGTGATCGTGGCGACCGCCAAGGCGCTCAAGCACCACGCCGGCCTGGAGGACGACCCGCGCAACTCGGAGTCCGAGAACCTGCGGGCGATCGAAGAAGGCTCGGCCAACCTCGAGCGGCACATCCTGAACGTGAAGGAGTTCGGGCTGCCATGCGTTGTGGCCGCCAACCGCTTCCCCGGCGACACCGACGAGGAGGTGGCGCTGGTGCAGAGGCTGGCGCTCGAGCTGGGCGCGCACTCCGCCGTCCTCAACGAGGGCTTCAGCAAGGGCGGCGAGGGAGCAGCCGAGATGGCCGAGGCCGTCGTCGACGCCTGTGAGCAGCCAAACAGCTTCAACTTCATGTACGAGGACTCCGATCCGATCGCGACCAAGATCGAGAAGATCGCGAGGCGCATCTACCGGGCCGAGGGGGTCGATTTCTCGCCGGTCGCGAAGCAGAAGATCGATCAGTTCACCAGCGACGGCCTGACCGAGCTCTCGATCTGCATGGCCAAGACGCACCTCTCGCTGTCGGCCGATGCGGCGCTGCCCAACGCCCCCAGCGGCTTCCGCGTCCCGGTGCGGGACATCAGGCCGTATACCGGGGCCGGCTTCCTGACCCCGCTGCTCGGCGACATCGTGCAGATGCCCGGCCTGGGAGCAACCCCGGCCGGCTTCAACGTTGATATTGATGAAAACGGGAAGACAATCGGGCTCTTCTGAGCCAGACCGCGACGCAGCGACTCGGGACGACCCATACCTGAGCCGCAAGGTCGGCGACCTGCTGAACGACCTTGCGGCCAGGACTCCGGCCCCGGGCGGCGGCGCTGCGGCCGCCTTGACGTGCGCAATGGGCGCGGCGCTGGTCGAGATGGCCACCTCCTTCGCGTCAGCTCACGGCCTGGAGCGGGTGCACGACCGGGCGGCCGAGATCCGGGCCGAGGTCGAGAGCCTCGCCCACGCCGACGCGGAGGCCTACGGCCGCGTCCTGGAGACGCTGCGGCTGCCGCCCGGCGCCGAGCGGTCAGCCCGGCTGGACGCGGCGGTTGCCGACGCCATCGACGTCCCCATGCGCGTGATGGAGCTCGCCTCCGAGGTTGCCGTCCTGGCGGCCGATGTCGCCCAGACCGGCAACCGGAATCTGGAGGGCGACGCGCTTGCCGGCTCGCTGCTGGCCGAGGCGGCCGCGCGAGCGGCCGCCACCCTCGCCCAGCTGAACGTCAGCATGCTCTCGAAGCACGCGGGCGCCGACGCCCACCTGGAGCGGCTGCGCCCGGCCCTGGCCAGGGCGACGCGGGCCCGCGAACGGGCCGTTGCCGCCTACGCCGGTGGCTGATTCAGCCGGTTACGGCGCCATGTAGCGCTTGAACCACGCCAGGATCCGCTCGGCGCGGTCGATCCGGCGGTCGGGCCGCGACGTCCACGACATCTCGTGCGCCGACTCTGGGTAGAGCACGTATTCGACGTCGCGCCGCAGGTACCGCAGCGCCACGAACAGCTGCTCGTTGTCGGACGGTGGGCAGCGCAGGTCGTTCTCGCCCTGCAGCATCAGCAGCGGCGTGTGGATGTCGGCGACGTGCCGCAGCGGCGACTGCCGCCAGAGCGAATCCACGCCCTCCGCGTCCACCGGGGCCCCCAGCCCTTCAGCGTCGTTGTAGTAGGCGCCGAAGTCGGAGCCGGCGAACGCGGACACCTGGTTGGTGACGCCGTTGGACGACACGCCGGCGGCGAACCGCTGCGAGGTGCCGACCAGCCAGTTGACCATGAACCCGCCGTAGGAGTTGCCGAAGCAGCCCAGCCGGTCGGGGTCGGCCAGCTTCTGCCTGACGAGTCCGTCCAGCACGGCGTGGCAATCCACGGCGTCAACGCCTCCCCAGTCCCCCAGCAGGTCGGTCACGGACTGCGTTCCGCGGTTGAACGATCCGCGGATGTTGGGCCGCACCACCAGGTAGCCGGCCGAGGCCAGAAGCAGCGTGTCGAGGGTCGACTGGACGCCCCAGGCCCAGGTCGGCCCGCCGTGGATGTCGAGAATGGCCGCCCGCGGCCGCGAGCGCCCGGCGGGGGCCGTCACGAAGCACTGGATCGGCCCCGCGGGGCCCTTGATGTCGATCTCGGTCTGCTCCGGCATCCGGTAGCGGCCCAGCCACCGCGAGCCGTCGCTGGCCAGCCGCCGCGGGGGGCGTCCGGGGACGAGGGCGAACACGTCGGGGCTGGCGCCCGCGCCCAGCGTCATCACCGCTGCCACGTGATCGCCCGCCGCTGCCAGCGCCAGCGCTACGGGATCGAGGTCCTCGGCCACGAGGTCGACCGCGCCGTCGTCGGTGAACCGGACCGGCACCTCGCGCCCGTTGCGGTGCACGGTGGTCACGCGCACGCACTCCCCCTCGGCCTCGCCCGTCCACCGTTCCGGCTCGGACAGCACCTCGGGCTCGCCGCGCTTGGGGATGTGCCAGACCCGCATCGGGTCGTCGCTGGGCGCCCGCACGCTGGTGTTCGCGATGCATACGATGGTGCCGTCGGGATCGAACGCGAAGCGCAGAATCGGCCCCGGCCTGCTCGTGCGGCGGCGGACCGGGCCGCCGCCCACGGGGACGGTGTGCACCTGTGGATCGGGCTCGAGGTCGGCCTCCGGTCCGCGGTCGGCAAGGAACGCGGCGGCGGAGCCGTCGGGAGTGACCCTCAGGCACGAGGCAAACCACGCGCCGTGCGTCAGCCGCTTCGTGCGACCACCGACCGCCGGCACCAGGTGGACATGCACCGGATGCTCCAACAGGCCCTCGGTGTCGAGGCGCCAGTCCACGCGGCGCAGCATCCGCGCGGTCGGTTCGCCCTGGTCGCGCTCGCCCGCGCGGATCGGCGACGTGTCGTCGTGGGCAAGCACGGCCAGGCGCCTGCCGTCCGGCAGCCAGGCAACCTCCACAACGCCGTGCTTGAACTCGGTCAGGCGCATAGTCTCGCCCCCGTCGAGCGGCAGGACGTGGAGCTGGTTCGTGCTCTCGTGCCGGTCGGACAGGAACGCCAGCGTGCGGCCGTCAGGCGAGAAGGTGGGTTGGGAGTCGCTGCCCGGGTGGTGGGTCAGCCGGCGCGGGCGGCCGCCCGCGAACGGCACGACCCAGATGCTGGTCAGGTCCTTGCCGTCACGCACCTCTCGGCGCGTGTAGGCGACGTTGGCGCCGTCGGGGCTGATCGAGACGGCTCCGATCAGCAGCTCGCGGCTGAGATCGGCGGGTCGAAAGCTGGGGAGTGAACGTGTCGGCATGGCGACAGTATCCCCGCTGCGGTGTACGGTAGGCGGCATGAGCGAGCTCGGCGAGTTCCTCACCCGCTATCCGCCGTTTTCTCATTTGACACCGGATGCGCTGGCGGACGTCGAGCAGTGCGCCCGCGTGATCGGCTACGACGCCGAGGTGGTGGTGCTTCGCGAGGACGGACCTCCGGCCCGCGAGATCTACGTCGTCCGCACCGGCTCGGTCGAGCTGGCACACGACGACGACGTGGTGGACGTGCTCGAGCCTGGTGAGGTGTTCGGCCATCCCTCGATGCTCTCGGGAAGGGCGCCGGCATTCACTGTGCGCACCCGCGAGCCGACCCAGCTGGTCGTCATCCCCGCGCCGGTCGCAACCCGGGTGCTGCCGAGCGAGTTCGTCGCCTCCACGCTCCGCGAGCGGATGGTGAGGGCGGGGCATGTCTCCCACGCGCAGGCCGACGTTCGCACCGCCCACCTCGGCGACCTCGTGCACCGGCCGGCGGCGATCTGCCTGCCCGACACGACGGTGCGCGAAGCGGCCGCGGAGATGGCGCGCAAGGATGTCTCGTGCATCCTGGTCGAGACGCCGTCGGGATACGGCGTCCTCACTGACTCCGACCTGCGCCGCCGGCTGGTCGCCCAGGGGTTGCCCTACGAGACACCGGTGTCCGAGCTGATGGTGCCCCGGGCCCTGACCGTGCCTGCCGACATGCTGGCCGTCGACGCGATGATCGACATGCTCGACGCGGGCATCCACCACCTTCCGGTGGTCGACTCCCGTGGCGTCCCGATCGGCATCGTCACCGCCACCGACCTGATGTACCTCGAGAGCCGCACGCCGTTCGCGCTGCGCCGGTCGATCAGCAAGGCGACCGAGCCGGGCGAGGTGATCGAGGCCGCCCGGTACCTGCCCCAGACGGTGGTCGCACTGATCCGCGCGGGGGTCAGTGCGGTCGACCTGGGCCGGGTGCTGGCGCTGGCCACCGACACGGCGGTCACCCGGCTGATGGAGCTGGCGGTGGCCGAAGAGGGCGAGGCGCCGGTGCCGTGGGCGTGGATGGCGCTGGGCAGCGTCGCCCGCCGCGAGCAGGCGCTGACGTCCGACCAGGACAACGCGATGGCCTACGCCTCGCCGGCTGACCCGGAGGTGGATGCCTACTTCGAAGCCGTCGCCACCCGGGTCAACGACCAGCTCACGGCCTGCGGCTTTGGCCCTGATAACGCCGGCGTGCTGGCCCGCAACCGGGAGTGGAGGATGTCCGCCGACGAGTGGACGAACGTCTTCGAGGTCTGCCTCGAGCAGCCTGACCACTCGCATCTGATCCGGGCTGCCGTCTCGTTCGACTTCCGCTCGGTCGTCGGCGCGCTGGACATCGTGGCGCCACTGGTCGCTGTGGAGCGGCGCGCTCCGGCGTACCACGGATTTCTCCGTCGGCTGGCTCGAACGGCGACCGACTTCCCGACGCCACTGGGTCGCCGCAACCGCATCTCGACCGACAGGGACGGCGCATTCGACATCAAGAAGCAGGGCGTTGTCCCGATCGCCAACCTGGCCCGGTTCCACTCCCTCTCGGTCGGTGGAACCGTGTCGCCCACGCTCGACCGGCTGGCCACGGCCGCCCAGGGCGGCGCGATCGCCGAGGGGACGCATGCCGCGCTGGCGGAGGCATTCGAGCTGGTGGTGCGGATGCGGCTCGAGCACCAGGCGGAGCAGGTCGAGCGCGGCGAGGTCCCGGACGACCGCATCCACCCCGACCGCCTGACGCCGCTCACCCGGGGACAGCTGGTCCAGGCCTTCCAGGTCGTGTCAGCCGAGCAGAAGCAGCTCGGTCGGTTCGTCCCGCTCGGGATCTAGAGAACCCACGGGGGACCTCACGCGGCCGACCGGCTTATGCCGGTCAGAAAACAGATGCGGTCCACCCCTTTACAACCGTCCGGGTTGCATGGTTCACTGTTCGAGACAGCTGTCACCTGCATTGAGAAAGGGGACATGTATGGCGACTCCCGAAACCGGCGCTCCCGACTATGAAGGCGGGGGCCTGAGCCGGGAAACCAACTGGTGGGGCGCGTTCGTGATCGGGTTGGCGGGCACCATCCTGGTGACGGGTATCGCGCCCGTCATGGTCACCTCGCTGGGCGCCGCGTCGGTGCCCCTCATCGTCTTCATCACGATCACCGGCTACCTCCTGTGCCTGCTGCTCGCGGAGCTGTCGGCGATGATGCCCGAGCGCACCGGCGGGTCGCCCTCGTACGCCTACGTGGCGTACAAGGACAAGTGGCCCCGAGCGGCCAAGCACATCAACGGGGCCACGGCATGGATGTACTGGCTGGGATGGTTCCCGGTCGCGCCGCTGAACATGATCCTGGCGTCGTTCTACCTGGTCGACAAGTTCGGGCTGTCACAGAAGGGGTTCACGCCGATCCAGACGCCGATCGCGTACTGGACAGTGGTGATCTCCGTGGTGGGCATCATCCTCGTGTTCATTCCCGCGTACCTGGGCATCCGGCTGGGTGCGGTGTTCGCCACCGTGCTTGGCCTGCTCTCGATGATCCCGCTGACGTTTCTGGCGATCGCCCCGATCTTCCGCCCATCGGTGACCGACTGGGGCCAGCTCTCCGGGTTCCACCAGCTCGACGGCACCGGGTTCTTCACCAGCCTCAACGGTGACGGCTGGCTGACCGTCTACCTCGCCTACGCCTTCCTGCTGACCTGGAACGTGATCGCGATGGAGGCCGCGGCCTGCTACATCGGCGAGTGCAAGGACCCCGAGAGGGACGCCAAGATCGCGATGAACCTGGAGGGCCTGTACGGCCTCTTCATCTACACGATGATCCCGATCAGCTTCATCGTGGTGCTGGGCGCCAGCGCGCTCAGCAACCCGGCCCTGGTCGATCCGGCCACCATCTTCTCGACCTTCGCGGGGGCGGTGTTCTCGGGGGGCGGCAATACGCTCAACTGGCTGATCACGATCATGCTCGTGGTCGCCCTCGCCCTGTCGGCGCTGAACGCGATCATGGGGTGCGGCCGGTCGCTGCACCAGATGTCGATCGACGGGCAGTTCCCGCGCATCTTCTCGCGGGTCAACCGGCACGGCGTCCCATCGTTCTCGATGGGCTTCAACGTGGTCTGCAGCATGATCGTCGTCCTGTTCGGCGGCGCGGTGCAGATCTACTCGTTCTCGAACGTCGGCTACCTGGGGTCGTTCATCCCGGTGCTGATCGGCTACTACCTGCTACGGCGGTTCCGGCCCGAGATGAACCGGCCGGTACGGCTGCCGGGGATCTTCTCGTGGATCGCCCTGGCGATGGCGGCGCTCTACTTCGTCATCTGGTCGTACGGCGGTTATGAGTACGCGCGAATCGGCAACACCCGCATCTACTACTTCATCGGGTGGGTCGTGGCGCTGTCGTACCTGCTGTTCTACTGGTACCGGGTCTATGTCGAGGACCCGAAGCACGCGGCAACGCCGGAGGATCTGCCGGCCGCAGCCGCTGGCGATTGAGATCAGGCGCTACGGTGGGGGCGATGCTGGGAAAGGCGTCGCCCCCACCGGATCCTTCAACCCTCACGATCCACCGGCTGATGGTTGCGTCCGAAGGGCGCGAGATCTCCTACCCGGTGATCGTGCGGGCGCTGGAGCTGGCGCGGCCGGAGAAGGCCGACGTGTTCGTGATGACGATCGCCCGGGTCTGGGGCACCAGCCTGGGATTCCCGAACCCGGGCCTGCAGCCCACCAAGCACGAGTGGGACGAGCAGCGGCGCTTCGTCCGCGAGGCGGTGTCGAAGTTCGAGAAGGCCGGCCACCACGCCTCGGGGCTGGTGCTGGCGACCCGCCGCCCGAACAAGCGGATCCGCAAGGAGGCGGAGCTTCGGGGCATGGACGCCATCGTCATGGGGGCCGACCATCACCGCGGGCTGCTCGGGGACTTCGTCTGGGCCCACGAGCCCTACCGGGTCGCGCGCAGAGCCCGGATCCCCGTCTACCTCGTCGGGCCGGACGAGGCGGCGTAGCAAAGCGGCGTAGTATCGTCGCCTCATGCGCGTCCTGATCGTCGGATCCGGTGGCCGCGAACATGCGCTGGCCTGGGCGATTGCCCGCTCTCCCCTGCTGACCGAGCTTCACGCGGCGCCGGGCAATCCGGGCATCGCCGAGCTGGCCACCGTCCACGACGTCGGCGTGATGGATGCCGAAGGCCTGGTCGAGCTGTCCGAGCGGCTGGGCATCGACCTGGCGGTGGTTGGGCCGGAGGCGCCGCTGGTCGCCGGCCTGGGCGACCGGCTGAGCGCTGCCGGAATCGCCAGCTTCGCGCCCAGCGGCGAGGCGGCGATGATCGAGGGGTCGAAGGAGTTCGCCAAGCAGGTGATGATCGCGGCAGGCGTGCCGACGGCGCGGCACGACGCCTGCGACACGATCGCCGCGGCGCAGGCGGCGATCGCAGCCTCCGACGGCCAGGTGGTGGTCAAGGCCGACGGCCTGGCCGCTGGCAAGGGCGTGTTCGTCTGCTCCTCCGCCCTGGAGGCAGAGGCCGCTGTGCGCGCGTGCCTCACCGACCGCCGCTTCGGGGGCGCCGGAAGCCGGGTGCTGATCGAGGAACGGCTGGAGGGCTCCGAGGTGTCGCTGCTCGCCCTCTGCGACGGCGACCGCGTGCGCGCCCTGGCGCCCGCGCGCGACTACAAGCGGATCGGGGACGGCGATCGCGGCCCCAACACCGGCGGCATGGGATGCGTCAGCCCGCTCGAGGGCCTTTCCGCCGAGGCGACCGAAGCGCTGGTCGACCAGATCCACCGTCCGGTGATCGCAGAGCTGCGGCAGCGCGGGATCACGTTCCAGGGGTGCCTGTATGCCGGGCTGATGATGACCGACGACGGGCCCAAGGTGCTCGAGTTCAACGCACGCTTCGGCGATCCGGAGACGCAGGTCATCGTGCCCCGGCTGGACGGCGACCTGCTCGAGGCACTGGTGGCGACCGCCGAGGGCCGATTGGCGGGCGTCGAGCTGCACACGTCTCCGCGCGCATGCCTGACGGTGGTGATGGCGGCCGCCGGCTACCCGGAGGCACCGGAGCAAGGAGCGGCGATCGGCGGGCTCGCACGCGCCGCCGACCACCCGGGAGTCGTGGTCTTCCACGCCGGCACCAGCGGAGCGCCGGGGGCCGTGAAGGTTGCAGGCGGACGCGTGCTGAACGTGACCGCGACCGGTGACGACCTCGACGAGGCGCGTGAGCGCGCCTACGCGGCGGCCGACGAGATCACCTTCGACGGCATGCAGATGCGCCGTGACATCGGGCTCGAGGCGGGCCTGACCGCCCACCGCCGTGCCTGAGCCGGCGCCGCAGCCACAGGTGCACCCGGTCTGGCAGGAGCTGGAGGCAGACGGCCCCCAGGTCGGGATCGTGATGGCCTTCGAGGCCGACCGCGAGATCATGGACGCCGCCGTCAACGAGCTGATGGAGCGTGCGATCACGTTCGAGATCCGCACCCTCTCGGCGCATCGTGACCCGCGCGAGGTCGCCGAGTACGCCTCCACGGCGGCGCTCCGCGGACTCCGAGTGCTGATCGCAGCCGCCGGCGGAGCGGCCGCGCTGCCGGGCGTGATCGCCGCCTACACGGAGCTGCCGGTGATCGGCGTGCCCATCAACCGCGAGACGCTGGGCGGCCTCGACTCGCTGCTCTCCATCGTGCAGATGCCGGCCGGCGTGCCGGTCGCCTGCATGGCCGTGAACGGGGCGCGAAACGCCGCCATCTACGCCGCCAAGATCCTGGCCCAGGGCCAGGGTCCGCCGCCGGCCGAGCTGTAGCGTCAGACGGTGCAGTCACCGGCCGGGGCAAGCGGGACCGGTTGGTAGACTCGTTCTCAGTGATCTCCCGATATACCCGACCCGCCATGGGCGCCGTCTGGTCGGACGAGCGCCGGTTCCAGCGGTGGTTGGACGTAGAGATTGCCGCGATGCAGGCGTGGGCCGAGCAGGGCGTGGTGCCGGAAGCAGCGGTTGCCGCCGTCACCGAGCACGGGCGGGTCGACGTCCCGCGCATCCTCGAGATCGAGGACCGCACGCACCACGACGTCCTCGCCTTCACCGAGTCGATCGCCGAGCAGGTGGGAGAGCCGGCCCGCTGGTTCCACTATGGGCTGACGTCGTCTGACGTGGTCGACACGGCGCTCGCCCTCCAGCTCCGGGATGCCGGCGAGCTGCTCACGGCCGGAGTCGCGGCCCTCGAGCGAGCCGTCGTCGCTCGGGCAGAGGAGTACCGTCACACGCCGACCATCGGCCGCACGCACGGCGTCCACGCCGAACCGACCACGTTCGGGCTGAAGCTGCTGGGCTGGGCGACGGAGCTGCGCCGCCAGCAGCGGCGGCTCGCCACCGCCTTCGAAGGCATCCGGGTGGGCAAGCTGTCCGGAGCCGTTGGCACATATGCAAACAGCGACCCGCAAGTCGAGACGTCAGCGCTCGACCGGCTGGGGCTCGAGCGCGAGGAGGTCGCCACCCAGGTCATCCCCCGTGACCGGCACGCGGCACTGCTCGCGAGCCTGGCGGGCGCCGGCTCGACACTTGACCGGTTCGCCACCGAGATCCGGCACCTCCAGCGCAGCGAGGTGCGCGAGGCCCGCGAGCCGTTCGCGGCCGGGCAAAAGGGCAGCTCGGCGATGCCGCACAAGCAGAACCCGATCGTCAGCGAGCGGATCAGCGGCCTGGCGCGGGTGCTGCGCGCAAACGCCCAGGTCGGCTTCGAGAACATCGTCCTCTGGCACGAGCGGGACATCTCGCACTCCTCGGCAGAGCGCGTCGTGCTCCCCGACTCGACCATCCTCCTCGACTACATGCTCGACCGCGCCCTGTGGCTGGTGGAGGGGCTGGAGGTCGACCCGGAGCGGATGCTGCGCAACCTGGGGGCATCCCATGGGCTGGTGTTCTCGGGCCGGGTGCTGCTGGCCCTCGTCACCAGCGGGCTGCCCCGCGAGGAGGCGTACGAGATCGTCCAGCGCCACGCGCTGCGGGCCTGGGACGACGACTGCTCGTTCCGGGGGCTGCTGGCTGCCGACCCCGAGGTCACGAGCCGCCTCGACCCCGCCGCCCTGGACGCCGCGTTCGACCTCGAGAGCTTCCTCCGCCACGTCGACGAGATCTTCGACCGGACGCTGCAGACGCTGGGTACCGCCCATGCCTGACTCGCTGCAGGCGCTCCATGCAGGTTCGGGCAAGGTGCGCGAGCTGTACCGCTTCGGAGACGAGCTGTTGCTGGTCGCAAGCGACCGGATCTCGGCCTTCGACGTGATCATGCCGACGCCGATCCCCGACAAGGGACGCGTGCTGACCGGCCTCTCGCTGTTCTGGTTCGACCGCACAGCCGACCTGGTGGGAAATCACCTGCTGACCGCGGTGCCGTCGGAGATGCCTGCGGCGGCCCGCTCCGAGCCGGACATCGAGGGCCGCGCGATGCTCGTCCGCAGACTGCACATGTTCCCGATCGAGTGCGTCGTCCGCGGCTACCTCGCCGGCTCGGCGTGGAAGGAGTACCAGGCGACCGGCGTTGTCTGCGGTCACGCGCTCCCGGCGGGGCTGCGCGAGTCGGACCAGCTCCCCGAGCCGATCTTCACTCCGGCGACCAAGGCAGAGTCGGGACACGACATCAACATCGACGTCGAGACCGCCGGCATCCTGATCGGCCAGGACCGGGCTGCCGAGCTGGAGCGCCTGTCGATCGGCGTCTACCAGCAGGCGGCCGAGTACGCGGCGGAGCGCGGCATCATCATCGCTGACACCAAGTTCGAGTTCGGGCTCGACGCGTCGGGGCAGGTCGTCCTCGGAGACGAGGTGCTGACGCCCGACTCCTCGCGGTTCTGGCCGGTCGAGGGCTACCAGCCGGGCCGCACGCAGCCCGCGTTCGACAAGCAGTACCTACGCGATTGGCTGGAGACGCTCGGCTGGGACAAGGCCCCGCCCGGGCCGGAGCTGCCCGACGAGATCGCGGCCGGCACGCGCTCCCGCTACGTCGAGGCGTACGAGCTCCTGACCGGTGAGCCGTTCGCCGCCTACCTGCAACGGATGGGAGTGTCGGGATGAGAGTGACGGTGCTGGTGCGACCCCGGGATGGCATCCTCGATCCGCAGGGGGAGGCGATCCGCCGCTCGCTGGCCGCGCTCGGCCACCCGATCAGCGAGGTGCGCGCGGGCAAGGTGTTCGATCTCGAGATCGACGCATCCAGCGCCGAGGAGGCGCGCCGGCTGGCGACCGAGGTCGCCGAGACCGTGCTCAGCAACCCGTTGATCGAGTCGTTCGAGGTCGAGGCCGGGGACGGTGTGACCGCGTGACCCGGGTCGGGGTGGTCACCTTCCCGGGGGCGTGTGACGACCGCGACGCCGCCTATGCGCTGCGCCTGATCGGCGCCGAGCCGGTGTCGCTGTGGCACGAGGAGACCGACCTTCGCGGCTGCGACGCCGTGATCGTCCCCGGCGGCTTCACCTTCGGCGATCACCTGCGTCCGGGGGCGATCGCAGCTCACTCGCCGGTGATGGGCGCCGTTCGCGCCCACGCCGAGGCGGGCGGCCCGGTGCTGGGGATCTGCAACGGCTTTCAGGTATTGACCGAGGTGGGGTTGCTGCCGGGCGTACTGCGGCCCAACGCCGGCCTGCGATTTCGCTGCCAGGACGCCGAGCTGGTGGTCGAGCGAGCGACGCCGTGGCTACCCGGCTGCGCGGCCGGAAACCGGCTGACGATCCCGATCAAGCACCACGACGGCTGCTGGTTCGCCGACGCCGCGACCCTCGCAGAGCTGGAGCAGAACGGGCAGATCCTCGTTCGCTACGCAGACAACCCGAACGGCTCCGTGGCCGACGTCGCAGGCGTCACCAACCGGGCCGGGAACGTCGCAGCGCTGATGCCCCATCCCGAGCACGCGGTCGAGAAGCTGATCGGGTCGACCGACGGGCGGATCCTGCTCCACGGCCTGCTCGAGCTTGCCCGGGGGAAGGTGGCTGCGTGAGCGCCGTATCGCCGTCACCGCACGCCGTCCTCGGCCTCACCGACCCGGAGTTCGAGCGCATCTGCGAGCTGCTCGGGCGCGAGCCGAACACCTTCGAGCTGGCCGTGTACTCATTGCTCTGGAGCGAGCATTGCGCGTACAAGCACTCGCGCCTGCTGCTGCGCCGGTTCCCGACGCGCGGCGAGCGCGTCCTCCAGGGGCCGGGGGAGAACGCCGGCGTGATCGACGTCGGCGACGGGCTGGCGGTTGCCCTCAAGGTGGAGTCGCACAACCACCCCTCGGCGGTCGAGCCGTTCCAGGGCGCGGCCACCGGGGTCGGCGGCATCCTCCGCGACATCTTCGCGATGGGCGCGCGGCCCGTGGCGATCCTCGACTCGCTGCGCTTCGGCGAGCTGGACAACGGCCACCAGCGACACCTGTTCTCGCACGTGGTCGAGGGTGTTGGCCACTACGGCAACTGCGTCGGCGTCGCCAACCTCGGCGGCGAGGTCTACTTCGAGCCCGGGTACGCAGCCAACTGCCTGGTCAACGCCATGTGCGTCGGCGTGCTGCCGGCTGATCGCCTGACGTCGGCCGGGGCGGCGGGCAAGCGCAACCTGCTCGTCCTCTACGGCGCCCGCACGGGCCGGGACGGGATCGGCGGCGCCAGCGTCCTGGCGTCCCAGGGGTTCGACGAGGGCTCATCCGCCAAGCGGCCCAGCGTCCAGATCGGCGACCCGTTCATGGGCAAGAAGCTGATCGAGTGCACGCTGGAGCTGCTCGACCGCAGCCTGCTGGCATCGCTGCAGGATCTGGGCGCCGCCGGGCTGGCGTCGTCCACCTCGGAGATGGCGGCGCACGGCGGTGTCGGTCTGGACATCGACCTGTCGCGTGTCCCGCTGCGCGAGCAGGGCATGGAGCCGTTCGAGATCATGATCAGCGAGTCGCAGGAGCGGATGGCCGCGATCGTCGAGCCGTCGCAGCTCGACGCCGTGCTCGAGACCTGCGCCCGCTGGCAGGTCGACGCCACGCCGATCGGCACGGTCACGGGCAGCGGGTCGCTGCGCGCGTTCCACGACGGGGCGCTGGTCGGGGACATCCCGGTGCAGACGCTGGTCGACGACGCGCCGCGCTACGAGGTGGAGCGGCGGCGCCCGGCCCGCCTCCGCGAGCGCCCGCTGGACGCACCTCCCGAGCAGCAGACCGTAGAGGCCGTGCTTGCCCTCCTGCACTCCACCAACATCGGCAGCCGCCGCTGGATCTACCGCCAGTACGACCAGCTCGTCGGCTCCGGCACGGCCGTTCGCCCTGGGGGCGACGCCGGAGTCGTCCGGCTGACGCCTTCTAACCGTGCGATCGCCATAAGCCTCGACGGCAACGGGCGCCGGACGTCGCTCGACCCCCGCCGCGGCGGCATGAGCGCGGTGTGCGAGGCCGCCCGCAACGTCGCCTGCACCGGCGCGCAGCCGGCGGCGGTGACCAACTGCCTGAACTTCGGCAACCCGGAGAACCCCGAGGTCGGCTACGAGCTGGCCGAGGCGATCGAGGGCATGGCGCTGGCCTGCGAGGCGCTCGGCCTGCCGGTGGTCTCCGGCAACGTCTCGCTCTACAACGAGAACGGTGGAGTCTCGATCCCGCCGACGCCCGTGATCGGGGTGGTGGGCGTGCTCGAGGACGCAGAGCTGGCAGTGCCCTCCGGCTTCCGCGCCGAGGGGGACGTCGTCCTCCTGCTTGGCGACGGGAAAGCGGCACTGGACGGCTCCGAGTATCAGAAGGTCATACTGCAGAGGGTGGAGGGCCGCATCCCGGAACCCAACCTGACGCTCGAGCTCGGGCTGCACCGGCTGCTTGCCGATGCGGCCGGCCGGAAGCTCCTGCGAAGCGCGCACGACGTCGCCGACGGTGGGCTGGCTGTCACCCTCTGCGAGTCCGCGATCTTCGGCGGTACCGGTGTGCGCAGCGCGCCGCTCGACGACTGGTTCGGCGAGGGTGACGGGCGGGTGCTGGTCTCGGCCCCTCCGCCGGCGGTTGCCGAGCTCTCCTCGCTGGCGGCCACGCATGGCGTCGCGGTTCGCGAGCTGGGCACCGTCGGGGGCGACGAGATCGTCCTCGGCGACACGGCGATCTCGCTCGACACCGCACGGGCGGTCTACGACTCGGCCCTGACCGATGCCCTCGGCGAGGAGCCCATCTAGATGTGCGGGGTCTTCGGCATCTACGACAGCACGCGCTCCCCCGAGCGGGACGTGGCGAGGCTGACCTACTTCGGGCTGTTCGCGCTCCAGCACCGCGGGCAGGAGAGCGCAGGCATTGCCGTCAGCAACGGCGAGCAGGTGATGGCGATGACCGACATGGGCCTGGTCAGCCAGGTGTTCGACGAGTTCAAGCTGTCGTCGCTGCAGGGCCACATGGCGATCGGCCACGCCCGCTATTCGACGACCGGTACCTCCGCGTGGCACAACGCCCAGCCGGTGGTGGCGCACGGCCCCCACCGCAAGGTGGCGCTCGGCCACAACGGCAACCTGACCAACACCGCGGAGCTCCGCGACCAGCTGCGCGGCGATCGGGTGCGGCTGCAGTCGACGTCGGACACCGAGGTGATCGCAGCGCTGATCGCCCGCCACGAGGCCGAGGAGCTGGACGACGCGGTGGCCGACACGATGAGCCGGATCGAAGGGGCGTTCGCCGCCGTCGTGATGACCAAGCACGCCGTCGCCGGTTTCCGCGACCCCCACGGGATCCGCCCGCTGGTGGTCGGCCGCCTTGACGGCGCGCATGTCCTTGCGTCCGAGACCTGCGCGCTGGACATCATCGGCGCGGAGCTGGAGCGAGAGCTCGACCCGGGCGAGATGGTGGTCATCGACGATCGCGGCGCCCGCTACCGCCAGGCGGTGGAGCGCCGCAGCGGCTCCCTCTGCATCTTCGAGTACATCTACTTCGCGCGTCCCGACTCCCAGATGACCGGCCAGGGGCTGTACGAGGTCCGCCGCCGGATGGGCGAGCAGCTCGCCATCGAGTCGCCCGCCGATGCCGACATCGTGATCCCGGTACCCGACTCCGGGACACCGGCCGCGGTCGGCTACGCCCGCGCCAGCGGGATCCCGTTCGGGGAGGGGCTGGTCAAGAACCGCTACGTCGGGCGGACGTTCATCCAGCCCGATCAGGGCCTGCGCGAACGCGGCATCAAGCTCAAGTTCAACGTGCTTCGGGAGGCGCTCCGCGGGCAGCGCGTGGTGGTAGTCGACGACTCCATCGTCCGCGGGTCGACCACCCGCAAGCTGGTGGCGATGCTGTTCGAGGCCGGCGCCCTCGACGTACACCTGAGGATCTCGTCGCCACCGATCATCTCGCCCTGCTTCTACGGCATCGACATGGCCGACCAGGGTGAGCTGATCGCCGCCGGCCGGCAGGTCGAGGACGTCCGGGCGCACCTCGGCGCAACGTCGCTCGCCTACCTCTCGCTCGACGGCCTGCAGGTCTCGACCGGCCAGCCCAGCGACCGCTTCTGCCGCGCCTGCCTGACCGGCGAGTACCCGACCGAGATCCCCGAGGACATGCGCCTCTCCAAGCTCCGGTTCGAGGCTGCCGATCGGGCCCTGGCTCGTTGAGCGACGGCATGACCTACGGGGACGCGGGAATCGACCTCGCCGCCGGGGAGCAGGTGGTGGAGCGGATCCGCGCGGCGGTTGCCTCGACGAAGCGGATAGAGGTGCTGGGCGACCTGGGCGGGTTCGCCGGGCTCTACACGCCTTCGGTCGGCGACCCGGTGCTGGCCGCCGGGTGCGACGGGGTCGGCACCAAGGTGCTGCTCGGCCGCGCGGCCGGCAGGCTGCACGGGCTTGGCATCGACCTCGTTGCCATGAGCGTCAACGACGTCCTGACGGCCGGCGGCCGGCCGGCATTCTTCCTCGACCTGATCACGTGCGGCAAGCTCGTGCCGGACACCATCGTCGAACTGGTCGAGGGCGTCGCCGAGGGCTGCCGCCAGGCCGGCTGTGCGCTGCTCGGAGGCGAGACGGCGGAACATCCCGACATGATGGCCGCCGACGACTTCGACCTGGCCGGGTTCTGCGTCGCGGTCGGCGAGCGCCGCGACCTGATCGCGGGCGCCCTGATCGAAGAGGGGGACGCGATCATCGGCTTCCCGTCCAGCGGGCCCCACTCCAACGGCTACTCGCTGATCCGCCGGCTGCTCGAGAAGGCACAGATCTCACTGGATGCCACGCCGCCGGAGCTGGGCGGCCAGACGGTCGCCGACGCCCTGCTGGAGCCGACCCGGATCTACGCGCAGGCGGTGCGGGCCCTGATCGGCACCACGGACGTCCGCGGCATGGCGCACATCACCGGCGGCGGGATCGCGGGCAACCTCGCCCGGCCGCTGAGCGGTCGGCTCGCGGCGGAGGTCGACCTGGGAAGCTGGGAGCGCCCGGCGGTCTTCGAATGGCTGGCGTCGCTGGGGGTCGACGAGGACGAGATGCGGCGGGTCTTCAACCTCGGCCTCGGATACGCCGCGTTCATCCCCCAGGACGCCATCGAGCTCGCCCTGCGGACGCTCGAGCGGGCGGGAGAGAAGGCCTGGGTGGCCGGGCGGGTCGTCGCCGGGGAGGGCGTCCGCTTCCAGTGAGGGTTGCGGTGCTGATCTCGGGAGAGGGCACCAACCTGCAGGCGCTGCTCGACGACCCCGAGATCGACGTCGCCTGCGTGCTCTCCAGCCGTCCGGGCGCCCCTGGACTCGAGCGTGCGGCGCGGGCCGACGTGCCCGCCATGGTGGTGGTCGACCCCGAGGAGATCGCCGCAGCGCTCGGGCCGTACGAGGTCGAGGTGGTCGTGCTGGCCGGGTACATGCGTATCCTCCCGCCGACAGTGCTCGGCCAGTACCCCGATCGGGTCGTCAACGTCCACCCCTCGCTGCTCCCGGCGTTCCCCGGGGCCACCGCGGTGCAGGACGCGCTGGCCTACGGCGTACGCGTGACAGGCGTCACGGTGCACCTGGTCGACGAGGGCGTCGATACCGGTCCCGTCGTCCTGCAGGAGGCGGTCGACGTTTCGTATGATGACTCCCCCTCGGAGCTGCTGGAGCGCCTGCACGGCGTGGAACGGCGGCTGTTGCCCGAGGCTGTGCGACTGATCGCCGCCGGTCGCGTCGAGGTGGATGGGCGGCACGTCCGGGTGGGAGAGCACCGTTGAAGGTCAAACGAGCGCTGATCTCGGTGAGCAACAAGAACGGCCTGGCGGCGTTCGCACAGGGGCTGCACGAGCTCGGAGTGGAGCTGATCTCAACGTCGGGCACGGCGACCCTCCTCGAGCAGTCCGACCTGCCGTTCACGTCGGTCGAGGAGGTGACCGGCGCCCCGGAGATCCTCGGGGGGCGGGTAAAGACGCTGCATCCCGCCATCCACGCTGCGATTCTGGCCCGGCGCGGGAGCCCCGAGGACATGGCCGTGCTCGAGGAACAGGGCATCGTTCCGATCGACCTGGTCGTCTGCAACCTGTATCCGTTCCGCCAGGTGGCGTCCCGGCGGGGGGTCTCCGACGCCGAGGTGATCGCGAACATCGACATCGGCGGCCCGGCGATGGTGCGGGCGGCGGCCAAGAATCACGACTCGGTCGGCGTCGTCACCGATCCTGAGCGGTACGGATTCGTGCTGGACGAGCTGCGCGCCGGCGACGGCGAGCTGTCGGACGGCACCCGCCGCGACCTGGCCGCCGAGGCGTTCTCGCACACGGCCGGATATGACGCCGCGATTGCGGCCTGGTTCACGGACACCGACCCGTTCCCCGACCGGGTCGTGCTGGAGCTGTCCAAGGTGGCCGACCTGGCCTACGGCGAGAACCCGCACCAGCGGGCGGCCTACTACGTGGAGCAGGGCGCACGCCGCCACCTGCTGTCGCTGATCGAGCAGCTGGGGGGCAAGGCCCTGTCGTTCAACAACCTCAGCGACCTGCAGGCGGCGCGGACGATCGCCGGTGCGTTCCAGGTGCCGGCCTGCGCGATCGTCAAGCACGCGAACCCGTGCGGCGTCGCCGTCGGCGCCACCCTGGAGGAGGCCTTCGAGCGCGCGCTTCAGTCGGATCCCCTGTCGGCGTACGGCGGCGTGATCGCCGTCAACCGGCCGGTGACCAACGCACTCGCCAACCAGCTCGCCGACCAGTTCGTCGAGGTGCTGTTCGCGCCCGGCTACGAGGACGGCGCCCTGGACATCCTGCGCCGCAAGCCCGACCTGCGGATCCTCGAGGACCGCGAGCGGCGCAAGGCAAGCCCCGGCGAGCGGGACTACCGGCGGGTGCTGGGAGGCATGCTGGTGCAGGATCGCGACGCCGATCCTGACGACCGGGACACCATGGAGGTGGCGACGGAGGTGCACCCGACCGAGCAGGAGTGGGGCGACCTGCTGTTCGCCTGGCGGGTGTGCAAGAACGTGCACTCCAACGCGATCGTGATCGTCCGCGAGCTGGCAACGGTCGGCATCGGCGCCGGGCAGATGAGCCGTGTAGACGCCGTGCGAATCGCGGTCGAGAAGGCGGGCGGACGCAACCAGGGCGCCGTCCTCGCCTCCGACGCGTACTTCCCCTTCGATGACGGCCCCAGGACGGCGATCGCCGCCGGCGTGAAGGCCATCATCCAGCCCGGCGGCAGCAAGCGCGACGAGGAAGTTGTCTCGGCGGCGAACGAGGCCGGGATCGCGATGGTCTTCACCGGCCGCCGTCACTTCCTGCACTAGGAAGCTCAGCGCCAGGCACCCTAGATGATTGATTCCACGGCGGCGTGAGTGCTGGGCGAGCGCGAACCCCAGCCTGGGCGTGGACGCAGGGAGTGTTCGTGCTGGTAGCACGGGCGCTTCCTGCGGGTGCACCCAGGCGACGGTTCGCGCCGAAGCGCCGTCGTCCGGGGACTGCTCCAGGGATAGTCGGCCACCAGACCGTTGGATCGCCTCGGGGCTGTGTGCGGCCGTGCCTGAACCGGACGGCAGCGCGGCCAGCGCCGCGGGGTCGTGGAATCAATCATCTAGCGCCGGTCGAGCGGGACCACGTACTTGTCGGCCGTATGCGTGTCCGAGAACCGCGCCGTCTTGATGTCGACCAGGCCAACGTCCCGGGCAGCCGAGCGGACGGCCGACTCGGGCAGGTGCTTGCTGCCCTTGGGCCGCACGATCCAGATCGCGCCGTCACGCGACAGGCCGTGCAGGAGCGATTCCAGGAGGTCGAGGTCGCCGGCGGAGCCGACGGCAAGGAAGATCACGTCCAGCGGCACGCCCGGCGGCGGCTCGGGATGCTGCTCGCGAAGTTCGGCGGCGAACTCCGACGGCAGCCTGCCCACCACCGCGACACGCTGGCCGTCCTTCACCCCGAGCTTGTCGAAGAGCGTCTTGGGATGCAGGATCGCGTGCTGCCAGCGACCCGCCTCGGGCTCACCCAGCTCCAGCTCCACTGTCCCGTCCGGCCAGCCGATGCGCAGCGTGCCGTCGTCGGCGGCCAGCTCGCTGATCTCCCGTAGCGGCACCGCCAGCCGGATGTCGCCGCGGACGATCACCTCGTCGGTCTCGAGCAGCGCCCGGCAGGTTGCCTCGGCGCCGTCGTACCTGACGACGCAGCGTGCCTCACGTCCCATGGCCAGAGCCTACCCGGAGCGCTTCAGCCGGCCGTGCCGCTTGGCGTACCGCTCACCGCGGCGGAACACCTCGAGGCCGAGCGGTATCGCGATCGCCCCGATCAGGAACAGCGGCCAGATATCCGGCCACATCGACGAGACGCTCTGGCCCCCGATGATCGCCTTGCGGGCGCCGTCCAGGGTGTAGGTCGCCGGCGAGATCTTCGACAGCCACTGCATCCAGGTCGGCAGCACGCTGACCGGGTAGTAGACGCCCGAGATCACGAGCAGCAGGCCCTGGGCGATGAAGCCCAGCTGCGTGCCCTTCTCGGGCGAGATCAGCGGCAGCACGGCGGTCATCATCCCGATCCCGATGAACGCGAACGAGGACACCCCGAGCACGACGAAGGCTGCCCAGAAGTCGGGGTTGTGGAAGACGACGCCGAGGAACAGCGCCACCGAGGCGAACAGCAGCACCGTGCGGAGGACGCCGTAGAGCACGGCGAAGGCGCCCATCCCGAACAGGTGGGCAGGACGCGACAGCGGGGCCATGAACGTGTACTCGATCGTGCCCTCCCAGCGCTCCCACGCGACCGTCTCGGTCAGGATCTCGAACAGCAGCCCCAGGTACGACCAGACGACCGCGCCGATCAGCAGCACGATCTGCTCCTTGTTGACGTCGATCTGGCCGCCGGCCGCCTCTACGCCCTTGGCGATGAAGACGATCGTCAGCGTGTTTGCGACGGTGTACAGGAACCAGGCCAGCTCCCACCAGAAGAACCGGCGGATCAAGTACGTGTTTCGCTCCACGATCCCCGCAAAGCCGATCAGCTCGCGGCGCAGCGCTCCCACCTCGGGACGGATCACCCGGCCACCTCCTGTTCATCCTCCTCGTGCTCATCCTCGAAGCTGCGCCCGGTGGCGGCCATGAACGCCTCCTCCAGCGTGGCGGCGGCGTAGAGCTGCTTGACCTCGTCAGCGGTCGCGAGGCACAGCAGCTCGCCGCGATGGAGGATCCCGACCCGGTCGGCCAGCGACTCGGCCTCGGCCATGTCGTGGGTGCAGAGCAGGATGGTCGAGTCGTGGCGGGCCTGCATGTCGCGGATGAACGACTGCACCTCGAGCTTCGAGCGCGGATCCAGCCCCGTGGTCGGCTCGTCGAGGAGCAGCAGCACCGGCGCCGTCAGCAGGGCCCGCGCCAGCGCGATCTTCTGCTGCATGCCGCGCGACAGGTCCTCCATCGGCTCGGTCGCACGCTCGTTCGGGAACCCGACCATCGTCAGGATCTCGGGGATGCGGGCACGCGTCTGCTTCGGCGTCAGGCCGTAGAAGCGCGCCGAGTAGTTGAGGTTCTCGACGGGCGACATGCGCTTGAAGAACGACGCCTCGACCGACACCCGGTTGACCAGCCGCTGCACCTGACGCGGCTTCTTGAAGACATCGATGCCGAACACCTCGGCGCTGCCGCCGTCGTGCAGCAGCAGGGTCGACAGCAGCCGTACGAGCGTCGACTTGCCCGACCCGTTCTGGCCCAGGATCGCGACGCACTCACCGCGCTCGATCCGGAAGCTGAGGCCGTGCAGCGCGGCGACCCGCCGGCGAGTGCGCATGCCGCGGCGACCGTCGCGGCGGACGAACTCCTTGCGCAGATCGCGTACCTCTACTGCAGGTGTGGACACACAGGTCTCCGGAGTGGATGAAAGACACGAACGCGTCGCGGGTGCACGCTTGGGCGGCGTGCAGCGCGGCGTTCGACTGGCTTGGCGGCGGCGGTCCTCGGCGCGCGGGGGAACCCGCGCGACCGCCAAGCCTATCAGCGCGTCCGGCGCTCGTCCAGGAAATAACTACAGGCTGGAGGCGATCTCGTCCGCACAGCGCACGCCGCTGCGCACCGCACCTTCCATGTAGCCCTGGAAGTTGGGCTCCGTATGCTCGCCGGCGAAGTGCAGCGCGCCGACCGGTGGGCCCTCGGTGCCGGAGATGCCGGTGTACTGCCCGACCTTGTAGTAGGAGTAGCCGCCGCGGATGTGCGGATCGCCGTAGCTCCACTTGAACCACGAGCGCCCGTTCCAGGCCTTGCGGATGCCGGGGAAGAGCGGCTCCATGCGCGTGATCGTGTCCTCCACCAGCCTCTTCGGCGCCTCGCCCTCGTAGCCGTCCAGGTGGTAGGTGAACCCGAGGTTGCGGCCCTTGGCGGCGCCGAGGTACTCGGTCAGGAGCGGCGGCGCGCCGACCGGGTCGGGCGACGCCTGCCAGCCGGACTGGGCGCCGGTGTCGGCGTAGAACGTGCCGTCGTACTGCTCCGAGACCCACACCGGGTGGGTGAACTGGAGCTGCACCTTGCAGTTGCTGCCCATCCCTTGCGTGTCGATCGCCAGCAGCTTGGTCGTGGGCAGGTGGAGATGCGAGAGGTCGATCTCCCGCAGGGTGGCGAAGGGCAGCGCCAGCACCACGTGGTCAGCCGTGACGTCGTGCCTGGCAGCATCGCTCTCGAGCGTCAGCCTGAAGCCGCCACTGGAGCGCGGCCGGATGCCGACCAGCCGCTGCTGGAGCTGAACCATTCCGTCCGGCAGCCCGTTCATGAAGCCGGAGATGATCTGGTCATTGCCGCCGAGGATGTGGTACTTCTCGTCGGTTCCCGACAGCATCGGGTGCCCCTTCGGCTGGACGCCGCTGGCGATGCTGTCGTAGTACGCGAGCAGGTAGACGGCGTTGAGGGCGGACTGCTCATCCGGGTCGCCGCCGTACTCGTCGATCACGTCCTGGATCAACAGCTTGCCGAACGGATGGGACAGCCCACCGGGGACGTGGGCCTCGACCCACTCCGAGACGGACATCGCATCCCAGGCCTGAGCAGTCGCGGAGTTGTGCTTGTCGGAGCGCGTCGGCCAGGGCGCTTCGTGCCCGGCGTGGTGGAAGAGCTTCCAGCCCCAGTCGCGCCAGTCGGCGTTGAGGTCGGCCTGGGTGTAGCGGAGGCCGTTGAACCAGTAGGTGCTGAGGTCTCCAGCGTCGACCTTGTCCTCGTTGCTCAGCGTCAGCCCGAAGCGCGTGACCAGGCTGCGCATCATCGCGTGCTCGGACGAGATGAACTCGGCGTGCAGCTCGGCGTTCTGGCCGCCGGCGAAGTAGCCGCGCAGCGTCTCGCAGCGACCGCCTACGCGGCTGTCCCACTCGTACACGGTGGGCGCGATCCCGTGCCTGTGCCACAGCACGTCGGCGCAGCGGAGACCGGCCAGGCCGGCGCCGATGATGACGACCTTCGGAGCGGTCGCCGCGCGCACTCGCACCGGCCACGCCAGCTCGCTCGCCGCCAGGCCGGCGACCGCCGCCGCGCGCAGCAGCTCGCCACGCGTCATGCCACCGCGCGAGCGGACGGACTTCCCCCGGAGCCCGGAGCCTGGATGAAACTGGGAGTCAGTCACTACAGATCAGTCGCGACCATACCCGCCCAATCTCCCGTGGACAAGAGGCCTGAGTGGTGGGACACTCACAGGCGATGGGGTCGAAGAAGCTCCGCCACCTTGCCGCTGTGGCGGTTGTGTCAGTCGCGGCAACATTGTCACTGGGCGCCGCACAGGCGGCTCAGCCTGGCCTTCAGCTGCACCAGTGCGGCCACTCACCGCTTGTCGAATGCGGTTCGATCCAGGTGCCGTTGTTCTGGTCGAAGCCGAGCCAGGGGCAGCCGCTGACGGTTCAGTTCCGGGTCTACCGGCACACCGACCAGAGCGCGTCGGCCGGCGAACCGGTGGTGGGGTTCGAGGGCGGTCCCGGGTACGGCTCGATCGGGTCTGCCACCACGTACATCCTCATGCTCGGCTCACTGCACGAGACGCACGACCTGATCGTGATGGACTCTCGCGGCACCGGGAGCTCGGGAGCGATCAAATGCCCGCGGCTCCAGCAGAGCATCGGCAGCTACGTCGCCGACACGGGACAGTGCGCCAAGCGGCTGGGAAGCGCCGCCAACGCCTACGGCACAGCTGCTCTCGGCAATGACATGGCCGCGATCCTGAACGGGCTCGGCGTCCACACGGTCGACGTCTACGGCGATTCCTACGGCACCTATGCCTCCCAGTCGTTCACCCTCCACCATCCCTCCCTGGTGCGGGCGGTGGTGCTGGACGGCGCCTACGACCAGGGCTTCGACCCGTTCGAGCGAGAGGCCAGCGCGACGCTCCGCAACGCCTGGACGACGCTCTGCGCGCGGGCCGGCTCGTGCGCCGGAATCCTGCAGTCGATCGGCGGCTTCGAGCACGGGCTGGCCCAGCATCCTCTGGTCGGGATCGGCCGGGACGCCGACGGCAACCGCATCCACGTCGACCTGACAGCGACGAAGTTCGTGCAGCTGGTGTTCGACGCGACCTACGCCTACACGTTCTTCCGTGACCTACCGGCAGCGCTCGTCGCCTACCGCGCCGGCGACCAGGCGCCCCTCCTGCGGCTCGCCGCCGAGGACGTCTCGGAGAACGTGAACGGCGGCTACAAGGGCTACTCGGTGGGCGACTACGACGCGGTTTCCTGCCACGACTATCCGACGATCTGGAACGTTGCGTCGTCGATCCCCGAGCGTCGGAGCCAGCTGAACACGGCCATCGCAAAGCTTTCTCCGGGGGCCTTTGCCCCGTTCGACAACGCCACGTACCTGAACTCGCTGGACGAGAACCAACTCGTGCGCGGCTGCCTCAAGTGGCCTGCGCCGACGATCGCCGACCCCGCCTTCCCGCCTCACGCCGTCTACCCGCACATCCCGATCCTGATCCTGGACGGCGAGTACGACCAGGCGACCCCGGTGCCCGATGCACGACGAGCGGCCTCGGCCTGGCCTGACTCGACCTTCGTCGTGGTGCACAACACCGGCCACATCTCGGCGCTGGACGACTTCGGCGGCTGTGCCTCGGGGATCGTGCGCAGGTTCCTGGCAACGCTCAGTGCGGGCGACACCTCGTGCGCCGGCCACACTCCGCCGGTGGTCGTGGCGCCGAGCTTCCCGCGGCTTCTCGCCGGCGCCCCCGGCACGTCCACCGCGCAGCGCGCAGGGTGGGTGGCCGGGCAGGTGGTCGGCGACGGATTCTCACGCTGGTGGAACCTGATGTCCACTACGCACGGCGTCGGCCTGCGCGGCGGCGGGTTCACGGTCACCGGCCCCTACACATCGCTCAAGCCGCTGACGCTGTCCTTCCACGGCGACCGGTTCGTCAGCGACCTCGCGGTGTCGGGCACTGCGGTGTTCAACCGAACCACGGACACCGTCCACGCAACTCTGCACCTGACCGGCGCGCCCGCCGCCACCGGCCAGCTCACGCTTGACTTCGCAACCGACACGCCGGGGGCGACGGCAACGGCCACCGGCCGGCTCGGCGGTCACGCCTTCAGTCTGAAGACGCCGGCTCCCTGGGCGACCCAGGGGTAGACGCCGCCAGCGCGGCGGCCGCCTCGATCAGTGCGGCGACGTCGGGTACCTCGCTGTCCTCGTAGCGCCAGGCACCGCGGATGACGCCCTCCTGGTCGACCAGGAAGCAGCTCCGGACAGGTGTGTCGACCAGGCCGTCGAGGGTCTGCGAGACGCCGAAGGCGCGCACCGCCTCACCCGTCCAGTCGGTCAGCAGCGGGAAGGTCAGGCCCTGCGAGTTTGCCCAGCGCTCGTGAGAGTAGGGGCTGTCGCGCGACACCCCGAAGATCGAGAAGCCCAGCTCCGCGAACTCCGTGCTCCTGTCACGCAGGAGCCGTAGCTCACTCCGTCAGGTCGATGTCCAGTCGTACAGGTAGAAGGCGAGCAGCATCGGCCCCGCAGCCGCCAGGTCGCGCAGCCGCACCGGCTCGGCGAGCTCCGTGAACAGCGACACGTCAGGGATCTGTGCGCCTGGCTCCAGCATTCGCCGCCAGGCTACCAGGATTAGTGTCCACCGCCAGGATGACCGCACCACCCTTCCGGCAGCTCGACTTCCTCTACACCCCGAGCCAGGATGTCGCCGCCGATGCGCACCACCTGGAGGAGGTGCTCGGCGGGGAGGTGGTGTTTGCCGTTGAGGCGATGGGGACGCGGGTGGCGGGCGTCCGGCTCGCCGAGGACGGCCCGCTGGTGCTGCTCACCGACCACCTCGAGGACGACCGGACGGTGCTCATCTACCGCGTCGATGACCTCGACCAGGCGCTCTCCGACCTGGAGAGCCGAGGCTGGAAGCGAGAGCACACCTTCGGGATACCCCATGGACCGTGCTGCAGCTTCCGCACGCCCGGTGGGCAGCGGATCGCGCTCTACCAGCTGACCCGTCCCGGCGCCGCCACTCATTTCGACGGCCGGCGGGACTTCTAGTGCGTCGCCCGCTCAGCCCCCAGCCGGTGCGGCCGCCGGGTCGCTCTGCCACAGGTGGAAGGGGTTGCCCTCGGTGTCGCGGCAGGCGGCGAACCAGCCGTGGCCAGGCACCGGCATCTTGTCGTCGGCGTAGCCGCCGAGCGCCCGCGCCTTGGCGATCGAGACGTCGATGTTGGGCGTGTCGAGGTAGATCTTCGGCTCCCCCGCCTCTCCCTGGTAGAGCGCCACGCCCTGACCCGGGGCAGTCTGCGCCATCCGGTAGTCCATCTCGGGCATCGCGGACTCCTTCAAGCCCCAGTCGAAGAGCCCGTTCCAGAATTCCTGCGCGCGATCGATGTCGGTCGCGACGATCTCCATGTGAACAACCTGCCCGGCCATGCCGAACCCCCTTCGGTCGCGATTGCTGGTGCCACCGTAACCCTTCCCGCCGGCACGCGTGCCTACACCACCGACGGCCGAGTGCGCCACGGCTCTTGGCTCTCCGGATTAGACTCACGCGTGGCTACTCGAGAGGAGACGGGCGTGACGAGCGTCGACTACCAAAGGGTCGTCACTGGCCAGCGCTTCGACGGAAGCGTCGCGGCGGTCCGGGCTGGGAATACGGGCTGACGACAGCGTGAAACATGAGGGCCTCCCCGGCGCGCAGACGCCTCCGCCAGAGGCTACGCCGAATCCGCTCGAGCTTCTCCGGAGCCGCTCCTATGTCGTGCTGCTCGTGTTCGGCGCGATCATCGGCGTGCCGGTGGCCGCGGCTGCGTACTTCTTTCTCGAAGGCGTCAACAAGCTCCAGCACTATCTGTTCGGCACTCTGCCCGGCGACCTCGGCTTCGCAAGCCAACCCGCCTGGTGGCCGATTCCGCTGCTTGCGCTGAGCGGCCTGCTGGTTGCGCTCGCAATCCGGTACCTGCCGGGAACCGCGGGGCACAAGCCTGCGGAAGGGTTCAAGGCATCCGGCCCCGTGCTACCGATAGAGCTCCCCGGGATCGTTATTGCCTCGTTCGCCACCCTCAGCCTCGGGGTCGTCCTTGGCCCGGAGGCGCCGCTGATCGCCATCGGCAGCGGCCTCGGAGTCCTCGCCGTCCACCTGGTCAACCGCAACGCGCCCGACAGGGCCAGTGTCGTGATCGGCGCCGCCGGGAGCTTCGCGGCGATCAGCACGCTCCTCGGCTCGCCTCTTCCGGCCGCGTTCCTGATGATGGAGGTGGCCGGGATCGGCGGGGCGATGCTCGGCGTGGTGCTCGCACCCGGGCTGCTCGCCGCCGGCGTCGGCTCGCTGATCTTCATCGGGCTCAATAACTGGACTGGTCTCGGCACGTTCTCGCTCGCGGTCCCGAACATCCCTCCGGCCGGCAGCCCTGGTGTGGAAGAGTTTCTGTGGGCGATCGCGATCGGCGTCGCGGCGGCGATCCTCGGTGCCGGTCTCAAGCGGATGGCGCTGCTGGTCCAGCCGATCGTCGAACGGCGAATACTGCTCCTGACCCCACTCGTCGGCGCCGCCGTCGGTCTTGCGGCGCTGATCTTCGTCGAGGTCACCGGCAGGAGCTCGGCCGATGTGCTCTTCTCTGGCCAGGATCAGCTCCCGGGCCTGATCGAAGGCGCCCACAGCTGGACCGTGGGCGCACTGTTGATGCTTGTCATCTGCAAGGGCGTCGGGTACAGCTTGTCGCTGAGCAGCTTCCGGGGCGGCCCCATCTTCCCGAGCATGTTCATCGGCGCTGCCGGCGGCATTGCGCTCTCCCACCTTCCCGGCCTGCCGATGATCGCGGGTGTCGCGATGGGTATTGGCGCGCTGATGGTGGCAATGCTGGGGCTTCCGCTCACGTCCGTTCTCATCGTGAGCGTGTTACTCGAGGCCGACGGCCTGACCCTGATGCCGATCGTGATCGTTGCGGTGGTGGTCTCCTACGTCGTGTCTGCCTGGCTCCGTCCGGCACCCGGCTCCGCCGCGAACTCCTAGACAACCCCGAACCCACGAACTCCCCACACAGACATGGACCGTACAGGGATCGAACCTGTGACCATGGTATCCACGCGGGGGGAGCAGGCTCCCCCCACGAACCCCCCACACCCAACATGGACCGTACAGGGATCGAACCTGTGACCATGGTACCCACGCGGGGGGAGCAGGCTCCCCCCACGAACCCCCCACACCCAA
>Ga0265327_10001069_pt1 | contig 38179 bp, 29 predicted proteins | sample 41621metaG_FD_202089 | JGI IMG/M metagenome (GOLD analysis project Ga0265327, IMG submission 202089) | Rhizosphere microbial communities from Carex aquatilis grown in University of Washington, Seatle, WA, United States - 4-16-21 metaG | ecosystem: Host-associated > Plants > Roots > Rhizosphere...
AGCAACGCGAGATGCGCGAAAGTGAGTGACCGTCGTTCTCCTTCGAAACCGTCCAGCTTTCTCCACCTGGGTCCCCTTCCCCTCACGCCGCGATGCGGCGTTCGGCCGGGGATGACAGGCATTATTTCAGATCGCGGAATTTCTTGCCTTCGGCCACCAGCTTTTCGAGCAGCGCGGACGGTTTGAAATCGTCGCCCATTTCGTTCTGCCACTGCTTCATCTTGGCCAACACTTTGTCGAGGCCGATGGCGTCGGCGTAGAACATCGGGCCGCCGCGATAGACGGGCCAGCCGTAGCCGTTCATCCACACCACGTCGATATCCGACGGGCGGATCGCCTTTTTCTCTTCGAGGATTTTCGCGCCTTCGTTGATCATCGGATAGATCGTGCGTTCCACGATTTCCTCATCGGAGATCGTGCGCGCGTTCTTGCCGGTCTTCGCCATGAAGTCCTTGATGATCTTCTCGGTGATGGGCGAGGGCTTGGCGTTGCGCTGTTCGTCGTAATCGTAGATGCCGGCGCCCGTCTTCTGGCCGCGGCGGTCCATCTCGCACAGCACTTCGCGCAAGGTGGAGCTTTTGGAGGTTTCCTTGTTCCAGCCGATGTCCAGACCAGCCAGATCGCTCATCGCGAACGGGCCCATCGGGAAACCGAAATCGTAAAGCACGCGGTCCACATCCCACGGCATCGCGCCTTCGAGGATCAGCTTGTTGGCCTCGCGCTGGCGCTGCGAGAGCATGCGGTTGCCGACGAAGCCGGGGCACACGCCCACAAGCACCGCGACCTTGCCGATCTTGCGGCCCATCTGCATGCAGGTGGCGACGACTTCCTTGGAGGTTTTTTCGCCGCGCACGATTTCCAGCAGGCGCATCACGTTTGCGGGCGAGAAGAAGTGCAGACCGATCACGCTTTCCGGGCGCTTGGTGACGGCGGCAATTTCATCGACGTTGAGATAGGAGGTGTTGCTGGCAAGGATCGCGCCCTGCTTGACGATGGCGTCTAGCTTTTTGAACACGTCCTTCTTCACATCCATGTTCTCGTAAACCGCTTCGATCACCAGATCGCAATCGGCGAGGTCTTCGAGGCTCATGGAAGGGGTGAGCAGGCCCATGCGCTTTTCCACGTCTTCCATCGTGAAGCGGCCGCGCTTGGCGCTGGTCTCGTAGTTCTTGCGCACCACGCCGATGCCGCGGTCGAGCGCTTCCTTCTGCACTTCGACGATGGTGACCGCGATGCCCGCATTGGCGAAGTTCATCGCGATGCCGCCGCCCATGGTGCCCGCGCCGATCACGCCGACCTTCTTGATCGGAATGGTCTTGGTGTCGTCCGGCACATCGGGGATCTTGTTGGCTGTGCGTTCGGCGAAGAAGGCGTAACGCTGGGCCGCCGATTCCGGGCTCATCATCAGTTCGAGGAAGAGTTCGCGTTCGCGCTTCATGCCTTCGGCGAAGGGAAGGTTCACGGCGGCTTCGATGCAGCGGATGTTGTGTTCGGGCGCCTTGAAGCCGCGGAATTTGCGGGCGTTGGCTTTGCGGAAATCCGCGAAGATTTCCGGCTTGCCGCGCGCGGCTTCGACTTTGGCGTTGTTCTCGCGCACTTTCTTCAGCGGGCGGTTTTCGGCGACGATTCTGTTGGCGAACGCGATCGCGCCTTCGCGCAGTTTTCCTTCCGCCGCCAGATCGTCGACGAGGCCCATTTCCAGGCATTGCTTGGCGCCGACATGGGTGCCGCTCGTCACCATCTCAAGCGCTTTTTCGGGGCCGACGATGCGCGGCAGGCGCTGCGTGCCGCCTGCGCCGGGAAGCAATCCGAGATTGACTTCCGGCAAGCCGCATTTCGCGCTCGGCACCGCCACGCGGTAATGCGCGCACAACGCGACTTCCAAACCGCCGCCCAATGCGGTGCCGTGAATGGCAGCGACCACGGGCTTGGGCGAATTTTCCATCATGTCCTGCACGTCGAACAGGCTGGCGCCTTTCATCTGGCCGCCGAATTCGGAGATGTCGGCGCCGGCGATGAAGGTGCGTCCGTCGCAAATCAGCACGATGGCTTTGGTATCGGGATCGGCGATGGCCGCTTTGAAACCGTCATGCAATCCGTCGCGCACGGGCGCGGACAGCGCATTCACCGGCGGCGAATTGAGCGTGATGACGGAGACCGCACCTTCGCGCGAAAGATCGGTCACTGGATTGATGGCAGTCATGGCGTTTCCTCAGTCGTTTTTCTGACTGACGAAAAATCACGGCTGGGCGGAGGAGTCCAGATCAGTCCCGGCCAAGCGCGAGATCGCTGACGAACGGATTGGTCTTGCGCTCCCAGCCGAAGGTCGACATCTGCCCATGGCCCGGCACGAAATTCATCTCGTCACCCAAGGGCCACAGCCGTCCGGTGATGGAATCGATCAATTGCTGGTGGTTGCCGCGCGGAAAATCCGTCCGCCCGATGGAGCCGCGGAACAGCACGTCGCCCACGAAGGCGATCCGGGCCGCCTGGTGATAGAGCACGACATGGCCCGGCGTGTGGCCGGGGCAGTGGGCGACCTTCAGCTCCACCTCGCCGACGGTGACGGTGTCGCCATCCGCCAGCCAGCGGTCGGGCAGGCAATCCTCGGCATCGGCGAAACCGGGCCTTCGTGCGTTTTCTCCAAGCCTTTCAAGGAGAAACAGGTCATCGCGATGCGGCCCTTCGATCTTCACGCCGAGTTCACGTGCAAGCCTGGTGGCACCAGAGGCATGGTCCAGATGGCCATGTGTGAGCAGCACTTTTTCGATCGTCACGCCCTGCTGGGCGGCGGCCTGCCGGATGCGGGCGACCTCTCCGCCGGGGTCGATCACCGCGCCCTTTTTGCTGGCCGTGCACCACACCAGGCTGCAGTTCTGCTGGTAGGGCGTCACGGGCAGGATGGCGGCGTTGAGGGGCGGCTGGCTCATCGAATCTGCATACGGGCTGAAGGGCGCCCCCGTCCACCGGAACGGCGTCCGCGGGCCGGAATTCTGCCCGCAAAACAGCCAAAAATACCTAGGCTGCAACTTTATTGCGCAATGGAGCGGGAACTCTTACCGAGTGGTAAAGAGACTCTTTGCGGATGTGACCCCAACGCCACAGATTCCTTGGGTCTTTGCGTTGATTGGCCCCCGCCGTTTGATAAGATTTTGTTGGGTAATTTTTTCGATGGAAGCGGGGGATACCGTGCGTGGCCGTAAGGGGGGCTTGCCGCACAGAACAATCGTAACAGCCGTTGCAGGCGCCTTCGCGCTTGTTGCGTCCGTTTCTGCGTCCCATGCCGCGAGCGTCCGCCCGAAGAACAACGAAACGCTGTCGGCGGATTTGCAGGCGTTCTTCACCCCCAAGCAATTCGATACGGATGGTTCGGTCTATGGCGTGCGCGTGCGCGGCGACCAGTCCGATCTTCCCGATCTGCAGATCATGCCCGAAGCCAAGATGCGCATCGCAGCGCCCACTTCGGCTGCATGTCCCGATGTGGGAAGCGGGATTTGCTTCACGCCGCATTCGCTGGTGCCGTCGCATTTCGGTTTCGATGCGCGCGCGCTCGGTTCGAACACCTTCCTGATCTCGCCGTCGTCGCCTGCGGTTTCGCCGTCGATCACCAGTTCGCTGGTGACGGGCGCGCTGCCCACGCTTTCGACCAGCGCCGTTTCGCGGCTTGCCGATAGTCTGGGCATGCCCACTTCCGCAAACGCTTCGGCTTCCGCGCCGCATCTGATTCCGATGCAAGGCATCGCCAAATCGACGCCCACCTATCTGTCTTCGGGCGGCATCATTCCGACCGCGCGCGGCAATCTGATGGGCGGCACGGAAGTCACCGGCGCGATGAACACCATTGCGAGCTATGCCTCCGGTCCGCTGGCGGCTGCCATCTCGCGCAGTTCGGTGTTGCAGAACACGGTGATGATCGATTCTTCCGGCCGCGATTATCACGTCGATCTTACGCGGGCGGCCGATCTGCGCGGCTTCGATCCGTCTTACGCGCTGGTGGCGGAACGCACGACCGATTTCATTCCGTTCGCCTTCGGCATCGAAAGCCCGTTCGGCCCGCTGGTGGCCTCCGGCTATGCGACCGATACGGTCACACCCGCCGCCGTTTCCGGCATGTATCGCGGGGCATCCGATTATCACGAATACGACTTGCGGGACTTCTCGCTCGGCGTGACGGTGGCCAAGGGCATCGACGTCAATATCGGTTATCACCTCGATATGGGCGGCGCGTTCAACAATTACGATGCGTCGGGAAGCTCGGCGTATGACGGCCTGTTCATGTCGGCGGCGGCGGTGAATTCGCCGTATGCCTCGCTTGCCAATGGCGGCTCGTTCATCGGCAGCACGATTGCGCTGGCCGACGATCTGCATCTGCGCTTCGGCGAAATCTCGCTCACCCCGGAACGTGAACCGTTTGCGGTGAACCTCTATTCGCCGATGGATCAGTTCTTCGGCCCGCGCCCGCTTTACGACCTGCGCACTGCGCAAGGGGCGATGGCCGGCGTCTCATGGGATTTCGCGCGTTGGGGCGGTTTGGGCGTAACGGCCACGCAGATCGACGAACAGAACGGCCTGCTCGGCGGCTATGGCTCGGGCGCGTTGTCGATTGCCGATAGCGCCAGCACCACCGCATTGGGCGTTTCGGCCCGCATCGGTTTCGGCGACGGCTGGGTGACGACCGCTTCGTATAGCGAAGGCGTGACGCAACTCGACCTCAAGCCCACGGGCCTGTTCTCGCAGGCCAACGATCTGCACAGCCGCGCCTATGGCATTGCGGTCGCCAAGCACGGGTTGTTCGGCGATGACTCACTTGGCTTTGCGGTGACGCGTCCGATCCAGATCTATTCCGGCAGCGCCGAAGTGACCGCCGCCGATGGCGTAGATGCCAATTACAATCTGGCGCTCAACAGCGAACGCATTTCGCTGGCCGGCGTGAAGCCCGAAACCGATATCGAACTGGGCTATGTGACGACGTTCCTCGACGGCGCCCTGGCGCTGCAGGCCAACGCCGCCTACCAGATGAACACCCAGGGCCAGACCGGCACCAATTCGCTGGCCGTCGTCAGCCGCGCGAAGATCAAATTCTGATTTAAATCGCCGTTTGTTTAGTGGCGCGCGCCCGCCGATTGGGCCGTGGGCGAACGTCTGTTGAGCCAGTTCTGCAAAGCTGCCGACGATGCTTCGCAGGAGACATTCAAATCGTCGACCATGCGCATGGCGAGTTCGTGGTCGCGGGCGCGGCAGGCATTTTCCAGACGACGCGCGATGGCGCTGGCCCGCATCGCGCCGAAATTGCCCGCGATGCTGACGATGGTGTGTGCCTGTTTTGAAATCTCGTCGAAATCCACCTTGGCGCCCGTGCATTGCGCGATGCACGCGAGGTGCTGATCGATATCGTGCAGATACAGCGTGGCAAGGCTTCTGAGCTGGGCGAGCGACAGCACGACCTCCAGCTCGGTAAGTTTGTCCATATCGAGCAGCGGCTCGCCGGGTTCGCCTGCGGCCTGGGACGAAACGCCTTCGTCGGCAGAGGATTGCGCGGTGTGCCCTATCTCGGCGGCGATGCTCGCCAACTTGGATAGCAACAATGACGGTTGCACCGGCTTCGAAATATAATCGTTCATCCCGGCGGCAAGATATTCTTCCTTGGCGCCCGCCATCGCATGGGCCGTCATCGCGATGATCGGAATGTGGCATTTGGGTTCGGGCAGCGCGCGGATTTGTGCGGTCGCCTGAACGCCGTCGAGCTCCGGCATCTGGATATCCATCAGGACAAGATCGAATTCCGAACGGCGCAGGGCATCGACGGCCTGATGACCGTTCTCGGCGACTTCGACGAAATAGCCCGCCTTGGTCAGCAACACGGTCGCGAATTTCTGGTTGATCTGGTTGTCTTCCGCCAGAAGGATGCGCAGCGATCCGGCGTTCGGATCGCGCAGGACGATCTTCGGTCCGTCGGTGCGTTGCGCGGCGGCGGGCTGTTCGGCGCGAACGCTGTAGATGTTGACCAGCGTGTCGAACAATTCCTGTTGCCGCACGGGTTTTTCCAGAATGGCTTCCAGCCGCAACTCGGACGGATTTTTGATCCCGTCGCGCCCTGCCGACGAAACGATCACCAGCTTGGTTTCCGCAAGATGGGGGTTGGCCCGGATGCGTTTGGCCAGCTCGTCGCCCGCCATGCCCGGCATCATCTGATCGAGCAGCGCCAGATCGTATGGCTTGCCGCGATGCCAGGCGCGTTCCAACTCGGCCAGCGCCCCAAACCCATCCTCGGTGCAGAACACCGTGATGCCGAGCGCCTTCAGCTGGCGGCTGATGACGGTCAAATTCATTTCGATGTCGTCGACCAACAGAACGCGCAACGATTTGAAATGGGCGGGAAGCGTGCTGCGCTCGGCGATGTGGGCGGTCGATTTCTCGAACGGAATCTCGAACCAGAAGGTCGAGCCCATGCCGAGGCGGCTTTCGACGCCGATCTTGCCGTTCATCAGTTCGATCAACTGCTTGCAGATCGCCAAGCCAAGGCCCGTGCCGCCGAAGCGGCGCGTCATCGAACTGTCGGCCTGGCTGAATTTCTGGAACAGCTTCTGCTGCACGCTTTCGGCCATGCCGATGCCGGTGTCGGCAACTTCGAAGCGCAGCGGAACGACATTGGCGCCGCCCTCCGGTGGCTGGCCAAGCTTCACGACCACCTGAATGGAGACGCCGCCTTTTTCGGTGAACTTGATGGCGTTGTTGAGCAGATTGAGCAGAACCTGCCGCACGCGCGTGGGATCGCCGCGATACGCCCCGCGCGCCGCCGGTTCGATGAACATCGCCATGTCGATCTGCTTCTGGCGCGCCTTGGGCGCCATCAGGGCTGCGGCATTTTCCACCGTGGCGCCGAGATCGAAATCGATCTTTTCGATTTCGAATTTGCCCGCTTCGAGTTTGGAGATGTCCAGAATGTCGTTGACGACGGTCAGCAGGGATTCGCCGGATTGCGCCACGATTTCGGCAAAGCTGCGCTGTTCCGCATCCAGATCGGTTTCCAGGAGAAGATTGGTCATCCCCAGGATCCCGTTCATCGGGGTGCGGATTTCGTGGCTCATATTGGCGAGGAAATCGGATTTCGCCTTGTCGGCGGCCTTTGCGTCGTCGCGCGCGATGGTCAGTTCGCGGGTCCAGCTGCGCAAAGCTTCGTCGGCGCGCTTGCGCTCGATGGCGCGGCCAAGCTGGTATCCGATCTGCGACAACAGATCGAGAACCGCTTCGTTCGGTTCGCGCGCATCGGCGGCAAAGAATTCCAGTACCGCCAACACGTCCGGCCCCGAAAGAACCGGAAAGGCGCTGGCCGCCCTGAGGCCGCATTTGTGGGCGAATTCCTGACGCGGAAAATTGGCGTCTTCGTTGACGTCCAGCACCCAATGGGGCTTTGCGGTTTCAAGCGTACGCCCGGGCAAGCCGACGCCGAACGAAAAGAAACTGCCTTCGCTGGCGCGTTTGAAATCCGCGATCCGCTCTGGATCGGCGGCGTGCCACAGGCCCGTCGATTGCAGGCGCGCTCCGTTGCCGCTGCCTTGCGTGAGATAGCTGTGGCCCACGTCCCAATGGGTGAATTCGCAAATCTGCGTCACCGCGAAACTCAACACCTCCGCAATCGAGGTGGCGTGGTTGGCGGCGGTGGCGATGCGCGCCAGAAGCTCGAATTGCTGGCGCTGTTCGTAAAGCTGGCGAAGACCGTTTTCGGCAATGGATTCCGCCTGCAGGCGGATCCTGCGCTCGCGCTCCAGCTTTTTCTTCAGCCGGGCGTTTTCGGCTTCGGTGTCGTTGGTATCAGGCTGCATCCGCCGCGGCCGCTGTTGCCCGGATGCTGAGAACGCATTTGTCGTCGCCCCGGTGCATGCAATGGAGATGTTCGACATTGGCGGTCTCGCCAAATTGTCCTGCAGCCCCTTCGATAAAACCTTCCGCCAGTGCGCAAAGCTTGCGCGGCGAGTCATATGTCATTTGCAGTGCGCCATCGGGCATCTGCTGGAAACGGAAATAGGGGCAATGGGCGCCCGCATACAGCTTGCGCACTTCGGGGTGGATGATGCTGTTCACGCTGAGCACAAAGGGCAGCGTCGTGCGGTGTTCGACGAAGAATGCCGGATAGCGCTGCGCCAAAAGCGGCATGGCCTCGCGGCCGAACCATCGCAGCACTTCCTGCGGCGACATTTTCAGCGCGCCTGCACCGGCCGCGACCAGTTTTACGATCTCTTCGTCGTCATAGCTGCCGAGCGATGTGTAATCGCCGGGCAGATCGGCGGTGTCCAAAAGCGCGTCCCACGCCGCATCGCCGTGCTGGGCGACAACAACTTCTTCGAGAAGATTGAAAATGATGCCTTTCATGGATTCCCCACTGCCTAGAAAAGAGGCTGCCGCACTCTAACCATCGAGACTTTAAGTAAGTTTAAGCCTGACACCCGCTTAGGTTGTGTATCGGAATGGATTCGCGATAAACGAGAAATGGCTGCGGGTGCGCGTGCAAACCGCCGTTCAAATATCGGGACCGGTACTATATGAAAGCCTCGCCCGGGCCGCGTCGGTCTCGAGGAACTCAAAAAGAACCCGCGCACAGCACCGGCGTTTGAACGCCAACACGTAAGGAAATCAAATAGATGGCAGGCCCTCAATTCGTTTATGTCATGAAGGGTCTGTCCAAGACCTATCCGGGCGGCAAGCAGGTTTTGAAGGACATCTGGCTGTCGTTTTATCCCGGCGCCAAGATCGGCATCGTCGGCGTCAACGGCGCGGGCAAATCCACGTTGATGAAAGTGATGGCCGGGCTCGACAAGGAGTTCACCGGCGAAGCATGGGCAGCGGACGGCGTGACCATGGGGTACCTGCCGCAGGAACCGCAGCTCGATGCGAGCAAAGACGTACGCGGCAATGTGATGGATGGCGTGGCGCCGAAGAAGGCGCTGCTCGACCGCTACAACGAAATCGCCGCCAATTATTCCGATGAAACCGCCGACGAGATGGCGAAGCTGCAGGATCAGATCGAAGCCGCGGGGCTTTGGGATCTGGATTCGCAGGTCGATCAGGCGATGGATGCGCTGCGTTGCCCCGATGGCGAGGCCGAGGTGGCCAAACTCTCCGGTGGCGAGCGCCGCCGCGTGGCGCTGTGCAAGCTGCTGCTCGAAGCGCCCGATATTCTGCTGCTCGACGAACCGACCAACCATCTGGATGCCGAAAGCGTTGCCTGGCTCGAACACACGCTGCGCGAATACAAGGGCTGCGTGATCCTTGTCACCCATGACCGTTATTTCCTCGACAACGTCACTGGCTGGATTCTCGAACTGGATCGCGGCAAGGGTATTCCGCACGAAGGCAATTATTCGTCGTTCCTGGGCGTGCAGGAAAAGCGTTTGCTGCAGGAAGGTTCGGAAGAAGCAGCCCGCGAACGCACGCTGGCCCGCGAACGCGAATGGATTTCGCAAAGCCCGCGTGCCCGCCAGGCCAAATCGAAGGCGCGTATCAATGCCTATGAAGATTTGCTTGCCAAATCGCAGGAACAGAGAAGCGGGCCCGCCACCATCGTTATCCCGGTGGCCGAACGTCTGGGGTCTGTGGTCGTGGAAGCCGAAGGTCTGACGAAGGCCTATGGCGACCGGTTGCTGTTCGAGAACATGAACTTCAATCTTCCGCCCGGCGGCATTGTGGGCGTGATCGGCGCGAACGGCGCGGGCAAGACGACCCTGTTCCGCATGCTCACCGGGCAGGAAAAACCCGATGCGGGCGAGATGCGCATCGGCGAGACCGTGCAGATCGGTTATGTCGATCAATCGCGCGATGCGCTCGATCCCAAGAAGAACGTGTGGGAAGAAATCTCCGGCGGTCTGGACGTGTTGGAACTGGGCGGCAAGCGCACCATGCAAAGCCGCGCTTATGTCGGCGCGTTCAACTTCAAGGGCGGCGATCAGCAGAAGAAAGTTGGCCTGCTGTCAGGCGGCGAGCGCAACCGCGTGCATCTGGCCAAGATGCTGAAATCGGGCGCGAACCTGTTGCTGCTCGACGAACCGACCAACGATCTGGACGTCGAAACCCTGCGTGCGCTGGAATTGGCGCTCGAAGAATTTGCGGGCTGCGCGATGATCATCAGCCATGATCGCTGGTTCCTGGACCGCATCGCCACCCACATGCTCGCCTTCGAAGGCGACAGCCACGTGGAATGGTTCGAAGGCAACTATCAGGATTACGAGGCGGACAAGAAACGCCGGTTGGGCATCGACGCCGATCAGCCGCACAAGCTGAAGTACAAGCGGTTTACGCGCGCCTGACCAAACACATCACCATGGCCGGGCTTGATCCGGCCGTGGTGGTAACAAGGTGAGCGTTACTGCTGCTTCTGATCCGGCAACGCGGCGCCTGAGCGGAATTGTGCCGTCAGATCCTTCAGATGCGCGACCAGTGCGCCCACATTGTTGCCGTGGTCGCCGAGGAACGACGAGAACTGATCGCGCTCTTCGATGGCGAGCCACACGCCCAGCACATTGACGTCGATCACCACCAGCTTGCCGCCATCGTCCGAGACGCGGAACGCCACCGGCAGGTTCTTGTCGGCTGCCGATGAGGCATGGGGATCGATAATCATCGCGTTGACGATGGTGTCGCCGCGGCCTGTGGTCTGCGAGCCCGTGACCTTCAACGTCTGGCCGGAATAATTCGACAGCCGCGTTTCATAGATCGCCACGGCAAAATCGCGGAACGCATCCACGAACTGTGCCTTCTCGGCGTCGGTGGCGGTGCGCTTGGCGGGCCCCAGCGTGAAGAGCGCGATGCGCTTCAGATCTGTCAGGCCTGTGAGGAAGGTGCGGAATTTATCGCGGCGTTGCTGCTCGGTGATGCTTTTGTCGCCGAGGATGGAGAGGCCCTTCACCACGTTCTGATCGATGAAGGCTTCAGCGGGCGAGGCCGCGTGCGCGGACTGCACCGCGAAGGTGAAGGGCAGGGCCAGCAGCAGCGCCATCATCAGCACCATGCGGCGGGCGGGCGAGGGTTGCGTGGCGTGGGGCGATGACAGGTTGGTCATGTTTTCGTTCCGCGAGTTGGCGCCCCCGTCCAGGGATGGTCCCGATACGGTGTGGCAAGTTCAAGGCAAAAGATTAGACGAACTTCGTGGAACTCAGAAGTCCGGCAGGTTGGTCACATCCTGCTTGCCGTTGGCGATCTCGTTGGCGCGGTTCTGCCGGTAAAGGCTGCGCACCGAAGCGTAATAATCCACGGAACCGCGTTCGATGCCGGCCAGTGTGGTGGCATTGCGCGCCCGCAGATCGATCACCGAAAGAACGCCGCGGCCGAGCGACCAGTAGAACTTGTAATTGTAGGAGATATAGGTGTTCGGATCGAACGCGATATCCACCACATCGCCCGTCAGGTCGCGCGGATTGGACGGCCCGAAGAACGGCAGCACCAGATAGGGGCCTTCATCGGCGCCCCAAACGCCCAGCGTCTGGCCGAAATCTTCGTCGTGATAGGGAATGCCGATCTTGCCGGCGATATCGATCAAACCGCCGATACCGATGGTCGTGTTCAGCACGAAGCGCGCCAGCGTTTGTCCGCCGCGGCCGATTTCGCCCTGCAACATGTCGTTGGTGAGGATCACCGGCGAATTGAGATTCAAAAGGAAATTGTGAACGCCGTCGCGCGCGAAGCCCGGCACGACGGTGTTATAGGCCTGCGCCGTGGGCAGCAGAATGGCCCGATCGAGCCGCACATCGAGATCGAAGATATCTCGATTGGTCTGTTCATATGGATCGTGCGCCTGTGGGTTCCCGCCCGTGGTCGAGCAGGCAGCCAGCGGCAGACCCAGAGAGACGCCCAGCAAAAGAACTCTAAGACCCCTCAACGCCCTCATCTCATAACACCCAATTTTGGCCTGCCGGTCAGGAATGCCGGGGGCACCGTTTATATAGGGAGAAGACCGTAAAAAGATTACACGGATTCCGCGGAATCGTTCACCACTCCCAAGAAATTTTGCCTACCACAAAAGCGAGTTCCCTGCATCGCGTGTCGGAAAGGCCTCAGCAACTTTCGGCTTGTATAATCATATAAAGATATGTTTATATGGTTTGACGGCCGGAGCGGCAGATGGACGACCTTGTAACAATGTTGCGCGCGGTTGGCGACCCCACAAGGTTGCGGCTGTTTCTGCTGCTGCGGGAGGCCGAACTGACCGTGAGCGAGCTGACCGAGATCGTGGGCCAGAGCCAGCCCCGGGTTTCGCGCCACCTGAAGCTGCTTTCGGAAGCAGGGCTGATCGACCGCTTCAAGGAAGGAAGCTGGGTGTTCTATCGCGCCGCCGATGGCGGGGATGCGGCCAAGCTTGGCACCGCGATCAACGATTTGGCCCCGCGCGTGGCGGCGCCGCTGGCGACCGACTTCCGCAATCTGGCGACGGTGCGCGAAGAACGGGCGGCGAGGGCGGCCGACTTCTTCAAAGCCAATGCCGCGCAGTGGGAAAGCATCCGCGCGCTGCACGCCCCCGATGCCGAAGTCGATGCCGCCATCGTGCGGCTGATCGCGGGCGCACCGATTTCCAACCTGCTCGATGCCGGCACCGGCACGGGGCAGATGCTCGAATTGCTGGCGCCTTATGTGAAGCATGCCGTGGGCGTGGATGTGAGCCCGGAGATGTTGGCCATCGCGCGCGACCGCGTGGCCAAATTCCAGAACATGCAGGTGCGGTTGGCCGATACGTATCGCCTGCCGTTTGGCAGCGGCACGGAATTGCAAGGGTTCGACGTGGTGCTGTTCCACCAGGTGCTGCACTTCCTGGACGATCCGCAGGCCGCCGTGATCGAAGCCGCGCGCGTCTTGAAACCGGGTGGCCGCGTGCTGATTGCCGATTTCGCGCCGCACGAACTGGAATTCCTGCGCAGCGACTTTGCGCACCGCCGTCTGGGCTTCAGCGACAGGGAAGTCGAAGGCTGGTTTGAAGCCGCGCATCTGAAAACACAGGCAAGCGAATCCATCGCGCCGAAAACCGGGGGGAAACTCACAGTGAAGATCTGGCTTGCGCAATCCGCACTTGCGCGCGCGAAGGAGGCTGCATGAGCCTCAAAGACATCGCGACCAATGGCGGGCCGCCCGTGGTTTCGTTCGAATTCTCGCCGCCCAAAACGGCCGAGGCCGAAGAACAATTGTGGCGCGCCATCCGCCGCTTGGAGCCGCTGCAACCCTCGTTCGTTTCGGTGACGTATGGCGCGGGCGGTTCCACCCGCGACCGCACGCATGCAACGGTCAAACGCATCGTCGAAGAAACGACCTTGAAACCGGCGGCGCATTTGACTTGCGTGGCCCATCCGCGCCGCGAGATCGAAGAGATCGTGCGCGGCTATTGGGACGCTGGTGTGCGCCACATCGTGGCGTTGCGCGGCGACATGCCGAACATGGAAGGGCCGTATCAGGCCCATCCGGTGGGTTACGCCTCCACGCCCGAAATGATCGAAGGCATTCGCAAGATCGCGCCGTTCGAGATCAGCGTGTCGGCCTATCCCGAATGCCATCCCGATTCCAAATCGTTGGAACACGACATCGAATTGTTGAAACGCAAGGTCGAAGCGGGCGCCAGCCGCGCGCTGACGCAATTCTGTTTCGATCACGATGCGATTGCGCGTTTCCGCGATGGTGCGGCGCGCGCGGGCATCAACGTGCCGATTGCACCGGGCCTCATTCCCACAACAAATATAAAAGGTATCTCCCGCATGGCCGCGAAAGCAGGCGCCAGCATTCCCGAATGGGTCGCCGGACTCTATGACGGTCTCGACAACGATCCCGATGCACGCCGCATCATCGCAGCCACGGTGCTCGCCGATCAGGTGGAGCAGTTGCGAGCGCGCGGGTTCGACCAGTTTCATTTCTACACGCTCAATCAGGCCGATCTGACGTTTGCGGCGTGCCGCCTTCTGGGCATTCAAGCGAGGGCCGCATGAGCAATCGCGACGCACGTCTGGCCTGGCTGAAAGAACAGGCGAAGAAACGCATTCTTCTTCTCGATGGTTCCTGGGGTGTGATGATCCAGGGCTATGGGCTGGAGGAAGACGATTTTCGGGGCACCCGTTTCGGCAATCACAACGGCCCGCTGAAAGGCAACAACGACCTGCTCACGCTGACGCGCCCGGACATCGTGCGCGACATCGGCGAGCAATATCTGAAGGCCGGTGCGGATTTCATCGAAACCAACACTTTCAATTCCACTTCCGTCAGTCAGGCGGATTACGATCTTGCCCATATCGTCCGCGAATTGAACGAGGCCGGGGCGCGATTGGCGCGCGAAACCTGCGATGGCTTTTCGACATCGGATCGCCCGCGTCTGGTGGCGGGGGTGCTCGGCCCCACGACACGCACAGCCTCGCTTTCGCCGGATGTGAACGACCCTGCGTTCCGCAGCGTGACGTTCGATGACCTGCGCGTGACATATAAAGACGCCACCATCGGTCTGATCACCGGCGGATCGGATGTGCTGATGATCGAAACGATCTTCGACACGCTGAACGCCAAGGCCGCCGTGTTCGGCATCGAAGAAGCATTCGACGAATTGGGCGTGCGCTTGCCGATCTGGATTTCCGGCACCATCACCGATCTTTCGGGCCGCACCTTGACGGGGCAGACCACAGAAGCGTTCTGGCATTCGCTGCGCCATGCCAAACCGTTCGCCATCGGGCTGAATTGTGCGCTGGGCGCGAAAGAACTGCGCCAGTATGTGGATGAGCTGAACCAGGCTGCCGACACATTGGTGAGCGCGCATCCCAATGCAGGCTTGCCGAACGAATTCGGCGGCTACGACGAAACGCCCGAGCAGATGGCGGGCATGATCGGCGAGTTCGCCCGTTCCGGCCTCGTCAACATCGTGGGCGGTTGCTGCGGCACGCGGCCCGAACACATCAAGGCGTTCGGCGAAGCGATTGAAGGGGTAAAACCGCGCGCGATTCCCGAAAAGCCGCGCTACATGCGTTTGTCCGGTTTGGAGCCGTTCACGCTGACCCCCGACACCAATTTCGTGAATGTGGGCGAACGCACCAACATTACGGGCTCCGCCAAATTCCGCAAGCTGATCGCAGCCGACGATTACGAAGCGGCATTGGAAGTGGCGCGCAGCCAGGTGGAAAACGGCGCGCAGATCGTCGACGTCAACATGGACGAAGGCTTGATCGATTCCGAAGCCGCGATGCGCCGCTTCCTCAACATGGCGGCGGGCGAACCCGCGATCGCGCGCGTGCCGGTGATGATCGACTCTTCCAAATGGAGCGTGATCGAAGCCGGTCTCAAGGTTTGCCAGGGCAAACCCATCGTCAATTCGATCAGCATGAAGGAAGGCGAAGAGCTTTTCATCGAATACGCCCGGAAGGTGATGCGCTATGGCGCGGCCGTGGTGGTGATGGCGTTCGATGAAACGGGCCAAGCCGATACGCGCGCGCGCAAGATCGAAATCTGCACGCGGGCCTACGACATTCTGGTGAACAAGGTGGGCTTTCCGCCGGAAGACATCATCTTCGATCCGAATATCTTCGCGGTTGCCACCGGCATCGAGGAACACAACGATTACGGCCGGGCGTTCATTGAGGCGACGCACGACATTCGCCAATCGCTGCCCTATGCGCATGTTTCGGGCGGTGTCTCCAATTTCTCGTTCTCGTTTCGTGGCAACGAGCGCGTCCGCGAGGCGATGCATTCGGTCTTCCTGTTCCACGCCATCAAGGCGGGCATGGACATGGGCATCGTCAATGCGGGGCAATTGTCGGTCTATCAGGATATTCCGACGCCCTTACGCGAAGGCATCGAAGACGTTCTGTTCAACCGTCGCGAGGATGCGACCGAGCGTTTGCTTGGACTTGCGCAGCAATACAAAGGCGACGGCAAGCAGGCCGATGTGGCCGATGCCGAATGGCGTTCGCTGCCGGTGGAAGAACGTCTCACCTATGCGCTGGTGCACGGCATCGCCGATCATGTCGAAAGCGATACCGAAGAAGCGCGCAGCCGAGCCACACGTCCGCTGGATGTGATCGAAGGTCCGCTGATGGCGGGCATGAATGTGGTGGGCGATCTGTTCGGTTCGGGCAAGATGTTCCTGCCGCAGGTGGTCAAATCCGCGCGCGTGATGAAAAAGGCGGTCGCTTATCTGTTGCCGTTCATGGAAGCCGAGCAGGAAAAGAACCAGACCAAGGAACCTGCGGGCCGCATCGTGATGGCGACCGTGAAAGGCGATGTGCACGACATCGGCAAGAACATCGTGGGCGTTGTCCTGCAATGCAACGGCTACGAGGTGATCGACCTTGGCGTGATGACGCCGACGCAGAAGATCCTGGATGCTGCGAAAGAAAAAGGTGCGAACATCATCGGCCTGTCCGGCCTGATCACGCCGTCGTTGGATGAAATGTGCCATGTCGCTGCCGAAATGGAGCGGCAGGGTTTCGACATCCCGCTGATGATCGGCGGCGCCACCACCAGCCGCGTGCACACTGCCGTCAAGATCAATCCGAACTATCAGCGCGGGCAGACGGTTTACGTCACCGATGCATCGCGCGCAGTCGGCGTGGCGTCGAATTTATTGAGCCGCACGGCGAAACCGGATTATGTCGCCAATGTGCGCCGCGAATATGAAGAGATCGCGCGCAACCACGCGGCGCAGCGCGCGCCCGGCCGCCGCTTGTCGATCGGCGAGGCACGCGCCAACGCGCCGAAATTCGATTGGGCAAGCTACACCCCGCCCACGCCGCGCTATATGGGCACCAAGCAATATGGGCCTTACGATCTTGGGGAACTGGCGCGTTACATCGACTGGACGCCGTTTTTCCAGACTTGGGAATTGGTCGGGCGTTATCCCGCCATCCTCGACGACGACAAGATGGGCGAAGCCGCGCGCGGTCTGTTTGCCGATGCGCAAAAGATGCTGGCGCGCATCGTGGAAGGCAAATGGCTCACCGCGCGTGCGGCGGTCGGTTTCTGGCCCGCCAATGCGGAAGGCGACGACATTGTGTTGTTCGGCGACAAGGCCCGGAAATTCCCGAATTCGACGTTCTATACGCTGCGCCAGCAGATGACCCGCGAAAACGGCAAACCCAATCTCGCGCTGTCCGATTTCATCGCGCCGCGCCGGACGGGGCTTGAGGATTATATCGGCGGCTTCGTCGTCACCGCAGGCATCGGCGAGGACGAACACATCAAACGCTTCGAAGCGGACAAGGACGATTACAGCGCCATCCTTCTGCGCGCGCTGGCGGACCGGCTTGCCGAAGCGTTTGCCGAACGTCTGCACGAGCGTGTGCGCCGCGAATTCTGGGGCTATGCGCCGGACGAAGATCTGAGCCCGCAACAGTTGATCGCCGAATCCTATCGCGGCATCCGGCCCGCGCCGGGCTATCCCTCGCAGCCCGATCACACGGAGAAGGGGCTGTTGTTCAAGCTGCTCGATGCGGAAACGCGCGCCGGTGTGAAGCTGACCGAAAGCTATGCCATGTGGCCCGGCTCATCGGTGAGCGGACTTTATTTCTCCCACCCCGAAAGCCGCTATTTCGGTGTCGGCAAGATCGAACGCGATCAGGTGGAAGATTACGCCCGCCGCAAAGACTGGGACATGGCCACCGCCGAACGCTGGCTCGCGCCGATTTTGAATTACGATCCCCGCGCGAAGGATGCGGCGTAAGAAAAGAAAAAGGCCGAGAGCGCGTTCGCCTCGGCCTTTAACCCCTTCAATTCAGGTCCGTCAGATCACGCCAATGACAATGGCTCCCAAGAACGCGAAAACGAGACCGACGGCCACAAGCTGCAATTCACGGAACATAGGTCCCTCCAGAGCTTGAGCGAGTGGAGCTTTCAGGCCTTTTGAAAGCCCGTCAAGCAACGGAAAAGGGGGCAGATTGGTTCCTCCAGGCTTTCCGGGCGGGGATTTTGTGACAGTCCGTCAGTTCCTGTCGGTTCCTGTGGATAAGCGGCCAAACCCGCCGCCGCCCGGGGTTTCGATGGTGATCGAGTCGCCGGGGCCGACCTCCGTTTCATCGCAGCCGTTCAGCGTTTCGCGCGCACCGCTCGCCCGCGTCACCGAATTTGCGCCGCGTGCGCCCGCAACGCCGCCGTCCAATCCGAATGGATCGGTTTGCCGCCGTGTGGACAGAATGCCCGCCGTCATCGCTTCGCGGAATTGAATGCGGCGGATCACGCCGTCGCCGCCCTTGTGCGCGCCGTCGCCGCCCGAACCGCGGCGGATCGCGAATTCTTCCACCAGCACCGGATAGCGCGTTTCCAGAACTTCGGGATCGGTGAGGCGCGAATTGGTCATGTGCGAATGCACGGCGGATTGGCCATCGAAATCCGCGCCCGCGCCGGTGCCGCCGCAGATCGTTTCGTAATATTGGTGGCGCGCGTTGCCGAAGGTGAGATTGTTCATGGTGCCTTGGGCCGCCGCCATCACGCCCAACGCGGCGAACAGCGCATCGACCACCGCCTGGCTCGTTTCCACATTGCCCGCCGCCACCGCGCCCGGCGGTTTGGGATGGAGCAGCGATGCTTCCGGCACCACGATTTCAAGCGGTTTCAAACAGCCCGCGTTCATCGGAATGTCGCCTTCGACGAGGCAACGGAAGACATAAAGCACCGCCGCCTTCGTCACCGATCCCGGCGCGTTGAAATTGTTGGGCGCCTGCGCGCTGGTGCCGGTGAAATCGATCTTCGCGGAACGGCTGCTGCGATCCACCGTCACCTTCACGCAAATCTGCGCCCCGCCATCCATCGACATCGTGAAGCTGCCGTCTTTCAGCGCGCCGATCACGCGGCGAACGGATTCCTCCGCATTGTCCTGCACGTGGCCCATATAGGCGCTCACCACCTCGCGGCCATATTGCCCGCAGGCACGCGCCAGTTCGCTTGCGCCTTTCGCGCAGGCCGCACTTTGCGCCTTCAGATCGGCGATGTTCTGGTCGGGGTTGCGCGCGGGGTATGCGCTGCTCGCCAGCACTTTGCGCATGGCCTTTTCATCGAATTTCCCGGCCCGCACCATGCGCAGACCATCGAACAGCACGCCTTCTTCCGAAATGTCGCGCGAGAACGGCGGCATCGAACCCGGCGTGATGCCGCCGATATCGGCATGGTGTCCGCGCGCGGCTACGAAGAACGCGCGCACGCCCTCCACGAACACCGGCATCACCACCGTCACATCCGGCAGATGCGTGCCGCCGTCATACGGCGCGTTGGTGACGAAGGCATCGCCCGGCGCCATCTTCTTGCCGTGCTTCTTCAGGATTGCGGTCACACAATCGCCCATCGAACCCAGATGCACCGGCATGTGCGGCGCGTTGGCCACCAACCCACCTTGCGCATCGAACACCGCACAGGAGAAATCGAGCCGTTCCTTGATGTTCACGCTCGTCGCCGTGTTCTGCAGCGTGGCGCCCATCTCTTCGGCAATCGCCATGAAGAGATTGGCAAACACCTCCAGCAACACGGGGTCGACATCGCCGCTCGCTTTTTCCGTTTCGCGCGGGCTCACGCGTTTCAACACGATGGCGCGGGCCTCCGTCATGTCGGCGCGCCAGCCGTCTTCTACCACGATGGTCTGGTGCGGTTCGATCAGCAGCGCCGGGCCGGATGTGCCCCATCCGGCTGAAAGATCTTCAGACCGATAAACGGGCACGTCGCGCCACTTGCCATGCGAATAAAACCGCGATTGTGCGGCCGGTTCGGGAGACGGCGTCTGAACCACATCGCTTGTTTCCGCGGGCCTGGCACTTTCGCCGCTCACCGATTCCACTTCGAGCGAGTCCACGATCAATCCGCGCCCTTCGAAACCAAACCCGAAAAGCTGGGCATGCTTCTGGGCGAACTGTGCGGCCATCGTCTGATAATCGGAAAGGGCTATGGCCAGCGTGGTGTCGCTGCCGTCATAGCGGATGAAGGCGCGCGTGGTGGAGATGGGCGCGATGCCGCCCTGAACATCCACATAGGCTTCGGCATCTTCGGCAAGCGCATTGGATCGGCGCACCAGCGCCATCATTGTGGCATCGGAAAGCGGCTGGCCCACCGCCATCTGGCGCAACGCGCGAACCCGCGCGCGCTTCATGCCATAGGCCGACAACAATCCCGAAAACGGATGAATGAATATGGTAGTGATGCCCAGCGCATCGGCCACCAGACAGGCATGTTGCCCGCCCGCGCCGCCGAAACAATTGAGCGCGTAATCGCGCGCGTCATAGCCTTTGGCGACCGAAATGCGTTTGATCGCGTTGGCCATGTTCTCCACCGCGATGCGGATGAACCCATCGGCCACGTCTTCCGCCGCGCGCCCGGTTTCTTTCGCCAGATCGGCAAAGCCCGCGCGCACCGCATCTTCATCAAGCGCTTCGTTGGCCTGCGTGCCAAAGATGCGCGGAAAGAATTGCGCGGAAAGCTTGCCCACCATCACATTGGCATCGGTGACGGTCAGCGGCCCGCCGCGGCGATAGCATTTGGGTCCGGGATCGGCGCCCGCCGATTGCGGCCCTGCGCGAAACCGCGCGCCGTCATACGAAAGAATGGAGCCGCCGCCCGCCGCCACCGTGTGGATCGCCATCATCGGCACGCGCAGGCGCACGCCGGCAACTTCGGTTTCCTGCACGCGCTCGTATTCGCCGTCGAAGCGCGAAACATCGGTCGATGTGCCGCCCATGTCGAAACCGATGACGCGCGCAAAGCCCGCTTCGCGCGCCGTCTCCGCCATGCCGATCACCCCGCCCGCCGGGCCGGAAAGGATCGCATCCTTGCCGCGAAAGAATTTCGGCGCCGCCAACCCGCCATTCGACGTCATGAAGAAAAGGCGAGGGCCGTTGTCGCCCGCGCCGATGCGGCTGGCAATGCGATCGGCATAACGCGACAGCACAGGCGAAAGATAAGCGTCCGCCACCGTCGTGTCGCCGCGGCTGACATAGCGCATCAGGGGAACGGTTTCGTGGCTGCCCGAAACTTGTGTGAACCCCGCCGCAATCGCCAATTCCGCCGCGCGCCGCTCATGCGCTGGAAAGCGATAGCCGTGCAGGAACACGATGGCGCAAGCCGAAAACCCTTCGTGGCGAAGCGCGGTCAGGTCGCGCTTCAACGCCTCTTCGTCGAGTGCCTGCAACACCTCGCCATCGGCTGTCATGCGTTCCCGCGCTTCCACCACGCGGGCGTAGAGCATTTCCGGCAATTCGATCTTCAGCGCGAACAGCTTGGGCCGGTTCTGATAGCCGATGCGCAACTGATCGGCGAACCCGCGCGTGGTGATCAGCGCCACCTGCTCGCCCTTGCGTTCGAGCAGCGCGTTGGTGGCCACCGTCGTGCCCATGCGCACTTCGGCGATGCGCTCGGAAGGAATCTCGGCGTTGCTCGCAACACCCAACGCACGGCGAATGCCTTCCAGCGCCGCATCGTCGTAACGCGGGTCCGCCGACAGAAGCTTAATTCTTTGCAATGCCCCGCCCGGCGCTTGCGCCACCACATCGGTGAAGGTGCCGCCGCGATCGATGTAGAATTTCCACTTCGAAGAATGGCTGCTCACGCAGATGTCACTCGGGCTTGCCACGGCGTAGCACCGAAAGGTGCGAAGACGGGTCGCAATCGGCGCAAGATTGGACTAAGGGTTCCGGCCATGTCCATCTGGGGAAAAATAACGGGCGCCGCGGCGGGCTTTCTGTTCGGCGGCGGTCCGGTGGGGGCGGTGCTGGGCGCGGCCGCGGGGCATGTTCTCTTCGATCAGGAAGAGGAACCGGATGCACGCAATCCCGGCGTTGCGTTTACCATCGCGATCATCGGCCTCTCCGCGAAAATGGCGAAGGCCGACGGCGTCGTTAGCGATGATGAGATCGCCGCGTTCGAGCGCATCTTTCAGGTGCCGCCGGCCGAACGGGCCAATGTGCACCGCATGTTCAACCTCGCCCGGCAGGACGTGGCGGGTTACGAATCCTATGCCGGGCAGATCGCGCGCATGTTCCGCGGCAATCCGGCGATGCTGGAAGACATCCTCGACGGTCTGTTCGAAATCGCCAAGGCCGATGGTTTTCTGCATCCGGGCGAAGAGAAATTCCTCGAAACCGTTTCGGAGATCTTCGGTTTCGCGCCCGGCGAATTCCGCCGCATCCGCGCGTCGCATTTCGGCCAGGTGGCAAGCGATCCTTACGCGATCCTGGGCCTTTCCTACGAAGCCAGAGAAGACGAGATCAAACACACCTATCGGATGCTGGTGCGCGAGAACCATCCCGACAAGCTGATCGCGCGCGGCGTGCCCGAAGAATTCATCCGCGTGGCGACCGACAAGCTGGCGGCCATCAACGGCGCGTACGAGAAAATCAAGAAAGAACAAGGCTTTAACTGATACTCAAATTTTGATTGACTTATGATTGTCCTTTGATTAGCGTGGCGACGCTCATTGAAGGAGAATTTGTATTGAGCAAACTCAACGTGAATGTCGGCGATGATTTTCCGCTGGAAGGCGATGTCGCTGAGAAATGCGCAGATTTCAGCCGCGAGATGTGGCGGGAATGGAAGCGCGAACAACATGACATGCGCGACCGCTGGAGGAAGGAATGGCACGAACGTTTTCATGCCTTCCGCGACCGCATGAAATCCAAGAAAGAACAAAACGATGCATAGAGGTCACCATCATCACCGCCGCCGCCATGGCCGCGAGGAAGACGTTTCGGGCGAGCGCAGCACCACGCGCGTGCAGCTTGAAATGCCGCCGCAGGCGATGGAACGGCTGCAACGCCTGAAGGAAAAAACGGAAGCGGCGTCTTATGCGGAAGTCATCCGCAACGCGCTTCGTTTGTTCGAGGCGTTGGTGGAAGAACATTCCAAAGGCGCGGAATTCGCGCTGAAACAGCCCTCCGGCGAAACCGTGGCGTATAAGATATTCCTATGATGGCCTATCGCCTCGTCGAATGCCCGTCGCCCAACCACGATGCGCGCGATGCGGCCGTGGACATGCTGGTGCTGCACTACACCGGCATGAAAAGGGCGGACGAGGCGTTGGCCCGGCTTACCGATCCCACCGCCAAGGTTTCGGCGCATTACACCATTGGGCGTGACGGGCGCGTGTACCGTCACGTGCCGGAAGACAGGCGCGCCTGGCATGCGGGCGTTTCGTACTGGGCGGGGGCGCGCAACATCAATTCGCGCTCCATCGGTATCGAACTGGTCAATCCCGGTCACGAATTCGGATATGTTCCGTTTACGGACGAACAGATTGCCGCGTTGATCGACATCGCGCAGGAGATCATGGCGCGCCATGCCATCGCGCCTGCGCGCGTTGTCGGCCATTCCGATGTCGCGCCCTCGCGCAAGGAAGATCCGGGCGAGCTTTTCCCCTGGAAGACGCTGGCCGAATACGGCATCGGGCTGTGGCCGCGGCTGGGCGAGGGCACTGCACCCGAAAGCGCGCTCGCCGAATTCGGCTATGGCTTGCCGCCGGATGTGGAATGCAAATCGCAAACGGTGGTGAAGGCGTTTCAGCGCCGTTTCCGGCCCGAAAAGATGGATGGGCTTTGGGATCACGCATGCGGTGCGCGGCTCGCTTCGCTGCTGGCGCAAGCCCGCGCGATGTCGTAGAAGCGCCCTGCGTCAGATGGCTGGATGGCCGCGGGGTTTTGCGCAAGCAAGGCTTCGAGGAAAGTCCGGGCTCCACGGAAACACGGTGACGGATAACATCCGCCGGGGGTAACCCCAGGGAAAGTGCAACAGAAAACAAACCGCCGACCGGCTTAACCGCCGAGGTAAGGGTGAAACGGTGCGGTAAGAGCGCACCGCGGATGTGGCAACACAGACGGCACGGCAAACCCCACCGGGAGCAAGACCAAATAGGGATGGCATATGATCCGTTTCCGGATCGTCATCCGGGTAGGTCGCGCGAGGCGTTCGGTAACGAACGTCCCAGAGGAATGGCCATACAGTCGCGGGTCAAACCGCGATGGACAGAACCCGGCTTACAGGCCGTCTGACGCTAATTTTTTTCCGCAGCGACCGCTGCCAATCCCGCTTCGATTGTGAAGGGCGGCGCGTAACCCAATTCGCGCCGCGCCTTGTCGTCGTTCAAAATGCAATCGCGCAGCATCAGGTTGGCGGCAAAGCGCGAAAGCGGCGGGCGGCCTTTCAGCGGCAGCATGCGCCAGGCTTTTTCGCTGAGAAAGGCCACGCTGCGCGCAAGCCAGCCGGGAAGTTCGCGATTGGGAAGTTCGAAACCCGCCGCATGGGTGAGCCGGGGCAGGAATTCGCGGAATCGCACCGGCGGCCCATCGAGCACGAAATACGCGTCGCCCGCCTGACCTTTGTCGAGCGCAAGTTCGATCGCATATGAAAGATTGCCGACATAGGTGGTCGACGAAAGGTTGCGCCCGCCGCCGATCCAGGCAAACGCGCCGTTCTCCGCCATCGTGCGGATCGCCGGCAGAAGCGATTTGTCGCCGGGCCCCCACACAAAGCGCGGCCGGATGACGATGGTTTCGAATCCGGCTTTCGGATCGTTCGCCTCCCGCACCGCTTTTTCCGCATAGGCCTTGGTGCGCGAATACGGAAACGGCGAGCTGAACGCGAGCGGATAGGTTTCATCGACGTTGCGCATATCCTGTCCGTAGAAAAGGGCCGCTTCCGTTCCGATATGGATGAAGCGTTTGACACCAGCCTCCTTCGCCGCCGCCAGCATCCGCTTGGTGGCATCCACATTGTAACGCCAGTAATCCGCCCACGGGCCCCAATCTTCCACATACGCAGCGCAATGCACCACGGCGTCGGCGCCGCGCATATGATCGGCGGTCACGTCATCCAGCGAACAGCGCACGATGGCCGCGCCGAGCGGGCGTATTTCCGCATCGCTTGTTTCGGAGCGTGACATTGCGGTGATGCTGTGGCGGGCCGAAGCAGCTTTCACAAAAGCACCGCCCACGGTGCCCGATGCGCCTGTAACGAAAATGTTCATGACTGTCCCCCTGGTTGCATATTATACCGAATAGCTGGGTTCGCGCTTTTCCAGAAACGCCGAAATCCCTTCGCGGAAATCTTCGCCCTGCGCGCACAGGATCTGGTTGCGGTCTTCCATCGCGATGGCCGCTTCCAGGCTTTGCGCGTCGATGGCGTGGTTCAGCGCTTCCTTGGTCAGGCGCAATCCCAACGGCGTGGCGTGCAGCATGTCTTTGACGTAAGCGCGCCCTTCGTCATCCAGCTTGTCGCTAGTCACCACTTTCGAAAGCAGGCCCAGTTGCAATCCGCGCTCCGCATCGATGAAGCGTCCTGTCAGCATGTATTCGGACGCCACCGCACTTCCCACCAGACGTGGCAGGAAATAGCTCACGCCGATGTCGCACGCACTGAGCCCGATGCGGATGAAGGCCGCATTCATCCGCGTCTCGGGCGTGCCGATGCGGATGTCGGAAGCCAGCGCGAACGCAAACCCGCCGCCGCTCGCAGGACCGTTCACCAGCGATATGATCGGTTGCGGGCAACGGCGCATCGCCATCACGATCTCGCTGATCGTGCGCTGGCCTTTCAAAGATTCACTGACGGTACGCCGTGTGTTCTCGCCCACGCGATCCTTCAGATCGAGGCCTGCGCAAAAACCGCGGCCCGCGCCTTTCAACACCACCACGCGAATGTCGTGCTTCCAGTAAAGGTCCACGAAGAAGTGGCGCAATTCCTCTACCAAACGCGGGTTCAACGCGTTCAGCCGCTCGGGCCGGTTCATCGTCACCCACACGGCTGCACCTTCGCGCGCAACGATCAGATGTTCGTAATCCATGGCGTTCCTCCAATGTCGTGGAGGAAGTCTAACAGCGATGAGCGATCCTTCTCGAAGACGGCGGAAAATAGCCGGGCTATCTTGCAATTGCAAATCATTCTCAATTAAATGCCCTGGTAATCCTTGGGGCGCCGCTCATGCCGATGCTGGAAATCGCCGAACCGGTGGGCGATCTGTTGGGGCTCAACCCTGCCGAACATCTGCTCGTCTGGGCGTTGCGCAAGATGGTGGCCGGGCGCGGCGATTGCCCGATGATCGTCCACGAATTCACCACCCATTGCGGCGATGCGGCCGCCGAAGTGCTCACCACCTTCGCTGCGTTCTTAAGCGCCATCGGCCATGCAAGCCGCAGGCGATTGCAGATCGGATTTCCCGGTTGTCTGGATTTGACGGGCGACGAACGCCAGCTACTGGCGTTGATCGCGGCGGGGCAGGCGGGCGACCGCGCGTTGTTGCAATCGCATTTGCGCTGGCTGGTGCGCAGCGATTATCGCGCAACCGTCACGCTTGCCGTCGACACATTGGGCCGCCTGCTCGCATGGCATGATCTGGTGTTATCAGAAGCGTGGAGTGTGCAAAGCGTGCCGTGCCCACGCGAACGCCCGCTCAGCGCGATTGCCTGAAATCACCAATATTCCTGCATTATTTCGGCTGCCCACGCAGGCTCGCGCACGTCGCCGCGCGGAAGAAACCCCTTCATCACCGGCTTGATGTCCAGCACCGGCGTGCCGTCGATGGCATCGAGCCCGCGCAACCGGAGCGTTAATCCGTCTACGGACAATAACCGGCACACGCACACACCGATCCGGTTGGGCCGCCCCTTGCCGCGTTGCGCGAAGATGCCGACCATCGGCCAGTCTTTGCGCCCGCGCGGGTGGCGCGCGCCTTTCTGCACTTCGTCGTCGGGCACGCGGTCGAAGTGATAGACCACTTCGATGTGCGAGAAATCGCCGAGGCTCGCGGTCGCATCCGGTGCGAATTGCGCCGGGTCCAGTTCGATGCGGCTTTCCACGGAATCCCAATTGTCGTCGATGGGTTCGGCGCGGGCCGCGCGCACCGTGCCGATCGGTTTCATCTGAATGGTGTTCGCCAATTTGACCTCTGTACGGAAAAAGGCCCCCAAAGGGCCGTTTGGTTAGCACATTCTTAACACTGTTAAACGTAAGTTTAATCTGTTGCCGCTTCGTTCCGGGAGTCACTACCCATAGACTCGACTCGTCAATGGCTGGGCCGCAAGTCCCTCTAACTACAGGCTTTTCACGTTGACGAAATCTTAATTCCCATGCTATCCCATACTGTCCCATGGCTACTGCGCCTGGGATCGCCCGATCCCGGGGACTCATGGTGGGTCAGAGGGTCGGACAAGGGGCTGGGATGGCGATGGCTGGGGCGGTTCAGCCTTTCATCGGCACGGTACAAGGGACGCTCGACGCCAAGGGCCGCGTCTGCATTCCCGCGACCTATCGCCAGATCCTCGCGGTTCAGAACACGGCCGGTTGCTATGTCTGCCCGTCCTTCGTCGAGCAGACGCTCGAAGCGTTCGGCGAAGATGTGCTGCAGTCGTTCCATCAGCGGCTTTCGCAACTCGATCCGTTTTTCAGCGCCGCCCATGACGATCAGGCCTATGCGGTCCTTTCGTCGAGCCAGCTTCTGACCTTGGACGAACAGGGCAGGGTGCGCCTTCCCGATGCGGTGATCGCACATGCCGGTCTGAAAGATCGCGTCACGTTCGTCGGCATGGGCTCGAAGTTTCAGATCTGGGAACCCGGCGCGTTCGAAGCCAAGCGTTCCACCTGGGTCGCCAATGCGCGCGGTCTTCGCGTCAATGCACCGGGAGGCGCCGTTGGCTGAAGGTCACGCCCCCGTCCTGCTCGCCGAAGTGCTTGAAGCGCTCAAACCCCGCGATGGCGGCCGTTATGTCGATGGCACCTTCGGCGGCGGCGGTTACACCCGCGCCATCCTGGATGCCGCCGATTGCAAGGTGGTCGCCATCGACCGCGACCCCGATGCCATCGCGCGCGGCCAGAAACTCGTCGCCGAATATCAGGGCCGTCTGGAACTCGTGCAGGGCAATTTCTCCGAACTCGACACCTTGGTCGAAGGTCAAACCGACGGCGTGGTGCTGGATCTGGGCGTTTCGTCGTTCCAGCTCGATCAGGCCGACCGCGGTTTTTCCTTCCGCTTCGACGCCCCGCTCGACATGCGCATGAGCCGCGAAGGCGAAACCGCCGCCGACGTCGTGAACACCGCAAGCGAAGCCGATCTCGCCCGCATCATCTCCACCCTCGGCGAAGAACGCTATGCGCGGCGCATCGCCAAAGCCATCGTGGCCGCGCGCCCCATCGAACGCACCGCTCAACTGGCCGAGATCGTTTCGCGCACCTTGGGCCCGGCGGCGCTGCGCCATCCGATTCATCCGGCGACTCGCACCTTCCAGGCGTTGCGTCTGCATGTGAACGACGAACTGGGCGAACTCGAACGTGGGCTCGAAGCGGCACAACGCGCGCTTGCACCCAATGGCCGACTCGTCGTTGTGTCGTTTCATTCTCTCGAAGATCGAATCGTCAAACGCTTCCTCGTCGAGCGTAGCGACCGCGAGCCGCGTGCTTCGCGTCATGCCCCCGTAACGACGAACGTGAAACACGCCCAATTCCGCCTGATCGAAACCAAAGCCAGAAAGCCCGGCGAAGCCGAGCTTGAAGCAAATCCCCGTGCCCGTTCGGCCCGCCTGCGTGCGGCCGAACGGTTAGCCGCCTGATGGAGGTCACCATGATCCGCATCATCAATTTTCTTTGCGTGGCATTGGCGGGCTTTTCCTGCCTCGCGCTCTATCACGTGTCGGAACAGACACGCGTGGCGCGCGTGGAACTCGCCCACGTCAATCACCAGATCGCGCAGGAGCGCGGTTTGAACAGCGTGCTCGAAGCCGAATGGGCCAAGGTCGCCGATCCCAGCCGCATCCAGCAACTGGCGCAGACCAAACTGGGTCTGGACGATTCCACCAGCGTGCAACTGGCCTCGCTCGACATGCTGCCGCGCAAGGGCGAAGACCCGAACCCGCTTTCCAATTCGCCCGTGCACAAAGCCAGTGTCGTGGTTCCGGCGCCCAAGCCCGCCGTCGCCACCCGCATCGCCGCCGCCGAACGCACCGGAATGTGATGGCATGACCAAATCCCCGCCCGCCGGAACATTTCAACGGCGCATCATCATCGCCGCGGCGCTCAGCGTCGCGGCGTTTGCGCTGGTGGGGATCAGGCTTGTCGACGTTTCGGTGCTGCATGCCGGCAGCGAAAAGAGCCACGGACCGGGCGCGCCGGATGTCAGCCGCGCCGATATCGTGGATCGCAACGGCCGCCTGCTTGCCCGCGATCTTCCGGTAGACGATCTTTATGCCCGCCCGCACACCTTCTGGAACAAGCCGCAAGCCGCCCACGATCTTTCGCGCGCCACCGGCGCCAGCGAAGCGCGCCTGAAAGCGGCGTTCTACGGCAAGCGCGAATATGTTCTCGTCGCCCGCCAGATCACGCCGGATGTGAAAGACCGGGTGATGAGCCTTGGCCTGCCCGGCATCGAATTTCAGAAAGACGGAAAGCGCTTCTATCCCGAAGGCCGGGCGGCGGCACAGGTGATCGGCGTCACCGACCCGGATGGCAACGGCGTGTCGGGTTTGGAACTGGGCCTTCAGAACAAGCTGCGCAATCAGGATGAAGGCGCGGCGCTGACCACCTCGCTCGACATGCGCGTGCAATACATCCTGGCGCACGAAGCCGCCGTCTCCAAAGACGAACTCGATGTGAAGGCCGCTGGCGGCGTGGTGATGGATGTGAACACGGGCGAAATCATCGCCATGGTGTCGCTGCCCGATTACGACCCCAACGGAAAATTCGGCGAAAAGGATTCCCGCCGCAACGTGATGGTGCAGGACACGTATGAGCTTGGCTCGGTGTTCAAGGTGATGTCATTCGCGCTGGCGATGGAAGATCACACCATCGGGCTGGACGACTGGCTGCCCATCGGGCGCGGTTTCAAGGTCGGCAAATGGACCATCCACGATGCCGAACGCATGCCCGCGATGATGACGGCGCGCGATGTTCTGGCGGAATCCTCCAACGCCGGCACCGCGCAGATCGCGCTGCGCTCCGGCCCCGAACGGCAGAAACAGTTCCTGACGCGCATGGGCCTGCTTTCGCCGGTGACGAGCGAGTTGCCCGAATCCGCCAAGCCGCATTACCCCAGCAATTGGGGCCAGATTCAGACCGCAACCGTCGGCTTCGGTCACGGCATTTCGGTGACGCCGCTTGCGTTCGCAAGCGCTGCCGCCACCGTCGTCAATGGCGGGCGCAAGATCGTGCCCACATTCCTGAAGCGCGATGGCGATGCGCGGGGCGCCCAACTTCTCAAGCCGGAAACCAGCGCCACCATGCGCGGGCTTCTGCGCTATGTCGTGACCAACGGAACCGGCAAGTCGGCCGATGTTCCCGGTTACAATGTGGGCGGCAAAACCGGCTCGGCCGAAAAGAACGACAAAGGCCACTACGTCGCACACAAATTGCTCGTCTCGTTCTGTGCCGTCTTTCCTATCGACAAGCCGCGCTATCTGGTGTTCGTGCTGCTCGATGAGCCCCATGGCGGCAAGGGCAGCATCATGTCGCTTGCGGGCCATACGGCGGCGCCGCTTGCGGGCCGCGTGATCGCGCGCATCGCGCCGATCCTTGGCGTTCCGAAGGAGCCCGTCCTCGCGGATGCCAAAGAGAATTCATAATGGGACCACATTCGGAGGCGATTGTTGCAACGGGTAAGGCGGGTACGCGCGACATGGAGGCGGTGAAAAATTTCACGGGCCTGACGAGCGACAGCCGCGAGGTGAAACCCGGCTATCTGTTCGCAGCGCTTCCGGGCACCAAAGCCAACGGCGCGGAATTCGTTGCCGACGCGGTGAAACGCGGCGCGGCGGCCGTTCTGGCGCGCCCGGATGTTGCGGCGAAGGCAAAAGAACTGGGCGTGCGTTTCATCGCCGATGAGAACCCGCGTCTGGGTTTGGCTCGCGCTGCCGCAGAATTTTATGGCGCACAACCGGCCACCATCGCGGCGGTGACAGGCACCAACGGCAAAACCTCCGTCGCCGTTTTCCTGCGCCAGATCTGGACGGTATTGGGAAGACGCAGCGCGAGCCTCGGCACCATCGGCGTGGTCACGCCCACCGGAGAAATCACGCTCAAACACACCACGCCCGATCCGGTGGAAATCCACCGCATCCTCGCGCAATTGAAACACGACGGCGTGGATCATCTTGCGCTGGAGGCTTCCAGCCACGGCCTCGACCAGTTCCGCCTCGATGGCGTGAACATCGGCGCCTGCGCTTTCACCAACCTCACGCGCGATCACCTGGACTACCACAAAGATTTCGAAAGCTACCTTGCCGCCAAGCTGCGCCTCTTCAGCGAAGTCGTGCGCCCCGATGGCGTTGCGGTGGTGAATGCCGACAGCGACCACGCCAAGGATTTCATCGAAGCCGCCACGCGCCGCAAATTGCGCCTGATCACGGTCGGCGAAAATGGCACCCTGAAACTCGTGTCGCGCAAACCGCACGAAGGCGGCCAGACCTTGCGCGTGACGTACGACGGCAAGACCCACGATTTCGAACTGCCGCTCGCCGGAAGTTTCCAAGCCTCGAACGCGCTGATCGCAGCAGCCCTCGCCATCGGCATGGGCGAAAACGCCCACGACGTTCTCACCATCGCGCTGCCGCAACTGAAAGGCGCGCCGGGCCGCATGGAAAAAGTGGCCTACGCGAAATCGGGCGCCGCGATCTATGTCGATTACGCCCACACACCCGATGCGCTTGAAACCGTTCTCACCGCCATCCGCCCGCATGTGAAAAACAAGCTGCACGTCGTGTTCGGCTGCGGCGGCGACCGCGACAAGGGCAAGCGCCCGCTGATGGGCAAGGCCGCGTGCCAATTCGCCGACCATGTGATCGTCACCGACGACAATCCGCGCAGCGAAGACCCGGCAACCATCCGCAAGGAAGCGCAAGCCGGTTGCCCCGCCGCGCAAAACATCGGCGACCGCGCCACAGCGATCAAATCGGCCATCGCCGCGCTCAAAGCTGGCGGCGCGCTGATCATCGCGGGCAAGGGCCATGAATCCGGCCAGACCATCGGCAGCCAAACCATTCCCTTCTCGGATCGCGACGAAGCGATTGCCGCAGCCAGCTTCACGGGCGGCCGCATGGCCGAAGGCGCGGACAATGCGCTCTGGACATCCGATGAAGCCGTGCGCGCCACGTTGGGCGAAGCAACCGCACCGTTTGGCATCCGCGCCATCTCCATCGACACGCGCACCTTGCAACCGGGCGATCTCTTTGTCGCGCTGAAAGGCGACAACCGCGACGGTCACGATTTCATCGCAACCGCGTTCAAGGCCGGTGCAAGCGCCGCGCTTGTTTCGCGCGACATCGCCGGCACCGCGCTGAAAGTCGCCAACACCCAACGCGGTCTCGAAGATTTGGCCCGCGCCGCGCGCGCCCGCAGCCAGGCAAAGATCGTCGCCGTCACCGGCAGCGCCGGAAAGACCACCACCAAGGAAATCCTGCGGCTGGCTTTTGGCGCGCTCGGCAAGACGCATGCGTCTGCCGCCTCCTACAACAATCATTGGGGCGTGCCGCTGAGCGTCGCCTCGCTGCCGCGCGATGCGGCAACTGCGATCTTCGAAATCGGCATGAATCATTTCGGCGAAATCCGCGCGCTGGTCGGCATTGTGCGCCCGCACATCGCCATCGTCACCACCATCGCGCCCGCGCATCTGGAATTCTTCGGCACGTGCGAAGCCATCGCCGATGCCAAATCGGAAATCTTCGAAGGCATCGCCGAAGGCGGCATCGCCATCATCCCCGCCGACAGCCCGTATGCGCCGCGCCTCATCGCGCGCGCTGGGCAGGCTGGCATCACCGACATCCGCACCTTCGGCCGCAACGGCCGCGATGCGAAACTGCTGTCGTCGCAGCAGATGGATGACGGCAGCACGGTCGAAGCCGAAATCCTCGGCACCAACATCACGTTCCGGGTCGGCGCACCGGGCGAGCACATCGTCGCCAACGCGTTGGCAGCCCTTCTCGCCGTCGCCATTGCGGGCGCAGACGTGAACGCGGCTGCGGGCGCGCTTGCAAACTTCACTGCCCTGAAAGGCCGTGGCGCGCGCTTCACCGCAAACGGCATCGACGTAATCGACGAAAGCTACAACGCGAATCCTGCTTCGATGGCCGCCGCGCTTTCCATTCTCGCCGCCGCGAACCCCAAAGGCCGCCGCATCGCCATTCTCGGCGACATGCTGGAGATGGGCGAAAACGCAGATGCCCATCACGCAGCGCTCGTCAGCGACATCGGCAATGCCAAGGCCGATCTCGTTTTCGCCAACGGAACACATATGGCTGGCCTGTGGAATGCATTGCCCGCTTCGCGCCGGGGTGCTTATGCGCCAACCTCCGCCGAACTTGCGCCGCAAGTTCTTGCCGCCGTCAAACCCGGTGACGTTGTGTTGATCAAAGGTTCGTTCGGAAGCCGCATGTCGGTGATCGTCGATGCGCTGAAGAAGGGGAGCCTCTGATGCTTCCCTATTTCCTTGTGCCCCTGTCGGAACATTTTTCGGCGCTCAACGTCTTCCGTTACATCACGTTCCGCGCGGGCGGTGCGGTGCTCACCGCACTTCTGCTCGGCTTCATCATGGGCCCGTCGCTGATCCGCTGGCTGAAAGTGAAACAGGGCAAGGGCCAGCCCATCCGCGCCGACGGCCCGCAGCGCCACATCGTCGAGAAGCAGGGCACGCCGACGATGGGCGGGCTTCTCATTCTCATTCCGCTGATGGTTTCCACGCTTCTGTGGGCCGAACTCACCAATCCGTATGTGTGGGTGATCTTGCTGGTCGTGGCCGCTTACGGCTTTCTGGGTTTCACCGACGACTATAATAAAGTCACCAAGCGCACGTCCGATGGCATCAGCGGCCGTTTGCGCCTGGCGGTGGAATTCGGCGTCGGCTTCGTCGCCACCTGGTTTTTGATGAAACTGGAAGAACCCACGCTCGCCGGAACGCTCAGCGTGCCGTTCCTCAAGAACCTGCTTATCCCCTTCGGCATCTTCTTCGTGGTGATCGGCGGCTTTGTGATCGCGGGCGCATCGAACGCGGTGAACTTCACCGATGGCCTCGATGGCCTTGCCATCGTGCCGGTGATGATCGCCGCCGCCACGTTCGTTTTGATTGCTTATCTCGTCGGCAACGTGAAATTCGCGGACTATCTGCAACTGCATTACGTCGCGGGCACCGGCGAACTTGCCGTGTTTCTTGCCGCGCTGATCGGCGCGAGCCTGGGTTTCCTTTGGTACAACGCGCCGCCCGCCATGGTGTTCATGGGCGATACGGGTTCGCTGCCGCTCGGCGGCGCACTCGGCGCGGTCGCGGTTGCGGTGAAACATGAAATCGTTCTGGCCATCGTGGGCGGGCTGTTCGTGCTCGAAACCGTTTCGGTGATCGTGCAGGTTGCTTCGTTCAAGCTCACCGGCAAGCGTGTGTTCCGCATGGCGCCCATCCATCATCATTTCGAACAGATCGGCTGGAAAGAACCCACCATCGTCATCCGTTTCTGGATCGTTGCGGTGGTTCTTGCCCTCATCGGTCTCTCAACCCTGAAGTTGAGGTGACGATGATCCCGGTCACGCGTTTTGCGAATATGGATGTCGGCGTTTTCGGGCTCGCACGGTCGGGCCTTGCCTCCATCCGCGCGCTCAAAGCGGGCGGCGCACGCGTGTATGCGTGGGATCAACGCGAAGCTGCCAACACGTCTGCGCAAAGCGAGGGTGCAACGGTTGGGTCGTTTCGCACCTGGCCATGGGAAAAATTGAAGGCGCTGGTGCTGAGCCCCGGTATTCCGCTCACCCATCCCGCCCCGCATGAAGTGGTGCGCGCCGCGCGCGATGCGGGTGTGGAAGTGATCGGCGATATGGAATTGCTGGCGCGCGAATTGCCCAACATGGCCAAGCGCCCGCCCGTGATCGCCATCACTGGCACCAACGGCAAATCCACCACCACCGCGCTGATCGGCCATATCCTTTCCTCCTGCGGGTATGCGGCGGAAGTGGGCGGCAATATCGGCAAATCGGTGCTCGAACTTTCCGTGCGCAACGGCAAGCCGGTGTTCGTGCTGGAAGTTTCGTCCTATCAGATCGATCTCTCGCCGTCGCTTGCACCCAATGTGGCTGTGCTCACCAACATCACGCCCGATCACATCGATCGTCATGGTTCGATGGAAGGCTACGTCGCGGTCAAACGCCGCCTGCTCAAGCAGACGCAAGGCGGCGGCGTGATCTGCATCGGTGTGGACGATCCCTATTCCTCCGCCATCTACACCCAGCTTTCGGCCACCGCCGATGCCGAAACCATTCCCGTTTCGGTCGGCAAGGTGTTGGGCCGCGGCATCTTCGTGCTCGACGGCACGCTTTACGATGCGCAACGCCAGCACGCCGCCAAGGTGATGGATCTCAACACCGCAGCCCATCTGCCCGGCACCCACAACTGGCAGAACGCGGCACTCGCCTACGCCGCTGTGAAGCCCTACATCAACGATACGCGCGCCATCGTTTCCGCGATCCAAAGTTTCCCCGGCCTGGCACACCGCATCGAAGATGTGGGCCGCCTTGGCAACACCCGCTTCGTCAACGATTCCAAAGCCACCAATGCCGATGCGGCGGCCCGCGCGCTCGCCGTGTTCCCCGATATTTATTGGATCGCTGGCGGCAAGGCGAAAGACGGCGGCATCGAAAGCCTGATCCCCTATTTCACCCGCATCCGCAAAGCCTATCTCATCGGCGATGCGGCGGAAGATTTTGCCAAGACACTCGGCGATGTTCCGCACGAGATCGTGCACACGCTGGAAAATGCGGTCGTTGCGGCCAGCGCTGATGCCGCGCATTCGTCCGCGCCCGCACCGGTCGTCTTGCTGTCGCCCGCTTGCGCCTCTTTCGATCAGTTTCGCGATTTCGAACACCGTGGCGATGCGTTCCGCGCGCTGGTGGCCGATCTGGCAAAGAACAAGGAAGCCGCTCAATGAGTCTTTCGCGCGCCAAACGCGGTGGTTTCGCAGGCTGGTGGTGGACGATGGATCACGTCGCCATGTTCGCGATGCTGGCGCTGATCGCCATCGGCTTGATGCTCGCCTTCGCCGCAAGCCCGGCGGCCACCGGCGGGCCGATGTCGGAAGGCGATTTCCGTTATGCCGCCAAGCAGATCGCATTCGCGATCATCGCGGCGGGCATTCTTGCGGGCTCTTCCATTCTTTCGATCCGCACGATCAAGCTCACCGCCGCCATCATCTTCGCGCTGGCGGTGATCGGGTCTGCGCTGGTGCTGTTCACCGGCAGCGAAGTGTTCGGCGCCAAGCGCTGGATCGATCTGGGCTGGCTCACCTTGCAGCCTTCCGAATTCCTCAAACCCAGTTTCGCGATCCTTGCCGCCACGATCCTTGCCGATCCGCAGCCGATGAAATTGCCGAAGGAGCTGATCACGCTCTGCCTCGTCGCGTTCCCCATCTGCTTTTTGCTGATGCAGCCCGACGTCGGCCAGACCGGATTGCTGCTCGCGCTGTGGGCTTCGCTGCTGTTCTTCGCAGGGCTTCGTCTTTACTGGATGGGCTTGCTCGCGGGCGCGGGTGGCGGATTGCTCGGTGTTGCCTACACGTTCTTCCCGCATGTGCGCCACCGCATCGATCAGTATTTCGCGCAGATGAAAGATCCCGATCAGGCGGGTTACCAGGCGGGCCTCGCGCTGAAAGCGTTCGAACATGGCGGTCTCGCCGGTGTCGGCCCCGGTGCGGGCACCATCAAATACCGCATCCCCGATGCGCATTCCGATTTCATCTTCGCGGTGGCGGGGGAAGAATTCGGCCTCATCCTCTGCGCCATCATCGCGGCATTGTTCTGCGTGCTCACCGTGCGCTTGTTGCTGCGCTCGGCCCGCGCGCGCGATCCGTTCACGCAGCTTGCCGGTGCGGGTCTCGCCATCGTCATCGGCCTGCAGGCGTTCATCAATATGGGCGTCGCGATCTCGCTCTTGCCCGCCAAGGGCATGACCTTGCCGTTCATCTCTTACGGCGGTTCGTCGCTGTTCGCGGTCGCGCTCACCATGGGTTTCGCGCTCGCCGTCACGCGCCAGCGCCCGCAGCTTGAAATGCGCGACAACACACACAATCCCATCCCGCACGGAGCGCGTCTGGCATGAGGACGGTCGTTCTTTCCGCGGGCGGCACGGGCGGCCACCTTTTTCCGGCACAGGCGCTGGCGGAAGAACTCGTGCGCCGTGGGGCCAACATCGTGGTGATGACCGATGGGCGCGGCGCCAATTTCACCCGCGCATTTCCGGGTGCAGAAATCGAAACCGTTCCCGCAGCGTCTTTCGCGGACAAGGGTCTGATCCTGAAAATTTTGGCGGCCATCGAAATCGGCATCGGCGTGATCGCCGCCAGCCTCAAACTCGCGCGCATCAAACCCGCAGCCGTCATCGGCTTCGGCGGCTATCCGAGTTTGCCGGTGATGCTCGCCGCCACGTTCTCGCAATTCCCGACCGCGATCCTCGAACAGAACACGGTGCTCGGACGCGTCAACCGCCTGGTCGCCAACCGCGTGCGCATCGTCGCTGCCGCATTCCCCATCGCGCGCTTCGCGCCGCGCGATACTTCGAAAATCGTGATGACCGGCAACCCCGTCCGCCCCGAAGTGCTCGAAGCCGCCAACACGCCGTATGATACGCCCACACTCGACAGCCCGTTGTGCATCCTCATTTTCGGCGGAAGCCAGGGCGCGCGCGCTTTGAGTGAAATCGTGCCGCAAGCCATCGCGCTGTTGAAGCCCGATGTGCGTTCGCGCCTTTCCATCGTGCAGCAATGCCGCCCCGAAGATCTGGAGAAGGTGCGCGCGGTCTATGACAACGCGAAGATCAAAGCCGAACTTGCTAGCTTCTTCTCCGATCTGCCCGCGCGCATTGCGGGCGCCCATCTGGTGATCGCGCGTTCTGGCGCGGGCACCTTGGCCGAACTCGCGGCCATCGGTCGTCCCGCGATCCTCATTCCGCTGCCCGCCGCAACCGACGATCACCAAACGCCCAATGCCGATGTGTTTGCCAATGCAGGCGCGGGTTGGCGCGTGCCGCAGGATCAGCTGACGCCGCAATTCCTCGCAGCCATGCTGGAACAGGCCTTCGCGTTGCCCGAAGATCTCGCCAAACGCGCCGCTGCCGCGCGCACTTTGGCGCGCCCCGACGCCACGCAACGTCTTGCCGATGTGATCGAAACGCTGGAGAAGGCCGCATGAACGCCGCGCCCACCCAGATTTCGGTTCACACCCGCGTGCCGCTCGATATCGGCGCGATCCATTTCATCGGCATCGG
>Ga0265327_10001070_pt1 | contig 38165 bp, 24 predicted proteins | sample 41621metaG_FD_202089 | JGI IMG/M metagenome (GOLD analysis project Ga0265327, IMG submission 202089) | Rhizosphere microbial communities from Carex aquatilis grown in University of Washington, Seatle, WA, United States - 4-16-21 metaG | ecosystem: Host-associated > Plants > Roots > Rhizosphere...
TAGCCCGCGCAGCTGCGGGTAGCGCAGCAGCTCGACCGAGGCGTAGAACGCGTCCATGTCGAGATGGGCGATACGGCGGATCGGTGCGGTGCTCACCTGCGAATTGTCTCTCGGGCCGCGGTCGCGCAAGAATCGGCCGCACCTCAGGCTTGCGCTGCGGGCATCCCCGGTAGCATGATCCGCGGCTATGCAGACGGTCGCATCCATTCTCTGGCGCCGGCTCGGAACGCCCGGCCATGATGTCTGCCGCCTCGACCGCAATGGCGACAACTGGCAGCTCGACGGCGGCTGCGCCTTCCGCCACACCGATGGCCGCCTGGCCCAGCTGCACTACCGGGTGCGCTGCGATCGTGCCTGGCACACCCAGTGGAGCACGGTACGCGGCTGGATCGGCGGCGAGGCGATCGACCTGTCGATCGTTCGCGATGCGCATGGCGGCTGGAAGCTCAACGACCAGCCGGTTGCCGAACTGGGCCACTGCATCGACCTCGACCTGGGCTTCACGCCGGCCACCAACCTGCTGCCGCTGCGCCGCCTGCACCTGCAGGACGGAGAGGCCGCCGACGCGCCGGCCGCGTGGCTCGACCTCGACAGCGCCAGCCTGGCAGAGCTGCCGCAGCGCTACGAAAGACGCGGCGAGGCCGGCTACTGGTACACCGCGCCGCGCTTCGACTACGCGGCATTGCTGGGGGTCGGCGAGGAAGGCTTCGTGCGCGACTACCCCACGCTCTGGCAGGCCGAGGCCTGAGCCGCGCGCTCAGTGATCGTGATGCAGGTAGCTGGCCTGCCGCGGCAGGCGCAGGCTGACGACGAAGGCCAGCACCATCATCGCGCTGACATACCAGAAGAAGGCCGACTCATGGCCCAGGGTCTTGAGCCCGAGCGCCACGTATTCGGCCGAGCCGCCGAAGATCGCATTGGCCACCGCGTAGGCGAGGCCCACGCCCAGCGCCCGGACCTCGGGCGGAAACATCTCGGCCTTCACGATGCCGCTGATCGAGGTGTAGAAGCTGACGATGGCCAGCGCCAGGATCACCAGCAGGAAGGCCGCCACCGGGCTGGTGACGCTCTGCAGCGCGGTCAGGATCGGCACGGTGGCGATCGCGCCGAGCCCGCCGAAGAGCAGCATGTTGGTGCGCCGTCCGATGCGGTCCGACAGCGCGCCGAAGAGCGGCTGCATGCACATGTAGACGAATAGCGCGACCGTCATCACGTAGCTGGTGGTCTTGATCGGCAGGCCGACCGTGTTGACCAGGTATTTCTGCATGTAGGTCGTGAAGGTGTAGAAGATCAGCGACCCGCCGGCGGTGTAGCCCAGCACGGTGAAGAAGGCCGCCTTGTGCTCGCGCATCAGCACGCCCACGCTGCCGGCGTCCTTGCTGTTGCGGGCTGCATCGCTCTGCGTCTCGTGCAGGGTCCGGCGCAGCAGAAGGGCGACCACCGCGGCGACGGCCCCGATCACGAAGGGAATGCGCCAGCCCCAGGCCTTCAGTTCGGCCTCGTCGAGCAGCTGCTCCAGCACGACGATGACCAGCACCGCGAGCAGCTGCCCGCCGATCAGGGTCACGTACTGGAAAGAGGACATGAAGCCGCGCTGCCCGCGCATCGCGACTTCGCTCATGTAGGTGGCGGTGGTGCCGTATTCGCCGCCGACCGACAGGCCCTGGAACAGCCGGGCCAGCAGCAGAAGGAAGGGCGCCCAGGCGCCGATCGCGGCATAGGTCGGCATGCAGGCGATGGCCAGCGAGCCGGCGCACATCATCGTCACCGAGATCAGCATCGAGGCCTTGCGGCCATAGCGGTCGGCCACGCGGCCGAAGAGCCATCCGCCGATCGGCCGCATCAGGAAGCCGGCCGCGAAGACGCCGGCAGTGTTGAGCAGCTGCGCGGTCGGGTCGGACTTGGGAAAGAAGGCCGGCGCGAAATACAGCGCGCTGAAGGCGTAGACGTAGAAGTCGAACCACTCGACCAGGTTGCCGGAGGAGGCGGCCATGATCGCGAAGATGCGGTGCCGCTTCTCGGCAGCCGTATAAGGCCGAGGCGTGGCTGGATCCACGGGCGCCGGGCTCGCCGGCAATGTGACTGTGCTCATCAATGGGCCGCCTCTCTGCGTCGCTTGGGGGCGCCAATATAGTGCCGCGGCGCGGCCGGCCGGGATGTCAGTCGGGGCCGCGAAATCCGCAACGGCCTCAGAAAGTTCCGGGCAGCAGGATGCTGGAATCGACCTGGTCGATTTGGGTGCGGCCGCAGAAGGCCATCGTGACGTCGAGTTCCTTCTGGATGATCTGAAGCGCGCGGGTCACGCCGGCCTCGCCATACGCGCCCAGCGCATACAGGAAGCTGCGGCCGATCATGGTGCCGCGCGCGCCGAGCGCACGGGCCTTCAGCACGTCCTGGCCGCTTCGGATGCCGCCGTCCATCCAGACCTCGATCTCGGTGCCGACCGCCTCGGCGATCGCTGGCAGCGCCTGGATGGAGGAAGGCGCGCCGTCGAGCTGGCGGCCGCCGTGGTTGGACACGATCAGCGCATCGGCGCCGCTGGAAGCCGCCAGGCGCGCGTCCTCGACGTCCATGATGCCCTTGAGGATCAGCTTGCCGCCCCAGAGCTTCTTGATCCACTCGACATCGGCCCAGCTGAGCGTCGGGTCGAACTGCTCGGCGGTCCAGGAGGACAGCGAGGACAGGTCCTTGACGTCCTTGGCATGGCCCGCGATGTTGCCGAAGGTGCGGCGCTTCGTGCCCAGCATGCCCATGCACCAGCGCGGCTTGCCGGCCAGGTTGATGAGGTTCCGGAGCGTCGGCTTGGGCGGCGCGCTGAGGCCGTTCTTGATGTCCTTGTGGCGCTGGCCGAGGATCTGCAGGTCGAGCGTGAGCTGCAAGGCCGACACGTTGGCCGCCCGAGCGCGCTCGATCAGCCGCTCGATGAAGTCGCGGTCGCGCATCACGTAGAGCTGGAACCAGAAGGGATGCCGTTCGGTACTCTCGGCGATGTCCTCCAGCGAGCAGATGCTCATGGTCGACAGCGTGAACGGAATGCCGAAGGCCTTGGCCGCGCGCGCGCCGAGGATCTCGCCGTCGGCGTGCTGCATGCCGGTCATGCCGGTCGGGGCGATCGCGACCGGCATCGCGCATTCCTCGCCGATCATGGTGCTGCGGGTCGAGCGGCCTTCCATGTTGACGGCGACGCGCTGGCGCAGCTTGATCTTCTGGAAGTCGCTCTCGTTGGCGCGGTAGGTGCCCTCGGTCCAGGCTCCGGAGTCGGCGTAGTCGTAGAACATGCGCGGCACGCGGCGCTCGGCGATGACGCGCAGGTCTTCGATGGTCGTGATCTTGGAGAGGTCGGGCACGAGGGTTGGCTCCTTGTCGGTCTGGTTCGTTGCTTCGGCGTTGGCTCGTATTATCCGCAGCCGCCCGACCGGCCCCCGGCAGGGTGCGGCACGGCCATTGCTTGGCGGCCTTGCGGCCGTTCGCCGGCAAGCTTCGCGACAGCGGCGCAGAATCCGCACTCCATTCGTTCAGTGCGGAGAACTCTCGATGCGATTTCTGGTGGTGGGCGCAGGCGCGCTCGGTGGCTATTTCGGCGGCAGGCTGCTGCAGGCGGGCGCGGACGTGACCTTTCTGCTGCGCCCGCGGCGCGCGGAACAACTGGCCCGCACCGGGCTGGTGATCAGGAGTCCCAAGGGCGATTTCGAGCTGAAATCGCCGCCGGCGGTGCAGGCCGATGCGATCGCGGGGCCCTATGACGTGGTGATCGTCGGCTGCAAGGCCTATGACCTGGCCGAGACCATGGAGTCCTTCGCACCGGCGGTCGGGCCCCAGACCACGATCCTGCCGCTGCTCAACGGCATGCGCCACCTGGACGAACTGGCGCAGCGCTTCGGCAACGATCGGGTGATCGGCGGCTTGTGCCTGATCTCGGCCGCGCTCGACGGCGAAGGCCGGGTGCTGCACCTCAACGACACGCACGGGCTCACCTACGGCGAGCTGGACGGCACGCGCTCGGCCCGGGTCGAGGCCATCGAGGCGGTTTTCAGCAAGGTGCTCTTCGATGCCAGCGCATCGGTCGGCATCCTGCAGGACATGTGGGAGAAGTGGATGTTCATCGCCTCCGCCGCCAGCATGACTTGCCTGATGCGCGCCTCGATCGGCGACATCGTGGAGGGCGGCGGCTCCGACATCGCCACCGCGATGTTCGGCGAATGCGCGGCCATCGCGGCGCACAACGGTTTCGCGCCGCGGCCGCAGGCGGTCGAGCGCGGCCGCGCGATGCTGACCGCGGCGAAGTCGCCGGTGACGGCTTCGATGTTCAAGGACATCGAGCGCGGCGCGCGGACCGAGGCCGACCACATCGTCGGCGACCTGCTGCGCCGGGGCGGTGATTCGCCGGAGCAGGTGTCGCTGCTGCGCGTGGCCATGACGCACCTGAAGGCCTACGAGGTGCGGCGCGCGCGGGAGTCGGCTGCCGCCTAGCGCCGCCGGCACCGCTCGGCGCAGGCTCGAGCGGGGCGTGCCGGCCCCTCGCGCCTCAATGCCTGGCGTCGGCCACCAGGCCCGCGCCGCGCACTTCCAGCCGGACCTGGTCGAGCACCAGGCCGCGAGCGTCGACCAGCTCCACCACGTGGCGCCCGGGCCATGGCAGCCACTGGGCGCTGTTGCCGCGCGCGTAGGGCTTGCCGTCGATGCGCCATTGCAGGTCGCGGCCGGTGGCCTCGAAGCGCACCCGCTGTCGCTTCGGCGGGATGTCGGGGTCGAGCGCGAGGATGGTGCCGTCCGACGGGGCGCTGATGCGCGCCGGTGCCGCCGCCGGATCGGGCGACAGCGCGAAGAGCGGCTGGCTGGTGCCCTCGATGAACCATTCGCCGCGCGCCGCTTCCAGCCCGTCACCGAAGCTCACCCGCGCCTGCACCAGGCCGGCCGGTGGCGAGGGCGCAAGGCTGGCTTCGCGCGCATGCAGGAAGCCCATCACCTCGGCCCAGACCGGCGCGGCGCCGCTGGTGCCGCTGACATCCCACATCGGCGCCCCGCTGGCGTTGCCGACCCAGACGCCGACCGTGTAGCGCTGCGACCAGCCGACGGCCCAGTTGTCGCGCATGTCCTTGCTGGTGCCGGTCTTGACCGCGGTCCAGAAGCGGGTGGCGAGCACGCTGTCGAGTCCGAAGGTGCGCGCCCGCGCGTTCGGATCGCTGAGGATGTCGCCGACGATGAAGGCGGCGGCGGGGTCGATCGCGGGCTTGGCCTGCGGCGCGGGCGTCGTGGACGGCGCGGCGCCGGATCTCGTTGCGGTCGCGGTCGCGGTCGCAGTCCCATTTGCATTTGCAGTCGCGGCGAGGTCGCGGGTCGTGCCGAAGCGGCCGCCGTTCGCCAGCGTGCGGTACGCGTTCGTGAGGCCCAGCAGCGAGACTTCCGCGCTGCCGAGGGCCAGGCTGTAGCCGTAGTAGTCGCCGCCTTGCGCCAGCTTCAGTCCGGCCGCATCGAGCTGGCGCGCGAAGGCATCCGGCGACACCATCACCAGCGTGCGCACCGCCGGCACGTTGAGCGAAGCCGCCAGCGCGGTGCGCACCGAGACATGGCCCTTGAACTGGTGGTCGTAGTTCTGCGGGATGTAGAGGCCGCCGGCGGTGTTGATCTGGGCCGACGAATCGTCGAGCAGCGATGCGGCGGTGAGCCGGCGCTCGGCGATCGCCTCGGCATAGAGGAAAGGCTTGAGCGTCGAGCCCGGCTGGCGCTGCGCGAGCACGCCGTCGACCTCGGCGGCGCGGCTCAGCGTGCCCGATGAGCCGACCCAGGCCAGCACCTCGCCGCTGGCGTTGTCCAGCACCACCAGCGCGCCGTCCTCGACATGGCGCCCGTGCAGCTCGCGCAGGTGGCGCTGCAGGCTCGCCAGCGCGAAGCGCTGGAGCGGCGCGCGCAGCGTGGTGCGAACGCTGTCGCCCCTGGGCGCGGCTTCCTTCAGCACGCGGCGCGCCAGGTGAGGCGCGATGCCTTCGCTGGCCTCGAAGCCGCGCCGCTGCAGGGCCGCGCTGGCGAACATGTCGATGGCGGCGCAATCGGCCTGCGGGTCGGCCCCTGCCTGCATCGCGCGCATCAGTTCGCAGGCGCGCTGCGCCACTGCCGCGGGCTTGGCGTTCGGCGCGCGCACCAGAGCCGCGGCAAGGGCGGCCTCGCGTGCATCCAGGCCTTGCGCGGCCTTGCCGAACAGGGTTCGCGAGAGGGCGTCGATGCCGACCAACTCGCCTCGAAACGGCACTTCGTTGAGGTAGGCCTCCAGGATCTGGTCCTTGCGCCAGTCGCGTTCGAGCTGCTGCGCCGCCAGGGTCTGGGCCAGCTTCTGCGACAGGCTGCGGCCACCGCCGGCGCGGCGCAGGTCGTCGTCGAGCAGGCCGGCGAGCTGCATCGTGATGGTCGATGCGCCGCGGGTCCGGGTGTTCCAGAGATTGGCCCAGGCGGCGGCGGAGACGGCCTGCCAGTCGACGCCGCTGTGCTCGTAGAAGCGCTTGTCCTCGCTCAGCACCATCGCATTGCGCAGCGCCGGCGAGATGTCGGCCAGTGCCACCCAGCTGCCGCGCCGCACGCCGGCATCGACCCGCACCCGCTGCAGCAGCGCGCCGTCGCGATCGAGCACCCGGACGTCCGAAGGCCGGGAATCGCGCCGCACCTGCTCGAAGGCAGGCAAGGCCCAGGCAGGCGCGGCGAGCAGGGCAACGAGGGCGGCCAGCGCCAGCCTTCTTTGCCAGCAGGGGGTTCGCGCCCGAGCCGTCATCGCATGCAATCCGCCGGCGGGTTCATTCGAGCGCATCCACATGCCGGCAGATCGCGCCCGGCGTGCTGAACCAGATCTCGCCGCGGTCGCGCAGGCGGGCCAGGTGCGAGAGGGCTGCACGCAAGTGGCGCAGCCGGTAGGGCTGGCCCACGATGTAGGGATGCAGTGCCACGCCCATCACCAGCGGCTGGCGGCGCGACTGATCGAGCATCTCGTCGGCGTTGTCGATGATCATGCGCGCGAAGTCCTTGGCGTCCATCTGGCGCGCGATGATCATCGGGATGTCGTTGAGCTCCTGCGGATAGGGCACCGACCAGAGACGGCGGCCGCTGCGGGTGCGCATGCGCACCGGCTGGTCGTCGTGGGCCCAGTTGAGCGTGTAGTCGTAGCCGGCCTCGGCCAGCAGGTCGGGCGTGAGCCGGCTCTCGGAGATCCATGGCGACAGCCAGCCGCCGGGCGCGCTGCCGCTCTCGGCCTGCATGCGGGCGCGGCAGTCGGCCAGCAGCGCCGCCTCGTCGGCCTCGCTCATGTCGGACTGGCGTTCCGAATTGCTGTGCCCGTGGCCGATGAGCTCGTCGCCGCGCGCGACCGATGCCGCGACCAGCTCGGGGCAATGGTCGTAGAGCGCGGTATTGAGCAGGGTGCTCGACGGCAGGCCGAGGCTGTCGAACAGCTCCAGGCAGCGCCAGGCGCCGACCCGGTTGCCGTATTCGCGCCAGGAGAAGTTCAGCACGTCGGGGTGCGGCGCCGCCGGTCCGATGCAGGCGCCCATGCCTTCGCCGAAGGCGAAATGCTCCAGGTTGAATCCGAGGTAGACCGCCAGCCGTGCGCCGTTGGGCCAGGCATGGTCGGCGCGCCGCGTGATCGGCTGGTAGTCGAAGCGGTCGTGCGCTGGCAGGGCGCCGATGTAGCGGGTCTTCATGGTGCGGCTTTCCGGGTAGCGGGCCTTTTCGCGAGCGTCTTCCTGGCGGCAACCCGCGCCGGCTTCCGCTGGCGCCGCGCGATGTCCAGCGATTCGCGCGCCAGGGGCAGCAGGCGATCGCGCTCCTCGAGGAGATCCGCCGGCACTTCCTGGTAGCGCCTGACCTCGACCCGCACCTGCCGCCTCAGGTAGGAGAAGCAGCGGCTTCCCATCGCCTCGTAGACCGGCCGGGTCGCTTCGTCGACGGTGAAGTAGAGCGCGTTGTCCATCAGCAGCGCGAACTGCACGTCGTCGGCGCTGACCGCGGCGCCGCCGAACATGCGCCGGCAGCGCAGTCGCGGCAGGCCCTCGAGTTGCTCGCTGACGAAATCGATGAAGTCCTGCGAGATCGTCACAGCACCTTCCAGCGCAGGAAGAGCGCGACCGCCGCCGGCAGCAGGAAGATCAGCAGGAAGATCGGGAATTCCTCGCCGGCCGAATAGCCGGCCTTCAGGACGCCGATCGCCATGTTGCCGGCCGCCACCACGAACCATGCGACGGCAAAGGCCAGCGCCGCCGTGCGCATCGCTCCGGCGCCGCCGCTGGCCAGCGCTCTGGTGACGGCCAGCGCCACGCCCAGCAGCAGCAAGCCGCCGACGATGAAGAGCAGGGTGCGCATTGGGCGTCAGCCTTCGATCACCAGCTGCGTCTGCGTGACCAGCGCGCAGAGACGGCCCTCGGCATTGCGGATCGAGGTCTGCCAGACCATGGTGGTGCGGCCTCGGTGCAGGGCCAGGCTTTCGCCCGTCACCGTGCTGCCGACCTTCGCGCCGGCGATGAACTTGGTGCTCGAATCGGTCGTGGTGGTGCGCTTGCCTGCAGGCAGGTTGAGCACCGTGCCCACCGCGCCCAGCGTGTCGGCGAAAGCCATGTAGGCGCCGCCATGCAGGATGCCGCCGGCGGTGCAGAGGTCGGGCCGCACCTGCATCTCGGCCACCACCTTGTCGGGTTCGAGCGTGACGAGCCGAAGGCCCATCAGGCCGGGGAACAGCGGTTCGAGCATCTGCTGCATCTCTTCGATAGCGATCATGCGTCGGTCCTTCTGGGTGCAAAACGGTTGGCGTTGCGCTCGCGCGCCCGCGCGATCTCGAACTCGCGGTCGCGAGGCTGGGCATGGGTCACCAGCGATTCGAGCAAGGCTTGCGCGGCGGTCGACACTTCTTCCACCGCGCGCTCGAAGGCGGCTTCGTTGGCCTTCGACGGGCTGTTGAAGCCGCTCAGCTTGCGCACGAACTGCAGCGCCGCGGCGCGCACCTCCTCGTCGCTGGCGGGCGGCTCGAAGTTGAACAGGGTCTTGATGCTGCGGCACATCGGTGCTTCCTCACTGGCAGTGGGCGGAGCCCGAAATGATGGGATGGCCGGCCGGCCTTGGCAATCCCTTCATTTCGCGGGCTCGACCTTGATGCGCTCGTTGGGCATCTCGCCGAACATCTCCGGCGCATAGAGCGCCTCGACCCGGCTCGGCGGCAGGGCGAAGTCGCCGACGTTGTTCAGGCGCAGCGTGTATTCCATCTTGACCACGCCCTTCGGCAGGTACTCGTAGTAGCTGCGGAAAGCCTCGAAGCTGCGCTCCTCGAAGGCCGGCCAGCCGGCGCCCGAGCGCTTCTCGCCCTGCGTCGCGATCTGCGAATCCCGCCCGAGCCCGCTGCCGAGGATGGTGGCGCCCGCGGGAATCGGATCGGTGATGGCGACCCAGGTCATGTCGGCGCTGGCGTTGACCTCCAGGCTCACCCGCAGCACGTCGCCACGGGTGTGGATGCCAGCGGCGGCGGGGTCGATCGGCGTGACCGTCTTCTTGATCGTGTAGCCGGCCGCGAAGGGCGCCTTCAGCTGCACCGCCGCGACAGACTGCAGCGTGAGCCAGGGCTTGCCGGTGCCGGTCTGCGTGACCAGCAGCGTGTCGTGCGGGCTCGGCGGCGCCGGCCACGGGATGAACATCGTGTTGTTGCGCAGGTTGCCGGGCGCCGCCGGCGCGCCGAAGCTGCTGGCCTGGTTCGGCGCGCCGCCCGGGTCGGTGGCCTTCAGGCGCTCGACCCGGCTCCAGTCGACCTGGGCCTTGGCCGCGCCCAGGCTGGCCTCGGTGATGCCGCTGACCGGCGTGCTCTCGAAGCGGGCCGAGAACTTCGACAGCGCCAGCTCGCCCCAGAGGTTGGCGGTGGTGGTCTGCCAGGCGCCCTTCTGCTGGCGCGCGATGAAGCCGTTGGCGAGCCGGCCGACGTCGTCCTTCCAGGCCGGGTCGTCCAGCACGAGCAGCAGCAGCCGCGCCGTGTTGACGTCGCCGTTGACCATCAGCCACCACCACTGGTCGTCCTGCTCGGTGCTGAAGAGCAGCTTGGTGCCCTGCCAGGAAAGCCTGGCCTTCAGCACTTGATTCGCCTCGTCCAGGCGCTGCTGGCGCTGCGGCACGTCCTTCACCCGCTTGAGGATCGCGAGCCAGTCGATGACCGCGCTGGTCGGCCATTGGTTCGGCGCGATGGTGATGCTGCCGGTCATCCGGCCCTGGGCCTTGCCGTAGCGCGACAGCGCCTCGAGCGCCGCCAGCTTGCGCACGTCGAGGTCCTTGCGCGGGCTCCAGAAGTCGCGCTGGATGCGGCCCTCGACGAAGGCGACGAGGCCCTGCTGCATCGGCGCCAGCGCCTCGGCGGGCAGCGCGAAACCTGCATCGAGTCCGGAGGCTTCGTGCGCGGCCGCGAGCAGGTAGGCAGTCAGCGTGTCGCTGCCGTGGTTGTCCTCGCCGTCGCGCGGCGGGAAGTAGTTGGCCAGGCCATCGCCGTCGAGGTAGCTCGGCAGCCTGGCGAGCAACGCCTTCCAGGCGGCGACGTCGCCCATGCCAATGGCCTTGCTGCTCAACTGCTCGAGGCAGCCATAGGGATAGGCGGCGAACCAGTCGCGCACGCCCGCCAGGCCCTCGGCCAGCCGCGGTTGCAGCGCCAGGCGCAGTCCGCCGCGGCCCGGCAGCGCATCGGCCGGTGCGCCGATGTCGAGGCTGAAGGGGCCGTCGAGCTGCACCAGGCTGGCCTGCTGCACCGTCAGCGGCACCGCCGGCACGATGCGCTGGCGCACCTTCAGCGCATCGCTGGCGCCGCCGAGCTGGTCCTTGGCCTCGATCTCCCAGAGGATGGCTTCGGCGCGGGTCTGCGCCAGCTGGGCCGGCGCGGTCACGTTCCAGGCCAGCTCGCGCGCCTCGCCAGCGGGAATGTCCACCGTCTGCGGCTCCAGCGCGAGCAGGGTGGCGCGCGGCCGGGCCTCGACCTTCATCGCCTTCTGGGTGGTGTTGCGCAGGGTGATCTGGGCGCGGAACTGGTCGTCCTCGCGCACCAGCGGCGGCAGGCCGCTGATGATCTGCAGGTCCTGCGTGGTCTGGATGCTGGCCTCGCCGGCGCCGAAGAGGCCGGTCCCGGCATCGGCCACCGCGACGATGCGGAAGCTGGTCAGCGCATCGTTGAGCGGCACCGTCACCGTGGCCTGGCCGTTGGCGTCGAGCACCAGCGCGGGTTTCCAGAGCAGCAGCGTGTCGAGCAGCTCGCGGGTCGGGCTCTTGCCGCCGCCGCCGCCGGCGGGCACCGCCTTGCGTCCGTAGTGGCGCCGGCCGACGATCTCCATCTGCGCGGTCGATGTGCCGACGCCCCAGCTGCGCCGCTGCAGCATGGCGTCCAGCAGCTTCCAGCTGTCGTTGGGCATCAGCTCCAGCAGCGCCTCGTCGACCGCCGCCAGCGCCACCTCGGCGCCGGCTGCCGGCTTGCCGTCGGGCAGCCGGCCGGTGATGGTGACCCGAGCCTGCGCGCGCACCGGGTAGCTCGGCTTGTCGCTCGCCACCTTGACGTCGATGCTGTTGGATTTCGCGCCGACGCGGATCTCGGCGAGGCCCATCCGGTAGGCCGGCTTGCTGAGGTCGACCAGCGCGGTCGGCGCGACGTATTCCTTGCCCTCGTACCAGAAGGCGGTCCACCATTCGCGCGGCGAGCGAAAGCCCCAGGTGAAGAAGCTGTACCAGGGCACCTCGCGCAGCCGCCCGCGCAGCGCCAGCACGCTGACGTAGACGTTCGGCCCCCAGTCGGCCTTGACTTGCAGGCTCACTGTCGGGTCCTGTCCGTTGAGCTGCACCACGTGCGACTCGATCACGCCCTCGCGCTCCACCGTCACCAGCGCGGTCGCGAAGCGGAAGGGACTGCGCACCTGGAACTTGGCGACCTCGCCGGGCTGGTAGCTCTTCTTCTCGGGCAGCACGTCGATGCGGTCGTTGTCCTGGCCGCCGAACCAGAGCTCGCCCTGGCCGGTCACGTAGACGGTGCTGGCCGCGCGGCTGTCGCGGCCGTCCTTGTCGGTGGCGCTGGCGATCAGCTCGATCTCGCCGGCTTCCTTCAGCTCGACCTCGCACAGCAGCAGCCCGCGCGCATCGCTCTTGCCGCTGCAGACGGTGCCGATCTCCTTGACCTCGGTCTTGTTGTCGTAGGTGTAGAAGCCGCCGACCATGCGCTTGCGGCTGGTGGTGGTGATGCGCGCTACCGCGCGCACGTTGAGGATCACGCCTTCCTGCGGCTTGCCGTCGAGGCCGAGCGCCAGCGCCTGGAAGCGGGCCTTGTTGCCGATCGACACCCAGCCGTCGGTCTTGATGCCGGCGATCACGCCGGCCGGCCACAGCGTGCGACTGCTGCGCAGGGTCTGGATCTCGCCGTTCGGATCGGCATAGGTGGCTTCCAGCAGCAGCTCGCGCGGCACCGACTTGGCGACCGGGATGTTCTCGACCGTGACCTTGCCGCCGCCATTGCGGTCGAGGGTCAGGGGCAGCTTGTCGGCCACCACGCGGGCATCGTCGCCGACGGCCTCGGCCTCGGCCGCGTCGGTACTGACCAGTCCCTCGCGGCTGGGCGGCGAGAAGCTGAAGGCGTCGAAGTCGGCGAAGGACAGCGACTTGCCGCGCACCAGCGCCGACACCCGCACCGGCAGGCCGGCCGCGCCGCCGCCGGCCACGTAGTGGACCTGCACCGCGACCGGCAGCGAGCCGACGCCGATCAAGGGCGTGTCCTTGGCCGGCCCGACGTCGCCGGCCAGCTCCGGCAGGCGGAATTCCTCGACCCGGAACTGGCCGGTCTCGTAGCTGCCGGGACCGCCTTCCTCGGCGTCGGCTGCGCCGTCGCCGGGCTTGCCGGTGCGCAGCTCGACCTGGTAGATGCCGAGCTTGGCGGCCGGGGGGATCGCGAAAGTGCTTTCGCTGCTCAGTCCGCCGGTCGCGGTCTTGCGCCAGCTGATCGGCTGGACGAACTGCTGGCCGCTGCCGACGTGGGTGATGACCAGGGTGTCGGGGCGCGCTTCCGGCAGGCCGAAGCCGAGCCGCGTCTGGGTGCGGATCAGGTGCTTCATCGATACCGTCTCGCCGGCGCGCAGCAGCGTGCGGTCGAAGATGGTGTGGGCCACCCGGTCCGGCTCGGCGGCCAGGCTGGTCGGCACGTTGAAGCGCCAGGGCTCGATGCCGCGCTGCCAGTCGCTCCAGGTGAAGGCCAGGTCCTCGACGCCCTGCGCATCGGTGGCCCGGGCGCTCACGAAGTAGGCGTTGCCGCTGCCGCCGCTGCCCTCGTCGTCGCCATCGGCGGACGATCCGTTGCCGGGGCAGGACGGCGGCTCGGAGGAGATCCCGGCGAGCCGCACCAGCCCTTCGGCATCGGTACTTCCGGCAGCCACCTGGCGGCCGTCGCAGCTCGAAACGCGAACCGCCGCATTGGCGACCGGCAGGCCCTTGTCCAGCGTGGTGACCCAGGCCAGCGAATTCTCGCGACCCAGCTTGAAGTGCACCGCCAGGTTGGTGGCCAGCGCCGTGGTGCGCACATACATCGTGCGCGGACTGCCGTAGCGCTCGTCGAGCAGGGCATCGCCCAGCTTCTGCGAGGCGATCTCCAGCACGTGGAAGCCGGGCGCGAGCGGTATGCCGACCACCTCGAAGGGCCGCGGATCGCCGCCTTCGCCACGCGGCATGGCCAGCGTCTTGACATCGGCCTGGCCGGACAGCAGCGACACCATCCGGGTCTGGATGCTGTCCTTGTCGTCGGGGTCGATCACCTTGGGCAGCGCGCCCTTGACGTCGCGCGCGGCTTCCTTGCGCGTCAGGCTGCTGCTGCCCTCGTAGCGCCGGACCTTGCGGTACCAGGCGATGATCGCGGCGTCGGTCTTCGGGCTCAGGTCGCTGACCTGCCCCGGCGTCGCGCCCAGGTTCAGCGCCTGCGCCTGCAGTGCCGGCTCGATGCGCCGCACCGTCACCGGCATCAGCGCCACGCCGTCGGTCTCGGCCAGCCGCTCGACCACGCCGAAGGGCGAGGCGGCGAACTTGGCCAGCGGCGGCATCGCCCCGGTCGCGACCTTCATCGGGAAGCTGCCGGGCGCGGCCAGCGCGCGGCCCGACACGTCGACGAACCTGGCGGGCAATTCGATGGTGAAGGCGGTCTGCTCGGCGAAAGGTGGCGCGAATTTCAGCGACTCGACCAGCGCATCGTCATCCTTGGAGGCATCGTCGTCGAAGGCGGGCGCAAAGGTCTTGCCGCCGCCCTTGAGCGTGATCGCGGCTGCCAGCTTGCGCGTCACCGGCGCGTTGAACTGCAGCACCAGCGGACGCAGCGGCAGGCAGGCCGACTGCGCGTTCTCGCGCTCGCAGGTGAAGGAGATGGCGAAGGGCTCGCGCACCTCGAAGTCGAGGCGGCGCTCGACGTTGTTGCGCACGCCCGAGGGCGTCGCCACGCCCTTGCCATAGACCAGTTGCATGCGGCTGCCCGCCGTCAGCGTGCGATTGCACTGCAGGGTCAGGAAGCGGTCCGGCTCCTTGGCGGCCTCCTTGTCGCGTCCGAGCGCCTTCAGCAGGCTGGCGCGCTGCTCGCCGGTGACCGGGCGCACCGGGATGCGCTCGCCGATGTCCCCGGCCGCGCACCAGACGCTGGCCTGCACGCTCTCGGGCGTGGCCGCGCCGCTGAGCTCGAGCATGAAGATCTGCTGCTCGTCGATCTTTCCGTAGTTGGGCTGCCAGCTGCGCACGAAGGGGCCGCCGCTGTTGAACTGCCAGCCGTCGGGGCCGGTGAGCGCGCTGCCGGCGGCCGACTTGAAGCCGGCCACCCGGCTGACGCTGCAGCGTACGCCGGGCGGCAGGTCGTTCTCGAAGTCGAAGACCCATTGCTTCTCGCCGGTCCAGCGGCCGTTGCCCTTGGCGGCGCCGGCATCGCTGCAATCGATGGCCAGCGGCGCCGCAGCCTTCGGGTCGCCGAACTTCACCGCCGGCTGGTCGAACTTGGCGACCACCTGTCGCACCCGCGCGACCTCGCCCTGGGGCGTGAGGCTGGTGACCTGCAGCGCCTGCGCGCCGAACGGGAGCAGGGCCGCGAGGGCCCACGCGGCGGCACCCAGGCCGCGCGACGCGATTCTTGTTGTCAACTGGCTTCTCCTTCGACCCGAAGCGTAGCGCAGGCCGGCGCCTGTCCGATGGCCGATGGGGCTCCACTATGATCGATCCATATGAATGTGCTGCTCAGCCATCCCGCCGGCAATCAGAACGTGCGGGCCATGCTCGAAGGGCTGGAGTCGGCAGGGATGCTGTCCCGCTTTGCCACCACGCTGGCCGCGCCGGCGGCCGACAGCATGGCCGCTGGCCTGCTGCCTGGCGGCCTGCGCCGTGAACTCTCGCGCCGCCGCTTCGAGCTCCCTCCCGAAAAGATCATCGAGCATTCCTGGCGCGAAGTGGCGCGCATCGCCGCCGGCCGCTTCGGCTGGAAGCGCTGGTTGCGCCACGAGCATGGGCTGCTATCGGTCGACGCGGTGCTGCTCGACTTCGATCGCTTCGTGGCGCGGGCGCTGCCGCGCCTGCATCGCGAGCAGCGGCTCGGCGCTATCTACAGCTATGAGGATTCGGCGCTGGCCAGCTTCGAGGCGGCCAGGGATCTCGGCATGCGCCGCATCTACGACCTGCCGATTTCGTATTGGGAAGTGGGTCGCCAGCTGATGCGCGAAGAGGCCGAGCGGCTGCCCCGCTGGGCGGACACGCTGGGCGGCGGCATGTTCGATTCCGACGCCAAGCTGCAGCGCAAGGTCGACGAGCTGAAGCTGGCTGAACTGGTGGTGGTGCCCAGCCAGTTCGTCGCCGATTCGCTGCCGGCATGGGCCGCCGACAAGGCGCGCGTGATGTCGCCCTTCGGCTCGCCCGCGTCGCCCGATGCAGCTGCCGGCTGGACGCCCCGGGCGCCCGACCCGTCGCGGCCGCTGCGCGTGCTGTTCGTCGGCTCGATGGGGCAGCGCAAGGGCCTGGCCGACCTGCTGCAGGCGATGCCGCTGCTTGCCGGCGAGAACATCGAGCTGGTCGTGATGGGCGCGCCGCTGGGCGAGCTCGACTTCTACCGCCATGAATTCGCCGGCTTCACCTACGAGAAGGGCCGCCCGCATGCCGAGGTGCTGGCTCTGATGCGCAGCTGCGACGTGTTCTGCCTGCCCTCCCTGTACGAGGGCCGGGCGCTGGTCATGCAGGAGGCGATGAGCCAGGGCCTGCCGCTGGTCATCACCCCCAACACCGGTGGCACCGACCTGGTGATCGAAGGTCGCACCGGTTTCATGGTGCCGATCCGTTCGCCCGGGAAGATCGCCGAGAAGCTGGCCTGGTTCAACCAGAACCGCGACCAGCTGACGGCGATGAAGCAGGCCGCGGTGGCGCATGCGGCCGGCTACTCGTGGCGGCGCTACAGCGAGACCGTCATCGACGCGATCCGCCGGCTCGCATAGGAAGACCGCGACGGCGCAAGAGGCCGTTGCCCGATCGATGAAGCGCTACTGGGAAATCGACGCCTTGCGCGGGCTGATGCTCGTGCTGATGACGCTCACCCACCTGCCGTCGCGGCTGACCGATCCCTTCGGCCAGCCCTTCGGCTTCGTCTCCGCGGCCGAGGGCTTCGTGCTGCTCTCGGCCTTCGTCTCGGGCCTGGTCTACAGCCGGGTGGCGCTGACGCAGGGCGTGGAGCCGATGCGCCGCGCCTTCTGGCGGCGCGCGCTGAAGGTCTACCTGAGCCAGGCCGCAACGCTGCTCTTCGTCTTCACCGTGATCGCCGCGGTGGGCTTGCGCATCGACCAGCCGGCGGTGAAGAACCTGCTGTCCTTCTACCTCGCGAACCCGCGCGAGGGCTTCTTCTATTCGCTGATCCTGGTCTATGAGCCGGCGCTGCTCGACATCCTGCCGATGTACGTCTTCTTCATGCTGCTGAGCCCCTGGGTGCTGGCCTTCGCGCTGCGCCGCGGCTGGTGGGGCGTGATGCTCTGCAGCGTGGCGCTTTGGGCGCTGGCCCAGTTCGGGCTCAGCGAATGGCTCTACGCGCTGGCGGTGCGCTGGCTGCGCCTTCAGGTGCCGTTCCACGAGATGGGTGCCTTCAACGCCTTCGCCTGGCAACTGCTGTGGTTCACCGGCCTGTGGATGGGCGCCGGCCGCAGCGCGCCGGACGCGCAGCCGCTGCGCCCGCCGGGCTGGCTGGTGGCGCTGGCGGTTGCGCTGGCGCTGTACGGGCTCGTCTGGCGCCACCATGGCGTCAATGGCCAGGCACCCTTCGGCGGCGACGTGGAGCGCAACCTGCTGTTCGACAAGTGGCAGCTGGGCCCGCTGCGGCTGCTGAACCTCGCGGCCCTGGGTGTGGTGGCGCTTCGTTTCGGCCCCGCTTTCATGCGCTCCATTCCGCGCCTGCACTGGCTCGAGGAGATGGGCCGCGCCTCGCTGCCGGTTTTCTGCGCTCAGCTGGTGGTGGTGCTGTCGGTGCTCGCGATGCATGGCGACAGCCAGACCGCCAGGCCATGGTGGGGCGATGCGCTGCTGCTGGTGCTCGTGTTCGCCGGCCTGCTCGGCGTGGCGCGCCTGGCCCTGTGGTGGGAAGCGCGGCGACGGGGGCGAGTCGCTCAGAGCCTCGGCCCGACGATCGACTGCCAGAGCCGGTAGCCCTCGTCATTCATGTGCAGCATGTCGGGACGGAACAGTTCGGGCCGCAGGCTGCCGTCGGCGCCCAGCATCGGCGTGAACACGTCGATGTAGTCGCTGTCGGGCAGCCGGCGCAGGTAGGCGGCGATGATGTTGTTGGTCTCGCGGATCTGCGGCAGCAGCTTCTCGCGCGAGGGGCTGGGCTTGACCGAGATGAAGGCGATGCGGGTCGCGGGCAGCTCGGCGCGCAACGCATTGGCGAAGGCGGCGAAGCTCTCCAGCACCTGCAGCGGGGTGCGCCCTTCGGCCAGGTCGTTGTCGCCGGCGTAGATCACCACCAGCCGCGGCTTGTAGCGCAGCGCCAATTGCTGCGCGAGCAGCGCGCAATCGGCCATCGTCGAACCGCCGAAGCCGCGGTTGACGATCACCGGCTGCGCCGGGAAGTCCTGCGCCAGGTGCGACCAGAAGCGGATCGTCGAACTGCCCACGAAGACCACGCCGCCCGGCGCGGGCATGCGGGCGCTGTCGGCGGCCTCGAAGGCATCGAGCTCGGCTCGCCAGCGCGCACGCGCGGCCTGGTAGGTAGCAGCATCCGGCGCCAGCGTGGCCGCCGCCGTGGCCTGCGCCTGGCCGGCCAATGGGGCCAGCAGGGCCAGGCCGAGGACCGCGAGTCGCAGCAGGCGGGCGGATCGGGCCGGCGCTTCCATCCTCGGCGCGCGGCTCAGAAGCTGTTGCGCCCGATGCCCTGGTAGACGATGCCGGCCGCCTTCATCGCGGCCGGCTCGTAGAGATTGCGGCCGTCGAAGATCACCGGCGACTTCATCAGCGACTTGAGCCGCTCCAGGTTGGGGCTGCGGTAGGCCTTCCATTCGGTGACGATGATCAGCGCGTCGGCGCCGCCCAATGCCTCCATCGGATCCTTGGCCGACACGTAGCCGAGCTTGTCGAGCAGCTGGGGCGCATCGGCGAAGTCGAGCGCGAGCACGCGCCGGGTCTCCTCGATGGCGATCGGGTCGTGCGCCACCACCCGCGCGCCGGCGCGCAGCAGCACGTCGATCACGACCCGGCTCGGCGCCTCGCGCATGTCGTCGGTATTGGGCTTGAAGGCCAGGCCCCAGAGGGCGAAGGTCCGACCCTCGAGGTTCTTGCCGAAGCGGGCCAGCACCTTGTTGGTCAGCACGCTCTTCTGCTCGTCGTTGACCGCTTCGACCGACTCGAGCACGCGAAGCGCCTGGCCGTTCTCGCGCGCGGTGCGGGTCAGCGCCTGGATGTCCTTGGGAAAGCAGCTGCCGCCATAGCCGGTGCCGGCGTAGAGGAAGCTGTAGCCGATGCGCGGATCGGAGCCGATGCCCTGGCGCACCGCCTCGATGTCGGCGCCCACACGGTCGGCCAGGTTCGCCAGCTCGTTCATGAAGCTGATGCGGGTGGCCAGCATCGCGTTGGCCGCGTACTTGGTGAACTCGGCCGAACGCACGTCCATCACGCGGGTGCGTTCATGGTTGCGGTTGAAGGGCGCATAGAGCCGGCGCATCCAGGCCAGGGCCTCGCGGCCGTCGGCGTCGTCGCTGTAGCCGATCACGATGCGGTCGGGCCGCATGAAGTCCTCGACCGCCGCACCTTCCTTGAGGAATTCGGGGTTGCTCACGACCGAGAAGCGCAGGTCGGAGCGGCCGCGCTTGTCGAGCTCTTCCTGGATCGCGGCCTTGACCTTGTCGGCCGTGCCCACCGGCACCGTCGACTTGTCGACCACGACCTTGAAGCCGTTCATGTACTTGCCGATGTTGCGCGCGGCGGCCAGCACGTATTGCAGGTCGGCGCTGCCGTCCTCGTCGGGCGGCGTGCCGACGCCGATGAACTGCACGTCGCCGAAGGCCACCGAGGCCTCGATGTCGGTCGAGAAGCTGAGCCGCTTGGCTGCGACGTTCGATTCGACGACATCGGCCAGGCCGGGTTCGTAGATGGGGATGCCGCCGGCATTGAGCGTGGCGATCTTGCGCGCGTCGACGTCCAGGCAGAAGACGTTGTTGCCGATGTCGGCCAGACAGGCGCCGGTGACCAGTCCGACGTAGCCGGTGCCGATGATGGTGATGTTCATGAGGAATTCAGGCCGCCGAAGGCGCGGCGAGGAGTTGGTCGAAGTAGGCGATGGTCTTCTTGAGGCCCTCGTCGAGCTGCGTCTGCGGTGCCCAGTTGCCGAGTTCCTTCTGCGCCAGCGAGATGTCGGGGCGGCGCTGCTTGGGATCGTCCGCGGGCAGCGGCAGCTTCACCAGCTTGCTCTTGGAGCCGGTGAGCTCGATCACCTTGTTGGCCAGGTCGAGCATCGAGAACTCGCCGGGGTTGCCGATGTTGATCGGGCCGGGCACCTCGTCGCCGGTGGCCATCATGCGCAGCATCGCCTCGACCAGGTCGTCCACATAGCAGAAGCTGCGGGTCTGCTGGCCATCGCCGTAGATGGTGATGTCCTCGCCCTTGAGCGCCTGCACGATGAAGTTCGACACCACGCGGCCGTCGTTCAGGTGCATGCGCGGGCCGTAGGTGTTGAAGATGCGGACCACCTTGGTGCGCAGCTTGTGCTGGCGGTGGTAGTCGAAGAACAGCGTCTCGGCGCAGCGCTTGCCTTCGTCGTAGCAGCTGCGGATGCCGATCGGATTCACCCGGCCCCAGTAGGCCTCGACCTGGGGATGCACCTCGGGATCGCCGTAGACCTCGCTGGTGGAAGCCTGCAGGATCTTGGCGCGCACCCGCTTGGCCAGGCCCAGCATGTTGATCGCGCCGTGCACGCTGGTCTTGGTGGTCTGCACGGGGTCGTGCTGGTAGTGCACCGGCGACGCCGGGCAGGCCAGGTTGAAGATCTCGTCGACCTCGACGTAGAGCGGGAAGGTCACGTCGTGGCGCATCAGCTCGAAGCGCGGATGGGCGAGCAGGTGCTCGACGTTGCGCTTGGTGCCGGTGAAGAAGTTGTCGACGCACAGCACGTCGTGGCCCTGCTCGATCAGCCGGTCGCACAGGTGGCTACCGAGGAAACCGGCGCCGCCGGTGACGAGGATCTTCTTGGAGGCGTTGTATTGGCGCATGCGATGGATCACTCCCTTTGAATCAGCAGTTCATGAGTTCGAGGCGGCCCGGGAGCGCTGCTCGTACATCTTTGCGTCGACGAGCATGCGAAACCAGAGCGCCTGGAAAAAAGCGAAATAGAAGCCGGTGGTCCCGTCCAGGAAGCCGAGGCGGAACACGTAACGATAGACGAAGTAGCCGAGCGATCGCAGGCCGGTCGGAAGCTTGTAGTAAAGCTCCTTGATGAAGCGGGTGCGCTCGCGAGCGTCGCCCGTCAGGCGCGGCTTGAGCACGTTGTCGGCGGCCAGCCGCGGACCGAGCTTTTCCTTGGCCTCGGCATCGCTCCAGCGATTGTGGCTGGCGATCCAGTCGGCGAGCCGCGCCGAGTTCTTGTCGTGCATGAAGCCCCTGATGCGTCCCGGGCTGGCGTCGGCGATGAAATGCTGGTCGTACAGGCGCGACTCGCAGCGGCCGATGCCGGAGCGGAACAGGCGAAGGTGCCACGGGTTGACACCGCTGAAGCGCAGCATCTTGCCCATGAAGTAGTCGCGCCGGCGCAGCATGTAGGCGTCGGCGGCAGGCTGGCCGGCGAGCAGGGCGCGGATCTCGGCGATCGACTGCTCGTCGAGCACTTCGTCGGCGTCCAGGTGCAGCTGCCAGCCGTAGGCCGGCTCGACCTGTGCGATGGCCCAGTTGCGCTGGTCGCTGTAGTTGGCGAAGGCGCGCTGCACCACCGTGCAGCCCATCTCCTGGAGGATCGCGGGCGTCTCGTCCTTGGAGAAGGAATCGACGACGAAGACGTGCGGGCTGACCTTCTGCGCGGCCGCGACCGTCTCGCGGATGATGGCCGCCGAGTTGAAGCTCAGGATGACGACGACGCAGCTGGATGGGTCCATGTTGAAGTAATTGCTCGTTTGGCCGGCCTGGTGCCGAGGCCCTGCGCACACGCGCAAAGCATGCCTACTTTAGCATTACATTTTTACACTTCGGAACATAACTAACGGCCTGCAACGAACCGCCCAATGGCCTATGGCCTTGACTTGCTATCGATTCAATAGCAGGCGATATAGGAACCGCCGGCCTTGGCGCGGCGATTCGCGTAAACCCTAGGCCTGCGCGCCGAGTCTCGCGCGATGCCGGGCGATTTGCAAGCGCACCTGAGAAGGCGCGGTTCCGCCAAGAATGTCACGGGCGTTGAGCGAGCCGCGCAGGCTCAGCACGTCGTAGACGTCCTTGTCGATCTTCGGATGGAATGTCTGGAGCACCGACAGGGGCAGCTCCGACAGGTCGACCCGATGCGAGATCGCCGCCTTGACCGCATGGGCCACCGTCTCGTGCGCATCGCGGAAGGGCAGGCCCTTCTTCACCAGGTAGTCGGCCAGGTCGGTGGCGGTGGCATAGCCGCGCAATGCAGCCGCCTCCATCGCCTCGGGCTTGACCGTGATGCCGCCGACCATCTCCGCGAAAATGCGCAGCGTGTCGACCAGGGTGTCTACCGTGTCGAAGAGCGGCTCCTTGTCTTCCTGGTTGTCCTTGTTGTAGGCCAGCGGCTGGCCCTTCATGAGCGTGATGAGGCCCATCAGGTGGCCGACCACCCGGCCGGTCTTGCCGCGTGCCAGTTCCGGCACGTCCGGGTTCTTCTTCTGCGGCATGATCGAGCTGCCGGTGCAGAAGCGGTCGGCGATATCGATGAAGCCGAAGGACTGGCTCATCCACAGCACCAGCTCCTCGCTCAGCCGGCTGACGTGCACCATCGCGATCGACGCGGCCGCAGTGAACTCGATGGCGAAGTCGCGATCGCTCACCGCGTCCAGGCTGTTCTGGCAGACCCCGTCCATGCCCAGCGCGCGGGCCACCGCCTCGCGATCGAGCGGGTAGCTGGTGCCGGCCAGCGCGGCCGCGCCGAGCGGCAGCCGATTGACGCGCCGGCGCACGTCGCCCATGCGCTCGGCATCGCGCGCGAACATCTCGACATAGGCCAGCATGTGATGGCCGAAGCTCACCGGCTGCGCCACCTGCAGGTGGGTGAAGCCGGGCAGGATCACCTCGACGTTCTTCTCGGCCAGCGCCAGCAGCGATTGCTGCAGCTCGGCCAGCAGGCCGGCGATGAGGTCGATCTCGCCGCGCAGCCAGAGCCGCACGTCGGTCGCGACCTGGTCGTTGCGGCTGCGGCCGGTGTGCAGCCGTTTGCCGGCATCGCCGACCAGCTGGGTCAGGCGGGCCTCGATGTTGAGGTGCACGTCCTCCAGGTCGAGCTTCCAGTCGAAGGCGCCGGATTCGATCTCCTGGGCGATGGTCTTCATGCCGGCCTGGATCGCCGCATGGTCCTCGGCGGCGAGGATGCCCTGCGCCGCCAGCATGCCCGCATGCGCCAGCGAACCGTCGATGTCCGCGCGCCACAGCCGCTTGTCGAAGAAGACGCTCGCGGTATAGCGCTTGACCAGGTCGCTCATCGGTTCGGAGAACAGGGCGGACCAGGCTTCGGATTTCTTGTCGAGTTGGTTTTGGCTCATTGGAGGCGCTCGGAGGCAATAATCGGTTTGTCACCCCATGTTTCAGCGATGAACAACCCGTCGATTTTATCGGCCAGCCCGCAGGAGACAGCCAGGTCGTCCGATCAGGCCGGACCGGCACCGGCGAACGCGCCACGGCTTCGGCCGCGTGCCGCGGTGCGCGCAGGCGGGGCGATGTTCGATGCCTGCCAGGTTGGCGTGGTGCTGCGCGCGGTGCTCTTCGTCGAAGTGGTGATCGGCGTGGTGGCGCTGTTCATGGCGCCGGGCCTGGCCGACTGGCTGCTGCTGGCGGCGACGCTGACCGGCGGCGCCCTGCCGGCGACCTTGCTTTGGCTGATCGCCGCCTGCGGCCTGAAGCGCCTGCTGGGTCGGCTGCCGCCCCAGGGCCAATACGCCTGCGGCATGTTGCTGGGCGCGCTGGCGGCGGTCTATGGCTGCGCCCTGCTGCGCTGGACCGGCGTGCTCGCCAGTACGCCCTGGCTGGCGAGCGCGCTGGCCGGCGTGCTGTTCTCGGCGCTGATGATGGCCGCGCTGGTGCTGCGCGCGCGCGGGCGCACGCCGGCCGCCACCACGGCGCGGCTGGAGGAGCTCCAGTCGCGCATCCGGCCGCACTTCCTCTTCAACACGTTGAACAGCGCGATCGCCCTGGTGCGCGAGGAGCCGGCCAAGGCCGAGGCGATGCTGGAGGACCTGGCCGAGCTGTTCCGCCAGGCGCTGGCCGATCCCGGCGAATCCGTCACGCTGGCCGACGAGATCGCGCTGGCCGAGCGCTACCTGGCGATCGAGCAGGTGCGCTTCGGCGATCGCCTGCAGGTGCGCTGGAACATCGATCCGGCCGCCGATTCGGCGCGCCTGCCGCCGCTGCTCCTGCAGCCGCTGGTCGAGAACGCCGTCAAGCACGGGGTCGAGCCGAGTCCGGACGGCGCCAGGCTGCGCATCCGCACCGAGCGCCGAGGCAGCCTGGTGGTGATCGAGGTGGTCAACAGCCTGCCGCCGCTGCGCTGGGCCGATGCGCCCTTGCCACGCGGCCATGGCATCGCGCTCGACAACGTTCGCGACCGGCTGCGCCTGCTGCATGACATGCAGGCCCAGTTCAGCGCCGGCATGGACGACAAGCACTACCGCGTGCGCATCGCGATTCCGGCCGAAGCGCCATGACGGCCTTGCGCGTCCTGATCGTCGACGACGAGCCGCTGGCCCGCTCGCGGCTGCGTTCGCTGCTGGCCGATTGCCGCTCGCCCGCGGCCGAAGTCCTGGGCGAGGCCGCGCACGGCGAGGCGGCGCTGAAGCAGCTGGCCGACACCCGCTTCGACCTGGTGCTGCTCGACGTCCACATGCCCGGCATCGACGGGCTCGAACTGGCGCGCGGCCTGCGCGAGCGCCCGGGCGCGCCGGCGGTGGTGTTCGTGACCGCCTATGCGGCGCATGCGGTGACGGCCTTCGAGCTGGAGGCGGTCGACTACCTGACCAAGCCGGTGCGGGCGGAACGCCTGCAGCAGGCGCTGCAGAAGGTGGAGCGCTATCTCAAAGAGCGCCGGCCGCAGGCGGCCGAGCCGCAGGAGGTGCTGCTGATCCAGGATCGCGGGCGCAGCGAGCGGGTGCCGCTCGCCGAGGTGCTCTACCTGAAGTCGGAATTCAAGTACCTGACGGTGCGCACCGCAACCCGCAGCCACATCTACGACGGTTCGCTGGCCGAGTTCGAGGAGCGCTACCCGACCCGCTTCGTGCGCGTGCATCGCAATGCGCTGGTCGCGCGGGCCGCGATCCGGGCGCTCGAGAAATACGACGACGGCGAGGATGCCGAAGGCTGGGCGCTGCGCCTGGACGGCATCCCGGAGCCGGTGGTGGTGTCGCGCCGGCAGCTGCCGACGGTGCGCGAGGCGCTCAAGGACGCGCTCTAGGACCGTTCGTCAGCCGACCCGCAGCACCGAGCCTTCGGGCAGCACGCGCCAGATGATCCATTCGCCGACCTTGATCCGCTGCGTCGGCATCCTGGCGCCGATCGGCTCGGGCTCGCCGTACTGCAGGGTCAGCGTGCGGCCGCCCAGGCGCAGGTCGATCTCGAAGCCCGGCCAGTCGGCCGGCACGCGTGGCTGCAGCATGAGCTGGTCGCCGTGCACCGTCAGGCCGAGCAGGGTCTCGACCGCAGCCCGATGCATCCAGGCGGCCGAACCGGTGTACCAGCTCCAGCCACCGCGGCCGAGGTAGGGCGCGGCGCCATACACGTCGCCGGCCATCACGAAGGGCTCGATCTCGTAGACCGGCCCGCGTTCCGGATGGCGCGCGCGATGCGCCGGGCTCAGGCCTTCGAAGGCCTGCCAGGCGCCATCGATGTCGCCTTCGAGGGCCAGCGCCATCATCGACCAGACGGCCGCATGCGAATACTGGCCGCCGTTCTCGCGAACGCCGGGCGGATAGGCCTGGATGTAGCCCGGGTTGTTGTCCGAGTGCGCCAGCGGCGGATGGAGCAAGCGCATCAGGCCCTGCCGCGGTTCGTGCAGCCGCTGCCTCATCGAGTCGAGCGCCGGCACCACGTGCTGCGCGTCGGAAGCGCCCGAGAGCACCGACCAGGCCTGCGCGATCAGGTCGATCTCGCATTCCTCGTTGACCTTCGAGCCCAGCGGCGCGCCGTTGTCGAAGAAGGCTCGGCGGAACCAGGCGCCATCCCAGCCGGCGGCATGCAGGGCCTCGATCCAGCCTTTGCGCGCTGCCCGCCAGCGCCGCGCACGTTCGGCATCGCCGCGGGCCTCGGCGAAGGGCGCGTAGCGCTCGACCACGCTGCAGAGGAACCAGGCGAGCCAGACCGATTCGCCGCGGCCTTCGTTGCCGACCCGGTTCATGCCGTCGTTCCAGTCGCCGGTGCCCATCAGCGGAAGCCCGTGCACGCCGGTCGCGAGGCTGCGGTCGATCGCGCGGGCGCCGTGCTCGTAGACGCTGGCGCGCTGCTCGCTGATCTGGGGCGGGTAGTAGGCGTCCTCCGCGCCGGGCGGGATCTGCGCGCCTTCGATGAAGGGCACCCGTTCGTCGAGCACCGAGCGGTCGGCGCTGGCCTCCACGTAGTGGGCGCAGGCGAATGGCAGCCACAGCAGGTCGTCCGAGAAATGGGTGCGCACGCCGGCGCCGCCGGGCATGTGCCACCAGTGCTGCACGTCGCCCTCCGGGAACTGGCGCGCCGCGTTGACCAGGATCTGCTCGCGCAGCCGCGGCGGATCGATCACCGCGAAGCCCATCGCGTCCTGCAGCTGGTCGCGAAAGCCGAAGGCGCCGCCGGCCTGGTAGAAGCCGGCCTTGGCCCAGAGCCGGCAGGCCAGCGTCTGGTAGATGAGCCAGCGATTGACCATCGCATCGAAGAGCGGGTCGGGTGTGCGCACCCGCATCCTGCCCAGCAGCTCGTCCCAGAAGCCGCGCGCCTGCGCCAGCGCCGCCGGCACGTCGCGCTGCAGCCAGCGGCGGGCGAGCCGCTGCGCGCCGTCGGCATCGTCGGCATGACCGAGCATGAAGCTGAAACTCGCGGCTTCCCCCGCACCGAGCTGGAATTCGCCGGCCACCGCGGCGCAGGCGTCCAGGCCGCTGCCGCCGCGGCCGCCCAGCCGCTCGGGCAGCTCGACCACGCCGTGGCCGGCGAAGAACTCGCTGCGGTCGCAGGTCCATTGCGCGGCGCCGTGCAGGCCCGCCAGCTGCACGAAGGCGGTGTTGCCGCCGAAGCCGGCGCTGGATTCGCGCTGCTGGCCGAAGACCGCCGGCAGGTCCTCCGGCTTCCAGGTGTGGACGGTGCGGCGGTCACCGCGCGCCGCGCCCATCTGCCACTCGACCATCGCGACCGCGCGCAGCCGGCGCACGCCGCTGCCCTGGTTGCGCAGCCCGACATGCACCAGCTTGATCCGATCGTCGCGGTCGGCGAAGAAGATGGTCTCGAGCACCAGGTCGTCGTGCCGGCATTCGAAGACCGTGTAGCCCTGCCCGTGGCGCACCTGGTGCCGGGCCGCGGAGGCGCCCCGGCTGGAGGGCGTCAGAGGCAGCAGCGCCCGTGTGTCGAGGTCCTGCAGCAGGTAGTGCTCGAAGGCCGGGTCCTGCACCGGGTCGTTCGACCAGGGCGTGAGCTGGTGCAGCCGGCTGTTGCGCGCCCAGGTGTAGCCGGTGCCGGCCTCGGAGACCTGGAAGCCGAATTCGGCGTTGGCGATCACGTTGACCCAGGGACGGGCGCTGCGCCGGTCCGCGTCGACCTCGAAGCGGAATTCGCCGCTATCGGCATCGAAGCTGCCCTGGGGCCTCGCTTGCGGACCAGGCGGGCGGGCGCCAGCGGACCCCGGATCGACTGATCGTGTCGGAACGGGCGCGCGACGGACGGTCTCGGCAGCGCGCGCACTCGCCGCGGCCTCGCGCAGGCTCGCCACCTGCGACTCGAGGGCCCGCCCGTCGGCGGTGAACACCACCCGCGCGAGGCTGGACAGCGCGGCCCGCTCGGACGGCGCCAGCTCGGCGTCGCGCAGCAGGTAGAAGCCGGCGGCGTCGTTGCGCGGGAAGCTGTTCTGGGTCTGCTGTGCGACCTGGTTGCGCAGCGATTCGATCTCGCGCTGCAGCGGCATCAGGTAGGAGTGGGGCTCGCCGTTCAGCACCACCAGGTCGCAGGCCACGCCGCCGAAGCCCCACCAGGGCTGGGCCCGCAGCAAGGTGTCGACCAGCCCCTTGCCGGCCATCGAGTGGATGGTCACCAGCACGATCGGCTTGTCGCCAGAGATGCCGAAGCGCCAGATCTGCTTCAGGTCGATCAGGCCGCGATCGCGCATCGCGCGCGGCGTGGTGTAGGTGAGGATGGTCGTGAGGTCCTGCAGCGCCAGGTTCTTGGCCGGATCGATGCTGAGGTCGCGCAGGCGCACCTGGGCCAGCGTGGCCGCCATGCGGGTGGCGCGCTCCACGTGCATCGGCTGCAGGTAGCGGTCGATGATCGGCACCAGCGCCTCCTCGTGGTCGACCGCGGCGGTGGCGAAAGTCAGCCGCGCAGTGGCGCCGGGCGCGATGTCGAGCCGCACGCGCAGGCAGGCGATCGGATCGAGCCCATTGGTCGGCGCGCCCGCCGCATCCGTCGGCTGCGGGTCGAGCGCCGGCGAAGCCAGCGTGCGGTTGCGCCCGATGAAGGCGCGCCGATCGGTCATGCACTCGACCGACAGCAGCGGCGCATCGGCCGAGGCGACGAAATGCGCCGCCGCCACCACCGGGTCGCCGTGCAGGCGGGGCTTGCGCGCCATCATGAGCGCGCGCCATCCCGGCTCCCAGCGGTTGTCGATGAACATGTTGGCGAAGGCCGGATGCGACTCGTCGGCCTTCGGATCCGAGAGCACCGGCTCGAAATACGAGATCAGCTCGAAGCTGCGCGGCTGGCTGCCGGTGTTGTGCAGCACGACGGTGCGCAGCTCGGTGTCGTCCTCGGGGCTGATCAGCACGGTGATGCGGGCATGCAGGCCGGGCGCCTGCGCATCGAACTGCACCTGGTCGGCCAGGAAGCGGGCGCGGTAGCGCCAGTCCGGGCCCGGGGCCGGCAGCGCGGTCAGCGAATGCAGCGCGCCGCCGGCACCCACATCGCGCAGGAAGAAGAAGGTGCCGTAGCCGTCGCGCAGCGGATCGTCGCGCCAGCGGCTCACGTTGAAAGAACGCCAGCGGCTCACGCCGGCACCGTTGGCGCGCAGGGCCACGGTATAGCGGCCGTTCGACAGGAGGTGCGTGGGCTGCAGACCGCCATCCAGCGGATCGACCACGCGCGGCTGGAACACCGGCGGCGGCTCGCCGCTCGCCGGCTCGGGCGGGGTGCGCGGGTCGGCGCTGCCGATGATCTGGCGCGGCGTGCGCTCGTGCAGCAGCATCGCGTGCGCCTCGACCAGCGGCGCGCTGCCGAACCAGTGGCGCGGCGCCCCGTCGCGCAGCGCATTGCAAAGCGCGACCAGCGACATGCCCTGGTGATGCGCCATCAGGTTGCGCACCACGGTGAAGGGCTGGCCCTCGGGCTGGCGCGAGACGGTGAAGTCGATCGCATCGTGGAAGCCGAAGTCGCCGCGCGCGCCCAGCGATTCGATCAGCCGCAGGTTGATCACCGCGGCCTCGGGCCGCAGCAGCGCCGCCATCGCGCTGGCATAGGGTGCGACGACCCGGTCGGTCGGCGGCGTGCGCCGCAGCGCCAGCCGCGGCACGCCGAAGGGCGAGTACTGGTAGGCCAGCGAATGGTCGCGCGCGAAATAGGCCGACTCGGACACGCCCCATGGCAGGCCCTGCGCCGAGCCATGGGACTGCTGCTCGTCGATGGCCGCCAGGTTGGCCGCCTGCAGCAGCCCGCCCACCGGCTCGTCCATCACCAGCGAAGGCATCAGGTATTCGAACATCGAGCCCGACCACGACTTGAGGCCGGGCTTCACGCCGACCGAGAAGAAGGGCCGGCCCAGCGCCATCCAGTGGCGCCGCGGCACGTCGCCCTTGGCGATCGCGAGATAGCTCAAAAGGCGCGACTCGGAGGCCAGCAGGTCGTAGTAGCTGGCATCGAGCAGGTTTTCCTCGACCCGCAGGCCGATGTGGAACAGGTGCCGCTTGGTGTCGTAGAGCCCGCGGAAGTCCATGCCCGCGCACAGCGCCTCGCAACGCTCGGCGATGCGCCCGAGGGCGCCCGCTTCGGCATCGGCCTGTGGCGTGGTGGCGAAGCCTCGGCAGGCCTGCGCCACCGCCAGCAGGTGGCCCGCCAGGTTGCCGCTGTCCACGCTCGAGACATAGGCCGGCGGCAGCATCCGCAGCGACTGGCTGTCATACCAGTTGAAGAGATGGCCCTGGTGCTTGTCGAGCCGGTCGATGGTGTCCAGGGTCGCGGCCAGGCGGGCGGCCAGTGCCGGCGAATCGATCCAGCCGAATTCACGCGCGCAGCAGCAGGCCAGCAGGTACATGCCGATGTTGGTCGGCGAAGTGCGGTGGGCGACGGTCGGCTCGGGATCGAACTGGATGTTGTCGGGCGGCAGGTGGTTGTCGCCGGGCCCCACCGCCTGTTCGAAGAAGCGCCAGGTGTCGCGCGCCAGGGTCTGGAGGTAGGCACTGCGTTCGGCATCCAGCGGCTGCGTTGGCTGGGACGGCACCCGGCTGGTCCACCAGGCCAGCAGCGGCGCCAGCGCCCAGAGGAGGAACAGGCCGGCCGCGATCGCCGGGTGCGCGCTGCGCCAGGAAGCCAGCGCCAGCGCCAGGCAGACGATGCTGGTCAGCGCGCCGCCGCGCAGGAAGGCGCCGAGCCGGTAGCTGGCCTGCGCCTGGGCTTGCGCGGCGGTGGTCCATTCCAGCAGGTGCCTGTGGCTCGCCAGCAAGCGCCAGGCTGCGCGCAGGCCGGCATCGACCAGCAACCGCGCCTTTGCGGCCAGCAGCACGAACTGCCAGGCCGCTCCGGCGATCGCGCGCAGCAACTGGGTGCTGCCGACGTCGAAGAAATGGGGCAGGGCGATCGAGCGCCGGGTCGGCACCATCCCGGCGATGGCACCCAGGAGGGGGCCCAGGACCAGTGCCGCTGCCACTGCGGCGAAGGCCCATTGCAGCGGCAGCGCACCGGTGAACAGCACCCAGGCCAGCAGCGCCGCCGAGCAGGGCGCGACCAGCGAGCGGCGCAGGTTGTCGGCCATCTTCCAGAAGCCGAGGGCGTCGATGCCGAAGCGCCGCGGGCGCAGCATCAGCGGCAGCAACTGCCAGTCGCCGCGGGTCCAGCGATGCAACCGCGAGGCGGCAACGCCGGCATGGTGCGGATGGTCCTCGACCAGCACCAGGTCGCTGACCAGCGCGCAGCGCGCGACGGTGCCTTCGAGCAGGTCGTGGCTCAGCACGGCGCCGATCGGCAGCCGGCGATCGAGCGTGGCATGCACCGCGCGCACGTCGAGCAGTCCCTTGCCGGTGAAGGAGCCGACCCCGAACACGTCCTGGTAGATGTCGGAGGCGCTGTTGCTGTAGGGGTCCAGCCCGCACTGGCCGGCAAACAGCCAGTGGTAGGGCGAACGCTCGCTGCGTTCCGGGAAGGGCGTGACGATGCGCGGCTGGAAGATGCCGAAGCCGGCCACCACGCGGCGCGAGGCGGGGTCGATCCGCGGCGCATTGAGCGGATGCGCGGCCACCGCGACCAGGTCGCGCAGCGTGCCGGGCGGCAGGCCGGTGTCGCTGTCCAGCGTCATGAGGTAGGCGATGCGCGGGGCCAGGTCGTCGCCGCGCGCGCCGGGGACGAAGCCCTCGGCATCGCCGGCGGCGAGCAGGCGCAGCAGCATCTCCAGCTTGCCACGCTTGCGCTCCCAGCCCATCCAGCGCTGCTCGGTCTCGGACCACAGGCGCGGCCGATGCAGCAGAAGGAAGCGCGGCGGGGCGCCGTCCGGTGCCGGGTAGGTGGCGTTGAGGACAGCGATGCGGGCCTGCGCATCGTCGAGGAGTGCGGCGTCGCCGGGCAGCGCGGCCTGGTCCGCATCGGCCCAGTCGGTGAGCAGGGCGAACTGCGCCTCGGCCTCGCGGTTGGCGAGCCAATGCAGTTCGAGCCGGCGGGCCAGTTGCGCATTGGCCTCGAGCGACACCAGCATCGAGGGCACCACCACCAGCACCCGGTGCGCTTCGGGAATGCCTTCGGCGAATTCGAGGCGCGGCAGCGCCTGCACCCGGGTCGACTCCGCGACGATCCGGTTCAGCAGCGCCAGCACCGCCTCCGACAGCGGCCAGGTCAGCAGCACCAGCGCGACCACCGAGCGCCATGGCGGCTCCGGCCAGCCATCGCGTTCCAGCCCGTGCACCGCGGCGAACAGCAGCAGCGCGGTGCCGGCGAACAGAGCCGCCAGGTAGAGCGCGAGACGGCCCGTGCGCGGCATGCCGATGCGGGGCGTTGCATCGCCTCTACCGTCGGCTGTTCCGAGGGCCGCCATCAGCGCCGAACGGCCTTCGCCGAACAGGTAGTAGCCGGCGGTTCGGTCCGCCGCCCGCGAACGCCGCGCCTCGTCGTCATCGTCGGCGGCCCACTCCGGTGTCGATGCCTGATTCGCACCGGCGCGCAGCCCGAGGTCGACGACGCATTGCGCCACCTCGCGCTCGCTGCGCCGGCTGCTGCGCGCCACCTGCTCCATCGCATGGGTGATCTGCTGGCGCGTGAGTTCGCTCTCGCGGCCGTAGCTGGGCAGTTCGCGCAGCACGCGCAGCGAGCGGCTGACCGGCTCGATCAGATCGGCCCATTCGACCTGGCCGATCATGCGCAGGGTGGTGATGATGTTGCCGACCGTGAGGTTGGCGGCGGCCTGCGCGGTCTGCGCCTCGGCGATCAGCGCCGGGCCGTTGGGGCAGTGCTGCTCGGTCCACTTGAGCAGCGGCGGCGCGTCGTCGGTGTGCTCGACCGGCAGGCGCTGCCAAAGCTGCGTCAGGTAGCTGTCCTGCATGCCGCGGCTCTGAAGGGCGCGATAGAGCACGTCGAGCTCGTGCGTGTCCAGCGCGGGCGCCATGTCCCACACCGCGTGGGCCACCTCGCGCGCCACCTTGTTCTCGGCGATGCGCTCGGCCACCCGGCGCAGGTTCTCCAGCAGCACCACCCGCAGCGTGGTCGGCAGCGCCCACAGTTCGCCCAGGGCCAGTTCGTCGACGTCCTGGTAGGCATCGAGGAAGGCGGTGAACAGCTCCTTGTTGAGCACGCTGTCGGTGTGCGCCACATAGGCCCAGGCGATGCCGTAGACGCGCGGCAGTCCGGCCAGCGGCTGCGCCGCCAGCTTGGGCAGGCGCGCGTAGTAGCTGCGCGGCACGCCTTCGCGGATCTGCTGCAGCTGGGCCTCGACCAGGTGGAAATTGTCCAGCAGCCATTCGGCGGCGGGCGTCACGTAGCGCCCGCTCTGGGAGATCAGCGCGATGTAGTCGAAGGCCTGGCGCAGCGATTCGAGGTTCTTGTCGACCCGCGGGAAGAAAGGCGCCACGTCGCCGCGCGAGGGCCCGGTCTGCACGACTTGCGCACGGGCCAGGCTGTGGCCGTGCTGCTCGAAGCGCTGCACGCCGAACAGCTCGGCGCGGATCGGCGCTTCGACCGGTTCGTGGGGTGCAAGGAGAAGGCCGCGCGCGTACTGGCTGAGCGAGTCGAGCCGCGCAACGACCGCGGCGGCGCTCAAGCGAAGGCGAAGATGCCGGCGCCGAGCACCATCGCCACGCAGGCCATGGTCACGATGCGTCCGGCGGCCAGCGAATGCGCCGCCTGCAGGTGGCCGCGCAGCGCGAACCATCGACCCCGGGCCGTCGCGCAATGTCGCATGTGGGAGGCCAGCGCGTCGAAGTCGCCGCTGACGAAATCGATGGGGGAACGAGCGAGCGTTTGCGGGGATGACATGGCGGGATTTCCTGGGAACGGACCGAGCCCCACTGCGCGGAACGCGAGGGCACCTGCTGCCAAGTTACTCCGATGCCGCCGGCCGACTGATCGCGGCCGTCCCGAGTTGGTGTAGGAGAAGGCGGACTCCTCCCGCCACCGGCGGCCCCGCGCGCGCCGAGGCCCTTGCGGCGTGCGCCATCAGCCGGTGTTGCGCAAGCCCGCCGCCACCCCGTTGATGGACATGTGGATGCCGCCCTTCAGGCGATCGTCGGCCTGCCCGGCGCGATAGCGGCGCATCAGCTCGACCTGCAGGTGGTGCAGCGGATCGATGTAGGGAAAGCGGTGGCGGATCGAGCGCTGCATGTCGGCATTGCCTTCGAGCCGCTGCTTCGCGCCGGTGATCAGCTGCATCGCGTCCGAGGTGCGGTGCCACTCGGCGTCGATCATGGCGAAGACCTTCTGGCGCAGCTTGCGATCGGCCACCAGTTCCGAATAGCGCGAGGCCAGTGCCAGGTCGCTCTTGGCCAGCACCATGTCCATGTTCGACAGCAGCGTGCGGAAGAAGGGCCACTGCAGGTACATGCGTTGCAGCAGTGCCTGCCGCTCCTTGCGCGCCGCCGGGTTGGCCGCTGCGCCGAGGAAGCTTTCGATCGCCGAGCCGAAGCCGTACCAGCCCGGCAGCGTGAGCCGGCACTGGCCCCAGCTGAAGCTCCAGGGCACCGCGCGCAGGTCGTCGATGCTGCGCGTCGCATGGCGCGACGAGGGGCGCGATCCGATGTTCAGCTCGGCGATCTCGCGGATCGGCGTGGCGCTGAAGAAGTAGTCGGCGAAGCCCGGCGTCTCGTAGACCAGCGCGCGGTAGGCGGCCATGCTCGCGGCCGAGAGTTCGGCGGCCGCCGCCAGGAAGGGCGCGGGCGCGGCCTTGGCCGTCGGCAGCAGCGTGGCTTCCAGCGTGGCGGCGACCAGGGTCTCGAGGTTGCGCCGGCCGATCTCGCTGTTGGCGTACTTGGAGCCGATCACCTCGCCCTGCTCGGTGAGCCGGATCTGGCCGCGCACCGTGCCCGGCGGCTGCGCCAGGATCGCCTGGTAGCTGGGACCGCCGCCACGGCCCACCGTGCCTCCGCGGCCGTGGAACATGCGCAGCCGGATCGGCGTGCCGCCATGGGCGTTCAGCTCGTCGAACATCGCGACCAGGGCGAGGCCGGCGCGATAGAGCTCCCAGTTGCTGGTGAAGATGCCGCCATCCTTGTTGCTGTCGCTGTAGCCGAGCATCACGTCCTGCTCAGCGCCCGAGCGCTGGCGCAGCCCATGGATGCCCGGCAGCGCATAGAAGGCCCGCATGATCGGCGCCGCGTTGCGCAGGTCCTCGATGGTCTCGAACAGCGGCACCACGATCAGGTCGCTGGTCGCATCCTCGGACAGCGTGCCGCGCAGCAGGCCGACTTCCTTCTGCAGCAGCAGCGCCTCCAGCAGGTCGCTGACGGTCTCGGTGTGGCTGATGATGTAGTGGCGGATGGCTGCCGCGCCGTAGCGCGCCCGCGCGGTGCGGGCGGCGGTGAAGATCGCCAGCTCGCTCTTCGCGAGCGGCGAATAGTCGGCATCGGGCACGCGCAGCGGCCGGGCGTCGTCGAGCAGGCGCAGCAGCAGCGCCTGCTTGTCCTCCTCGGGCAGGGCCGCGTAGCCGGGCTCGATGCGCGCGGTGGCCAGCAGCTCCGCCACCACCGCCTCGTGCTTGTCCGAGCTCTGGCGCAGGTCGACGGTGGCCAGGTGGAAGCCGAAGACCTCGACCGCGCGGATCAGCGGATGCAGCCGCTGCGCGGCCAGCACCGAGCCATGCTGGTCTAGCAGCGATTCCTCGATCACGCGCAGGTCGGCCAGGAATTCCTCGGCGTTGGCATAGGGGTTCTGCGGCGCCACCGCGTGGCGCGCGGCCTGGCCGCCGGTGAGATCGCGCAGGGTCGCGGCCAGCCGCGCGTAGATGCCGGTCAGCGCGCGCCTGTAGGGTTCGTCGATGCGGTGGTCGCTCTTGTCGGGGGAGCGTTCGGCCAGCGCCATCATCTCGACCGAGACGTCGACCAGCGTGGCCGACAGCGACAGCTCTCCGCCCAGGAAGTGCACTTCGGTGAGGTAGTGCCGCAGGGCCAGCTCGCATTGGCGGCGCAGCGCGTATTCGAGGGTCTCGGCGGTCACGTTCGGATTGCCGTCGCGGTCGCCGCCGATCCACTGGCCCATGCGCAGGAAGGAAGCCACGCTGGGCGTGGCGCCGCCATGGGCCAGGGCCTTCTCGAGGTCGGCATAGACGCGCGGGATCTCGCGCAGGAAGGTCGCCTCGTAGTAGCTCAGCGCGTTCTCGATCTCGTCGGCGACCGTCAGCTTCGAGAAGCGCAGCAACCGGGTCTGCCAGAGCTGGGTCACGCGGGTGCGCATCTGGCTTTCGTTGTCGGCGTATTCGATGGGCGTCAGCGCGTCCTTCCTGCCGGCGAAGGCCAGCTGGCGCAGCGCGATGTCGTCGCGCGCCGCGAGCAGCTGGGCGATGGCGCGCTCGGCATCGAGGATGCTCTTGCGCTGCACCTCGGTCGGGTGGGCGGTCAGCACCGGCGACAGGTAGCTGTGGGCCAGGGATTCGACCACCGCTTCCGGCTTGATGCCGGCCTTGCGCACGCGGGCCAGCGCGGTCTCGAGGCTGCCCTCGGCGCTCTCGCCGGCCCGTTCGGCCTCCGTGCGGCGCCGGATCTGGTGCCGGTCCTCGGCCAGGTTGGCCAGGTGGCTGAAATAGGTGAAGGCGCGGATCACGCTGACCGTCTGCGCGGCGCTGAGTCCCTTGAGCAGGTTCTTCAGCGCCCGGTCGGCGGCCTGGTCGGCATCGCGCCGGAAAGCCACCGAGAGAGTGCGGATCTTCTCGACCAGCGCGTAGCTGTCCTCGCCCTCGTGTTCGCGGATCACGTCGCCGAGGATGCGCCCCAGCAGCCGGATGTCGGCGATCAGCGGCAGATCGTCGTCGTGGGCCCGGCGTTTGGCTGCGGCGGGAGCGGGGCTCGTCTTCATTCCAAGGTCTCCTGGTGGGATCGGTACGGCGGCGGCGACGTTGCTGCAGCGCAACATGCTAGCATCCTCCAGGTCTTCGAACCCACTGGAATAAGGCCTTGAGCACCATCGTCATCGCCACGCGCGAAAGCCGGCTGGCCCTTTGGCAAGCCGAACACGTCAGTGCACTGCTGCAAGAACAGGGCCACCAGGTGCGGCTGCTGGGCATGACCACCCGCGGCGACCAGATCCTCGATCGCTCGCTGAGCAAGGTCGGTGGCAAGGGCCTCTTCGTCAAGGAACTGGAGCTGGCCCTGGAAGAGGGGCATGCCGACATCGCGGTGCATTCGCTGAAGGATGTGCCGATGGACCTGCCGGACGGCTTCCGCCTGGCCTGTGTGCTCGAGCGCGAGGACCCGCGCGATGCGCTGGTCTCGCCCCGATTCGACTCCCTGGCGGCGCTGCCGCAGGCTGCGGTGGTCGGCACCTCCAGCCTGCGCCGGGTGGTGCTGCTGCGCGCGCTGCGCCCCGACCTGCGCATCTTCCCCTTGCGCGGCAACCTGGACACCCGGCTGCGCAAGCTCGACGAGGGCCAATACGACGCGATCGTGCTGGCCGCCGCCGGTCTCAAGCGGCTGGGCCTGCAGGAGCGCATCCGCGAGGCCTTCGAGCCCGAAGCGATGCTGCCGGCCGCCGGACAGGGCGCGCTCGGCATCGAGATCCGCAGCGATCGCGAGGACCTGCTGGCCGCTCTGGCGCCGCTGGCCAGCCGGCCCGATCGGCTGGCGACCGCCGCCGAGCGCGCGGTCAGCCGGGCGATGGGCGGCAGCTGCTCGATGCCGCTGGCGGCGCATGCGCGCTGGCAGCCCGACGGCAGCTTGCGCATCGATGCGGCCTGGGGCGACCCCGAGGGCGGCGCTGCGCTGGTCCGGGTGCATCAGTGCGCCCCGGCGGCCGACGAGGCCCAGGCCGCGGCCCTGGGTGCCGAGGCAGCCGCTTCGCTGCGCTCGGCCGGCGCCGGGGCATGAGGCAAACCGGCCGCCCGAAGGCGACTTCCGGAGCGTCGCTGCGCGGAGGCAGCAAGATGAACGCCGCCAGGGTCCTCGTCACCCGCCCGGCCCGCGAGGCCGCTCGCTGGGTCGACGAACTCCGTGCCGCCGGCCTCGATGCGTTCGCACTGCCGCTGATCGCGATCGAGCCGCTGGTCGAGCTTGGCGCGTTGCAGGCCGCCTGGCGCCGCCTGCCGGACTTCAGGGTGCTGATGTTCGTCAGCGCGGCGGCAGCCGAGCACTTCTTCCTCGATGGCAGCGCCGCCAGTTTGCCGCCCGATCTGCGCTGCTGGGCCACCGGACCGGGCACGGTCAGGGCGCTGCGCGAGGCCGGCGTGCCCGCATCGGCGATCGATGCGCCGGGCCCGGAAGCGGCCCAGTTCGACTCGGAGCATCTGTGGGCATTGGTGCGGCCGCAGGTCGCGCCTGGTCTGCAGATATTGATCGTGCGCGGCGGCGACGCCTCCGGGCAGGTCCTGGGCCGCGACTGGCTGGCGCGCGAGATCGTCGCCGCCGGCGGCGCCTGCGAGGCGGTGGCGGCCTACCGACGCATGTTCCCGCCGC
>Ga0265327_10001071_pt1 | contig 38153 bp, 31 predicted proteins | sample 41621metaG_FD_202089 | JGI IMG/M metagenome (GOLD analysis project Ga0265327, IMG submission 202089) | Rhizosphere microbial communities from Carex aquatilis grown in University of Washington, Seatle, WA, United States - 4-16-21 metaG | ecosystem: Host-associated > Plants > Roots > Rhizosphere...
ACCTGCGCGCGAAGCGCGCCACCCTTATCCCTTCCCTGTTTAAATACGATGACCCGTGACAAGCACCCATTGGACGGTGTCCTGTTGTACGATAAACCGCTGCAACTCAGTTCCAACACTGCCCTGCAAAAAGTGCGCCGCCTGTTTCAGGCCGGGAAAGCCGGGCATACCGGTACGCTCGATCCCTTGGCAACCGGCCTGTTACCGATTTGCTTCGGTGAGGCTACCAAATTTTCCGGCGGACTATTGGATGCAGATAAAACCTACTTTGCACAGGTGAAATTTGGGCAGACCACCACAACCGGTGATGCGGAGGGCGAAATAACCAGTAGCAGTCCTGTGACGCTGAACGAGCAGGATTTGCTTGCCGCGTTGCCGAATTTCATCGGCGAAATTATTCAGGTTCCGCCGATGCATAGCGCGCTCAAACATCAGGGGAAGCCACTGTACGAATATATTCGCAAGGGCGAGACAATCGAAAGACAAGGCCGCAAGGTCACCATACACGAGTTAGTGCTGGAACATTTTACCGGCGACGAGGCGGGAATCAGGGTGCGATGCAGCAAAGGTACCTATATCCGCACACTGGCTGAAGATATCGGTAAAACATTAGGTTGCGGAGCCCATTTGCGAGGTTTGCGCCGGACAAACATTGCCGGTTTTAGTTTGGACAGGGCGTACAGTTGGGATCGGCTTGAGAATATGTCCCCGCAGGAACGGGAAGCCTGTCTCCTGCCGCTGGATTGTATGCTCCAGCATATGCCTATGCTGGAACTGGATCCAGCCCAGATTATGCGCATGGCCCAGGGGCAGCGTCTGGGAATGGATACGGGATTGCCAGACGGTAAAATTCGTCTTTATGGCGCGGGGAAATTTGTCGGCGTGGGGGAGTTGTTGGGACGCAGACTGGCTCCGGACAGGCTGTTGTCCAGCGTGGCGAAGCTTGCCGCTGCGGTAGGATAATATTCGATAGCCAAATATGAGGATAGGGAATTATTTTCCCGATTTCAACAACACCAGAACGGCGCCGCCGCCACCGGCACTCGGAGGGGCCTCGCAGAACGCCAGCACTTCGGCACATTGGGTTAACCAATGTCGGGTACGGGTTTTTAATATTCCTTCGCCGCCATCCGAATGCCAGCCCTTGCCGTGGATTACGCACACATGCCGCAAGCCATGTTGTGTTGAATTGTGCAGGAATTCAAGCAAGAGTTTGCGGGCCTCGTCACTGTTGAGACCGTGCAGGTCAAGGGTGTCTTCCAGAGGTAAATGTTTGCGCCTGAGCTTGCGCAGCACCATGCGCGATAAGCCGGGGCGTAAAAATTCGTCCAGCAAAACATCTCCGGCACCATGATCGGATAAATGGTCGGCAACCGTGGGCGGCAGGCGGCTGTGAATAGCCGGGCGGGGCGGCGGGGCGGATGGGAGGACACGGTCGGAAGCGCCCAAAGGGACAACTCCCTCCAGCGCCTTCCGGAACAAAACGGTATCAGAAGACAGGGGCTGATCCGGGAGAATTTTTGTTGATGCATTCAAAATGGTTATAAATCCGGATCACCCTACGGTCAATACTGGAAAAACTATTCCAGTGTGGCCAGATATTTATCCGCATCCAAGGCAGCCATGCAGCCGGTAGCTGCACTCGTACAGGCTTGGCGGTATATCTGATCCTGCACATCGCCTGCAGCAAACACCCCCGCTATCGTGGTGGCCGTTGCATTCCCGGCCTGCCCGCTGTGGGTGATCAAGTAACCGTTGTCCATTTCCAGTTGCCCCACAAAAAGGTCAGTGTTGGGTTTGTGTCCGATGGCGATAAACACACCGGTCAAAGTGATGTCCTGCTTAGTGCCGGTCTTGACGTGTTTGATACGCATTCCGGTCACGCCGCTGTCGTCGCCCAATACTTCATCCAATACTTGATCAAGCTGCAGCGTGATTTTGCCTTCTTTCACTTTTGCCATGAGATGATCAATCATGATGCGCTCGGCCCGGAAAGTATCGCGTCTGTGTACCAGCGTGACATGGCGCGCAATATTGGCCAGATACAATGCCTCTTCCACGGCGGTATTTCCCCCGCCAACGACGGCCACGTCCTGATTGCGGTAAAAAAAACCATCACAGGTGGCGCATCCCGAAACGCCTTTGCCCATGAATTTTTCTTCCGAAGGCAGGCCGAGATATTGTGCAGAAGCGCCTGTTGCAATGATTAAGGCATCGCAGGTATAGCTGCCCGCATCTCCTGCCAGCAAAAATGGCTTTTGTTCCAGTTTGGCGGTGTGGATATGATCGAAAATAATTTGAGTGTTGAAACGTTCGGCATGTTTCTGAAAGCGCTCCATCAATTCCGGTCCCTGAACACCATTGAAATCGGCCGGCCAGTTGTCAACTTCAGTGGTGGTCATTAATTGTCCGCCTTGGGACATGCCGGTAATCAGCACCGGATTCAAATTGGCGCGGGCGGCGTAAACGGCGGCGGTGTAACCGGCCGGGCCGGAGCCGAGTATGAGGAGACGATGGTGCTGGCTGCTTTTTTCCATATGAGTGCTTTCAATTAGGTTGCAAACAAAACAGAAATTTAACAGTGACGCGCCTGTCTGTCGAGTAAAATGAGCATGATTATGAACAGGTGTCTATTCTACGTATTATGGATTGTGTTGGTGGCTCAACGCGCGAGTGCGGCCGACCTGCCCGATATTCCCCTGTTTATTGACCGGATGGTGAGTCAGCACCAGTTTAATCGCGACGAACTGGTGCTGGTATTTAGCCGGGCCGAGCGGCGGCAGGCCGTTATCGATGCGATTTCTACCCCCGCGACTTTGAAGCCCTGGCCTGAATACCGGGCCTCCTTTCTCAATGAACAGCGTATCAACGGCGGGCTGCAATTCTGGCAGATTTATGCCGACGCGCTTCAGCGCGCGGAAAAACAGTACGGGGTGCCGCAGGAAATCATAGTCGCCCTGATCGGTGTTGAAACCTCCTACGGGCGCAAAGCAGGTAAATTCAGCACACTTGATGCGCTAACTACTCTGGCCTTTGATTATCCGCGCCGGGCTGGTTTTTTTCGCGACGAACTGGAACAGTACCTGCTGCTTGCCCGTGAACAGGGTCTTGATCTCTTCAAAGTTCAAGGCTCCTATGCGGGCGCATTGGGGATTCCGCAATTTATGCCGAGTAGTTACCGTAAATATGCGGTTGATTTCAGCGGTGACGGCAAGATTGATTTGTTGCACGATGCCGTCGATGCGATAGGCAGTGTAGCGAACTATCTCAATCAATTCGGTTGGCTCAGCGGCGCGGCTGTCGCCGTGCGCGTGCGCGTCAGTGAGGAAAACTGCACGGGCAGCCTTGCGGAAGCGCATTCTGTGGCAGAATGGGAGGCGGCAGGAATGAAGCCCGACAAAGAAATCGCATCCGACCTGAAAGCAAGGTTGATTGATTTTACAGTTGCGGATGGCAAGGAGTTCTGGTTGGCATTCGGGAATTTCGACGTAATCACCCGATATAATAATAGTGATTTTTACGCCATGACGGTTTTTCAATTGGCGCAGGCTTTGCGCGTATCGCATCATTAACGTAGCATTCGGTCTTTAATGAACCTGGATTAACTTAATGTTCCTAAGCAACTTGTTGAAAATGCTTTTTATTTTGTCACCGGTGCTTATATTGTTTGGCATGATAATTTTTTCCGGCAAGCCAAAGAAATAAGGGCTCCTCGAATAACTCAATTGCTCCTGTCAAGCAAGTCGCAAGAAAAAATCACGCCGCCGCATATACATGAAATGTTGGCAGCCATTTTTATGGGCAACGCCACTTCGGGTTTCGAAGAATTCCGGGGCTACTTGGTTATACGGCGTGCAACGGGATGGCCAGCTTGGCTAAAGTTTCAGCAGCATGATTAAGCCCTTCAAACGTTTTAACCCCGGGCAATTTGCGTCGAATTCTGTCTAACCCAGCGCCACCCGCCCACAATTGGGTAGTATCAGGAAGTCCGGATCGGACTAGCTCCAGAAAGGGAAGAATACGTCGACTGGGATAGGCTATGCTGAAAGAAAGTGCCACTATATTAACCCGATAACTTGTTGCGGCAGCAATCAACTCTGTGCCGGGAGTTTCCGTGCCCAAAAAGAATCGGGCTCCGTCCCCATTTGTTTTTTTTGTTTTTAAACGCAATTAAGTTTGGCATAGGATAAAACGGCAAGGCGGGGGTGTCAAATGTAAGGCCTGACCCCTGATCCGTGATCCCATTAGGTGCAGCATTTAAGTTTGATTGCAGAATTGAGTTGTATTGGCTGCCTTTGGGCGTTTCGTTAATTGCAAAGGAGAATACCTGCTGGATAGCCGTGATTTCCGCATTAGTCTTGCCGTCAAACAATCCCATGGTCTGAAGGACAATACGCAAATAATCCGATATCTCCAGGTTAACGCCTAGGCCGACCGTGGCTTTAGGCGGATTGGCTGTGTCAAAGTATGGCAAAGTTTTTGCATTCTCTGCTCCAAAGATAAACGCCTTGATTGAGGTAACATAATCTGTAGTGTGGATTTGCATAATGTCTCTCCCAAGTTTTGGCTTCAGTTTAATTGGCAAATCGCCCGTGCGTTGCTGTTTGTTATTTTGTAAACCCAAATCCCAGACGTAATCACCCACTCATCAAAATACGTTTCGTCTTTATACAAAAACACATCGTAAGCCTCACCATTGTTAAACGATTTAATTTGTTCATGGGGTCTTGGGTCGAAACAAGTATCCTGAAATAGTTTTCTCGATTTTCCAACATCAATGGCATCACCTTTTTCATTCAACACGAATAATGCGGTAAACCAATAGAACTCAGGCCGTGTGCCGCACCCGCCAAACCTTTCACTTAAAACCAGTTCTTTTTTGCCATTATTGAAAATATCAATTTTTCCCAATCGCATCCCCACAACATTTCGTTCCTGAAAGTCACGAGTCATCACATCAATATATGAAGGGTCATTCAACTCCTCCAAAGCACTATTTTTTGGTATCTCAAAAGGGTCTGCGTGACATCCATTTGAAGACCACTTTTCAACCTGAACCATGAGATGGCGATTCTCCCAAAGATCAAGTTTTCGCCACTCCGGCAATTTAATAATCCCTTTGTATTCAGTACGTACCTCGCGCGCGCAAACCAAACTAGAATTACCAAACGCTTTGGTCAAATTTGTGCTGCCCAATTCCTCAAGATTTTTTTTGTACATCTCGCATACATCCACACCATTGCCCTTAACCAACTTGAAGCGATGCTCCGATTTGTCCATGACTATGGAAGCAGGTGTGGACACATTGAACTCTCCGCTATCCGAAGTAGAGCGATCACTCTTAGATGATGATAATTTTTTTATCTGTACCTCATAAGCATCTATCAAACAAGCCGCATCGTCACAGCCATTGCGTTCTTTCATCCATTGATTCTGTGCCTGCCGAATAGACTCAGATTGCTTCTCGCTATCCAATGCGGTCTTGTAAGCTGCGCCCAATTCCTCATCGAGCTTCGATAGCTCGGCATTGCCGCAGATTAGCTTCTCAACCTTCGTCCCTGCCTTTGCACAATCAAAACTCGCCGCTTGCGCAGGCAACGCCAGCCAACCAAACAGAACCACGACAAGCCATGCAATTCGCTTGAGGTATTTGTTCATGCCTCCATCCTCCATGCCGCTGCCCCGTCCGCATGTCCGTCGATCTATTTCCAGTATTGATTTATTCATTTTTTCGCGTCTCCTGTCAGCTTTTGCGGTTGCTGTTCGCTATCTTGTCCGATATTTCTAGTCGTTTTACTTAATTCAGTATCGCTTGCTCATCCGTTTCTCGCATCAAACGTGTTTTGTCGCGGCCCCATTAATCTGCCCTGCCTCACCCAGCCCATCCCCCACCGCACTCAACGCCCCCAGACCGATCCTCACCACCTCGTCCACCAGCAGGTTCTTCGGCATGGCATGAGTGATAAACAGCATCGTTACTTTGCCTTTGAGCTGGTTAATCGTCGCGGCGAAGTGTTCGGCAGTTGTTGAATCCAGACTGCTGGCCGCCTCATCAAAAATAAGTATCTTCGGCTGTTTTATAAGCGCCCGCGCAATCGCGATGCGTTGCTTCTGCCCGCCCGACAATCCCACGCCGCGCTCGCCGATCTCGGTCTGATAGCCTTGCGGCAGTTCTTCGATGGAAGTGTGGATCTCCGCCATCTTGCAGGCATGCACAATTTGGTCGAAAGTGGCATGGGGGTTAGGCGTATGTGCAGAGGATGACCGTGACGTGCCTTTTGCAACCAGCTTAAGGAGACGGCGCGGCATCAGAATTAGGCTCCGCCGTCTACCGATAACTTTCCGGCACTAGTAAAAGCGGGAATGTCGGATAGATCGACCAATTTGTCGGTATCCCGAGTTTTATTCAGACGCACCTTTACGCCGCCTATCCGGAAATGGCTAGCCAACAATTCCGCCCCCTTATTTATAATAAATATAACAATGACTACAAATAGTTATCTTGCTTTTTTTGTTCTGAGTCTCTTGCTAGCCTATTTTTCTGCCAGACTTTACTGAACGATTGATTGATCGGCATATCTTTGGACTAGCCATCAATTCTTGCACTGCATTGCTCAAATAAAACCACTTTTCTTTTAATGACATTAGCAGATATTTTCGGCAAAGCATATATGCCGAAAGGCCTATATATTATTAGAAAAGCAAAACAAATGGGGACGGAGCCCGATTGTGCAACCACGCTATGAGCTTCGCCTAAGATAGTCGGAGGAAAAAGATGCCCCGCAGAGCCCGAGCGAGACATGCAGGTGTGCCGCAACATGTGATACAGCGTGGGAACAACCGCGCAGCCTGTTTTTTCGCGGACGCGGACTATCGGCTTTATCTGGACAGCCTCATGGAAGGCGCGATGCGATATGGCTGCGACATCTTTCTCCAGCAAGTCCCCGAAGGTTTTGTTCGGCACGGCCCCGCGCTTTCCAGCTATAATCTCGGCCTCGGTGGTAGCCGCTCAGGCTTGAGCTTCGGCCTTGGTGGTGAAGGTTGCAGGTTGGTTGACTCCCGCCCGGCGTACTTGGGCAAACCAGCTGGTGCCACGCTTGTTTATTGAGGCCATTTTCTCTCCCTGATGCAATCTTGATGTAACTTTGATGCACAGCGTAGCAGAAAACGGGTAGTTTCGAGTAGGTTTGGATTGAATTGCAGGCAATAAAAAAGCGGCCTAAGCCGCTCTGTTATTGGGTTTGAGTCGTTTTTAATGCATATTGCTAAAAAGCTTGATGGTGCCCAGAAGAGGACTCGAACCTCCACACCTCGCGGCACACGGACCTGAACCGTGCGCGTCTACCAATTCCGCCATCTGGGCACTGCCAAGGGCGCGTAATTTAATCGTTAAAGGATTTTGTGTCAATGAAAAATAAGAAAAAAAATATCCGCGAGCTTGATCCGTTTCTGGAACGGGAGCGTGATCAATACGATCATCCTTTGCCCAGCCGTGAATTTATCCTGCAATTACTGGCCGAAAAAGGTGTGCCAGTGGATGAAGAAGACCTGTGCGGACAATTACATATCGAGCCGCATGAAGAAGATTTATTCAGCCGTCGTTTGCGTGCGATGGAGCGCGACGGACAGATTATGCGCAACCGCAAACGAGCCATCTGTGTGGTGGATAAGCTGGATCTGGTCAAGGGTAAAGTGCAGGGCCATCCAGATGGTTTCGGCTTTCTGATCCCGGAAGACGGCAGCTCTGATCTGGTATTGAGCGCAAAAGAAATGCACAAAGCATTGCACGGCGATACCGTGATGGCGCGTGTGGGCGGCGTGGACAGGCGCGGACGTCGCGAGGCCAGTATTGTTGAAGTGCTGGAACATGGCACGACGCGTCTGGTCGGACGCTTATATGAAGAGCATGGTATTCAATTCGTGGTGGCCGAGAATCGCCGTATCAGCCAGGATATTCTGGTTGCGCCCAGCGAACGCAGCAATGCCAAGGTAGGGCAGGTGGTGATACTGGAGATCATGCAGCAGCCAAGCAAGCATGCTCAGCCGATCGGTCGCGTTGTCGAGGTGCTGGGTAACTACGCCGACCCCGGCATGGAAATCGAGATCGCCTTGCGCAAGCATGACTTGCCGAACGAATTTCCTGCGGATGCCAAACATCAAGCTGAAAAGTTTGCGCCCAAAGTGTCGCCCGAGGACTACGCCGGGCGCGAAAGTGTTGCTTCACTGCCACTGGTGACCATAGACGGTGAAACTGCGCGCGATTTTGACGATGCGGTGTACTGCGAGCCGTCCGGCTCGGGCTTCCGTCTGGTGGTGGCGATTGCCGACGTGAGTTCTTATGTGAAGCCCGGCGATGCGCTGGACAAGGAAGCGCTGAATCGCGGTAATTCGGTGTATTTTCCTCGCCGCGTGATTCCCATGCTGCCGGAAGAATTATCCAACGGCCTGTGTTCGATCAACCCGAATGTCGAACGCCTGTGCATGGTGTGCGATATGCAAATCAGCAAGCAGGGCGACATCGAAAAATATCGTTTCTATCCCTCGGTGATGTTTTCGCACGCACGCCTGACCTATAACCAGGTGGCGGACATGCTGGCCAATCCGCAAGGCGAAGCGGCGCAGCAATTTGCTCACGTGCTGCCGCACATCAACCACCTGTACACCTTGTTCAAGACGTTGTTGCAATCGCGCGAGAAGCGCGGGGCGATTGATTTCGAGACTATCGAAACACAGATGGTGTTCAACGAAAATGGAAAAATTGACCGCATTGTGCCGGTGGTGCGCAACGAAGCGCACAAGCTGATCGAAGAATGCATGCTGGCCGCCAACGTGTGTGCAGCCGGATTTCTGCGCGATCACCAGCACCCGGTGTTATACCGTGTGCATGAAGGCCCTACACCGGAAAAACTCGAAGCAGTGCGTGAATTCTTCAAGGAGTTCGGCCTGCAACTGGGCGGTGGAGAAGAGCCGCAGGCTGGCGATTATGCCAAGTTGCTCAAGCAGATCAAGGGGCGCCCGGATGCGCCGCTGTTGCAAACCGTTATGCTGCGCTCGCTGCGCCAGGCGCGTTATTGCCCCGATAATGCAGGCCATTTCGGCTTGGGCTATGAAGCGTACGCGCATTTCACCTCGCCTATCCGCCGTTACCCCGATCTGCTGGTGCACCGTGCCATCAAGGCCGTACTTAACGGGAAAAAATACAAACCGCATGAAAAATGGGATGCTTTGGGTATTCACTGTTCCCAAACCGAGCGCCGCGCCGATGATGCCACGCGCGATGTGGAAGCATGGCTGAAATGTTTCTACATGCGCGACCATCTGGGAAGTGTGTTCAATGGCACAGTTTCCTCGGTTACCGGTTTCGGCTTGTTTGTTGCGCTTGATGATATATACACCGAAGGATTGGTACATGTGTCCGAACTCGGCACGGATTATTTTCACTTCGACCCCGCCAAGCACCAGATGCTGGGTGAGCGCACAGGGAAGCGCTACCGTCTCGGTGACCGGGTGCGCGTGAAGGTTGTGCGTGTCGACATGGAAAGTACCAAGATAGATTTTGTGCTGGAAAGTTCAGAGACTGAAGAAGCGGGAGTCAAGGTGACAGAAGGAAAAATTGCAGGTGCGGGCGCTTGGGGCGTTACGACTCCGAAAAAGAAGGCTGCGCCCAAAAAAACGCGCAAATAGTTTGTTGACAGACAACCCAAAACATCGTCATGCCCGCGAAGGCGGGCATGACGAAAGTAAATTTACACAAGAAAGCGAACAAGTCTCATGGCCGAAACACGAATTATTCACGGCTTTCATGCCGTAACCGCACGCATACGCCAGCACGCAGATAGCGTTCTGGAAGTTTATGTGGATACCCAGCGCCATGATGCGCGCGCCCGCGATATGATAAAACTGGCGGAATCCAACGGTGTGCGTATTGTGCCGGTGGATGGCAAGCGTCTGGATGGGATGGCCGGGAATGCAAGCCATCAGGGGGTTGCGGCACGGATAGATGCCGGGCGCAAGGTGGTGCATCTGGATGATGTGCTGGACACGCTGAATGAACCCGCGCTGTTGCTGGTGCTCGACGGCGTGCAGGATCCGCATAATCTGGGAGCCTGTCTGCGTTGTGCGGATGCCTTTGGCGCTCATGCCGTTATTGCCCCCAAAGACCGTGCCGTGGGCCTGAATGCCACGGTAGAGAAAGTTGCCTGTGGTGCGGCTGAAACGGTTCCCTACATAACAGTAACCAATCTCGCCCGTACCCTGCGGGAACTGCAGGAGCGGGACATCTGGGTGGTGGGGGCCGACAGCGAAGCCGAAAATGACCTGAATAACTTCTATCATTCGGATGCATTGGCTCTGGTCCTCGGTGCCGAAGGTGAAGGTCTGCGCCGTTTAACCCGTGAAACCTGCGACCAACTTGTGAGCATTCCGATGATGGGTAGCGTGGCGAGTCTGAATGTGTCGGTCAGTGCGGGAATTTGCCTGTATGAAGCGAGAAGCCAGCGGGTGGAAGTAAAGTTGCCAGGTTCACACGGCCTCGGGGAGTAAACTGCGCAGTGAAATTGCGTGACAGGTTGATGCGATTCCGCGGAAAGTGTTCTAACCTGACTTTGGTGCACGAAACTGGCAATAGAGGACAGGTTCCGGCTTAACCTCCGGTTTCCGCTTCATTCCGGGACCCGACGCATGATTGTTATCGGGTGTTTTGTATGTGGCAAGATGCTATCAACAGAACTTCGAATAGGGAGAATTCAACGGCCGCTCCCCGCCATATTGCGATCATTCTGTGCTGGGTTCGCTTGTGTGCCAGAATAAAGTCATGGTCAAAACGCTAGAATGAAACCATTACACCATCCGCGCAAGCTTTTGTTTTCAAGCCTGGTCGGCATCAATATTCTGGTGCTGGCGCTCTCGGGATATTCGTTGTTTAAAAGTCAGCAACATTACGAATCCCGCGCCCAGGCGCTGACACAAAATATCGCGAGCGCAGTTGATCAAAACGTGTCCGGCACGATAGATAAAATCGATGTGGCGTTACGTGCCGTGGTCGACAAGGTTGAATACAATGAGGCTCACCGAATCGGTAAGCAGGCTATTAATGAGTTCTTGACTCGTTACGTGCAACATATCCCCGAGATTGAAGCCTTCCGAGTTACCGATCAGAACGGCCTCGTCATGCAGGGGAATGGCGTGGTTAAGGCTGTCAGCTTGTCTGATCGCGACTATTTTATCTATCACCGTGACGGAGTGAATTAGCTTAAATGTTCGAGGATAATGATAGGCCGTTTGGTATATGTATTTTTTTCTGCCATTAATGTATCCTCGTCAGTTGGAGTGGTAACGTTTCCATGATATTGGCGTTGTCAATTTATAATACACAGGGAGATCCGCCTCATGCATCGAAAACTACCTTTGTATACAATCACTAAATTGGCAATTAACCGGAGCGAAATGATCATGCAGGGAATGACATGTCGAAAGGAATTTAACGGTCAGTGCCGGTCGTGGCTGCCGGCGGTCATTGCCGGGCCAATTCCCGCCATTCGCTAATGCGGAAAATCACTGTGTATCCGGTGCCACAGGTTTGAATTGATTACGTATGGACTACACACCCCATTCACAAGGTGTCGAATGAATATCCAATGTTCTAACCCGCATCAAGCCGGACTACACGAATCCCACCAATCTGATATTCAGCCAGAGACTTTCCCTCGTCCGCATCCGCGCACGGTTGGGTGGTTCGGAGTCACCTCAGTGGCAATGGGCGGCATCAACCAAAGTCTGTTTCTGCTGGGCGCGCTGTTCATTGGCCAGGAATCCATTCCCGGCCAGGGCAGCGCGGCGGTGCTGCTGCTGGGGGTGGGGTTGTTGTTGAGCTGGATGGCGACTCCCGGCTGGACCGAACTGATTATGATGTATCCCAATCGCGTGGGCGGTATAGCCGCTACCTGTGCTGAAGCGTTCCGTCCCTACAGCCCGGTGTTGTCCAACCTCACCGGCGTGTGTTACTGGTGGGGCTGGGTACCCACCTGCGGGTTGACTGCCCTGCTTGCCTCCTCAGCTATTCACCAATGGTACCTGCCTGACATTCCCGTGCCCTTGCTGGCGATAGGCATCGTGGTGTTTTTTACCCTGATCAATTTGTGCGGTGTGAAATGGGTCATGCGTCTGGCAATGCCCATCGCAACGGTGTCCGCGTTGCTGGCGTTTGCATCGGCATTGATTCCTGTTTTCAGCGGAGAGGTCAATTGGCAACAAGCCTTCACATTTCAGCTTGCCGTCCCGTTCGATGGCTGGTTCGGACAATTGACCAGTGTGATGGCGGGTCTGTATCTGATCGGCTTTGCCGCACCCGCTTTCGAACAAGCCGCCTGTCACGTCGGCGAGACGATCGATCCGGACAAGAACGTGCCGCGCGCCATGTTCGCCAGCGCAACGCTGGCCTCGCTCTACTTCATCGTGCTACCGGTAATCTGGTTGGGTACGTTGGGGCCCGAGCCACTGGGCAAGGAACTGGCTCTTGAACTGGGGCCGACGTTTGCCCCCCTGCTGGGCGGCGCAGCCAAGGCTGCCGCGATATGGTTCATGATTTTCAATATGCTGCACGGAACCATCGCACCTCTGGCCGGTGCCTCACGCACTCTGGCACAGCTAGCCGAAGACGGATTGCTGCCGGAGCCTCTGGCGCATCGTTCGCGCACCGATGCACCGTGGGTCGCCACGTTGCTCACGGCGGGCATGGCTATCATATTCCTGCTGATTGGCGATCCGGTATGGCTGATTGCTGCGGCCAATCTAACTTATCTGATCGGGATTGCGATGCCCAGTGTTGCCGTCTGGTTGCTGCGACACAACGAGCCGGATCTGCCGCGACCGTACCGCGCACCCAAGGGCACTATCATGCTGGGCGTTTGTGCGGCAGGCGTATGGGCATTGACCGTGGTGCTCGGATTTCAGCAATTTGGTTTGCCCACCGTACTGATTGGAATCGCTTTCGCCTATTCAGGTTCAGCACTCTATGCCTGGCGCAAGTTCACCGACCGCCGCAAGAAAGGACTGCCCGGCATCGCGAGAACGTTGCATATCAAGCTGACGGGCGCGATGCTGCTGGTGCTGATACTCGATGCGGCAGGCTATGTGATTGCGGTCGGTCATGTTCCGAAAGGCAACGCCGCCCTCATCGCAATGCTGGAAGATATTTTTGTGGTTGTGGCGATGCTTACCATCGCGGTTGGTCTGATTTTGCCCGGCATGATCGCACATTCGGCAGTACAGGTTTCCGTCGCGGCCGAAAGGCTGGTCCAGGGCACGCTGGCCGATTTTACGCGAGCGATGCATGCGCTGGCTGCGGGCGACCTCGATGCCGCCAAGGCACGCATGAATATAGAACCGGTCATCGTGTACTCGCATGACGAAGTCGGTGACATGGCATTGAGCTTCAATAAGCTACAGGAAAAAATCGGCCATGCAGCAGAAGGACTCGACGGTGCGCGTGAAGGGTTGTTGCAATCCCGCCTGACGATCACGGAGATCAATCAGAGTTTGCTAACTTCCTTGCAGGAAAAGGAGGCGCTGCTGAAAGAGGTGCATCACCGGGTCAAGAACAACCTGCAAGTGATTACCAGTCTGTTGCGCCTTGAAGCTGCGCGCATTGACCACCCCGCCACCAAAAATGTACTGCAAGACATGCAGGCGCGCATACGGTCAATGTCTTTGTTGCACGAAGCCATCTATAACTCCGGTAATTTTTCCAGGGTAGACCTATCGCACTACCTCACGCAGGTTGCCTACCAACTGTTCCACTCGGTGGATACACATTCGGGCAGCATTACTTTGGGGCTGGATATGGCACCTGTCCACCTCGGAATCGAACAGGCCATCCTGTGTGGAATGATCGTCAATGAATTGGCCTCCAACAGCTTGAAACACGGATTCCCGAAAGGCTGTAGCGGCGAAGTGAGTATTCAGTTGAAAGCAAGCGATGAGGGATCCCAGATTCAATTGACTGTCAGTGACAATGGAGTGGGGCTGCCTGCCGGTTTCAAAGACCATCTTGGCCGTTCATTAGGTTTGCAACTGGTGTCTGATTTGACTGGGCAACTCAAAGGAAACTTCGAAATCGTGCCGGAATGCAACGCAGTTTTCAAGGTAACTTTCGCGCCAGCCGTTTTCGGTTGGGGCGCGAATAGGGAAAGTCAAAGCTGGTGAAACAAGGAAATATTCAAGGACTGATATGAAGAAACCCCGAATCCTGATTGTCGAGGACGAATCCATCGTCGCGCGCGATATCGACCAGCAGCTGGTTATGATAGGTTACCAGCCGGTCGGACGCACTGCCTATGCGGAGCAGGCGGTGACATTGGCAGAAGAGATGCAGCCTGACCTGGTGCTTATGGACATCATTCTGGCGGGAGAGATGGACGGTATTACCGCAGCAGTAACCATTCGCGATCGTTTGCAGCTACCGGTTATTTTTCTCACTGCATTTTCCGGTGGCGAAATTCTGAATCGGGCCAAGCTTGCCGAACCCTACGGTTATATCTTCAAGCCATTCAATGAACGCGATTTGCAAACCACCATTGAGATTGCGCTGCATAAACACCAGATCGAGAAGGCATTGAGACGCTCGGAGGCAAAATACCACACACTCTATGCGTCGACCAGCGACGCTGTGATGCTGCTTGATGAAAAAGGATATTTTGATTGCAACCGGGCAACTTTGGGAATTTTTGGCTGCGCGACCAGGGAGGAATTCTGTTCCAAACATCCCGCTGATTTATCACCGCCGGAACAGCCTGATGGAATGGATTCGCGTATTCTGGCCAACCAGCAGATCGTGATAGCGATCGAAAAAGGCAGCCATAGATTTGAATGGATGCATAAACGCGCCAATTCGAACGAAAGTTTTCCTGCCGAGGTGCTGCTCAGCGCAATGGAATTGGATGGCAAGCAAGTGCTACAGGCGACGGTTCGGGATATTACGAAGCGCAAGCAAACCGAACTGCAACTTCAGATTGCCGCCATCGCTTTTGAAGCACAGGAAGGAATCATCGTTACCGACGCGGAGGGCACCGTCCTTCGTGTGAACAAAGCTTTCTCCAGCATTACCGGCTATAGTGCTGACGAGGTAATCGGCAATAATCCGCGCATGCTTAGTTCAGGTCTGCACGACGCCTACTTTTATGAAACGATGTGGAGCAATATCCATCGCACCGGCAGATGGAAGGGCGAAATATGGGACCGGCGCAAGAGCGGTGAGATATACCCCGAACATCTCAACATTACTGCGGTGAAAGACAAGAACGACAATGTCACCCATTATGTTGGCACGGTTTCCGATATAGCCATGAGCAGGGAAGCGGCCGACGAGATCAAACACCTGGCGTTCTATGATTCCCTGACACGGCTGCCTAATCGCAGGCTACTGCTGGATCGTTTGCAACAGACGATGGCATCCAGCGCGCGCAACGGCAAGGATGCGGCTCTGCTGTTCATTGATCTGGATAATTTCAAGAACCTTAACGATAGCCAAGGACATGACATCGGTGACATGCTGCTGCAACAAGTGGCGCAACGATTGGAGACGTGTGTACGCGAAGGTGACACGGTGGCGCGTTTGGGGGGGGATGAATTCGTGGTGTTGCTGAAAGATCTGGATGAGGATTCCCTGAGGTCGGCGGAACAGGCTGAGATGGTCGGGGAGAAGGTGTTGGCCACGCTGAATCAGGTCTATCAACTTGCATCGGGCAATTATCTTAGCACGCCTTCTATCGGTGTCACGCTGTTCAAAGGCCATCAGCAGATGGTAGATGAGCTGTTGAAGCAGGCTGATATCGCCATGTATCAGTCCAAGAAAGCGGGGCGTAACACCTTGCGTTTTTTTGATCCCGAGATGCAGGAGTCAATTGATATCCGTGCCGCGCTGGAAGGCGATCTGCGCAACGCTTTGAAGCAGGGGCAATTCCATTTGTATTACCAGCTCCAGGTGGATGCTTCGAATCGACCTCTGGGGGCTGAGACACTGATACGCTGGATACATCCGGAGCGTGGATTCGTGTCTCCGCCCTTATTCATTCCTCTGGCGGAAGAAACCGGTTTGATCTTGCCTATCGGTCGGTGGGTGCTTGAAACTGCGTGTGCGCGACTCAAATCCTGGCAGGCAGACGCACATACCCGCGAGCTGGTGCTGGCGGTTAATGTGAGTGCACGGCAATTCCATCAGGCAGATTTCGCCTCTCATGTACAAGCAGCCATACAGCATCATGCCATCAACCCCAATCTGCTCAAGCTGGAATTGACCGAAAGTCTGTTGGTGGAAAACATCGAAGTCACCATTAAGACCATGAACGCGTTACACGACCTGGGTGTCCTGATATCGCTGGACGACTTCGGCACCGGCTATTCATCCCTGCAGTATCTCAAACGTTTGCCGCTCGATCAGCTCAAAATCGATATGTCGTTCGTACGCGAACTTGCCTCGGATAGCAGCGATAGAGCGATTGTGCGCACTATCATCGCTATGGCACACAGCCTGAAACTGGATGTCATTGCCGAAGGCGTGGAGACAGAACAGCAACGACAAATTCTCATGAATAAGGGGTGCACTCATTACCAGGGATATCTGTTTAGCAAACCGGTGCCGATAGAACAGTTTGAGGCGTTGATTGCCAATAACAGCAAGAGTGACAATATTTCTACCCAAGATGCTTAAACTTGCACGTGGCTGATCGACAACAAATCCGAAGTTGATGCAGCCTTGGCAAGTTACTCATACACATTGAGTTGATGATTTTACTGTTTGAAATTCGACTCCGGCAGGGCAGATTCTCTGCCTTCGCGGGAATGACAGGCTTTGAGCGATTATGCAAGCCATTCCATCCCGCGAGGCTACTTCATTCAGACGTATATTGAATTTCGACCAGAGTTTCATCCGGTGCCACACTGTCGCCTTTCTTGACGTGGACACTGATTACCACGCCGCTTTGGGGGGCCTGTATTTCGTTTTCCATTTTCATGGCCTCGATGACCAGCATGCCGTCGCCTGCTTCAACTTTGTCTCCTACCTTGGTTCTGACCTCAACGATGGTCCCGGGCATGGCGGTGGTCACGCAACCCTGATGAGAGGGGCGCGGACGGCTGGAGGCGGATGCTTTCTCTGAGGCTTTTTTCTTACCATTGCTTTTCCCGCCGGACACTTCGATTTCATTCAGTGTTTCAACGATGGCTTCTTCAGAAATGCCATCCACGGAAACATAGAAGGGCCGCTGGGCTTCCCCGTGGTGGCCGCTGCCGGTGAGTTTGATATGGAAGGTTTCGCCGTGCAGGGTGACTTTGAACTCGTTGGGAGCATAGCGTTCGGAAGACGAAGCGACCGCCTCTTTCAGCAGCAGAGGTTCGGGTTTGAGCGTATTGGCGTTGCGCTCCAGCAGAAATGTTTTGGCCATATCCGGAAACATGGCATAAGTGAGAATATCTTCCTCGCTTTGGGCAAAAGTCTCGCTTTCTGCTTTGAGTTTATTCATTTCATCTTCGAGCAAATCGGCCGGACGACAGGTGATAACTTCGTCCTCGCCGACGGCGAGTTTCCGGACTTGTTCGTTAACTTTACCCGGGGCCTTGCCGTAGTGGCCGAGCAGGTAATTCTTGACCTCGTTGGTGACGGATTTGTAACGTGCCCCGGTCAGGACATTCAGGACTGCCTGCGTGCCTATTATTTGGGAAGTCGGCGTGACCAGCGGCGGGTAGCCCATGTCTTCGCGCACGCGGGGAATTTCAGTCAGGACTTCATTCATGCGGCTGAGCGCATCCAGTTCTTTGAGCTGGTTCGACATGTTGGAGATCATCCCGCCCGGCACATGATTGACCAGTACGCGTGAGTCCACCCCCGTGAAGGCGCTCTCAAACTGCCAGTATTTCTTGCGCACTTCGACGAAGTAGGCCGTGATTTCCTGCAGTGCCCCCAGATCCAAACCGGTGTCGTATTCGGTTCCTTGCAAAGCGGCCACGATGCTTTCGGTCGAGGAATGGCTGGCACCTTCTCCAAAGGATGAGTTGCAGGTGTCCAGCATGGTGGCGCCCGCTTCCACGGCCTTGAGAAAACTCATTGCGGACAAACCGGAGGTGGAATGGCTATGCAGATGGATAGGAACGGTGACGGCTGCACGCAAAGCCTTGACCAGTTCAAAGGTTGTGTAAGGCGTAAGCAATCCGGCCATATCTTTGATGCAGATCGTATCGCAACCCAACGCTTCCAGTTCGCCGGCCAGCAGGACAAATTGCGGTATGTCATGCACCGGGCTGGTGGTATAGCTGATGCACCCCTCCGCATGTTGGCCGGATTTTTTTACCGCTTCAATGGATACGCGCAAATTGCGCATGTCGTTCATGGCGTCAAATATGCGGAATACATCCACACCGTTGGCAGCCGACTTGGCAACAAAGGCGCGCACCACATCATCGGAATAATGCCGATATCCGAGCAGATTCTGGCCGCGCAGCAGCATCTGGATACGGCTGTTTGGAAGCGCCTTGCGTAACTTTTTGAGACGCTCCCACGGGTCTTCTTTCAGAAAGCGTACGCAGGCGTCGAAAGTTGCGCCTCCCCATGCCTCCAGGGACCAGAAGCCGATGCTGTCCAACTTGGCGCAAATCGGCAGCATGTCGTCGGTTCGTAACCGTGTTGCGATCATGGATTGGGGGCCGTCACGCAGGACTAATTCTGAAATAAGAGTCTTTGCCATAATTAATTTTGAATCTGGAGGTTGGGTTAAATGCCTTCGTGCGCAGCGATGGCGGCAGAAATAGCTGCCGCCCTGAGTTCGGGTGGTACTTTGGTGACATATTCGACCAGTTCCGGATGCGATTCCACAAAACTGGTGTTGAATTCCGCATTCCTGAAATCGGGATGTTTCAGAATTTCCTGATAATAGGGAATGGTCGTCTTGACACCATAAACCACCATGTCGCTAAGCGCGCGGCGGCTACGCTCGACGACTCCTTCCCAAGTGAGCGCCCAGACGGTCAGCTTGGCACACATGGAATCAAAGTAGGGGGGAATAACATACCCGCTATACATCGCGGCATCAATCCGTACGCCGGGGCCGCCGGGGGCATAGTATCGGGTGATTTTGCCAAAGCTGGGCAGGAAGCCATTTTTCGGGTCCTCGGCATTGATGCGAAACTCCATGGCATACCCGCGAAACCCGACATCTTTTTGTTTATACTGAAGTTCAAGTCCGTCGGCGATGCGAATTTGCTCCTGTACAATGTCGATTCCGGTGATGGTTTCCGTTACGGTGTGTTCAACCTGAACGCGGGTGTTCATTTCCATGAAATAGAAATTATTATCCTGATCCAGAAGGAATTCGACCGTACCCGCGTTTTCATAACCGACGGCGCGACCGGCCTTGACACCCAAATCGCCGATGTAATCGCGCTGCGCCTGCGTCAGTTGCGGGGAAGGGGCAATTTCAATCAGCTTCTGGTTGCGCCGCTGGATGGAACAGTCACGCTCAAACAAATGGATGATGTTGCCATGGCTATCCCCCAGAATTTGCACTTCGATATGCTTGGGATTGACCACGCACTTTTCCAGGAACACTTCCGGTTTGCCGAAAGCCTTGCTGGCTTCCGAAATTACCCGATCGTAGTTGCTGATCAGTTCTTTGTCATTGTCACAGCGGCGTATGCCGCGGCCCCCTCCGCCATTGGTGGCTTTGAGCATGACAGGATAACCGATCCGGTTTGCCAGAATGCGTGCCTCGTCCACATCGGCGAGATTGCCGTCGCTTCCGGGTACGCAGGGAATGCCTGCGGCGATCATGGCGTTGCGTGCTTGAATTTTATCGCCCATTTGGCGGATGACATCTGAACTTGGCCCGATAAATTTGATCTCGCGGCGTGCACAGATTTCCGCCAGTTCGGGATTTTCAGACAGGAAGCCGTAGCCCGGATGCAATGCATCGCATCCCGACGTGACCGCAATGTTAACGATATTATGCGCGTTAAGATAACCGGCAACAGGCTCGGCCCCGATGTGATAGGCCTCATCCGCTTTTTTTACGTGGAGCGCATGACGGTCTGCGTCCGTGTAAATAGCAACGGACTTGATGCCCATTTCCGAGCATGCACGCACAATGCGAACGGCGATCTCCCCCCGGTTGGCAACAAGTATTTTCTTAATCACGAATTAGTTCCATTTCAGGGTGTTCAAACCGTCGAATTGTAACACTCGATTCTGTCTGGAGCACCCCGAATTTGACAAGAATTTTACGTTGAATTATTGGTGGTGCCGCTACCTTGTTACATCATCCCCATTATTCTGGGCAGCCACAGTGAAAGCTCGGGCCAATAGGTCACTATAATTAAAAATACCAGCATGGTCAGCAACCAGGGCAGCACCGCTTTGGTTAGCTCGGTGATGCCCAGTTTGGAGATGCCCGAGGCCACATACAGGTTTAACCCTACCGGCGGATGGCACAGTCCGACTTCCATGTTCACATCAATCAGGATGCCCAGATGAACCGGATTGATGCCCAACACCATTGCAGCCGGATAAATGATCGGTGCCATGATCAGAATAATGGACGAGGGTTCCATAAAGTTTCCTGCAACCAGCAGCAGCAAATTCACCATGACCAGAAACTTGACCATACCCAAATCATTTCCCAAAATCCAGTCGGCCAATATTTGGGGGATATGTTCGTTGGTCATGATGAAAGAAAAAAGCACCGCATTGGTAATGATATAGAGCAACATGGCCGACATGTTGGCCGAGTTCAACAGCACTTTTTTGACATCCCTGAATCGAATTGCCTTGTAAACGAACAGCGAGACAAAAAAAGCATACATCGCGCTGACTGCCGCCGCTTCGGTTACGGTAAAAATACCGGAATAGATTCCGCCGATAATGATGACCACCAGCATCAGCCCCCAAACGCACTCGCGGAATGACCGCAAGCGTTGCATCCAGGTGGCTTTTTTCATGCGCGGATAATTGTTCTTTTTAGCCAGATACCAGGTGACAAAGCACAGCATAATTGTCAGCAGAATACCGGGCAGCAGTCCCGCGACAAACAGGGCACCCATGGAGGTGCCCGTTGAGATGGCATAAATGACCTTGGGAATGGACGGCAGCATCAAGATGCCCAACGATCCGGCAACGGTAATGACCCCGGCTCCAAAACGCATCGGATAGCCGTGTTCGACCATCGCGGGCAAGACGATGGAGCCGATGGCGACCACCGTTGCGACGCTGGAGCCGCATACCAGCGCAAACATGGCACAAGCCATCACGCCTGCCAAGGCCAGACCACCGTGCAGATGTCCCACCATGCTGGCGGCAAAGTCGATCATGCGCCGGGCCACACCGCCGTGTGTCAGGAAATTTCCTGCCAGAATAAAAAATGGCAACGACATGATTTCGAACTTCTCGATGCCGGTGAATAGTTTCAGCGCCACCGCTTCCACCGGGACATGGGTCATGGTGAATATAAACGTGAGCACGGTAAGACCCAGCGAAATGGAGATCGGCATTCCTGTCAACATCAGGGCGATGAGCAGGCCGAAGATGATGGCGGAATTCATTCTTTGGACCGCGCTTTCTGGTCTTTTTCTCTATTGATGGTGTCGTGGAGGTGCAGATTGTCATCCATTCCATAAGGGTTGGCATCAAAGGGTACTGCTTTTGCATCAGTGATGCCATCTACGTGATTGTGGTCATGCTGGGGCAGTTCACCCGTTTTCAGGAAACCCCCAAGCACTTGCAGGAAACGAAAGCACATTAAAGAGGATCCCAATGGGATCGCGCAGTACACCGCCCAGGTCGGCCATTCCAGATCGGGGGTAATCGGGCCTTCGGGTAAATCCCCCGTATCCATACCCAATGCATGGAAAACTGCATAATGCATTCCGTTATCCCAGACAAAATGCGCCCCAAGGGCGCCTATCGTTCCGGTGAACAAGGCGCCGGCAAGCAAACTAAAAATGATGAAGCGGCTGCGCGTTTTGGGGTTGCAACGATTGACCAGCACGTCGACGCCCACATGGATGCCGGTACGCACGCCGTAGGCTGCACCGAATTTCGCCATCCAGACAAACATGTAGATGCACAACTCCTGCGCCCAACTCATGTTGATGGTAAACAACATGTCATAAAGCGCGGTGAAGTGAAATTTTGCGCTCAGGTCAAGAGCAAAACGGTGTGTGACAGCGGCGAAGATAATGAGGGTTGCACCGCCCATCAGCAATGCGATCAACCACTCTTCAATATGATCCAAGGTTCTCAGCAAAATAGCCCCCCCTCATCGCAGGCGGTCACAGCCGCCTGCAGTTTGCCAAGAAATTACAGCGAGTTTGGATTGAAACCGGTCTCTTTATAGATAGACTCAACCAGGTCTTTGCCGATCTTGTCGGCGTGATCCTGGTGAACTTTGTACAGCGTCTTTTTCCAGAGTTTGCGTTCGTCGGCGGTCAATTGAATAACTTGTGATTTTCCGGATTTACGCACGGCTTCAAGCGCATCTTCGTTATCTTTTTTGGCTACATCGTTGGCAAATTTGGTCGCATCCTGAATTGCGCCTTCGAGAATTTTGCGTATATCCCCCGGAAGGTCATCCCAGAATTTCTTGTTTACGATCACTGCATAACCCAAATAGCCGTGATTGGACACGGTTACAAACTTCTGCACTTCATGCATTTTCTGGGTGTAGAGATTGGATGGCGGGTTTTCGGTTCCATCCACCACGCCGGTCTGCAACGCCTGATACACTTCTGAGAATGCCATTACCTGGGGGTTGGCACCCAGCGCACGCATTTCGGAATCCAGAACTTTGGAGGACTGAATGCGCATCTTCAAGCCGCGAAAATCATCCGGTGTGTGCAACGCTTTGTTTGCGCTCATGACCTTAAAACCGTTATCCCAAAAGGCTAAGCCGATAATGCCCTTGCTATCCAGTTTCTTTAGCAGTCCCTGACCGATAGGGCCCTGTGTGACTTTATGCAATTCTTCGTAATTGTCGAAAATGTAAGGCAAGTCAAAAACTTCGAACTCGCGGGCACCCAGGGGGCCGAACTTGGCCAGGGAAGGTGCCAGCATCTGCACCGCACCGAGCTGTAATGCCTCCATTTCTTCTTTGTCTTTATAGAGTTGGCTATTGGGATATAACTCGACTTTGACTCTGCCTTTGGTGCGCTCTTCGGCAAGTTTTTTGAAGCGCTCGGCCGCTTGGCCTTTGGGGGTGTCCACCGCCACAACATGGCTAAATTTGATTATGATCGGGTCGGCAGTTGCTGCAAGTGAAATACTTAACAGCAATGCTCCAAAGAATGCGCTTATACTCTTCATGATGTTATCCCCTTGTGGACTGTTATTGTAGATAAAGCGATTACATAGCGCGCATGATACATTCCGAATTTTTACATGACAACAATAGAATGCTTAAAAGCGTGGAGATTTAGAATTCATGCTGGAATTTCAATATGTTCCGTATTCATGGGAATTGGGCAACGGCTTAAGGCCTATTTGCCTGCCTTTGTTTTCAGGGGGCGGGGGCGCGTTAATCTGTTGTGCTGCTCATGCGAAAGACAATGCAAATCCTTTGATTTAGCAGCTTGATGTCGGGTTGTGTATACTGCGCATCCACGAAAAGGGAACTTGATGCAATTGCGTTGGATATCAATTGGAAAACCGGGCAAATACGGGGGGGCGGGTGTTCCGTTATCATCCATCCTTTGGCGTTTACTGGGAGCCTTGGCGCTAGGTTTTTTTCTGGCCAGATGGAGTTGGGTATTGTTTGCGCCTCACGGGATTGCACTTGCCGTTGTGCCGGACCACGGAGCCACAGCTGAGGCCGGCAGAATATTTGGTGCGGCGGTTTCCGGTGTGCACGGTTCGGGAAATTCCGTATCCGAGGGAACGGCTTTGCCGAATGTTCATTTGGTCGGAATCTTCTCATCAAGAGTCGGTCAGCCAGGATTTGCCGTGTTGAAGCTGGATGAGAAGCATCAAGTGGGAGTGGCTGTCGGGGAAAGCGTGGTGGCAGGTACCAGGCTCTTGGAGGTTTACCCTGATTATGTTGTTTTGGAACGCGCCGGTATCCGGCAGCGGGTAAATTTGGAATCGAAGTCCGTGCAAGCTCCCTGAGGTAAGGGGCTTCTGATCAGGGAATATTTTGAAATGAGAATTATTGGGTATATTTCATGAGGCTCAGATATCTGGTCTGGTTTGTGCGGGCGCTATTTTGCAGCGCGCTGATTTTTTCTCCGGCAGCAATGGGAGCGCAGGAAGAGAAAGTTTCGCTCAACTTCGTGAATGCGGATATCGATGAGGTTATCAAGGCGGTCTCCCATATCACGGGGCACAATTTTCTAATCGACCCGCGTGTAAAAGGAACAATCAATATTGTTTCCTCGACGCCGATTCCCACCTCATTGGCCTATGATATATTGCTTTCAGCCCTGCGTTTGCAAGGCTTTGCGTCAGTCGAGTCGGGTGGGGTGACCAAGGTTTTACCTGAAGCTGATGCCAAGCTGTACATAGGCGCATCAAGCGACACGCATGGTTCGGGCGATAAGCTGGTGACCCGGGTTTATGTGCTGAAGTATGAGTCGGCAACTCAGCTGGTACCGATCCTGCGTCCCCTGATTGCTCCCAATAATATTGTGACCGCGTATCCCAACAGCAACGCGCTGGTGGTGACGGATTATGCGAGCAATCTGAAACGCATCGAGCAGATTGTTGAGTCCATTGATCAGCCGAGTGCCGAAGCGCCGATCATGATTCCTGTCAAGCTGGTTTCCGCGGTGGAATTGGCACAAACGATCAATCGCCTGATGCTGGATGGCGGCGCTGCCTCAACCGGCGGTACGGATGCCAGTCAACGTTTCGTTCTGACAACCGATACGCGTACCAACAGTTTATTGTTGCGCACAGACAATCCTGCCCGGATAGCACGCGTTCGCGAATTGGTGGAGAAGCTGGATATTGAAACCGGCGTGCCGGGTAATATGCATGTGGTATACCTTAAAAATGCGGAGGCAACCAGGGTCGCGCAGACTTTGCGCGCAGTGATGTCGGGAGATACATCGACGCCAGTCGCCGCGTCCGCTTCTCCGGGGGCTGCCACTGCTTCCGGAGCATCGGGAACATTTGCAGCTTCTTCCGCAGCCCCGACCGGAGGCGGCATTGTGCAGGCCGATGTGGCATCAAACTCGCTGATCATCACCGCACCCGCAGCGATCTACAACAATTTACGCGCGGTTATCGAACAACTGGATGTGCGCAGGGCACAAGTGTATGTCGAGGCATTGATCGTGGAGGTGGAGGCGGACAAGGCCGCGCAATTCGGCGTCCAATGGCAGGCTTTGGGTGGGGTCAATGGAAGCGGCGCGCAGATTGTCGGCGGAACAAATTTTGGAACCAGCGGGAATATTATCGGCGCTGCAGCCAGTTTGAACAGCTTGGGGCAGGGCCTGAATATAGGTATTGCAAACGGAACCATTACGCTTCCGGGATCGACAACACCGATACTCAATTTGGGAATGCTGGCGAATGCTTTGGAAACTGATACCAAGTCGAATATTCTTTCCACTCCCAACCTGCTCACGCTCGATAACGAAGAAGCCAAAATAATTGTAGGACAAAACGTGCCATTCATTACCGGTAGCTATGCTCAAACGGGGTCTACGGCTACTGCGACGCCCTTTCAGACCATAGAGCGCAAAGATGTGGGGCTGACTTTGCGCATCAAGCCGCAGGTGTCGGAAGGCGGTTCGATCAAATTGCAGATATATCAGGAAGTCTCCAGTGTGGATGCCACCACGCTTACCAGCGCTGCGGGAGTGACGACCAATAAGCGTTCTCTCGAATCCATTGTGTTGGTGAACGATGGACAGATCATTGTGCTGGGCGGACTGATTCAGGATTCAGTGAGCGATACCAAAACCAAGGTGCCGCTGCTGGGCGATATACCCTGGCTGGGGAATTTGTTTCGCTATGACTCAAGGAAGCGCACCAAGACGGATTTGATGGTGTTTCTCCGTCCTTATATTTTGCGCACCGCAGAAAATTCGCATGGCCTGACCCAGAGCCGCTACGAATATCTGCGCGGGGAACAACAGGAGAGCCAGATGCCGCCGAGCACGATGTTGCCGACCTTGCCGGCACCTGTCGTTCCGCCGCTTGAGTTGAAGCAGGAATTGTCGATGCCTGTGATGTCTGCGCCGAAAAATCCATGACGGTTATGGATCAGCCTGTTATTCCGGTTCCTGACCGCCAGATTTCCAGGAAAATTCCCTATTCTTTTGCCAAGGCAAAAGGGGTATTGTTGACTCACTGCACGTCCGATTTTGCCGAGGTCCAGGTTCGTTCGGATGCGGCGGCAGAATCTCTGGCCGAAGTGCAGCGTGTGTTGGCTATGCCTTTGAATGCCACGATGTTGCAGCCGGAGGAATTTGACCGTGTGCTGGCATCCGCCTATGCGCAGGCGGAAGGCGGTGCGGCGGCGATGGTGGAAGATGTCGAGCAGGACATGGACCTGTCGCAATTGATCAATGATCTTCCGCAGACCGAGGATTTGCTGGATGCCGAGAATGATGCGCCGGTCATTCGCATGATCAACGCATTATTGTCCCAGGCCGTGAGGGAGAATGCTTCCGATATTCATATTGAACCGTTTGAAACCCGTTCGGTGGTGCGCTTTCGCGTGGACGGAACCCTGAAAGATGTCGTTGAGCCGCATCGGGTTTTGCATGCGGCGATGGTGTCCCGGATCAAGATCATGGCGGAGCTGGATATTGCTGAAAAGCGCTTGCCGCAGGATGGCCGCATTACCCTGCGTTTGGCCGGACGCCCGGTGGATGTTCGCGTGTCAACTTTGCCGACCGGGCACGGCGAGCGCGCGGTGTTGCGTTTGCTGGACAAAGATGCCGGCCGGCTGGATTTGTCGCGTCTGGGTATGGAAAGGGCAACGCTGACATCGGTGGATGAATTGATGGGGCAACCGCACGGGATTGTGCTGGTGACCGGCCCGACCGGTTCGGGCAAAACGACCACACTATATGCGGCACTGTCGCGCATCGATGCGACAGTGACCAATGTATTAACGGTGGAAGACCCCATCGAATATGATCTGGACGGTATCGGTCAGACACAAGTCAATCCGCGTATCGATATGAGTTTTGCGCGTGCGCTGCGTGCGATTCTGCGGCAGGATCCGGATGTGATCATGATCGGCGAAATCCGCGATCTGGAAACGGCGCAAATTGCGGTACAGGCGAGTTTGACCGGGCACCTGGTGCTGGCGACCTTGCATACCAATGACACCGCAAGTGCCGTGACACGTCTGACCGACATGGGGGTGGAACCTTTTCTGCTGTCTTCCAGCTTGCTCGGGGTGCTGGCACAACGTCTGGTGCGCTGCCTCTGCACGGATTGCCGCGAGAGCTATATTCCCGATGCGAATGAGATTGCCCTGTTGGATGGGGCGCATCCGCAGAAGTTGTATCGGCCCAAAGGTTGTCCGGTTTGCGGGAGCAGCGGTTATCGCAAGCGCACCGGGATTTATGAGCTATTGCGGGTTGATGACGGTCTGCGCCGTTTGATTCATGACCGGGTGTCCGAACAGTCCGTGCGGGAATACGCCGTGCAACGGGGAATGCATAGTTTGCGTCAGGATGGGGTGCGTCTGGTCGTATCGGGTGTCACTTCGCTGGAAGAGTTGCTGCGGGTGACGCGGGATTAATTAGTTTATGGCCGCATTTCGCTACGAGGCATTGGATGATAAAGGGAACGCCTGCCAGGGGGTGATTGAGGCGGACGTATTGCGCCAGGCGCGGACGCGTTTGCGCGAATTGGGATTGATGGTGCTTGCGGTTCATCCGGTTACGGATGAGTCGGTGGACAGCGGCGCAGGGCAGAGCTGGAGTTTTAAAAATGGAATTTCATCCGCGCAACTTAGTTTGTTGACGCGCCAATTGGCAACCTTGCTTGAAGCGGGATTGACCATCGAACAGGCTTTCAGCGCACTGATCGAACAGACAAAAAATGAGACCGTACGCCAGGTGCTTGCCGGAGTTCGGGCGGAATTGCTATCCGGGCATACGCTGGCACAGGCATTGGGGCGCTATACACGCGTGTTTCCGGATATCTATCGCTCGCTGGTTAAAGCGGGAGAGGCATCGGGGGAATTGAGCCATGTGATGTTGCGACTGGCCGATTACACCGAATCGAGGCAGGCATTGCGCCAGAAGGTCGGGCTGGCTTTTGTCTATCCGGCTATTGTCACGATTGTGGCGCTGCTGGTCGTCACGGGGTTGCTCGTTTATGTGGTGCCGCAAGTGGTTGGAGTATTCCAGCAATCGCACCAAACATTGCCGTTGTTAACCCGCTTGTTGATAGGCCTCAGCTCGTTTTTGCAGGCGTCCTGGTTTTACTTGCTGGTCGTAATGGCCGGGGCCGGATTGGGGGTGCATTTCTTATTGCGCCGCGAAGAAATCCGTTTTCGCTGGCATAGCTTTTTATTGCGTATGCCGGTTGTGGGAAGTCTGGTAAGCGGTGTCAATACTGCGAGGATGGCCAGTACGCTGGCCATCCTCACCGGCAGTGGTGTGCCTTTGCTGGTTTCTCTGCAGGCCGCAGCCGGTGTGGTGGGTAACTTGCCGATGCGACGTGCGCTGGAAGATGCTTCCAGAAAAGTGCGCGAAGGGGCGGGGTTAAGCCGGGCGCTGGATGTTTCCGGTTTGTTTCCGCCTATTTTGATTCATCTGATTGCGAGCGGGGAGGCGAGTGGCAGGCTGGATGCAATGCTTGAGCGTGCGGCCTCACAACAGGAGCAGGAAGTCGGAAGCTATACCTCGGTGCTGACTGCGTTGCTGGAACCCTTGCTTATTCTGCTGATGGGAGGCGTTGTGTTAATGATCGTGTTAGCCATCCTGATGCCTATTATCGAAATGAATCAGATGGTGCGGTAACGCGAAGCGCACACATGGCGAAAGCAAAAACAATTTATAGCTGCACGGAATGCGGTGGGCAGACGCCGAAGTGGCAGGGGCAGTGTCCGCACTGCGATGCGTGGAATACGCTGGTGGAGAGCGTGGCGGAAGTCGTGGCGTCCAGCGGAAAAAACCGCTACAGCGCCTTGGCGGCGGGCAGTGGAGTGCAGCGTTTGTCCGAGGTGGAGGCGGCAGAGGTGCCGCGCACGCCTACTGGCATTCTGGAATTTGACCGTGTGTTGGGCGGTGGTCTGGTGCAGGGCGCGGTGGTGCTTATCGGCGGCGATCCCGGTATCGGCAAGTCCACGCTGTTATTGCAGACACTGGCACACCTGTCCACGCATAAAAAAGTGCTGTATGTCAGCGGCGAAGAATCGACGCAGCAGATTGCGCTACGCGCCAAACGCCTGTCGCTGGACGCGCATGGAATGAATTTGCTGGCAGAAATTCAGCTGGAAAAAATTCAGGCAGCCATCGCGAAAGAAAAGCCGGATGTAGTGGTGATCGATTCCATCCAGACCGTGTATTCCGAGCAACTGACTTCAGCACCCGGTTCGGTATCGCAGGTGCGGGAATGCGCGGCACAGCTTACCCGCGTTGCCAAAAGTACGGATGTCACCATGATATTGGTCGGTCACGTTACCAAGGAGGGGGCGCTGGCCGGCCCCCGGGTTCTGGAACATATCGTCGACACCGTGCTGTATTTCGAGGGGGATACGCATTCCAGTTTTCGGCTGGTACGCGCGTTCAAAAACCGATTCGGGGCCGTGAACGAGCTGGGCGTGTTTGCCATGACAGAAAAAGGGCTGCGCGAGGTGAGCAATCCGTCCGCACTTTTTCTTTCTCAGCACGGTTCTCAGGTGGCGGGTTCATGCGTGATGGTGACGCAGGAAGGCACCCGTCCTTTGCTGGTGGAGATTCAGGCGCTATTGGACGCGGCGCATTCCCCCAGTCCGCGGCGTTTGTCGCTGGGGCTGGAACAGAACCGCCTGGCCATGCTGCTGGCGGTTCTGCATCGGCATGCAGGCATTGCCTGTTTCGACCAGGACGTATTCATTAATGCTGTCGGCGGAGTGAAGATCACTGAGCCGGGGGCCGATCTTGCAGTCCTGCTTGCCATTGTGTCATCGTTGCGCAACAAGCCGTTGCCGGAAAAACTGGTGGTATTCGGCGAGGTCGGTCTGGCCGGTGAAGTGCGCCCGGTGCAACGCGGGCAGGAAAGATTAAAAGAAGCGGCAAAGCTTGGCTTTACCCATGCTGTCATTCCCAAAGCGAATGCTCCCAAACAAAGAATCGCGGGTATGGAGATAATTGCAGTGGAACGGGTTGAAGAAGCTGTGGAAAAGATGCGCTAGATTGGGATTTATCCGATAGTTGCTCCGGGTGTTTGTCGGGCCAGCCAAATCTTAAACATCTCCTCGAAGGCGTTTTCCAGTGATCGAGTCAATCCTGATGCATCACACAATGGACTGTTAGTCATGAGCGCCCGTTGATTCACCCTGAGTATTTCACGCCCCTCTATGTCTCTGGCTAGGTAGGCAACCCTGGCAACAAACTCATCTTCATTGCGGGCGACCCATTCAGGTTTGCCCAATGCCTTAAGCAGGGCGCCGGTCATTCTGGCGCCATACCAGTTACCCTCCAGGGCTACTATTGGAACGCCCATCCATAAGGCATCAAAAGCCGTGGTTTCACTGTTTAACGGGACGGTATCAAGGGCAATGTCCAGCTTGTGATACATCGCCATATGCGAGCGCCAGTCAGGCGTGGAATCGGCAAATTCTATTCGTTCATTGCCGATGCCGCAGCGATTGAGTTCGTCTCTGATCCGCTTGCGCACTGACTCAACCACGGGCTGTGAATCTTTGAGCAGGAGTTTCGATTCCGGAATAGCTAGTAAAATCTTGGCCCAAAGCGTCAGCGCTTCATTCCGTACTTTGGCCAGATTATTGAAGGTTCCCAGCCAAACGGTTCCGTCCGGATCGGGTTTCCATTGATTGTCGGGCAGTGAAATATCTCCCTGGTAAGCCAGCCTTAAACGCGGCAGCCTCCATATTTTCTCCCTAAAATGCCGATCGTAAGCAGCGGGCAAGAGTCCGTCATCGGCTATGAACCAGTCCATTTCGCTCAGTCCCGTGCTTCCGTGGTAGCCAATATAATGACATTGCACCGGTGCGCAACGGCGGGCAAAAATTCCCAGCCTGCATCCTCTCATGTGTCCGCTGGTGTCGAGCAGAATGTCGATCTTGTCGGATAAGACTTGGTTGACTGCCTCAATATCGGAAAGCCCGGCAAGAGAAGTGTAGACATCTGCAATCGTCTTGAAACGTTCCGCCCTGGATTCCAGTCTGACTATGCCGGGATACAAGGTGACGTGAAAACGGGTTCGGTCTATATGCGTTAAGAAGGGCTCCAGAAATTCCGCAACGGGGTGCTGGCCCAGTTCTGCTGAAATTATTCCCAGTCTGAGTTTTCTTCCTGCAAGGGACAATACGGGGAAAGTTCGGTTGCGGGCGGTAACCCGTTCGCTGTCATCAAGTGCAATATTTTCCCAACCGGCAGCAAGGCTGAGTTCTGATTCGGGCGGAATGTCACGGGTGTAGGCATGCAAATAGAGCAGGCTACTGAGGGCCATCGCATCCGGATTCAGGGAGTAGGCTTGGTTGTAATGTTCGATAGCCGCGTCAGGCTTGCCCTGCTCTCTGAGTACATTGCCCAGATTGAGATACGTGCCGGCATGCTGCGGATTGAGTGAAAGTGCCGTGCGGTAACTTTCGGCTGCAGCATCCAGCTTGCCCAGTGCCAGCAGCGCATTTCCCAGATTGTAGTGGGCTCCGTAATAGGGCTTAAGCAAAATGGCTTGCCGGTAGCTGGCGACGGCTGCGTCCGGATTGCCCAGTTCCATGAGGGCATTACCCAGATTACTGTGAGCTTCCGCGAAATCAGGTCTGAGCGAGATGGCTTTCTGATAATTCTCGATTGCGGCATCCGGCTTGCCTTGACTCAGAAAAATCCCCCCGAGATTGATAAAGGCATCGACATAATCCGGCACAAACGAAATAGCCCGGTGATAACTCTTGGCGGCATCGTCCAGCCTGCCTTGTGCTTGCATGGCATTGCCCAGATTGTAGTGCGCTGCCGGATAATTCGGTTTGAACGAGAGAGCGTTGCTATAGCATTCGACAGCCTGGTCGAACTTTCCCTGCGCCTGCAGGATGTTCCCGAGATTGTTGAGCGCGCTTGCATGATCCGGCTTGAGCGCAAGTGTCTTTTGATAGCTGGCTGCCGCCGCGTCAAGATTTCCCTGGGCGTGAAAATCGTAGCCTTGTTTGTAGTAGAGTTCTGCAAGTTCTGTCACAGCAATACCAGATTGTCTCTATGGATTAATTCCATTTCATCCACGTAGCCCAGAATGCTTTCAATCTCGTGGCTGGCATGGCGGGCGATGCGGCGCGCTTCGGCTGAATTGTAATTGATTAGCCCGCGTGCAACGTCATGACCGTTCTCGTCGAGTAAGCCCACTACCGCTCCGCGCTCAAATTCACCGCTGATCCGGGTAACACCTATAGGCAGCAGACTCTTGCCCTCGTCACGCAAGGCGCGCATCGCACCCGCGTCGAGCATGACTGTGCCGCTGACTTGCAGGTGATCGGCAAGCCATTGTTTGCGCGAGGCCAGAGAGAGAGACTGGGCTTCGAGCAAGGTGCCGATGCTTTCTCCGTGCATGAGTCGTGGCAGCACGTCGGTTTCATGTCCCGAAGCGATCACAGTATGTGCGCCGCTGCGCGCAGCGCGTTTTGCAGCCAATATCTTGGTGAGCATGCCGCCGCGTCCAATGCTGCTACCCGCGCCGCCTGCCATGGCTTCCAGTTTTTCGTCCCCCGCCTGGGCACGGCTTACCAGTACGGCGTTCGGATCTTTGCGCGGGTCGGCTGTATAGAGTCCGCTCTGGTCGGTAAGGATGATAAAGACATCGGCTTCGATCAGGTTGGCGACCAGCGCACCCAGCGTGTCGTTGTCGCCGAATTTTATTTCGTCGGTGACCACCGTGTCATTTTCGTTAATGACGGGAATGACGTTCAAACTGAGCAAAGTGCGCAGTGTGGAGCGGGCATTTAGGTAGCGTTCGCGGTCGGCAAGGTCGGCATGGGTGAGCAGCACCTGCGCGGCATGCAAATCATGCTTGCGGAAGCAGCTTTCATAAACCTGGACCAAACCCATTTGGCCTACGGCGGCGGCGGCCTGTAATTCATGCACGGCACTCGGCCGAGTCTTCCATCCCAGACGTTGCATTCCTTCCGCCACTGCTCCGGATGAAACCAATACGATTTCGTAACCCAACTGGCGCAATGTGGCAATTTGTTGGGCCCAGTTGCCGATGGCAACGGTATCCAATCCTTCCCCCTGATTGGTGACAAGGCTGCTGCCGACTTTAACGACGATGCGTTTGCACTGGGTCAGAATGGTTTTCATGGTGTTTTCGATTTTCTAAAAAAGCATTTTGCCACATAACCAGCGACTTGGCTGACGTTGTTTGGCAGCTTAGTCGAATGGCTAGTTGTTATATCAGAGATCACCGAGATCACAGAGGAAAACAAGCGGGTGCAAAGAGAGGTGGGATCACCTTTGGGGTGAATCAAGAAAACGTATTAGTCCCCGATCTCTCGGTGTGCTCTGTGGTTTTAATTGCGGTATTTGGGATTTTTATTATGTTGCTGATTGAAAGAAAATCAGATAGGGATATCGCTTTCCTGTGCGCTCTCGGCAGCGTCCTCATCTTCTTGTCTTGCCACCTGTTCCAAATGTTCCATAATAGCGTAGGTCAATTCTTTGCAGCCATCGCCGTTGATCGCAGAAATGGCGAAATGGCGGGTATGTTCTCCGAATTCGCGCAGGAAGGCGGACACTTTTTCATCTTTGTCCTGCAGCAGGTCGAGCTTGTTCAGCACCAGCCAGCGCGGCTTGTCGTACAGCGCTTCGTCGTATTTTTTCAACTCATTCAGGATGGCGTGCGCTTCATGCACCGGGTCGGTGCCTTCGTACATCGGGGCAATGTCGACGAGATGCAACAGCAAGCGGGTGCGTGCCAGATGGCGCAGAAACTGATGTCCCAGTCCCGCTCCTTCCGCTGCACCTTCAATCAGTCCCGGGATGTCGGCGATGACAAAGCTTTTTTCAGTCGATACCCGCACCACGCCAAGATTGGGGTGCAGCGTGGTGAAGGGATAATCGGCGACCTTGGGACGGGCGGCGGAAACCGCGCGGATGAAAGTGGATTTGCCCGCATTCGGCATGCCGAGCAGGCCGACGTCGGCCAATACTTTCAATTCCAGCTGTAATTCGCGCCGCTCGCCTTCGTCGCCGGGCGTGGATTGACGCGGGGCGCGATTGGTACTGGATTTAAAATGCAGATTGCCCAGGCCTCCTTTGCCGCCTTGGGCGAGTAGAGCCTTCTGGCCATCATGCGCGAGGTCGGCAATTTGCTCGCCGCTGTTGATGTCGGTAATGACCGTGCCGACCGGCATGCGCAAAATAACATCGTCCGCACCCTTGCCGTAACAATCCGCACCACGTCCCGACTCTCCATTTTTGGCCCGGTGCATGCGGGCAAAACGATAATCCACCAACGTATTGATATTGCGGTCGGCCAATGCATACACGCTTCCACCCCAGCCGCCGTCGCCGCCGTCGGGGCCGCCTTTGGCGATGTATTTCTCGCGCCGGAAACTCGCGGCACCATTGCCGCCGTCGCCCGCGATGACCTCAATTTTTGATTCGTCGATGAATTTCATTTTCGGATGACGTTGAAGGTGTCCTAAAGCAAAAAGCCCTACCTTGCGATAGGGCTTGATGTGTCAGACAAAACAGCTGTTACGCTGCAACTATGCTGACAGTTTTGCGTTGTAGCGCACCCTTGACCGCAAATACCACCCTGCCGGTAATCGTGGCAAACAAGGTGTGATCCTTGCCCATGCCAACGTTCTCGCCCGCGTGAAACTGGGTGCCGCGCTGACGCACAATGATGCTGCCCGCATTGATCAATTCACCGCCGTAACTCTTAACACCCAATCGTTTCGAGTGCGAGTCGCGGCCGTTACTGGTACTGCCACCACCTTTTTTCGATGCCATGTTTCTGCTCCTTTAGCTTTATGCCGAAATACCGTCGATGCGGATTTCAGTATAGTTTTGACGATGTCCCTGATGCTTTTGATAGTGCTTGCGGCGACGCATCTTGAAGATGGTTACCTTGTCGTGGCGGCCGTTTGACACGATGGTCGCGCTAACGGTAGCACCGGCCAACAAGGGCTTGCCGACAGACAACTTGTCGCCATCACCCACCATCAGCACCTTGTCCAGCACGATTGCGCTGCCGACATCACCGGCAACGGTTTCAATCTTCAGGGTTTCACCCTGAATAACACGATATTGCTTACCACCTGTCTTGATTACTGCGTACATAACTACCTCGCTTGAATGCTGTTTCTAAATGCTGTTTTACAGAGCCGCGCATTATACACAAACGGCGCCAGACGTCAAAAGCATTTTTAATTGGCATCCTGAATTGTTATTAAACGATGCTCAACGTCTCATCGAATCGAAGAAATCGGCGTTGTTCTTGGTCGCCTTGATCTTGTCCAGCAGGAATTCCATCGCTTCCAGTTCGTCCATCGGATAAAGTAACTTGCGCAATACCCAGATTTTTTGCAGCACATCGGCCTTGATCAGCAACTCTTCCTTGCGTGTGCCGGAACGGTTGACATTGATTGCCGGATAGATGCGTTTCTCGGCCATGCGGCGGTCGAGATGAATTTCCATGTTGCCGGTACCCTTGAACTCCTCATAGATCACGTCGTCCATGCGCGAGCCGGTATCTACCAGCGCGGTGGCGATAATAGTGAGCGACCCCCCCTCTTCGATGTTGCGCGCCGCGCCGAAGAAGCGCTTGGGACGTTGCAGGGCATTGGCGTCCACGCCGCCGGTCAGCACCTTGCCGGACGACGGCACCACGGTATTGTAGGCGCGCGCCAAGCGCGTGATGGAGTCCAGTAGGATCACCACGTCCTTCTTGTGCTCGACCAGGCGCTTGGCCTTTTCCAGCACCATCTCGGCGACCTGTACATGGCGTGTGGCCGGTTCGTCGAAGGTCGAGGCGACCACTTCGCCGCGAACAGAGCGGCTCATTTCGGTGACTTCCTCGGGGCGTTCGTCGATTAGCAATACGATCAGATGCGCATCCGGATTATTCGATGCGATGGAATGCGCGATATGCTGCAACATCACGGTCTTGCCGGACTTGGGGGAGGCCACCAGCAAGCCGCGCTGGCCTTTTCCGATGGGGGCGACGATGTCGATGATGCGGCCGGTGATATTTTCCTCGGCGCGAATGTCGCGCTCCAGGGTCATTTGCGCTGTCGGGAACAGCGGGGTCAAGTTTTCAAACAGTATCTTGTTCTTGGCGTTTTCCGGGGCCTCACTGTTAACCTTGTCCACCTTCACCAATGCTACATATCGTTCGCCTTCCTTGGGGGTGCGTATCTCTCCCTCGATCGAATCGCCGGTATGCAGGTTGAAGCGGCGGATCTGGCTCGGACTGACGTAAATGTCATCGGGTCCGGCGAGGTAAGAGGTGTCCGGCGAACGCAGGAAGCCGAAGCCGTCCGGCAGAACTTCCAAGGTGCCTTCGCCGAAAATGCTTTCGCCTTTTTTTGCCTGATTTTTCAGAAGGGCAAAAATCAGATCCTGCTTGCGCATGCGATTTGCGTTATCGATCTGGTTGGTAGTGGCCATTTCCACCAGCTCAGTGATGTGTTTTATTTTTAGGTCGGATAAATGCATAGATTGGGATTCGGGATAGAACGCGGTTTAAGGAGAAATTACTTGAAAATAATTAAAAACGTGTGGGGGAAGTGTTACGGTTTGCTCGGTAATGCCTTGCGCCTGAAACTGCCTTGAGTGTCGCTTATAGTTGTGGTTATGCTTGTGGCGGGGACGAAACAGGACAGATGCAGGCGCGAGAATAAACGGTTTATATGTGGCTGTCAATAAAAGCAGTAAGCTGCGATTTCGAAACAGCGCCGACTTTGGTCGATTCTATGTTTCCGTTCTTGAACAACATCAGGGTGGGAATACCCCGAATGCCGTATTTTTGGGGGGTTTGCTGGTTTTCGTCCACATTTAACTTGGTGACAGTCAGGCGTCCGGCGTATTCTTTTGCGACCTCTTCCAGAATGGGGGCGATCATGCGGCACGGACCGCACCATTCTGCCCAATAATCCACCAGCACGGGCAAAGGCGCCTGCAAAACCTCGGCGGCAAAAGTTGAATCGGTGACATAACGGATGTGTTCGCTCATGGTGTTCCTCGCATAAAATTTGGGTTGCTAGTTAGAGTACTGATGCTGCTGACGCGGGGTAAGTTCGGGATGATTCGTTGAGATAAGCGCGCATCCTAACGGAAAAATGGCGAGATGTGAAGAGGCTTTGCCAAGCGAGTGAAATTTGACAACAACTGTTAACGGGCGGCGCGAATTAGTTGGCGCAGCGCTGCTGGCAAAATTGAATGGGAGCCCCGTCTCCGATACATTTGTTCAAACACTGGGGGTCGATTTGCTGTCCTTTGGTTCCTTGCGGCATGGTTGGGCTGTTTTGCGATTGTGCGGAGTTGTCCTTGAATGAGCACTGAGGAACGCAAAATTCGCGCGGATTCCCAAGTGCAGTGCAATCTTTAACGCACTGCATATCTGTTCCGGCAATTGCATTGCCTACTGTGAACAATATAAAAAAGGCGAAGACAAGCATTCTAGCCATAATCTTATTCCGGACAACTGCTCTTTCATGAGTTAACCTAACGTATAAGCAAATAGAATGCCATACGACACAAGTGAGGATAATGCGCCTGATTTGAGTGTAAGGTTACAAAGGGGCAGTCCCGCAAGCGCCAAAACTTGCTCTCATATCGCGTGCCCAAAGCAAGTATTTTATTGATATCAGATGGTTGCAAATTTTTGCAATTTTGCGCGTATTTTGTTTTTGAAATTTGACTTGTGTGAACTTTCGGCACTATGGAGCCAATTCGATTCCGGCATAATGGAGCCAGTAGAATTTCGGCGTAATGGAGCCACTCAAATTCCGGCGTAATAGAGCCAGCGGATTTTCGGCGTAAAGGAGCCA
>Ga0265327_10001072_pt1 | contig 38129 bp, 28 predicted proteins | sample 41621metaG_FD_202089 | JGI IMG/M metagenome (GOLD analysis project Ga0265327, IMG submission 202089) | Rhizosphere microbial communities from Carex aquatilis grown in University of Washington, Seatle, WA, United States - 4-16-21 metaG | ecosystem: Host-associated > Plants > Roots > Rhizosphere...
CCACAATCCCGCCTAAACAAATTTCCATTAGCGGATTCGGGAGTTTGGACAGTAATGGCAACCTATATGTCTTGCTGCCTAAGCACAAGTCGCCAGTCATAACGCCGCATATCAACAGTTCAAAATATTCCCTTATCAATATTCAGGCTCAAGGATATCCGATAATCCCACAGTGCGTTGCCACAACGCCTGCCAATCAGACACGAACCGATCTTGGCGTGGGAGAACAAGTCAATCTATCCGTAAATTTATCTGCCTATTATACAAATTTCATTTGGAGCACAAGCTCAGGAAGTTTGTCTTCCATAAATGGAAATTCAACACAGTTTACGGCTCCGAGTAATGCAGCTACTGTGATGGTTACGGTAAAAGTCTTTGGAAAGCCTGAAAGCATTAAATTTAACGTGCATGAGCCAAGTGGTTGGTGCCATTCTAAGATGTTATCGACAAATTATTATGCCCCCGGCGTAGTAGGTGCAGGTATGACAAATCTCATTTGGATTGCGCCAACAAACGTATCATTTTATCGAGTCAATATGATGGAAGTAGGTTTGGATGGCACCAACATATCTGGTTATTTTTCCCAATTCACACCCGGCCAACTCCACCACTCAACAGCAGACCTTTGGATACCCTTAAATCCAGCAAACCGATTTCGTGATGGTGCATATATTACTACGTCCAATACTTCATATTCCTCTGGCGGCTTTAGTTGGAACATCCCTGCCAGATGGCAGGTTATTGGAAGCGGGGTGACTAATTCTATGAATGGCTGGAATCAAATTTTCTCGATGGATGCTTCTGCAACCGTGACGGTTCATAAATTCAACCTCAGTATAACACGGACGACAAATGGTGTAAGCACAGCACAATAAAAAATATGAAAAAAATCACCTCAACAATGGCTTTGGCTTTATTAACATGGTGCGCCATGCAATTACAAGTTTTGGCAGATGGAAATACAAACGGAACATATTTGAAAATCCTTGCAGCTTCGAATAATGTTCCGCTAATTATCCAAGCATTGCCTGATGTTGAAAGACTCTGGCCGCAAGATACGGATGCTTATTTGAAATCCATAAATCAAGCGGCCCGCGTAATGGATCACCAGTTAAATACTAGAGCGGATGCAACACAGGCATTTGCCAGCATGTTTGTGAACGTGATGCAAAAAGCATGTCCCACTAACGAAGAAATTGCGGCATCTTGGATAAGGGGAAAGCGCGATGCGGTTTTCTTTTTCGTGGTTCATGACCAAGTTGGACAGGACAAGGGCAACTGGACTGCTGTGGCAAAATTCCTCGGAGAAATTCGTTCCAAACGAATCTCAAATTATGTCAACCAAAGCATGATGATTTCTGGAATAGACCTTAGTCCGGGAGGGAAAGAGAAATTTCAAAAGGAAGTTGAAGAGAACGAGCGAAAGAAAATCACGGACAATTTTCAATCAGAACTTTTGCAGGCGGACAGCACACTTTTATTTCTACTCCAACACAGTTGTCCATTTACTCAATCAGGCAAGCCGATTGATACAAATTTCATCAGCCAGATTTCTTCTGCTGCACATTTGAATGCTGAGGAACAAAAAGCACTTATCCACTAAATCACGTTTTCTATCCCCCGAACGGCTGGCGTGTCCTTAACCGGCTACTGGCTTATACCGCCGGAAGAAGAATATAAAAAGCGACCCCTTGCGAGGCCGCTGTGTTTCATTCGATGAATCTCATTTTCAATTCTTCACCAGACAAGTCCGTTGGCCGTTGGCCGCCAGGGAGCTTGAGTCACCGGATGGCCCGGTGAGGGCCCCGGGCCTACAAATAGCATGGAGACGTCCACGATTGTAGGCCGCGTCCCCTGACGCGGCGGACACTGTGCTTATTTACGGGTTGTCTAGGTCAGCAACGGCCCGCCCACGCCGATGCCGTACCGCAGGCAATAAGCGCCGTTATCCACATACTTCTGCGCCCACCATTTCAGGCCGGCGCGTTCTTCCTTGGTCAGTTTGCGGACCACTTTGGCGGGCGCGCCCAGCACGAGCGAGCCTGGCGGTATTTTGGTGCCCTGCGTCACCAGCGCCTTGGCGCCGATGATGGATTGTTTGCCAATGACCGCGCCGTCCAAAATCACCGCGCCCATGCCCACCAACACTTCATCGCCCACTTTGCAGGCGTGAACCACGGCACTGTGGCCAACCGTAACCCAGTTGCCGAGAATGCACGCGTATTTATCCGCCAGGTGCAGCACGGCGTTGTCCTGCACGTTGGTGTGATGGCCGATGACGATGCGGTTGATGTCGCCGCGCAAGACCGCGCCGTACCAGACGCTGGAATGCGCCCCGAGCGTGACATCGCCGATGACCGTGGCATTTTTGGCTATGAAAACATGCTTGCCGAGCCGGGGTTGGCGGCGTAGATACTTGTCGAGTTGCGGATCGAGTTCGCCCATGGCAAAACTCTAGCCCGCAACCGCAACAGCGTCGAGCCTGCGGTAAAATAAAATCCCGCTGGCGCGAGGCGCAAGGAGTGCTAAAGTCAAGTACGTCAATGGCCAAAGAAAAATCCAGACGGGTGGCGTCGCCGCGGAGAATTCCGCGTTCGTTCAAGGAGCTGACGCCGGCAAAACATTTCAACCCGCGCACTTTCTTTCAAGAAATGGTGCTCAAGGCGTGGTTCACGCCGCGCCGTGGCCGGGCGCAACGGCCGGTGTTTCCCAAGCTCAAGACCGGCGAGGTGGCCATCACGTGGATTGGCCATGCGTCCTTTCTCATCCAGTTCACGGACCTGAATGTCCTGATAGATCCCAATTTTGCCAACTGGCTCTTTCTGCTCAAACGCATCAAGCGCGCCGGCCTGCACATCCGTGATTTGCCGCGGATTGATCTGGTGTTGCTCACGCATGCGCATTTCGATCATTTTCACAAGCCGACGCTGCGGCGCCTGCCGAATCCGAAAATTGGCATCATGCCGCGCGGCGTGGGCGACCTCGCCAAGGGGCTGGGCTTTTCCCGCGTGATTGAACTGGAATGGTGGGAAAGTTTTTCGCAGGGCGACTGGCGCGTGACCTTCACGCCGAGCAAACATTGGGGCGCACGCACCCTGCACGACAAGCATCGCGGCTACGGCGGGTTCATCCTGGAACACCAGGGCCGCAAGATTTATCACGCGGGGGACAGCGCGTATTTTCATGGGTTCAAGGAAATCGGCCGCAAGTTCGCGCCGGAGATCGCCCTGCTGCCCATCGGGGCGTATCACCCGGAAAGTTTCCGCCGCGTCCACATCGGCCCGGACGATGCGGTGAAGGCGTTCAAGGATTTACGGGCCAAAGTTTTCGTGCCCATGCATTACGGAACGTTCAAGCTTTCCTTTGAGTCCTTGGACGAGCCGCCGCGCTGGCTGATGGAAATCGCCAGGGCGGAAAAGTTGACGGCGCAAATAAAAATTCTCGACGAAGGCGTGCCAAAGGTGTTCTGATAGCGAGAATTATTTTGCAACGCATGGAAACACCCACCGATTCGCCCGCTCCCACCTGGCTTGAACCCCTGCGTCGCTACGTGCCGCTGTTGATATGGGTGATAGTCGTTTTTACCTTGCTGGTGATTCCCCTCAAAATCATTGGCTTTGGTTATTTGCCAGCGGACGATGCCCTGCGGGCCGCCGCCAAGGCGGTCAGCGGCAAGACCTGGCCGCAGATACTTATCTTAGACGATGTTTACAAGATAGATCATGAATATGGGTGGAGTCTGGTGCTGGCAAAAGTCCATGCGCTTTGGAATGCCAACCCGGAAAGCATTGTCATTTTTTCCGTGGTATCCTTGTTTTTGGTGGCGGGTCTGGTGGCGCTGCCGTGGCTGCGCTATCCCGAGGCCTGGCTGGCCGCGTTGACGTTATCCATGGTGAGCGCGGTCATGCCGTGCCGCCTTATGCTGGGGCGTCCCTTTATCATTACCATCGCGGCCTTGTTTGGGGTTTTGTTTATCTGGCGAAAGTATGGCAGTGAAAAACCAAAATTATGGATGGCCGCATTGATAACGGCATTCATCACGGCCAGCGTGTATTTTCATGGGACGTGGTATTTGTGGGCGTTGCCGGTATTCGTGTTCTTTCTGGCGGGGCAATTTCGCTGGGGATTCACCGTGGCCGGTTGCAGCATCGCGGGAGTTATTCTGGGCTGCCTGTTCACGGGGCATTTTATCGAATATCCGTTGCAAGCGGTGAAAGTGCTGCTGCTCACCACGGGCAAACACATGACCCAGCGCACGCTGGCGGGGGAGCTGCAACCGGCCGGCGGCGACCTGAATGCGGTATACATTCTGTGCGGCCTGTTGCTGGTGCGCCGGCTGGCACCGTTGAAAGCGCCGCCGTTTTTACGCGACCCCGTATTCTGGCTGGTCGCTTTGTCCTGGGCGCTGGCATTTAAAGTGGGCCGTTTCTGGGGCGACTGGGGCTGGCCGGCTTTGATGGTATTGGTCGCCTGCGATTTGCAATTGCTGCTGGCCTCGCGCCTGCCGTTTGATTCCTTCCGCCGCTTGGGCCTGAGCGTGGGCCTGGCGTTGCTGGCGTTTCTATCCATCACGTGCGACGCGGGCAGCCGCTGGACCTATACTCTCACGCAAGAATATTTGACGACGGACAACCAGGACCTGGCGGGCTGGATGCCGGAAAAGGACGGCATTCTTTATTCAGCGGACATGACGGTTTTTTACCAGACGTTCTACAAAAATCCCTATGGCGACTGGCGTTACATCCTGGGGTTTGAATCCACCCTGATGCGTAACGAAGACTTTGAAGTGTATCACAAAGTCCTCTGGAATTACGGCGACGCCAAGGCGTATCAACCGTGGCTGTTGAAGATGACTCCCGCCGACCGGTTGGTGATTCGCGGCGGACGGAGCAGCCCGCCGAACATTCCGCAACTGGAGTGGAACTACGGCATCAGCGGCACGTGGATTGGGCGGTTGCCGGGCAAACGTCCGCCGGGTGCGCCCGTGACCATTCCGGCCACCGAGTCCATCTCATCACTGACGAATGCGACCAGTTCGGCGTCGAGTCCAACGCCCAGTTCAACCTCAGCGAAGTGACAGCTCGTCGCAAGCGCGGGCGAGGGCAAAATCTTTTTCGGTAAGACCGCCGGCATCGTGGGTGGTCAGCGCGAGCGTGACTTTGTTCCAGCGCACATCGATATCCGGGTGATGCTGGGCCTGCTCCGCCAGATCGGCGACGGCGTTCACGAATTTCATCGCGGCTGGGAAATCATTGAACTCGTAGGTGCGCGCAATGACCTGCCCGGAGCGTTGCCATTGGGGCACGGTGGCGAGGGCGGCTTGAATTGCGGGGCTAATCACTTCACGAATAACGGGGGGAGCACTTGGTTTGGCGGCTTCTTTAAAGAGGCTTAGGCTGGTCAGGCACGCCCAAATCCATGAAATTACCAGCAAAGATCCGCCGGTTATGCCAAGCCAGGCAATGGATTCCGGTTTGACCTCCCCAAACAATAATCCGTAGTACTCGGACATTTCCCGGTAAAACCAGACCAGCATTAAGACGGTGCCAGCCACCGCCAGCAGGACCTGGCCGTACCCGGCCGACCTCCGCCCAGACCTCAACGAACCCAGCCCCGGGAACGCCAAAATATTGATGAGCGCATTCTTGACGTGGCTGTTTCCTTTGGTGCTCATTTTTTAGAAATGCTTTGGCCGTCCGCCTGCCCGCGCTTGCTTTGGGAAAGCAGGGAACGGCTGGTCACGAATGACCAGACCCAAGCGCAGCTAAACATGGCGATGCCTAACAAGGGCCAGCGTGCATGCACCCATAAGTCACGTAACGGCTGGAAGGGGTCCATGTCGGCATTTGGATTGTGATATTCGGACCAGTGGGCCAGTGACCATGATACCATTTGGAGCCCGCAAACCAGGGTTAAACCAAAACCAACCAGGCACAACGCAAGCTGGATAAAGCCAACTTTCCGCCCGGCAATCAGGGAACCCAAACCGGGCAGCGCGAGATTGGTCGCCATCCAGCCTTGGGCAGTTTGGTGCTCGGGCTGGTCATGGCTTTCGGGGCCCGAATAAATTTTCATACGCACGTACTATAACACCAGGCACAAAGAAAAGATTTACCAATAATACAATCTGGGTCAGCAACATGGATTTCATGCCCATGGTCTGAAAATCCGCCATTTGGGCCTGGAACATTTGCGCCAGTTGTTGGAAGTCATGGCCAGACTTGTCCCACATTTCGATGAAATATTTCGCCATGTAGATTGAACTGTAAGTCTGATAAATCACCAGGGGCAAAAACATCACCAGAATCAGCGCAAACATCTCAAACCAAACCCGCGTGACCACCTTGCGGCTCAACTCCATGGCCTGCCAGAACTGCATTTTGTTATTGATAACCAGCAACGGAGCAAAGACCCAGGCCACCGCCAGATATATATAGGGCAATAAGAAGCAACAGGCCGCCAATTCTGACAACACGACGCTGACCAGGCCGGTTAATAAAAGCTGGGGAAAGGCGGTTTTGAAACCGGCAAACACTTCCACCGGCGACACACTTTCGCCCCGGGCGCGCCGCAGGCACGCCCAATAGAATCCACCAATTAAAACGCCATGCAAACACAGCACCGCAATTGGACCGATGATGGGAATGACCACGGAAATAAATACCAGGACCAAATTGACTATCCAATACATCAAAACTGCTCCCGCCAAAAACCCGGAGTTAGCTGCCAGAAAGCTCCAGCCCGCTGCCAGACATTCGTCAAATCTTAATTCTGTTTCACGGGCCAGAATCGTTGATTCCCAACTGGCATCGTTTTCGCCCACGGAAGCAATGACACTGGGAGTCGTTTGCGGTTTAAGCGCCTCGGCGAATTCAGGAAATTGCGCCAGGGTGCGGAATTCCGCATCGCTCTCGGCTTTCATGCGGGACTCGGCACTGAGCCGGCCTTCGCTGATCCACAGCCGCACCTCGGCGTCGGAAACCGGACCGTACTCCTTGTTGTCGCCGCCAACGATAATGTAGTTTGCCATATAAAATTTATTTTGAATGAGCGGTATTTTTGCGTTGCCGGTGCGCGGCTGGCTGATTTAGCAAGGCAGCGTTACGAGCCTTGGTTTGGCTGATTCCTTTTGCTGCCAAAGATGGTCTCATACGCGTACATCATGGCCGCAATCCCTATGGGAGTCGTAAAGAGGATACCCACACAACAGCCCAAAAAGCCCAAGACGGAAACCAACATCGCCACCACCAGCAATCCAAAGACGAGCCACCAATGTTTAAAAACCATTCGCCAGCTCATGCCCAGGGCCACCTTGAAATTTACCCGCTGGTCAATAATGAGGGGAATGGTGAATTGCCAGCAAACGGCAAAAAATATTACCGGCACCAGGCAGGCCAGCAGGATGGGAATGCAATGACTGATGGCCGGCAAAAACTGCGGGGCCAGACTGGCCATCTGGCTTTGCATTTTGGCGGGGTCGTTCTGCAGTTGTTGCAATTGTTGTAGCTGATCCAACAAGGGACCGACGTTCGATTGAAAAACATACTGAAATGGCAGCATGCAGGCGGTGTTTACCAGCGTCATGATGAATAGACCCAGAACTAATTGCCCATAACACTGTTGAAAGCCCGCAAAAATCTCGCCAATGCCGGTCGGTTCTTTGCGAATGGTTTTGAGATAGACCAGAAAAAGTCCACCCATGAGCGGCCCCGAGACCAGGATATATGCCACCGAATAAATGGAATTACAGGCCAGCCGAATGCCGATGGGTGCCGACAAAATATATTTATTCAAGGGAGCGGTGACCAGACCCAATGCCCCACCGCATGCCAGCTGTATCAAAATCGCAATGATAAATGCGCCAAATATGAGGCCGAAATTGTTTTTCAACAAATCCCAGCCGCCTCCAATACAACCGCCAATATCCAATTCGTAATCGCGGTTTAGAATCTCATCCACCGTGAGCGCCGGGTGATCCGCTCCGGACGGGTGCTGCGGTTTAAGCGCCTCGGCGAATTCAGGAAATTGCGCCAGGGCGCGGAATTCTGCATCGCCCTCGGCTTTGACGCGGGACTCGGCACTGAGCCGGCCTTCGCTGATCCACAGCCGCACCTCGGCGTCGGAAACCGGACCATACTCCTTGTTGTCGCCGCCAACGATGATGTAATTTGCCATATATATAAATTTTTTATTTTGAATGCGACCGGCTGGTTATGGATTCCAACGTAAGGAACTCAGCCGGGATTCCTGAACCACTTCCGTGTGACCATCTACAAATGCCACCAAAACAACATTTTTGCGATGCCGATGCGCGGCCAGCAATTCCGGTCCGCCGTGTGCGTTCCAGCCGCCGTCCGATTCAAAAATCATTACCGTTTGCGGGTTAATGTCGTCCATCGTCAGGCCGTCCAGCTTGGCATTGAAAGCATAGTCGCAGCGGTTGGATTCCGCGGCAGCGGGGCATTTAAATACCCGGTCGCTGCCGACCTCAGCTTTGATGGCATCGCACCAGTTTGCGGCCGACGGCAAATGATTCGTGTTGTTCTCCGAATACATTAACACCGCCAACGCCAATTGTTTCTCATTATTCAAGCAATTGATTTGCTGGGCCTTCTCCTTGGCGGCTGACAGAGCTGGCAAAAGCATGGCCATCATGGGAAGCAGCAGCACAAATACACCCGACACAATTGTTCCGGCCAATGCCAGGCCGCGACCACGTACCGCACCCTGGCTGTTTGATATTTTCACCAGGGCGATGATGCCAAAAATCAACCCAAACAACGCCGTTATGCCGCACGTAAAAAAGCCGAGAATACCCAGCACCAAGGAGGTCACCGCGAGCGCGCTGGTTTTTCCAACTGGTGGCGGGGTTGTTCCCGGCAGGGGCATGCTTTTGGGCAGCGGCGGCGGTGTTTTAACCAAGCCATCGGCCAGTTCGGGCACTTGGGAAAGCAACACCCATTCGGTGGTGCCTTCCGCGCGCACCTTGGTCTGGCCGTCCGCCCGGGCTTGAGCGATCCAGTTCCGCAACTCCGCCGCTGGAACCGGGCCGTACTCCTTGTTGTCGCCGCCGATGATATGATAGCTTGCCATAATAATCTCTTGTATTAGTGGTCTTCTAGTTTATCAACTCTCCAAACGCAAGCCCGTTTGCAACGGCGTTCAAACGGATGGCACAAAGGATTTCCGTTTTCCGTGGCGGACCATATCCTTTGGCCGGAGCGAAACCGAAATGGATTCCTACGAAAAAACTTTGCAGCTCGCCTTTGAGACCCATAACCGGGGCCAGCATGCGGATGCCGAGGCGCTCTGCCGGAAATTGCTGCCGGGCAACCCGCCTGACGCGCGACTTTACTTTTTGCTGGGCATGATTCTGCACCGGCTGCGGCGCGACATCGAGGCGATTGAACCCTTGCGCCAGGCCGCCAGTCTCTCGCCCAAGGACGCGGCCATTTTCAATGGCCTGGGCTGCGTGTTTCACAGCTTGAAAAATTATCCACGGGCCGTGGCATATTTTCAGCAGGCCATTGCACTGAAACCCGACCAGGCGGATTTGTATTACAGCCTGGGCAATGCCGGTTATGCCCAAGGGGAGATTGAACAGGCGGCTGAAGCCTTCCGCCGCGCCGTGGCTTTAAATCCGCAAGACTTCGTAAGCTGGAACAATCTCGGCAAAACCTTGCGCGACCTGAACCGCCTGGAGGAATCCTTGGCCGCCTACCGGCAAAGCCTGTCGGTCAAGCCGGATTACCCGCTGGCGCATTACGGCTATGCGCTGGCGTTGCTGGCCTCGGGAAACTTGGTGGATGGATTTCGCGAGTATGAATGGCGTCCGCAACGCATACCGCGCCAATTTTCCCAACCGCGCTGGCAGGGCGAACCGCTGGCCGGCAAAACCATTTTTCTCCACGCAGAGCAAGGCTACGGCGATGCCATTCAGTACGCGCGCTTCATCCCGGCTCTGCGTGAACGCGGCGCGCGGGTGATTTTAGAATGCCGGCCCGAGCAAAAAAGTTTATTCACTTTTAGCCGGTGTGCGGATGTGGTCATTGCTTATGGGGAACCCATCCCGGCTTGCGATTATTTCACTTCCTTGATTAGCGTGCCGGGAACGCTCGGCGTAACGCTGGAAACAATTCCCAATCCCGTGCCGTATCTGGCTGTCCCAACTGGAAACGAGGTCATTTCCAAAAATGTTAAGGTGGGGCTGGCTTGGGCAGGCAATCCCGGTCACAACGACGATGCGCTCCGCTCGCTGCCATTGTCCGCCTTGACGCTGGTGTTGCAAGTGCCGGGCAAACAATTTTACAGCCTGCAAGTACCGGTGCCCAAACGAGACCGGGAGTTGTTGGCGTCGTCCACTCAACTGGTTGATTTGGGCGGCACGTTTAAGGATTTTCTCGATACCGCCTCAGCCGTAAATCAAATGGATTTGATTATTGCTGTGGATACGGCTGTGGCGCATCTGGCCGGTGCGCTGGGCAAGCCGGTATGGCTGCTGTTGCAACATGCCTCCGACTGGCGGTGGTTTCCGCGCTATGATGAAACGACCCCGTGGTATCCCACCATGCGACTCTTCCGCCAGCCAAAACGTGGCGACTGGACGCCGGTCATGGCCAGGGTTGCCGATGAGTTAGGCCGTTTCAAAACCGGTTAACCGCCGGTGACAGGCCAGCAATCTTATGACCCAAGCCAGCGTCTATGTGCCGGGCCAATATCTTGATTCTTAGATGCAAAGAGAAGTCCGAAGCGCATGGAGTTTTGACTGATTTTTAGAAAATGGCGGGTGTCCATTTTTCAATTTTATTTTTTTACGGAGGTGCGTTAGAATAGGGCCATCAAAAGTGGCACCACCATAAAGTTCTGGGGGGTTCGAGGTTCCATCCCTACGCCAGGCCGGGGTACTGTGCGCTACGGCGGTAATACCACCTGCGTTGAAGTTCGCATCGGTGACGACGTTATCATTTTGGATGCGGGCACTGGTTTGCGCCTGCTGGGACAATCCTTGCTCAAGGAATTCAAGAAGCAAACGCTCAACCTGACCCTGCTCATTTCTCATACGCATTGGGACCATATCCAAGGGCTGCCGTTTTTTGCACCCATCTATGATGCCCGTTGCCGTCTGCGTATTTTGGGCGGTGAAGGCGCCCGTAAAGGATTGGTGGCGGCACTCACGGGCCAGATGGAAAGCACCTATTTTCCGGTTCCCTTTTCCAAGCTGCCAAGCAATATCGAGATTGAAGAGTTGCGCGAATTTAACTTCGCCGTGGGCAACACGCTGGTGAGCGCTCAACGGGCCAATCATCCCGGCTTTTGCGTGGGCTATCGCTTGTTTTCGCCCGACGGTTTGGTCTGTTTTTTCCCGGACACCGAGCCGCGTCCCGGCGGGGATGACCGTGAGATGATTGATTTTATCCGCGATGCGGATGTGCTGATTTTGGATTCGCAATATAACCGCGATGAATATCACCAGCACACGGGCTGGGGCCATGGTTGCGTGGAAGATTCCGTGTCGCTGGCCATGCGCGCCGGGGTGAAGAAACTGGTGCTCTTTCACCACGACCCCAACCACGACGACCGGACCATTGATGCCTTTGTGCGTAAGGCCCGGGCGCAGGTGAAGAAGCAACGCGGTAAATTAAAGGTGGAAGCCGCGCGCGAAGGAATGTCGATCCAGCTTAATGGCAAAAGGCTGCGGTGACCGGAACGATTCAGTTGAAATTCGGCCGGAGCGCGGGCTTTAGCCCGCTTCATCGTGGATTGGCAGGACGGGTGGAATTTATTTAGACGCGCCAGGCAGATAGTACCTTGAAGCGGCGTGAACGCCGCGCCCCCCCTACTGGCTCGCCCCAGTAATCCCTTGCCTGCATGTAAGTGCAACATTTGCAATTTAGCTTAAACAGGTTATAACAAGGAATATGCATCACGCGGTATCCAGCATTTCCCCGGTGACCAGTTCACGCCGGAGTGCCGCAATTTATCGCCTGAGCCAAACGGTGGCGGCGACTTCAGCCAAACCGGTGACTAGTTCCGCCAGCATGCAACAGCCCAAGGCAGTTTCCACACCACAAAATACGCAGCCAGCCGCGCAACAATCCAGTTTGCCGCTCGGGGTGTTGATGTCGGCAACGCCGCCGTCTGCCAGTAATACCCAGGCAACGTTGGATTACTTGGATTTGAGGAACGCATTGCAGTCCGGCAATCTCACTGTGGCGCAACAAGCCTATCAGCGTTTGCAAAGCGACACGGAAATTTCCCAATAAAGTAGTTATAACCGCACCAAGCGCGGCGCGGTCGAATTGGAAACACCTCGGCAGTTCATTAATTCCCGGCAAGAAGATTATCCCCGTTGCGCGTCCAAAGGTCGGCATGGACAAATCCCCAATTAGTGAACCGGCGTTCAGCGAGCTTGAAACCTGATTTGGAAATAAAAGTATCGGGTGGGGTCAGCCTGCTGGCGGAGAGCGACGTCGCCAGCCGGAAAAATCCATAAAGTCCCGCCAGCAAAATCCTGGCCCGTCCACGCCGCCAGCCATTTTCCGGCACACAAAAATCTGCCACCAGCCAGATCGCCTGGTGATTCGCACTCGCGGCCAGCCGCTCCACCAGAGTTTGCAATTCGCCGGGCTGGAAACAATCGAGGAAAAAGTTCGTCGCGATCAGGTCATACTTGGTGTCCGAAGGCATCCAAGCCAGGGCATCCATTTGCCGGAATTCCACCCGCGCGCCATCCACGTGTTCCTTCATCAACCGCTGGCGGATTTCACGAATCATACCGGCACTTTGTTCCACGCACGTGATTTCAATTTGCGGATTATGCCGCAGCAGTTCCGCCAGGAACCTGCCGGTGCCTTCGCCCACCAATAAAGCCCGCCGGCAATGTCGCGTTCGCTGCAAGAACGCCGTGCGGTTGCGTTGCATCAGGTCGCCAGCAAATAGCTGTTCAAGCCAGTGATAGTAGCCGGCGATGCCGTCAAAGTTCATGGCCGCAGGCAACCGTTTGTTTTTCGTGCCGGTTCCACCAGGCGCAGGCCATCACGCCGCCCGCCAGGAAAAACGGAACATCCCAAGGATCGGCAACTCCAATATGGCAATAGAACGGTCCCACGACTTTTGCCATCACCACCCAGACAACCAGGTGCAAAAACATTTCCAGCCAGCCGGGCGGGCCATCGTGGTTTCTCAAACTCGTGAGCCGTTGAATCCACAACACCACTGGCAGTGCGGCAGGCATTAATAGCAGGTCGTCAAAATGCGAATGTAAAAATGGCCAGGCCCAACTGGCGTGAGCGTGAAGGAATCCTGCCAGGTGTGGCAGGACGACCAGCCTGTTTAGCGCATAGGCTGAGAGCGAAAGGATAAACAACCGGTCTTGCAGATAGCCAAACGGCTTCATAACGCCAGCAGCACCCAGCCGGTGACCGCCGCCAGCAACAGCTTTAATAACGCAATCATAAGTCATTTATATTATTCACGATATAAATACGCCAGCCTGTTTTTCGGTGCCTAAAAAATCGCAAACACATTTGGAGCGATAAACCAGTCAACCCCTGGTTCGGTTTTGAATGCTTGAGTTTTATTGGGCGGGCCAAATGCAACCGGCGTAAAACCTTCCGCGCCCTATGTTTTTGTAGGGTGGAGCGATTTCGCATCGCAACTTATTATAAGAGCATGAACCACCCTCCAAGCTCCGCCTGACCGGACTCGTCCTGGTTCAACTGTATATATTTATATGAAGACAACATTTATGGCCCGCACAAGTCGCCGGCAGATTTCCCAGGCTGGTGGCTTTACCTTAATTGAACTCCTGGTGGTTATCGCCATTATTGCCATTCTGGCCGCCCTGCTTTTGCCGGCGCTGGCCTCAGCCAAGCGCAAGGCGCAGCAGACAGGTTGTCTTTCCAACATGAAACAAACCGGCGTGGCGATTCAAATGTTTGCGGATGACAATAACGACAGCCTGCCACCGGGACAGTCGTCGACTTTTGGCCTGTGGACGGGCCAGAAGCCCGGCTACATGCTGGGCGGCAATGATTATCCGTCGCGTCTGGCTTATTATATAGCCTCTTACGTGGGCTCGCCGGCCCCAAGTTCGACCATCCAAATGTTGAAAGTGCAGTTTTGTCCCGGCTTCGCCGCGTACGCAGGAAATTTGACCAACATGGCGGAGACGGTTTGCTATGCCCTGCCCTTGGCTTCCAAGGTCAACCTCGCGTGGAACCCGTTTGGCTATGCGCCCAGCCCCTCCGCCAGCGATGCCCAGCCGCCGCACAAAATGACGAATGTGCAGAGCAGCCAGGGCGGCGGCGCTGCAATTTGGATGATGGTGGATACGGACAAGATTGCGTTTCCGGACACCAGCAGCGCGTGGTATCCCAGCTTGATAGCCAAACCAGCGCATGGCAACGTGCGCAACTACATTTACTTCGATCATCACGTAGCCACGCAGAAGGTCGGGCCGGTCGGCACCTATTAACCAACTGTCCCCAACCCAGCCTGTGAAGCCTCCATTACCAGCGCGCCCCTCGTTTACCCAATTACTGGTGCTGGTAATGTCCATGGCCGTGGCCACGGGCATGGTTTACGCGCAGGACGCCGCCAAAGTGTCATCGTCAACCATACCAGCCAGTGTGCACGTGGAGCATGATGTGACCTATCTTGATGCTGGGCGCGTGGAGAAAGCGGATTTGTACCTGCCAGCGGAAATCCCCGCCAACGCACATCTCCCGGCTGTGGTGATGATTCACGGCGGCGGTTGGAATGACGGCCAACGCAACGGCCAGCGGGAAATTAATATTGGCACGACCCTCGCCCGCAATGGCTACGTCGGGATGAGCATTGACTATATCCTGTCACAAGGCCGCTACGCCGTGTGGCCCACGAATCTCTATGATTGCAAGAACGCCGTGCGCTGGTTGCGGGTGAATGCAGACCGGCTGCACATCGATGCCAACCGCATTGGAGTAATCGGCGGATCGGCCGGCGGTCATTTGGCGGCCATGGTGGCGCTGACGGACTCGGAGCCATCCTTGGAACCGCCGGGTCCTTATCCGGGCGTGTCCGACCACGTGAGCTGTTGCGTGGATTTGTATGGCATCGCGGATGTGTCGTCGTATTTGGCAAACATCTCGATGCTGGGCAAACCGAAAAGCGAGGCACCGGAATTATATCGGGCAGCTTCCCCCATAACCTATGTGCGCAAAACGTCGCCACCCATTTTGATCATCCATGGCACGGCGGATAAAACCGTCTCACCGCACCAAAGCGAATTGTTTGATTCGGCCCTGACGCAGGCCGGCACGGAGCATCAACTGGTCTGGGTCGAGGGCGCGCCCCATTCGTTTACCCTCCAGCCCAAACAACGCGATTTAAGGCCGCTGGTCTTGGACTTTTTTAACCAGCATCTAAAGCCAGCCGGGCCACCGGCACAACCCTGAAGCTCATGGGACTTTCTGGGAAAAATTGAACTTCAAATGCACCTAAGCAATAAATTTAATTTTGGGAAAAGCCTGAGCGGTCTGGTCATGACCGCAGCGTTGCTTTTGGCTGTGGTTGCCAATGCCGCAAACAAGGACTGGCTGGGCACCACTTCCATCGCCTGGAGTACCGCCGGTAACTGGAATCCCTCCGGTGCGCCGGCCACCGGTGACACGTTGCTGTTTGGCATTACTTCCGGGCAAAGCGTCGTGCGCAGCACCTTGGACCTGGGGGCCGGCACCTTTACGGTGGGGACCATGGCGGTGAACAACAGCATCGCCAATTCCATCATGCAGTTTGGCACGCTCGGTGCCAGCAGCTATACCCTGACCAATGGTACCCTGACTTTAACCACCGACAGCTCAATCAGAACCTATGGCGCGACGTTGAGCGCCGGGGTCACGCTCAACGTCTATGCGACATTAAACAATCAAACCGTGGGCAAGGGCATTCTCTTTGCGGCGGCAAACGGCAGCGTGCTGAATGTGCAGCCCGGTGCCACCTCCAACGACCGCTTTGGTTTTGTGGCTTCAGCCACGGGCGCGGCGGCCACCGCGAACATCAATGCCACCAACTGGTGTACGGCCGGCCATTGGGCGGTGGGCAGTGATATTCTTTCGGTAAACACCGGTTCGATTTTGCAGCAAAATCTGACGGTGAACGTCAACGCCAACCAGACGCCCACGGCCAACCAGCAATGGATCGTTGGCTGGACGGCCAGCGGTTATGAAAATGTGCTGGTGGTTCGCAATGGTGCCACCGTTACGCACGGCAGCGGAAATATTCTCTTCCTGGGCGGTGCCAATAGCTCCACCGATACCAGCGCAGGACGGTTGCAGATTGGGGATGCCACCACGACGGGCGCGTTCGCTGCCAATAGTGCCACCGGTTCCATCACCGGTTACGGCGGAAGCGCCAACACCTCGTTGCGGGTGGGAGTCGGAGCCGGCACCGGCACCATGGATGTGAATAACGGGACGTTAACATTGCCAGCCGCCGGCACAGTGGTGCTGGCCTACGGCAATACCGCTACCAGCAAAGGCGTAATCAATTTAAATACCAACGGCTTGATCGATACAAAGTCGAGTTTTGGCCGCGCCAGCAGCGGCAGCGGCATCATTAATTTCAATGGCGGAACCCTCAAACTGGATAGCGGGATTGGCGCTGTTCAGGGCAGCAACTTTATAGAGTCCACCATCACGGCCAATGTGCTCGATGGCGGCATGGTTTTGGATTTGAACGGCAAGTCGGCCACCAACTACGCGCCACTGTTAAGCGGCGGCACCGGCATGGGCGGGTTGACCGTGAAGAACAGCGGCACGGGCGGAACCTTCATGTTAAACGCCACCAATTCGTACAAAGGCGACACAACCGTTAGCGGCGGCACCTTGGTGCTGGGCGCGACCAGTTCGCTAAACGGTGGTTCACTCGTAGTGGGCCTGAACGCCGTGGCGAGCACCAACATTGCTTTAAGTGGCGCGGCGGTGAATGTCGGCTCAGGCACGGCAAATTCCCTGCTCGTGGGCTACCGGACATCCAGTTCCGTGAACGCATTTGGTTTGGTGGATTATTCCGCGCTGTCCAATTTGACCGTCAACGTGGGGAATTTGCTGGTGGGTTATAATAACAATTCGGGCGGCTCTACGTTTGCGTGGGGCCGGTTGTCATTGGCTACCAATAACAACCTGACAGCGACCAATATTATCATCGGTTACAGCCCTGGCACCACGAGCGGCAACACCAACTGGGTCATGCTGGGCACCGGCACCAATACAGTCACCACCCCCAGCATGGCCGTCGGCGGACCCAAGGAAAATGGGACTTTGATTTTGGGTGCGGGCGGCACGTTTATTCTTAACAACGGTGCCGGACGCACCGACGTGACCGTGGGCAATGAAAATTTTGCCACGAGTGTTACACCGCCCCCCTCGCTGGCTGATTTCAGCGGCGGCACATTTATCGGAACGCTCGGAGCTTTGACGGTGGGACTGAAAGCGGGAGCCGGCAGTTCGGGCGGAGACACCGGCACGTTGACGCTGGGCAGCAGTCCGTCGAACAGCGTGACAGTTAATACGGCGTTGATTGGCAGCCTGAGCGGAGCCACTTCGGGTTCACCGGTCGGCCAAGGCACCTTGAACATCGGCGGCGGCAATTTTCAGGTGGTCAGCAATCTTACCCTGGCGAGCTACAGCGGAACCTTCGGCTCGGCGCTCGGCGCTTTGAACATCACCGGCGGCACGGTTTCGGTGGGCGGCAACATCGTTAGCGGGGCAGGCACCAGTTCCATCGCTGTCAGCAGCGCCACGCTGGTGGCTACCAACTTGGTCGGCACACTCGCCGTCCCGGTTTCCACACTGTCCCTCACCAACGCGGTATTGCAACTCTCCGCGTCTATGGTCACAACGAACGTGGCGGTGGGAACCCTCAATGCCGGCGGCGCGGCCAACGTCATAAAAATTATTTCCGCGCCGACGAATAATTATCAAACCGCCATTCCGCTCATCAGTTACGCAAACTACAACGGGCCGGTGAATTTCACGGCGGATTTGACGGCGCTAAGCAATTCGTTTCCGCGGCTTAGTTTCGCTGGTTCGATTATCACCAACAACAATCGCGTGGTGCTCAACCTGACCGTGCATCATCCGCCGGCGGCCACCACCATGACTGCAAACCGCACGGCCGGATTTAATTTAACCGTTTCGCTCCTAAACGTGGCGACCAATTGGAGCGACCCTGACGGAAATTCCATATCACTCACCGGCCTCAATCGTGTGACGGCCAATGGCGTGAACTTGACGACCAACGGCAATTGGATTTTTTACACGAACGGTCCGAACCTAAACGACACGTTTACTTACACCATCACCGATGGCTATTTGACCACCACCGGCCAGGTATTGGTGGCCGTGGCCGGTTCCGTATCCGGACAGACATCCGGCAATATCACCCTCGACAGCAATCATCACGCGGTGGTTAATTTTGCCGGCATTCCCAATTACACCTATGCGGTGCAACGATCCACCAACTTGGTGAATTGGGCCACCATCTGGACCACCAACGCGCCCGCTGGCGGTTTATTTCAATACACGGATAGTTTTAGCGATCTCGGCGGTGTCCCGCCCTCGGCGGCTTACTACCAATTGTTATGGACGCATTGACGAGTGCGCACCGGTAAGATTTATTCTACATCCATGACACCAACACCAAATACCAAGTGGCAAACCTCTGAGGCGGTTCATCGCGGGCACAAGTTTTTGACCGGCTTTAAGTTCGCACTGTGGATCACAATCGCGCTGGCACTGATGATTTTGCCGGCGCGGGCGCAAGCGGGTGGCGCGGTAATCATCAAGGCGGACGATTTTCGCGGGCCCAGCGCGGCGTGGACCAATTTTCTGGAAGCTTCGCGCGCTCTTGGGGTGAAAGTTTCCATCGGCGTGATCGTGGATTCCATTGTATCCAATTCCGCCGCGGCCGAATGGATGAAAGCGCAGGTGGCGCGCGGTGATGTGGAATTTTGGAATCATGGCTGGGACCACAAACAATGGACCGACAATGGCAAGACCATCTCAGAGTTTGGTGGGTCCGGCCTCGCGCACCAAACCGAGCACCTGGCGAAATCGCAGAAGGCGTTAAAGGACGCCTTGGGCAAAGACGTCATCGCACTCGGCACGCCGTACAATGCCTTTGATGCCGACACGGCCAAGGCCATCATCGCCCAGCCGGAGTTGCGCCTGTTTTTTGTCCACAATCTCGCCGCCGCCAAACCGTTGCTGGCCGGACACGTAACGGTGGTGGACATCATCAGCGAATCGGACGGGACGGCCAAGCCGAACGCGGAAAAATTCAAGGCGCTGTGGCAAAAACGGCCCGCCAGTGCCCAGCCGGTTTCGCTCCAGTTTCATCCGCCTTATTTTGACGCCGCGCACCTGGAGCAATACAAACAGGTCTTGGAATTCCTCAAGGCCCAAGGCTGCACCTTCAAATTGCCGGCGGAAGTGGCAGCGGACAAGACCTCATGAGGCGGTCATTATTTTTTTCTTTGTTGCTGGTCACGTGCCTGCCGGTATCTGCGCAGGAATCGGTATACAATGGCGCCTATGTGCATAACGAAGGCAGCTTGAACTCGCCCTCGGACTGGCTGGTGGTCACCAATTTTGAAAATGACTCGGGCAGGACCGTATCCATCCTGAACTTTTTTATACCGTGGGAATACAGCACCGGGTTTTCCTCCTTTCCTAGTGACACACTGGACCAGATTCGCGCTCACGGTTCCATGCCGTTGCTCACCTGGCAGCCAGATGCTTCCGGCGATGCCAATGTTCCCGATTCAACCTTTGCGCTGACCAACATCATTCGCGGCGATTTTGACGATTACATCAGCGGCTGGGCGCTCGCGGCGAAGGCGTGGGGGCATCCGCTCTTTCTACGGTTTGCCCATGAGATGAATGGCAACTGGTATCCGTGGTCGGAAGGCATCAATGGCAACGTCTCCGGCCAATACGCCCTGATGTGGCGGCATGTGCATGACATTTTTACGCAATCAGGTGTTACCAACGTAACGTGGGTTTGGTGCGTCAGCACGGATTTTTCCGGTTCAACTCCGATAGCCGGCCTGTATCCCGGTGATAACTATGTAGATTGGGCATCGCTGGATTCCTATAACCGGCTGGCGAATTCATGGGGCGATTTTTCGTCGCGTTCAGCGCAAACCATGTCTGATTTGGTCAGCGTGGCGCCGGGCAAACCCATCATGGTGGCCGAAACGGGTTGTTCCGAAAAAGCGGGCTACGACAAGGGCCAATGGTTTCGAAATGCCCTGACCAATTATTTGCCGGTGGTGCAGCCGCGTATCAAGGCGTGGTGCTATTTCAACAACACCAATACACAGGATGGCAACGACTGGCGCATCACCACCTCGTCCAATGCCCAAACCGGTTATCGCGATGGTATCGGCTTGTCTTATTACAGCGTCAACAGTTACGGCAGCATTTCCAACAGCCCCATCCAGCCATTGCTCAATGATGCCACGAGCACGGACACACTGGGGCCGTTCGTTTCCCTGACCTTGCCGGCGGTGAACCATGTCCGCACGGGTTCGCGGGTGCAATTCTACGCGGCGGCGAGTGATAAATCCGGTGTCTCCAAGGTTGTTTTTTACACTAACGGCGTTTCAGCCCACACGGAAAATCTTTATCCGTTTCAATATTTCTGGACGGCACCCACCAACAACGGGCTAACCATCACCGTCGTTGCCAAGGCGTATGACACGGCGGGCAACACTTCCACGAGTACCATCCAAATCGTGGCGCTGGATCCCGTGACGGTGAATTTGACGAACAATGATGCCAGCGGCTCGTCATCGTTCAACACGGCAGGCAATTGGGACAGCGGTCAATTGCCGACGGTGGGCAATGATTATGTCGTGGGTCCCAGCTATACCTTGCGCACGCCCACGGATAATTTGCCGGCAATGTTTTCGGGAGATTCGTTGACCTTGGCAGGCAGTTTTGCGTTCAAGGAAACCAACGTCATCACTGTAGCCAATTTGCAGTTAACCAACGGATTGATCGGAAATTTTTTTGCCGGAGGCAACCCAGATATAGGCGTGTTGGCGGGCAGTATTAATGTGGTGACCAATGGCGTCATTGATGCGGGCGGGAACAGCGGCGCAGTCACCTCCATGCAAATCCTGTCCACCATCACCGGCAATGGCGGGCTTGTTTTTCAGCGGCCTAACATGGTCGTCCTCAGTGCCAGCAACTCGTATAACGGGCCCGTGACCGTTTCCGGCACCACACTGGAACTGGATGGGGCCGCGTCGCTAACGCCCTCTTCGCTGGTGTTGCTCAATTATTCGCCGAGCGGAACGGCATTCCCTGCCGTGACGAACCTCGTGCTCCCCGGCGGCAGTTTAAATGTCATAGGCGGACCTACGGGATTGTTGCGCGTGGGTTACCGTAATGCGGCTGGCACGAATTGCGTGGCAGTTTTAAATGTTTCGTCACAGTCCCAATTCACGGCCAACGTCGGCGAATTCAGCGCCGGCATCAATGCCTATAATGATTCGCTGACAACGGTAGGCAGCCTGTATCTGGCCACCAATAATACGATTACCGCCACCAACATTCTTATCGGCGACAGTACTTACACGGGAGCCACGGGCACGACCAACATTGTCTTGCTGGGCACCGGCACCAATTATTTTGCAACCCCGGTAATGACCTTGGGCGGCCGCAAAGAAAACGCGATACTAACACTTCCCGCCGGTGGCACATTCCAGTTGGACGCCGGGCCGGGCCGCACCGATTTATCCATCGGCAACGAGAATTTCAGCACATCGGTATCCGCCGTGGGCATCATGAATGTTTCCGGCGGGGCATTTACCGGCAGTTTGGGTGTGCTGACCTTGGGCCTGAAAACTGGCGGCAATGCGGGCGGGGCCAATGGCGTCCTGACCTTGGGAACGAATGCGGCCAACAACCTCAATGTGAATTCCGTATTGGTGGGCAGCCTGGCCGGGGCAAGTTCGGGCTCGCCGGCGGCCCAAGGCACGCTGACTGTTTCCGGCGGATCATTTCTGGTGAACAGCAATGTTACCTTGGGCAGCTTCAGTGGCACGCTGGGTTCGGCCTCGGGGATATTGAATATTTTTGGCGGCACGTTTCAGACCATGGGCAGCCTTCTCGCTGGTGGTGGCACCAGTATTGTCAACGTCAGCGGCGCTACGCTGGTCATTTCCAATGTTGCCGGTTCCAGCGCGTTGCCATTAAGTGCGTTTAACACGACGAATGCCCTGTTGCATGTGAACATTTCCGCGAGCGGCGCGCGTACCAATGTCGTAGCGGCCGCCGTGTCTGCCAGCGGCACCAATTTCATTGTGGTTGATTCGGTGGCCAATGTGTCTGGCTCCGTCACCGTGCATCTCGTCAGTTATGGCGGCGGCGATCCTTTTGCCGGCTTCCGGCTGGCGGCCCTGCCGGCCGGCTACGTGGGTAGCTTGGTTGATAATACCGCCACCAAGAGTGTGGATTTGACCATTGCCCCCATAGCGCCGCCGCCCTCCCCAACCATCACGCCATCCCTGCAAAATGGCACCAATTTGATGTTCAGCATCAATTCCCAGACCGGCTATAACTATGTGCTGGAAGTCACACCGCAACTTATTCCGGCAACGTGGACTGGCATTCAGACCAATGCCGGGGGCGGCACCTTGAGTTTCAACCTGCCCATTTCACCAGCAGCCGCGCGCCAATTTTTCCGCATTCACGTGCAGTAAAATCCGGTGCTGGCTGCCCACGACGCCTATATGGAACCATGCAGTTGGAACCCTAGCGATAAGGTTCCGGACGCGCTGACCAGAACGGGGCGCGGCGTTTACGCCGCTTCAACTCACTAACCGCCGGGTGCGTCTAAATAAATCCCACCTCGTTGTGCCAATGAACGATGAAGCGGGCTGAAGCCCGCGCTCCGGTCGTATTTCAACCGAATCGTTACGGCTTAGCGCCGCGTAACCGGCTGACAACGCGCTATCTTGTCGCATCGTTACCCACAAAACTGCCCCGGTAAAATCCTCTCTGGCAAAACCCTGAACGCCATTTCCAATCATGCCCCTATGGTTTTGTAGGGTGGACGATTCGGCGGGCTGTTTTAGGATTAAATCATGAACCCAACTGTGCTTAACAACGTGCGCCCCACGTTGGATTCGAAATTAGTCATAAAGCAAATTTCGTAAGCGCCAGAAATCCGATTCAATCCCATGACAAACGATATTTCCCTCCCATCACAAACTGTGGCGTGCCTGGCTGTGCGTGCCGCCAAAGCCAACACTTCCGCCTGGCTCGCCGTTTTGGCAGTCCTGTTCTCCGGTCTGGCGACCCCTGTTTTCGGGGCACCGATCACTCTGCTGGCGTCCGACGCCGGCGGTACCTCGTCATTCACCGGCTCCACCAACTGGAGTAATGGCCAGGCTCCCAGTTCCACGCTGGATTATTTTGTGCCCAAGTCGGCAACCACTCCCAACACGGATTATGTCATCCGCACCACCAACGGAACGGCCGCGGTGACCTTTGCCGGCAAATCGTTGACGGTGGAGGGCTACGTTGCTTTCAAAGGCACCAATGTCCTGACGATCAATGATCTGCGGTTGACCAATGGCCTGGTGGGCAATTATTCCACGGGTGGAAGTCCTGCCACGGGACGGCTCGCGGGTAATTTGAACGTGATCACCAACGGCGTGATTTACTCCGGCGGCGCGGGTTTGAACATGCGCATCTTCTCGATCATCACCGGCAGCGGCGCATTGGAAATTCGCCAGCCCTCCGTGGTGACGCTCAGTGCCACGAACACCTATACCGGTCCCGTGACGCAAACCGGCTCGACTTTGCAGGAAGACGCCACCTGCACCTTTACGCCGTCCAGCCTGGCGCTGGTGCCGTACATTGCCACCACCAGTTATCCCGCGGTTACGAACATTGTGCTCGCGGGTGGCAACCTGAACGTGGGCAGCAGTCCGGCCGGATTATTGCGCGTGGGTTACCGGTCGAATTCTTCGACCAATTGCACCGCGTTATTGGATGTTTCGGCGCAATCGGTCTTTAATGTGAATGTCGGTGAATTCAGCGTGGGCATCAACGCCAACAGCGGCGGCTCGCAGCTTTCCGTGGGCACGGCCAATTTGGCAACGAACAACTTCGTGGTCGCCACGAACATTATGCTGGGCGACAGCATTGGCGCATCGGGCGGCAGCAGCTCGATGACGCTGGGTGCCGGCAGCAACTATTTCAACACTCCCGTGATGACCGTTAGCGGGCGCAAGCAGAGCGCGCAGGTGACATTGCCCGCCGGCGGCGTTTTCCGGCTGGATAATGGCGTGTTGCCGGCTGAATTAAATATCTCCGTGCAAAATTTTAATACCTCCGCCAATCCTTCGGGCACCCTGAATCTTTCCAACGGCACGTTCATTGCAACCCTGGACAACCTCGTGATCGGCCAAAAATCGCTGGGCAATTCCGGCACTGCCACCGGCACCCTGCTCATGAGTTCCAACGCAGCCAATAATGTGACGGCCAATAATATTTTGATTGGGAGTCTTGCCGCCGTAGATACCGGCACCCCGGCGGTAGCGGGCACGCTGACGTTCGGCGGCGGTAACTTTTTGGTGAATACCAACGTGACCCTGGCCGGATTTGACAACAGCCTTGGCACCGTGACAGGCACGTTGAATATCAATGGCGGCACATTTTCCGTGGGCGGCAACATCGCTGACGGCGGCGGCACCAGCATCTTGAACGTCAACAGCGGCATCGTGAATATGCAACCAGCCGGGGCACCCGCGCCAGGCAATGTCACGGTGGATACACTCACCGGTGGCGGCGTGATTACCAATGCCGCTGCCATTGCGGTTTCAACCTTGGTAAGTCCGGGCACCACGAACAGTGCCGGCACACTGACCCTGAGCGCGTTGGATGTTTCATCCGGTGCGACCTTGTTTTTCAACCTCGGCAGCAGCCAGGTGATTGGCAGCGGAAGCAATGACTTGTTACAGGTAAACGGAAATTTGGTCCTGAATAACAATCCCGTCACAATTACAGCCCTGTCGCCCATCATGACCGGCACGTACCGGCTGATTAATTACACCGGCACGCTGAGCGGCAACACCTCGCTCGTGCTGACCACACCGGCCACGCGCCAATTGTTCAGTCTCGACCTGACCACGCCTGGCCAGGTGAACCTGGTGGTAGTCGGCAATCCCACGAATTTAGTTTGGGCCGGTGACAACGTCGCCAATACCTGGGATGCGGGCACGACCATGAACTGGAACTCCGGCGCGGATGTGTTCTACAACGGCGATTACGTGACGTTCAACGATTCCGGTTCGGCCACGCCCGATATCAATGTATCCCTGGCGGTGCAGCCGGGCTCCATGATTGTGAGCAACACGGCGCAGGCATATACGTTTGATAATTCGCCCATCAGCAGCACCGGTACTTTAATTAAACGCGGCACCAACAAACTTACGTTTGCCAATGATGGCAATAATTTCAGCGGTCTCATCAGCATTGAAGCGGGCACGTTATCCATCGGCAATGGCGGGGCGACTGGCAGTTTGGGCAGCGGACCCGTGACCAACAACGGCCAGTTGGTGATTAACAAGACTGTGGCGATCAATTGGAGCAGTCCCATTAGCGGCTCTGGATCGCTGGATTTGGCTGCCGGCGCGACCATCTTTAATGACAGCAGCAGCAATTCCTATACAGGCACAACCACCGTCGAAAACGGCTGCCAGTTTAATATTCTCAATAATAGCGCATTGGGAGCGACCAACACCGGCACCGTGGTGCAATCGGGCGGGCGCGTCGGCTTTACCGCCCTCGGCAACTGGGTCGTGAACGAGCCCTTGGAAATCAACGGCAATGGCATCAGTACGGGGCCGGGGGCCTTATACGCCAACACCGCCAACAATAACATCACTTTGGGCGGACCCATCACCGTGGCCAGCTCAGCGCAAATTCGTATTGTGAACAACAATGTTCACGTGACGTTCACCAACACCGTCTTGGGAAATAACCAGCCACTGCAATGTACCGCGAATGATACCGGCAGCTTGCTGACCTTTCTGAACACGTTTTCACTGGGCACAGACTCAGGGGCTGCGCTCACCAAGGATGGCGTTGGCACGATGATTCTGGCCGGCAACAGCAACCTCTGCAATGGTGTGCAAATTAATGGCGGTACCCTGCAAATCAACACCACGAACACGCCGTTCCTGGGAGACATGACGGTGAACACCGGCACCCTGCAAATCGGCAGCGGCCTCGCCGACGGTGCCATGCCTCCGGGTACATTGAATTTGGCGGGCAGCGCCACCAAGTTAACCATCAATTCGAGCAACACATTCATGCTCGGGTCGGTCATCGGTTACGGCAGTATCAGTCTGTTGAATTACGGCACGTTGATTATCACCAACGCCAATACTTTCATGGGCGGCATATCCACCGGCTCCGGTACGCCTGCGGCCGGCGGTACGATTATATTGTCCAACAGTTTGGGTTTGGGTGATGGGACCGTGGCGAAAAACATCCGGTTGATTCATGCCGCCATGGAATTGACAGGCGGCCTCGATATTCCGGCCAATATTTCCTTCTCCACCAGCAGCGGCAACGTGGCTGGGGACCTGACCTACAATGTCGCTAAAGTAATTCAGAGCACGGGCGGTACTAACATCATCGAAGGTACCATTACGCCCACCAGCGGCGCGGGCAATTCCGAATTTAGCGTGGCCAGCGGATGGCTGGTGCTGAATGGAACCGTGTCGCCGGATCAAACGGCCCGCACGGTCATCTTGAGCGGTGCCGGCAACGGCGTGCTCAATGGGGCCTTGCAGGATAACACCACGAATATCCCCGCCTTGAACAAACAAGGTTCGGGCACCTGGACACTCAATAACATCAATAATTATTCCGGCATCACCGTGGTGCAAAACGGCACCTTGGTGCTGGGCACCAACGCGACCATTCCCACCACGCCGAGCATTCAAATTGTGAGCAATGCCACCTTGGACGTGAGCGAAATTGCCGGCGGCTTTGCCCTCGGCAGAAGTCAAACGCTCAGTGGTATCGGGCATGTGTTGGGCAGCGTGAGTGCAACAGGCACGGTGAGTCCCGGCCCGCTGGGTACCCTGACCGTTTCCGCCAATCTAGCCCTGTCCGGCCAGACGATCATGGAATTGAACCGGACCAACGCCCAGAACGCGGACCTGGTCTCGGCCAGCACCTTGGGATATGGCGGCACCTTGACGGTCACCAACGTCGGCGATCCGTTGCAATTGGGTGACACGTTTAATCTTTTCGATGGCACCATCAGCGGCACATTCGCTGCCACCAACCTGCCGGCGTTGGCTTCCACGAACCTGTACTGGGATGTTTCGCACCTGAACAGCCAGGGCATCATCAAAGTGGCTGGCACGGTGGCCACGCCGCCGCTGATTACCCAGCCGCTCGTGGTTGGCACCAATTTTACGCTGCAAGTCAGCTCCCAATCCGGTTTCAACTATGTTTTGCAAGCGACCCCGCAGCTGGTGCCGGTGTTCTGGACTCCCCTGCAGACCAACGCGGGCGGTGGTCCGCTCACCTTTACCATTCCCATCGCTTCCACGAACACGCAGCAATATTTTCGCATCGTAGTCCAATAATGCGAATACCTGCAGCCGCCGGTGCGCCGGCAATTTTGGGGAATTCCCGGCGCATCGCGGTTGCAATCCGGTCATTTGTCCGGCACTGTCTAGGCAGCAGTACCTCCGATGAAATTGAGCATGGCCAGGCCTTTCCCAGGCAGGACCGGAAGAATGGTTCCACTAAAACGGGCCGGTTTTAAGGCCGTTTGGTGGGGAATTTTTCTGGCACTGCTTTGCACCGCTGCCCTGGCCGCCGACAAGGATACGGCCTACTTTTTCCGCGCCTGGACCGCCGAGGACGGCCTCCCTGAAAACAAAGTCGTGGGCCTGACCCAAACCGCTGACGGATATCTCTGGGTGGCCACGCAAGGCGGGTTGGTGCGTTTTGATGGCGTGCGTTTTCAGCCGTTTGATGCCGCTTCTGCCGCCGGCTATGCCTCGAGCACCATGCGGGTTTTGTATCTGGACCGCGATGGCCGCGTGTGGATTGCCAAGGAAGGCGGCGCGTTGGTTTGCCTGGATGGTACCCAGGTGCGCGCATTTACTCCCAAGGACGGCCTGCCGCAATTCGAAGGCCAGCGTTCGCTCGCCGAGGATGAGCAAGGCAACCTGTGGATCAGTTTTACCAAGGGCACCGTGGCCCGGCTGAATCGCGCCGGCAAAGTGGATATTTTCGGCGCGGGCAGCGGCCTTCCAACCGCAGGCATCTGCGTCTTGACCACGGACCGCAATCATCATCTGTGGTTTTCCAAAAACGGCCGGGTCGGGGTTTTTCGCGGGGACAAATTCGTGACGCTGTTAAATCTCTCACCGCACACCGTGGACATTGCCCCGGCGCGTTCGGATGGCATTTGGATTTGCTCGGGAAACCGGTTGATAAAATTTAACGAAGGTGATTCGCCGGTGACCCTCGCTGAATTGCCCGTGGGACCGACCGGTAATGATCCCACCGCAGTGCTCGAAGATCGCGAAGGTGCCGTATGGGTGGGCACGGGCAACGCCGGATTATTCCGGTGCGATACGAATGGTGCCACCAGCGTGGAGACTTCCTACCGGGTGATCTCCAGCTTGATGGAAGACCGCGAGGGCAACCTTTGGGTGGGTACGCGCGGCGGCGGTATCAACCGGATCCAACGCCACGTGGTATCGCTGATTGATTCCACCGGCGCTGCGCCCCTGGATGGCATTCAATCCATGTGCCAGGACACAACCGGCACGCTCTGGCTGGTGGAACAAAATGGCCGAATCGTACGGCGTCGGGACGGACAATGGGAAATGGCACCGTCGGATGTGCCGCCCTTGCATGCCATTTCCGTGGCCGCCGATACTCAGGGATCGGTCTGGATTGGCGGCAACAAAGGCACGTTGTATCGCTGGAAAGACGGCCAGTATCAAAGCGTGAATTTTGGCGGGGACGCCAGCTTGGGCGGCGTGCGTTCGTTGCTGGCCACCACCAACGGCGACCTTTGGGTGGCAGGGGACACTTCTGAAACGAATAACATGCTCTACCGGTTGCGAGGCACAAACGTGAGCCGCTTCAACTTGCCTGCTGGTTACCGTTTTATCCGGGCCATGGCCGAGGATGCCAGCGGAAATTTTTGGGCAGGCGCGTCCGACGGCTTGCTGGTGCGCGTCACGGGCGACACCTTGGTGGATGAAACCGCACCGGTTCCACGCTATTCCATACGCTGTTTGTGGGGCACGCCGGATGGCAGTTTATGGATCGGTTATGCCGGCTTTGGCGCGGGCCGGTTGCGTGATGGGCATCTGACACGTTTCAGCTCGGAGCAGGGATTGCCCAATAATTACGTCTCACAAATTCTTTCCGATGACCATGGCGGCATTTGGTTTGCGGGCAACCAGGGAATTTTTCAAGTGCGCAGCCAGGAATTTGATGACGTGGCGGCCGGCCATTCGGAACGCGTGCAGGCATTGCTTTATGGCCGCAACCAGGGGCTGGTGAATTTGCAGGCCAGTTTCGATTTTTGTCCCAGTTGCGCGAAACTGGCGGACGGAGAACTATGTTTTTCCACGTTGACCGGCCTGGCCGAGGCGCAACCGGGGCGCACGCACCTGAACCGCCTGCCGCCGGTGGTGCTCATTGAACGGGTGGCGGCGGATGAAAAAATCTTTGCGGTCTACCAGAACGGCGCACTGACCAATCAAAACGTGCCGCCGCTGGAATTGAGAACTGCCGGCGACAAACCGCAGGTTGAATTACCGCCGGGACGGCAGTTGATACAAATTGATTTCACGGCGCTGAGTTTTGTGTCGCCGGAAAACGTGCACTTCCGGTATCGCTTGGATGGCTTGGACAACGACTGGGTGGACGCCGGCACCCGCCGGCAGGTGCAATACAACCGGCTGCCGCCCGGCAGCTATCAATTCAAGGTCATCGCCTGTAATAACGACGGCATCTGGAATGACGCCGGGGCCACGGTGTTGCTCACGGTGGAACCGCACGTCTGGGAAACGCTTTGGTTCCAGGTGCTGGTTGCCGCCGGCGTGTTTGGCGGGCTGTGCGGAGCCCTGGTGCTGTTCATCAAGCACGGGCACCGGCTGCAAATCCAGCGGCTCGAACAAGCCCAGGCCTTGGAACGGGAGCGCACGCGCATTGCCCGTGATTTGCACGATGACCTGGGCGTGGGCCTGACCGAAATTGGCCTGCTGGGCGATTTGGCGGGTTCGCCGGCTGCCACGCTGGAAGCGAACCGCGGCTATGTTCATGAAATCGCCGGCCGGGCGCGGGATTTGGTCGGACTGCTGGACGAAATTGTCTGGGCCATCAACCCGGCCAACGACACGTCGCAATCGCTCGGCGATTATTTGTTCCGCTACGCACAAACCTTGTTGCATCGCGCCGCCATTCGCTGCCGCTTGGAAATCGTTGAACCGTTTCCGCGCTATGCCTTAAACTCGGAAGAGAGACACCAGATTTTCCTGGCGTTTAAAGAAGCGTTGAACAATGTCATTCGCCACGCCCGCGCCAGCGAAGTGCGGGTGAGCCTGAGCGTGGCCGGCGGCAACCTGCTGATTCGCGTGGCTGACAACGGCCAGGGGCTGGGGGCGGCGACCGGGCCGGGGTCGCACCATGGTTTGGCCGGCATGCGCGAGCGGTTGCAGCGGCTTGGCGGACGTTGCGAAATCAACAACCCGGAAACGGGCGGTACCGTGGTCACGCTGGCCATTCCCATTCGCCAGCCCAAAGAGCTATGATCAAGATTGCCATTGTTGAAGATGATGTGCCCTTCCAAAAGAGCCTGCGGCGCGTGATTGAGTCCAAGGCCGGCTTGAGCTGCGTGGCCATTTGCAGCACCGGGGCCGAGGCGTTGGAAGTGATTCCCGCCAACCGGCCGGACATCGTCATCATGGATTTAAATTTGCCGGACATGACCGGTGCGGAAGTCACCGCCAGCCTGACCGCCACCATCCCCCGGCTGAATATCATCGTGCTCACGGTCTACAACGATGCGGATAATATCTTCAACGCGTTGCGTTCCGGTGCCTCGGGGTATCTGCTGAAGCAGGCGACCGCGCCGGAAATTTTGGATGCCATCGACGTGGCGTATCACGGTGGCGCGCCCATGACCAACGAAATTGCGCGTAAAGTCATCGTGGCTTTTCGCAACCCGGTGCAGGAGCCGAAAGAAGAATCGGAATCGCTGGCCCCGCGCGAGAAGGAGATTTTGGATTGCGTGGCCCAGGGCTACGCCAACAAGGAAATCGCCGACCAACTGGAATTGACCGTGGGAACAGTCTGCTGGTATTTGCACGAGATTTACCGGAAATTGCACGTGCAAAGCCGGGTGCAGGCGGTGAACAAAGCGCGCCAGCAAGGGTTGACCGGCCGTGCGCCGGGAAACGTTAAAAAATAAACCGGCCGCCTGCGCGGCAGCGATCAGTTTAAAAATACGCCCTACGCTTTTGTAGGGTGGAGCAAATTTTTGCCTGCTTTACTATGAAGTCTAAGCACATGAAAGTTTCAGCCCTCATAATTGGTTTGTCGCTGCTCGCGGCCACTTCGGCGCTCGGTGAACAAGTGTTCGCCAAGGCGGAATTGAAAGACGAATGGAAGCCGTTTTCCACCCGGACTTTGTCCGAGCTGCCGGCCGACGCCACCAACCGGCAGGCTGCCGGCTTGAGCCAGTTCGGCGGCTTGCTGGCGCACAAAGTCCAGGCCACGGGTTTCTTTTACGCGACCAACCTGACCGGCCGCTGGTGGTTGGTGGACCCGGAAGGCTGTTTATTCATCGAGAAAGGCGTGACGGATGTCACCATGCCGCATGGCCCCACCTCGCAGGCGGCGCTGGCGGAAAAATATGGCAGTTCCAGCAACTGGGTGGCTCAAACTACAACCTACTTGCGAACCTTGGGATTCAATGGCCTCGGTGCGTGGTCCGATTTCACGGATTTGCGCCAGGCACCGCAGCCGTTGGTTTACACGCGCATACTCAATTTCATGAGCGGCTACGGCGAAAAACGCGGCGGCACCTATCAACAGCCGGGGCACACGGGTTATCCCAACGATTGCATCTTTGTGTTCGATCCCGGTTTTGAAACGTATTGCGACCAGCACGCCCAGCAATTGGCCACGGTCAAAGATGACCCCTGGTTGCTCGGCTATTTTTCTGACAATGAAATGCCGTTCCGCCGCGAGGCGCTGAAAAATTATCTGCATTTGCCCGAGTCCGATCCTGGTCATGTGGCTGCTGTTCAATGGTTGCAGGCCAGGCACGGTGCCCAGGCCACGGAAGCGATGATTACGCCCCCGGATGAACAGGAATTTCTGGCCCTGGTCACGGCACGCTATTTTCGGATTGTGAACACGGCCATAAAAAAATATGACCCGCATCATCTTTATCTCGGTTCCCGGTTCAATGGCCGCGTGCTGAATTATAGCGAGGTATTCCGCGCGGCGGGTCCCTATCTCGACGTCGTGGCCGTCAATTATTACCGCGCGTGGACACCCTCGCTAGAGAGCCTGGCACACTGGGCCCACGAAGCCGGCAAGCCGGTGATGATCACGGAATGGTACGCCAAGGCCATGGACGCCGGGCTGGCGAACACCGGCGGCGCGGGTTGGGTGGTCAAAACGCAGAAAGATCGCGGCCTGTTTTATCAAAACTTCACGCTCGGCCTGCTGGAATCGAAATCATGCGTCGGCTGGGACTGGTTCAAATATGCCGACAACGATCCGGCCAACACCAAGGCCGACCCCTCCAATCGCGACGCCAACAAGGGCATTGTGAATGTGCTCTATCAACCCTACCAGCCGCTGGTGGACGCCATGAAACCGTTGAACGACCAGGTGTATTCCTTGGTGGATTATTTCGACAAAACCCACTCGCAAACCGCCGACCGCCAGCCCGGCAGTCTTTAATTATTTCCGGATATAGCCACTGACTTCAGTGCTTTGATGGAACAGCCCAGTCATCGAATGATGTGGGTGCTTCCTTGGCCCACATCAGGCGCTTGCGGTCATTTATGACCTTCAGGTAATCGGAGACGTGACCGGCAAACTTTGGCAGGGATGAATTTTTAGCCAATGCATCCGGCATCAGGCTTTAGGTGAAGAATTCGGTAAAACTCTGCCACTAGAGCGTCAACAGCACACACCAACGAGACTGAACTGCGCCACTGCTCTGATCCGGTAGCCAAGCTTCGTCACTCTCCCGGACTATAGCTGGTAACGATCAGAACGGCATTGGATTTTTCGTTACAGGGCTCAAAACCCAACGTTGCGCTCGTCGCAAATGTGCTGGCGCAGCAGCAAAAGCGCCTAAAAGATTACTTTGCTTTTAAATAATGGCTTTTTACTCGACATGTTCAGCTAACAAGCGTAATGAAAACGTAATTAGAAAACTTGGGATGTTCATGCCGTGGTTGCTCCAGACATTTTGGGTTTCCTGTAAAAAGATTAAATAACATGAGTACTCAAAAAGAAATTGATTCTGCGAAAGCCACGTTTTTGTATGCTGCAATTTCTGATGCCCAAGGAACAATCAAAGCAACAGATTCAAAAATAGCGGTGTTGATGGTTATCTTGGCTATTCCTCTCACAAAATTAGGGAGCATTTATAGAGATTGTTTTGCGCTATATAGCAATGAAAGTAGGTGCGTTTCCAATTTTTCGCTAATTTTAATTTGTGCATTTTGTCTTTTTTGGTTTTTAAGTTTCTGGGCAGCAATGAGAGCTTTAAACCCCGTTGACAATCCGTCTGACCACATTGATGGAGAGAAGCCCAATGGCATTTTTTATTCAGGAGGATTATTTCAGCCAAATTTTTGGGCCGCAAATTTTAAATGTCTTTCAAAGTCCAATCGGCAAATTCAGCATCAACTTGATCAACTTCCATCTTCCACAGAGAATCTTGTAAAGGAATTAACATTTGAACACATGAAGTTGGTTTATATCCGGACGATAAAGATGAAGCGGTTAGGATATACTTTTGATTTTGGGAGGATATGGGTTTTTGTTGGTGGAATACTGTGGCTTACGAGCCTATACCTCAACGGACATTAATATGGAAAGCAACTATTCCAATTATTCTTTATCCGATAGTATTGAAAGAATTGATGATATCCTCGACGGCGACGATGAAAGTTACGAAGAAAAAGATTCCGTTCCTTCACGTGAAACACTCACGTTTAACAATGGTTTTTATGTATACTGCTCGGCGTTGTTTGTGGACATGCGAGGCTCAAAAAAGCTTTCCGAAAAACACAAGAATCCAACCTTAGCAAAAATTTATAGGTCTTACATTTCTGAACTTGTCGCGATCTTGAGAAGTGATGTCAACATAAAGGAAATTAGTATCGAGGGAGATTGTGTTTGGGGCATATTCAACACGCCTAAAAAGGCGGATATTGATAGAGTCTTTTCAACCGCAGCGCGAGCGTCATCTTTGGTTGATATTTTGAATTATAAATACGCAAAAAAGAAGATTTCTGAAATATCTGTCGGGATCGGGATCACTTATGGACGCGCTTTAATGATTAAAGCAGGCTACAAAAGCAGCGGGGTAAATGAGGTCACATGGATGGGAACATTGGTTGCCGAAGCTGTAAAACTCTGCTCAAATGGGAACAGAGATTATTATGACAAGGAATTGATGGTTTCTAGCGTGTTTTATTCAAATCTGAATGAAGAAAATCAAAAACTATTAGCATATAATCAAATCCGTGAGTGCTATCATGGCTGGATCGTCAATATCGAGATGGATAAGTGGCTTAAAGAACAAGGATGATGCGCTCTTTAAACAGATATGACTACAGACAAAAATCGGGAAATCACTGAACTCGTCAACGGTTCTCTTGACCAAGCGGAAGAGGTCTGGGGCGAAGTTGGGTCTAAATTGTCAAATAGAGCCATAGCAAAATCCACTCAATTTTCAAATGAAGCGATTCGGGCTTCGGTCCCGACTACAATTCCGGGTTATGAATTTCTTGAGGATGGAAAGCCGCTTGTAGATGAATTTATCGCCTTAGTATTAGACATGCGAGACTCCAGCAAGCACTTGAATTGTGCAATTGCTGGAACTAAAGCCCAAATGCTCGAAAGAGTATTCTATGAAACAGCTGCTCTTTTGCCTGCTTGCTCAAAAATGATTTTAGATGAAAAAGGCGGCGTTACAGAATATTTAGGGGATGGGTTACTTGCTTTCTTTCGAGTGAAAGAAAGTGACAAGGCGGACACATGTTACACGGCACATCGTGCTGCTGCTGGATGTATGCAGGCTGTTTCCGAAATTGTCAATCCAATCCTAAATGACCGTTATGATTTACCAAAAATAGAAATAGGAATTGGAATGTCTGTAAGTAAAGCCATCTTAACGATTACGGGACAAGCTAATTTTATAAAACCGGTTGCTTTCGGGCAGTGCGTATATCACGCTACAAAATTATCAAAAGGCCGAGGAGAAATTGTGGTTGATGAGGCGCTCAATCTTATTTGGCCCAAAAGTGATACTGGGACACTTCATTTTCTATTTCGCATGATGAGTGGAATAAGAGGCTTTGTTTTGCAGAACAACGAATAATTCATGTGGAGTGAATCTTGATGCGAAAAAGACGGCGCTACTAATGTGATTGCCTCTGGAGTTTGAACAAAACCCCAAAAACCGGCGAAAGGCGTGAGCGCATCGGGGCCGGAGCCACCGCGAGGGACTACGAAAGACAGCAAAAAAAGCGTAATGCCAATGTTCCTAATCATCTTTGGTTTGGCCATGATCTTTGGCGGTACTGATTCGCTCATAATAACACCGTGTCATCAAAAAATTTTCCGATGCGTGTAAAAAATTCTTTTGCCGTGATGTCCAGTCGCAATCTGACCATAGTTTATCGCAGCAAGTTCCGCCAGTCGAGCCCGCCGCCAGCGGCTCTGGCTCATGCGGTTGGCTCCGGCGACTGGTTAGGCCACAACATAATCATAATTTCAAAGGCAATCCGTTACAAAACTGATAGGTCAGCGTAATAAATCCATAAATGGCGACACCATCACTAAACGCATGAATAGCCATGTAGAACCAATAAAAGAACGGATCATCAGCCCGGCTGGCCCAGGAACCACCCATCGGCGCGAATCCGAAATAAACCTTCTTCTTAATCAATCCATACAGAAAAAAGCTGGAAAAGAAGATGGCCAGCGCCAAGCAGAGACCAATCAAAAACCACGGGGAATGTGAGATGGAGTCAAGCATGGTATGAAATGCGCGCTTTGTGCCCTAACAGGTATTGTATCAAACTTTTGCGGCCTATCCAGTCGCGAACTGACCATAGTTTACCGCGGCAAGTTCCGCCAGTCGAGCCTGTCGCCAGCGGCCGGGACGAAAGGTAAATTCAATCAAACAAGCCCGGTTGCTCTGATGCTTTTGCGTTTAATGTTTGGCTCCAGTGTCTGGCTTGGCCTGTCGTGTGAATACATCCTTCTGCCAGTTATGGAATGGCGTCCAACTGGAGCCAAAACGCTCCGAACACTGCTCGGGCGTGGCGTATCCAGCAACCTCGCGGACTGTTGCTAGGTTGCACCATATCTTGACGATGTGTCCTTGGTGTTTACGAACACGCTTGCTCCATGCTACGACAATGCGATATGTCTCGCCTTCGGGATGGTCCTTAAACTCCTCACAAGCCCACTCTGCCAATTCACGAAGCACTCCCCACGCATATTCCAGTGTGGTAGCCGCATCAAGCTTGGGAGTAATGCAAACGCCAATGTCATGACACTGAAACGCACTACCATCCGCCTTTCTGAAAGTGAATGGCTCGCAAAAAAACTCAGCACCATATTTCTCTTTTGGTGTCATTCAGGTTGCTCTGATGCTTTTGCCCTTAATGCTTGATGGATGAATCTTCATGGGAGGCGTTGGCTTTGAGGTCGGTCTCATTTCTGGTCAAATAATTCCGAGTCGTCTTCCAAATCATCACGAACGAGAATGCCAGCATAGCGGCTACCAAAACAACGGTGATAATGGAAGCAACCAAACCACCGGCCGTGCTTTGGAAGCACATAGCGATAATAAGTAAACCACCCAATGTTAATGTGCCAAATATGAACCAAACTCCAAGCACCGTAATCAAACTCCGGGGGTGGTTTGCTGCCTGACGGTAAATAAAGCCTTCCGCAAATAGCCGCTCAAAAGGTGCAATCATTGAAAACGAACTGAGGGGTGCGCCGCACTTGACGCAGAAATTAGCTGCCGGCTCATTCGGGGCGGCGCAACTGGTGCATAACTGCTCCTCGTGTGGCTCCAGTGAATCCGGATGTGTTTCGGTGGACATGGCTCGATCCCAAAAATATTGTTTTGAACTTTTGCGGCCCATCCAGTCGCAACTTGACACAATGTACCGCTGCCAGTCCTGCCTGTCGAGCCCGTCGCCAGCAGTCGGGACGGAAGGTGAATTCAATCAAACAAACCCGGTTGTTCTGATGCCGTTGCACTTAATGCCAGGCTCGTTGATTAAATATGCCATCTTGGCGAACATAAATTTTATCCGTAATCGGGTGGTCAACTTTTCCAGCGGTGGCTCTGTCAATGAGCTGCTTCAATTCGGCAATGCCTTCGGGTAAACTGCTGTCGCAAAACGCGAGAATATCTCGAGCTGGCATGGCGACCGCATATTCACCAGAAACAAATTGCTTGAATGGGCCGTCCCATAACCCGTCGAGCAAAATCAGGCTCGCCTCAAAATTACCACCCATAAGAACTGCAAAAATACTGCCATAAGGCTGCACTCTGACTTCGTGAGAAATTGCCCATTGCCGGAGATTCGCCAGCCCAATGCGGTGCAGTTCGTCTTGGTCAATGCCGTCGTTCTTTAGATGACGCTCTTGCACAAACTGAAAAACATTGGCGTCATCAACGACATAGCCAATACAGAATTCTGACGCATATAGCATTTCATATAGACATTGGCGCATAGTCTGGTAGACTTGTGGCCATGAAAGCCTATGCGCTGGACTTGCGGGAGCGGGTGGTCA
>Ga0265327_10001073_pt1 | contig 38121 bp, 26 predicted proteins | sample 41621metaG_FD_202089 | JGI IMG/M metagenome (GOLD analysis project Ga0265327, IMG submission 202089) | Rhizosphere microbial communities from Carex aquatilis grown in University of Washington, Seatle, WA, United States - 4-16-21 metaG | ecosystem: Host-associated > Plants > Roots > Rhizosphere...
AAGCGAGTGGCGTCAGAACGGGAAGCGCCGCCAGCATCAGCAGGGTCTCGCGGCACAGGCCGGGCTTGCCGCGCAGCCTCGCCAGGCGGACCCTGAGGCGCCCGTCCCGATCGAACTTGCCGATGATCCAGGATGGGGTCAGGCGGCTTGTATGGACGCGATGGCCGACTTTGGCATCCGGGACACGGATGATGCGGAAGCCGGCGCGGGCATAGATCTCGCAGAGGTCCGTATCGTCCCCATCGACCGTGGATTGGCCGCTTAGCCCGCCGCCGCCCGGACCCAACTCCACCCGCCGCCGCGTTGGGCTGAGATAATGCATCAGACAGGGAGCCTGGCGGATGGCGAGGCAGGCGCCCGGCGGATAGCTTGGGTAGCCGCATTCCTGGATCGGCCCCTGGATCGGCAGAACCGGGATATTGCCGAGAAGACGCGGCGGAAACCAAGGGGGAAGCGGACCTTCGAAAAGCCCTTCGATCGATGGACCCGCCACGCCGACGCTGGGATCGGAAAAGGCGGTCAGAAGTTTTTCGAGGAAATCCGGCGCCGGCACGACATCGTCATCGACAAAGATCAGGATATCGCCGCGCGACATCCGGATCACCGCGGCACGGGCATGATAGAGGCCGGGCTGCGGCTCGCTCAGGGGGATGATCCGCGGGTCCGTTGCGGCGAGACCGGCGAGATAGGCGCCGGTGCCGTCGACCGAACCGTTATCCACCACCAGAATGCGCAGGGAAGAATAGCCGCGAACCGCTTCTTGCAAGGCCGCCAGCGTTTCCTTCAGCGAAAGCAGCCGGTTGCGGGTGCAAATGGCGATGTCGATGGGCGTATCGCTGTTCATCGCCCTTTTCCCAGAGGAAACGCCCGCAGGCTCAGCGCCTGCAAGGCCAGGAGCCACAGGAACACCGTATTCCCGACGAGATACCGCCGCCCGAGCCGCCTTGGTTCGCAGGCGAGGCGGAACAGCCATTCGAGCCCGTGGCGGCGCATCCAGCGCGGCGCCTGGCGCTTGGTGCCGGCGTGGAAATCGAAGGCCGCGCCGACGCCGATCATGACGGGCGCTGAGACGCGGTCAAGGTGGGCCGCCATCCAGCGCTCCTGCTTCGGCGTGTTGAGCCCCACCCAGATGACATCCGCTTTGGCGGCGTTGATGCGGGCGGTGATCTCGTGGTCCTCCCCCTCGGTCAGGGGCCGGAAGGGCGGCGCGTAGCTGCCGGCGATGACCAATCCGGGAAAGCGCGCCTGGAGATTGTTGCCAAGCCGCTCCAGAACTTCCGGTGTCGCACCGTAAAGAAAATGCCGCCAGTTCCTTTCCACCGATGCCGAGCAGATTTCGAGCATCAGATCGGGGCCATAGATCCGCTGGGCGGTTTTGTGGCCGTTCTTCCGGCAAAGCCAGACCAGTGGCATTCCGTCGGTCGTCACCATGCCGGCGGCGTTATGGATCGTCTTCAGCGCCGGATCGCGCTGGCTCTCGACGATATTGTTGACGGAGCTGACGCAGACATAGGTTGCCCGGCGCTGCTCGATCCAGGCGGCGATGGCGGCAACCGCCTCCTCCATGCTCTGCGCGCGGAGGCCGATGCCGAGAATGTTTACGATTTTGCTCATCTCTCAAGCCCCCGTGCCGGTAAGCACCGCCACCACCGTGCGCGCCAGGATATGGAGGTCGAGCCATAGCGACCAGTTGCGCAGGTAATAGAGGTCGAGGCGTTGCTGTTCGGTCAGGGGGACGTTGCTGCGGCCCGATACCTGCCACAGGCCGGTGATGCCGGGGCGGATGCGCTGACGCAGGCGGTCGGTGACCTCGTTCAGCCGCGCCACGTGATAGGCGGGCAGGGGCCGGGGCCCGACGAGGCTCATCTCGCCCCGGAGCACGTTCCAGAATTGCGGCAGCTCGTCGATGCTGAAGCGGCGCATGGCATGGCCCAGCACCGGGATGATCCGGGGGTCGTCATGGATCTTCATGACGCGCTCCCAATCGGCGCGCGCCGTCTCGGATGCGGCGATCACCCCGTTCAGCATCCGGTCGGCATCGGCCCGCATGGTCCGAAGCTTCCACATGGCGAAGGATTTGCCGTCCTTGCCGGCGCGGGACTGGGCATAGAAGACCGGGCCCGGCGAGACCAACTGGACGAGCCCCGCGAACAGCGCCGCGACCGGCGCCGTCAAGACAAGCAGCACGGCGCCCAGGACCAGATCGAGCCCGCGCTTGATCCATTGATTGCCGGGCATCAGCAGGTTGCGCCGCATTTCGAGCCCGATATGGGTTCCAAGATCGCGCACCTGCACCCAGAGGCTCTGCACCCCGTCCACCTCGGGGACCAGCACCACCCGGTGATAGGGCAAATCATCGGCCATCGCCGGGGCGCCGATGCCGCCCGCCGGAAGCACGACCAATGCCAGTGAAATCCGGTTCAAAACCGGCGGATCGGAAAGCTCGCCCTCCAGGACCGGTATCCAGCCGAGTTCCGGGTTTTCCCGCAAGGTCCGGATGACGGCAAGGCGGCGGTCCGCCGGGCCGAGGATGATCGCAGCCTCGCCCCAGTACCGCGATTTCACCAGGAAATGCCTGGCGATTTCGTCCCAGATCGGAATGGCGATCAGCGCGGTCGACGCCGCGGCCAGGAGGATGCCGCGCGACCATTTCCCGTCCTGCGCCAGATAGTCGAACAGGATCATGGCCGAAAAGCACAGGAAGGTGACGATGACGCGCTTGCGAAGCCGCTCGACGCCGGTCTTTCCATAGCCCGGATAGAGATAGGAGGCGGCATAGGCGAACGGCATGAACAGCACCGCCACCGCCACCCCGGCGAAGATCGGCGGGCCGATCTCGATCGGAAACCAGCGATTGGCCAGGGTCCGGGTGAGCACGCCGAGAAAAACCGCCGCCTCAAGCGTCAGCAGATCGCCCAGGATCAGAACCGATGCGGCGATGAAGCGTGCCGGAATGCGAGGCTGATCAGGAGCCACTGGCACCTCCGCCGTCCGAGGGTGGGGGTGGGGGTTGAGGCGGAGGCTCGGAAGTGCTCCATGATTGCGCGTAGCCGATTCCGAGCAGCAGGGCGAAGCTCGCCGCCACCGCAGGCATGGCGAGGCTGAAATCCACCATATTATGCGCGCCGAGCACGGCTCCGGCGGCGATCGCCAGCGCCGGATAAATCTGATCGCGCCGCCGCTTCCGCAGCCCGCGCATGCAAATAGCCAGCGCCGCCGCGATCGCGCCGAGAAGTGCCGCCGCACCCGGCAGGCCGAATTCCAGCGCCGTTTCGAGATACATGTTGTGGGCATGATCATAGCGGAGCTGCCGCCCAAGCGAGGTATCGCGATAGATGCGTAGCGCCGGCTCGAAGCTGCCGAGGCCCTGGCCGGTCCAGGGGGACGCGATAATCGCTTCCGTGGTCAGGCGGAACAGCTCCGTCCGGTCGTCGGCCCGCAGCTCCGGGCCGGCGAGCCGTTCGAGCGTCACTTCATCGCCTCCGATAAGAATTCCCGCTCCCAGCATCACCACCGCGAAAGCGGCGGTCACCGCCCGCCTGGCCTTCACCACCCGCCCCGCTCCCAGCGCCGTCATCAGGACGATGACGCCGAGAATGGCGGCCAGAAAGGCGCCGCGCGAATGGGTCAGCATCAAGGCCGTGGCGAGAATGCCGGCACCGATCAGATAGGGCAGCGCTCCCAACAACAATTCTTCCGCCACGATGCGCGGATCGCGCCGCCGCAGACCGCCGGCGGGCAGCGCATGGGCGAAGAGGGCGAGGCAGCAGCAAAGCCCCAGCCCGGCATAGGCGCCATAGGAATTGCGGTTGACGAAGGTGGCGGTGAGCTGCCCCCGATAGGCCCATTTTTCCATCCAAAGGATGGTCTCGAAGCCGCTGAAATAGACGATGAGCCCATAAAGCGCATAGGCGATGCCGGCCCAGGCGAAGGCCACCAGCGCCAGACGCGCCCGACCGCGCCCGCGCCCGAGCTGAACGGCCAAAAAGAATATTCCGGCATAGGACAGAAGCCGCATCAGGCCCGTCCAGCCCGCCCTGGGGTCGAGGGACATAGCCCCTGGTGCCGCCACGCCGTCGCTGCCCAGCGCCAGCGCCGCTTCGGCCCAGAGCGGATGATGCCAGCCATCGGGAAGCCAGGATGCGCTTTGCACGGCCCCCCAGAGAAGTACTGCCGCATAGGGCACCGCCACCGGCCAGAGCCGGCTTAACGGCACCGTCACCCTTATCCGTCCAAGCGCCGCCGAGATCCCCCAGGCGCCGAGGAGCAGGCCCGCGGTCACCGCCATCAGCGCCGCCGCCCAGTCCCGCGCCGCGCCGAAAGGCAGCGGCGCCAGGAGGACAAGGGTGAGCAGCAGCCGGAAAAGCAGGTTGCTGGTGCTAAGGTTTTGGCGATCCGCAGGCATGTCGTTCCGGGTTCAAGCGGCCGGGTTCAAGCGGCAATGATGCCCTGATGGAGCATATGGCAGCACCATGGCACGTAGAGGTCGTGACGGGTGCAAAGTATATGTGCAAGGCAAAAGATTTATATTGATTAAAAATTCCGCGAAAAACCGGATTGAGAATTCGATAAAACGATGGTGCCCTTGCTCTGCCGCCGGCCCGGCAGGGCAGAAATCGCCGGCATGATTTCTTTCCGGGAATTCCGGTTGAATTCGGCTCGCTGCTTACGGGTTGTTAATTGTAATGGGTTAGAGGAGACTCAGGGGGAAATAATGTCGGTGTGGTTACTCGTATGAATTCGCATTCGCTGGATCGGTCGGAAGGCGGTTCGCATGGCGGGCCGAAAAAAGTGCTGATTGTTGAGGACAACGAACTCAACATGAAGCTCTTCCACGATCTGCTTGAAGCCCACGGCTATATGACGATCCGGACCAGTGACGGCCGCGAGGTGCTGACTCTGGTGCGGCGGCACCGTCCCGACCTGATTCTGATGGATATCCAACTGCCGGAAGTGTCCGGGCTCGAAGTGACGAAGTGGCTCAAGGGGGATGCGGAGCTGAGATCGATTCCCGTCGTCGCCGTCACGGCTTTTGCCATGAAGGGGGATGAGGAAAAGATCCGGGAAGGGGGCTGCGAGGCCTATATCGCCAAACCGATCTCGGTGGTGAGCTTCCTGAAAACCGTTGAGCAGTTTTTAGGCTGAACGGTAGCGATGTCCGCCAGAATTCTCGTCGTGGATGACGTCGAGGTAAACGTCAAACTACTCGACGCGAAATTGTCGGCTGAGTATTTCGACGTCATGACCGCGACCAGCGGCGCCGACGCGTTGCGGCTCTGCGCGGTGGAAACTCCCGATCTGATCCTGCTCGATGTGATGATGCCGCAGATGGACGGGTTCGAGGTCTGCCGCCGGCTGAAGGCGGATCCGCGGACCACCGATGTCCCGGTGGTGATGGTGACGGCGCTTTCCGACGCGTCCGACCGGCTGCGCGGCCTCGAAGCCGGCGCCGATGATTTTCTCAGCAAGCCCGTCAACGACATCGCTCTCTTCGCGCGTGTCCGCTCGCTCGTCCGGCTCCGCCGCATGATGGAGGAACTGCGCATCCGCGAGGATGTCTGCGGCCGCTTCGCCTTCGGCGAGGCCGGCGGCGGCGTCCGCGACGATGGTTGCAAGGGCCATATCATGCTGGTCGACGACAATCCCTATACCTCGGCCCGCATGGCGGAGGATCTGGCCCCGATCGCCGACGAATTCATCCGCACCACCTCGACCGCCGAGGCGGCGTCCTGCCTTGACGCCCGGATCGAGCTGGTGGTGATGTCGCTCGCCCTCAGCCAGGACGATCCCTTGCGGCTCGTGTCGAAATGGCGGGCCAATGAGCAGACGCGTCAGGTGCCGATTCTATTGGTGGCGGATGAGAGCGAGTTGCCACGGCTCGCCAAGGGGCTCGACCTCGGCGCCAACGACTATATCCTGAGGCCGATCGAGCGGAACGAGCTGAGCGCCCGCGCGCGCACCCAGATCCGGCGCAAACGGATGCAGGACAGGCTATCCGACAATTATCAGCGCAGCCTGTCCATGGCGCTTACCGATCCGCTGACCGGTCTTTATAACCGGCGCTACGTGAACGCGCATCTTGAGGAGGCACTCGATCCGGTGTCTCCTGGCGGGTTCGCAGTGCTGATGTTCGATATCGACTGGTTCAAGCAGGTCAACGACACCTATGGGCACCCCGCTGGCGACGAGGTGCTGCGCGAAGTCGCGGTCCGCACCCTGCGCAGCGTCCGCAATTTCGATCTGGTGGCGCGCTATGGCGGGGAGGAGTTCCTGGTCCTCATGCCGGAAACCGGGATGCGGAACGCTTACATGGTGGCCGAAAGGCTGCGTCTGGCGATCGCCGAGCAGCTCTTCCACCTGAGCGGCAACGACAAGGATATCACCGTGACCATCAGCGTCGGCGCCGCGATCGCCCGGGAAGGCGATACCAGCGCTTTGCTGGTGAAGCGGGTCGACGAGGCCCTCTACGCGGCCAAGAACGATGGCCGCAACCGCACGGTCTGCATCCCGCCCGCCGATACCGCCGATGAAGAGGCCAGCGAAGAAATCTAAGGGCGTTATCCCAGAAAGGTCACGGCACCGGGTTCGACGGAACCGCTATAGGACGTCTAGGTTTGCAGTTTGCAAATGATACAATCCTTGATCGGGGGCTTTGTCCCATGAGCGTGCCGTCCTTATCTATTCTCACCATGGCATTCGCCATTTTCGTCCTTGGCCTGACCGCGCTTCCGCGCGGCGCCCAGGCGGACCCGCCGGACTGGGCGCCGGCCAATGGCTGGCGGCACCATCACCACCACCATGACGACGATGAAGACGAGCGCCGCTATTACGGGGCGCCGGTGATCGTGGCGCCGGCGCCGCCCGTGGTCTACGCCCCTCCCATGGTCTACGCGCCCCCGGTGGTGGCTTATCCCGCCGTCCCGAATCTCAACATCATCCTGCCGCTGCATCTGCGTTGAGCGGCGATGCGGGGGATGGGGGTTCCTTGCGGCGGTAAAGCGCCAGCGGCACCGTTCCCAGAACGGTCAGCCCAGCCCCGGCGAGGAAGGTGGCCGGGGCGCCGAGCCCGTCCCAAAGGGCTCCGGCGATCACGCTGGCGAGGAGCGTCCCGATCCCGCCGGTGAAATGGAACACGCCGAAGCCGGTGCCGCGCAGCGGCGGCGGAACGTGATCGGCGAGGAGTGCGGCGAACACCCCTTGGGTCAGGCCCATATGCAGGCCCCAAAGCGCCACGCCGAATGCGGCGGCGCCAATCCCGCTGGCGAAGGCCAGAACCAGATCGGAAGCCGCGAGCACGGCAAAGCCCCAGGCCAGCAGCGTCGAGCGGCTGATCCGGTCCGAAAGCCGGCCCGAGGGATAGGCGGAGAGCGCATAGACGATATTCATCACCACCAGGACCATCGGCGCCAGCGCCACGGCAAGCCCGCAATCGACCGCGCGCAGGATCAGGAACGCCTCGCTGAACCGGCCCAGGGCGAGGATCGCCGATATCAGGGTGAGCCCCCAATAGGCGGCAGGAAGGCGGATGAGGTCGGCTTTCCGGATCGGCGCGCGGGCCTTGCCCGGCTGCTCCCGTGGCACCGGTTCTTCGACCCCGAGCATCAGCAGGATGACGGAGATGAAAGCGGGAACGGCCGCAACCCAGAAGATCAAGCGGAAGTCGCCGCCGGTCAGCGCCATCAGCACGACGGCCAGTAGCGGCCCGGTAAAGGCTCCGACCGTGTCGAGGGATTGGCGCAAGCCATAGCAGGCGCCGCGCAGCTCCGGCGGGGCGATATCGCCGACCAGCGCGTCCCGGGGCGCGCCACGGATGCCCTTGCCGATCCGATCGACGAAGCGCGCGGCAAAAACCGTGGCGGGGGTGGTGGCGAGCGGAAAAAGCGGCTTCGTCAACGCGGCGAGCCCATAGCCGGCCACCGCAAGCAGCTTGCGCTTGCCGTACCAGTCGCTGATGGCGCCGGAGAAGATCTTGGTGATGGCGGCGGTTGCCTCGGCGGCGCCTTCGATGAAGCCGACCGAAGTGGCGGACGCGCCGAGCACGCTGACCAGGAACACAGGCAGCAGCGAATGGATCATCTCGGACGAGATATCCATGAACATGCTGACGAATCCGAGAGCCCAGATTCCGCGCGGAATTTCCGTAAGTCCGGTCGCGCGTCTGGAAGAATCGGTGCCGGGAGAATCAGTGCCCGGAGAATCAGTGTGGCGGGAGTCGGGGGCGCCCGGAATTCGCGGGCGCATCCGCTTCCCGGCTACTTGATCTTGGCTTCTTTGAACGCGACGTGCTTGCGCACGACGGGATCGTATTTCTTCAGCTCAAGCTTCTCGGTCTTCGTCCGGGGGTTCTTCTTGGTGACATAGAAGTAACCGGTCTCGGCGGTGCTGACGAGCTTGATCAGAACGGTGTTGGTCTTCGCCATAGGGCTGCTCGATAATTAGGGTGATGAAATGCGGGCCAGCAAGATAGCGCGGACGACGCCAGTGTCAAGGTCCACGTGTTAAGGTCCACGGGATTCCAAGGCCAAAGCCGTCCCCATTTTGAGGCAGGTCAAGGCGCGAGCGCCAAAAGCAGCCGAGAGTCCTGTTTCCTAGATTGGGGTGGATAGCGGGGAGTGGCGCCGATGATCAAGACAATTCTCGTGCCGGCAACGGGGAGCGATGAGGACGGCGCCGGTTTCGCCGCTGCCGTTGCGGTGGCGCGTGTTTTCGCGGCGCATGTCGATTTCCTCCATGTCCGCACCGATCCGGCCGAGATCGCGGCGGCGATGTCGGCGGACATCGCCGGCCCGGTCGTTATCGGCAAGCTCGTCGACGAACTCGAAAGGGAGGCGGAGCGGCGGGAGGAGCGGGCGCTGCTGCAGTTCCGGCACTTCTGCGACACCGAGGCGATCGCGATCGGCGGCGATCCGGGCGCTCACCCCGGTGTCTCCGGCGAGTGGCACCGGGAGACCGGGCGCGAATCCTCCTGGATGATCGAATATGCGCGCGGGCGCGATCTCCTGGTGATTGCCCGGCTCGTGCCTTTGGGCATTCATGACACGCTGGAGGCATCGCTGCTCGATAGCGGGCGTCCGGTGCTGATCCCGCCGTCGAAGGCGCCGTCTTCTCCGGCTGAAGGATTCGGCACGATCGCCATTGCCTGGAAATCGACGCGGGAGGCGACCAGGGCGGTGGCTGCGGCGCTGCCCTTCCTGGTGCTGGCGAAGAAAGTCGTGGTGCTCACCGTCGAGGAAGACGGGGCCGACGAGTGGGAAAGCGCTCAGCGTTTGAGCCGGGGCCTCAAATGGCACGGGATCGATGCGGCGCTGGAACGCTTGAACCCCGGCCCGGAAGGCACCGCCGGGACGCTGCTCGCCGCTTGCGGCCGGATCGGGGCCGATCTTCTGGTGATGGGCGGCTATGGGCACAGCCGCCTGCGCGAGATGGTTTTCGGCGGCGCCACCGCCACGGTGCTGCAGCGCGCCCTGCTGCCGGTGCTGATGGCGCACTGATCCTCGGCTGGATATTCGTGGTGCGTCCTTCGAGACGGCCCTCAAGGGGGCCTCCTCAGGATGAGGAACTTTCTCAATGCCATCACATCCTTACCTCATCCTGAGGAGCGGCCCTCGTGGCCGCGTCTCGAAGGACGCTAGATGCTGATGCTGCGCGGACGGGCGCAGGCGCCGGCCAAAATGAGAATTGCCGAACTGGATGTCACTTGGTCGGAAAACGCTTTAAAATCAGAACGCGATGGTGGACCGGATACCCAGGACCGCCGCATCGGGAATGGGGTGGGTTCCGGTCGGGTCGGCTGGATTCGCAGCCACCCCGCTGGGCCGGAAGATATATTGGAAATCCGGTTGCAGGGCGAGCCATGGCGTCATCTGGGCGCGGTAGGTAAGCTCAAGCACGCTCTCGAAATCGCGAATGGGGCTCGGGGTGCCGCTGATGCGGGCAAAATCGCCATCCAGACCGCTCAGCGCGCTGCTGATTTTCGCATAGCCGAAGGCAAGGCCGAGAACGTCGTTTTCACGTCCGGCGAACGGCCCCTTATAGGTGGCGCCGGCATCGAAGTAGAATGAAAGGATGCTGCGGTCGGCGGGGCTGCCTGAGATCCGGAGGAAGACGCCAAGCCCGCCATCCGGTGTGCCGGGCTCACGCCAGACCATCTGGTCGATGACCGCCCAGAGGCCGAAATCGCCTTGCCTCTGGGCCGGGGCCTGCGCCGCCGGATCGGCGAGCGGGAGCCCGTTCCGGTCGAAGCGCAGATCGGCGAAATTGGTCGAATCGTACCAGAAGCCAAGCTTGTAGGTTCCGGGCAGGCTGTTCTCATCCGTCAACTGGCCGAAGGAAGCCGCCGCTTCCCCCATGACCAGGGCGCCGTCATTCAGGCGGAAACTGGTGCCGCTGCCGTCGCGGGCCTGCGGGTCTCCGGCTCCGGCCCCGGCGGGATCGCCATTGAGCACGGCGAGCAGGAAGGTCAGATCATTGCCCGGTGCAAATTTGAGGCGGGCACCGGGCATCGCGAAAGGATAGCCCGGACCGCCGCTCGGCATGTCGAAGGCGGCGAATTGCGGCCAGCCGAAGGTCGGATTGACGAAGGCCGTGGCGTATTGGCTGATGATGAATTCCTCATCCGCCGCAATCTGGCCGAGCCGGAGCGATACGGTGCCGTCGAGCATTTCCTGTTGCAGCCAGAGATCGTAAAGCCGCGTCGTCCGCGTCGCCTCGATATTGCTGGGGATCAGGATGTTGTTGCCGAGATAATTGCTGCCGAGCCCGCGCCCCCGGATCTGGTAGGCGTTGGCGTGGAAACTGGCGCCGGGCCAGTTGAAGGCTTTTTCGAAGTCGAGCGTGGCGGTCATTTCCAGGCGGCCGGCATAGACGGAACCGGTGGACACGCCGCCACTCACGACGCTCATCGTCTCATCGATGGAGGTGGCGCCGAGGGACAGGCCGGAATCTTCCAGATGGGACCGCCACCCGCCGAAATCGCCGAGCATGACGTCGCGTTCGAAGAGGCTGCCTTCATGCGGGGAGGCCTTCGCCGCTTCAACGCCGGCATCTTGAGCCTCGGCCTGGCATGCCGGCGCCAGCGCCACGGTGAGCACTGCGGCGGCCAGGAGCTTGCGCCATGGATTCAGCTCGGAAATTGCACGGTTTTTTTTAAGGATGCGTGAGGAGGTTTTATCGTGCAAGGCCATATCTCTGCTGGAAGATGGGGGGTGACGTTCGATGTCATCAATCTGGCACCGAAATGTTGCTAAAATTGGATGGGTAAATCTAGGTTCATGGCGTGCGGCGCCTTTTTTTGCCGAAAGAATGAGCGTGATGGTTGACATAGGTCAACCATGTTTCCGTCGATATGCCGTATAATGAATCCAATTCGAAAAAAGGGGGATCGATGAACATAATTTCTCCGCCGGCATTCGCCCGGCATCGGGGTGGCGCCGCGATTCTGACGATGTTCGGCGGTGCTGTCATGGGGGTCGTCCTGGCATCACCGGCCCAGGCGCTGCCGAGCTTCGCGCGCCAGACCGGTCAGGAATGCGCCGCTTGCCACAATGGCTTTCCGGAACTTACACCCTATGGACGGCTGTTCAAGCTCAACGGCTACTCCTTCCCCGGCGGCGGGAATCTGCCGGCCAGCAACAGCAATCTGCCCCCGATTTCGGCGATGGTGATTTCGTCCTTTACCCATACGGCGGCGCCTCAGCCCGGCGGGGCCGGGCCGAGCCTCGGCCCCAACGACAATTTCGCGCTCGAAGTGGCGAGTCTTTTTTACGGCGGCAACATAGCTCCGCATCTCGGCGCCTTCGCGCAGGTGACCTACGATAACGTCGCCAAGGATCTGCACTGGGACAATGTCGATGTCCGCTATGCCAATACGACCAGTCTTCTCGGTGCGGAAACCGTGTTCGGTGTTGCCTTCAACAATAATCCGACGGTTACCGATGTCTGGAACACGGCGCCGGCCTGGAGCTATCCCTTCCAGGTTTCCGGGCTTGCTCCGGGCCCCAATGCCGGCACCGAGATCGAAGGCGGGCTTGGCCAGCAGGTCATCGGGCTCAATGCCTATGCCTTGTGGGACCGGCTGATCTATACCGAATTCGGCCTGTACCGAACGCTGTCGAAGCGGGCGGAGACCACGCTCGGCGTGTCCTCGACCGGCGATACCCTCAAGGGCGTGGCGCCCTATTGGCGCGTCGCCATCGAGCCGAAATGGGAACATAACAGCTGGGAGGTCGGCACCTTCGGCCTCGCGACGAATATCGAGCCCGGACGTGTGACCGGTTCCGGCACCGACCACATCACCGATATCGGCTTCGATACGCAGTATCAGTTCCTCGGCGAGCGCGACAGCTTCTCGGTTCAGGCCACCTGGATCAACGAGAACCACAATCTGACATCGAGTTCCCTTTTGAACGGTACAAATTCCCTCGACCATCTGCGCAGCATGAAGGTCAAGGGCAGCTATTATTACGAACAGACCTATGGTGCCACGGTCCAGTATTTCCGCACGCAAGGTTCCGGCGATCTGAATCTCTATGGCGAACGCGGCACCCCCTCGGCGATTTCGGGGAGCGCCAATTCCAGCCCCAACAGCGATGGCTGGATGTTCGAGCTGAATTACATTCCGTTCAACCATGGCGGCCCGTCCTTCTGGCCCTGGCTTAATGTGCGGTTCGGTCTGCAATACACGCTCTACAACCGCTTCAACGGCGGTACGGTGAATTACGACGGTAATGGCCGTAACGCCGGCGACAACAACACGCTGTATCTTTATTCCTGGTTCGCCTTTTGAGCGGCTTAGGAAAAAGGGGAGATTTCCGAATGACTGGTTATCACGCGCGCACCCGCGCGGCTTTTCTGGGCGTTCTTCTTGGAACGGCGGTTTTTGCCGGAACCGCCGCCGCCGCCGAGGATCCCAATAAGGGCACGCCCGCCGATCCCGCCCTGGCGCAGGTCGAGCATGTCTGTTCCTCCTGCCACGGTTACGAGGGAAGAAGCGTCTCGCCGAACTTCCCGCGTCTCTCCGGGCAGCAGAAGGACTATATCATCGCGCAGCTGAAGCGCTTCCGCGACCATACCCGCGCGGAGGAACAGGCTCATACCTATATGTGGGGAATGGCGAGCCATCTCGACGACAAGACCATCGTCGATATGGCGACCTGGTATTCGACCCGGAAGCCGGTCGTGGGCGAGACCGGGGATTCGGCGGAAGTCGCCGCCGGCAAGAAAGTGTTCGAGGAAGGCTCGGGGGCGACGGATAGCCCCGCCTGCCAGACTTGTCACGGGGCCAGCGCCGAAGGCTTCGGCGAGGTGCCGCGTCTCGCGGCGCAGCACCGGGGCTATCTCCAGGCGCAGCTGCGGAACTTCCAGAGCGAAGCCCGCGCCAGCGACATCATGCACCAAACCTCAAGAACCCTCACCGAGCAACAGATCAGCGACGTGGCCGCCTATCTGGCATCGCGGTAATCAGAGACTTCAGGTCTCGAATACATAGGTTCCGGGCGCGTCATCCAGGGGCGGATAGCCGTTGATGGCGTCGCCAATGGGCGGCGGCTCCACCGGCGGGCAGGAATTCTGGCGCAGCCATTCGGTCCAGGCCGGCCACCAGGAGCCTTCGCGCAAGGGCGTTGCCGCGGCCCAGGCCTCCGGGGCGATATAGTGGCCGTCATGGGGGCGGAAGCCGATCTGGTAGCTTCTGTTCCGATGCCCGGGCTCGCTGACGATCCCGGCATTATGCCCGCCCGCGGTCAGCACGAAGGTGATCGGCGCTTCGGTCAGGATGTGGATCTTATAGACGGAGTGCCAGGGAGCGACGTGATCGGTTCTCGTCGCCACGGTGAAGATCGGCACATGGATGTCGGTGAGGGCGATGGCGCGCCCATCGACCTGATAGCGCCCTTCGGCAATATCGTTCTGGATGAAGCAGCGGCGCAGATATTCCGAATGCATCTTGTAGGGCATGCGGGTCGTGTCGGCGTTCCAGGCCATCAGATCGGTCATGGGCGGGCGCTCGCCCATCAGATATTGCCGCACCCCTTGCGACCAGATGAGATCGGCGGAGCGTAGCATCTGGAAGGCGCCGGCCATCTGCCGGGTGTCGAGATAGCCTTGCTCCCACATCGTGTCTTCGAGATAGGCAACCTGATCCTCGGAGGTGAAGAGCATCAGCTCGCCGGCCTCGGTGAAATCCGTCTCCGCCGCCAGGAGGGTGACGGTGGCGAGGCGCTCCTCCTGGTCGCGGGCCAGGGCGGCGGCGGCAATTGCCAGCAGCGTTCCGCCGAGGCAGTAGCCGCAGGCATGGATTTTGGTCGCCGGACGGATCGAGCCGATGGCACTGAGCGCCGCCATGATGCCGCGCCGGCGGTAGTCGCCCATGCCGTAATCGCGATGCTCCGGTCCCGGATTGCGCCAGGAGATGGCAAAGACGGTGAAGCCGCTCTCGACGAGATACCGGATTAGCGAGTTCTCCGGCGACAGGTCGAGGATGTAATATTTCATGATCCAGGCCGGAACGATGAGGATCGGTTCGGGATGAACCTTCTCCGTCGCCGGTTCATATTGGATCAGCTCCATGAGGTCGTTGCGGAGGACGACCTTGCCGGGGGTGACGGCGATGTTTTCGCCAAGCCGGAAATTCTCCATGCCGGCCGGTGGGCGGCCGGCGACGTTACGCTCCCAATCGGCGAGGGCGTTCATCAAGCCACGGCCCAGATTCTGGCCGCCTTCCGTCACCGTCTTCTCGATCACTTCCGGGTTTGTCCAGAAGAAATTCGTCGGCGACACCGTGTCGAGGAGCTGCCGCGCGGTGAAGGCGACGATGTTCTCGTTCTGACGGGACACGCCGCGCAAGCCGGTGGTGGCGTTGTGCCACCACTGCTGATTGAGCAGAAACGTCTGGTAGATGAACTTGAAAGGCAGGCGCTGCCACGCTTCGCCCTCGAAACGGTGGTCGTTCTGCAGGGGAATGATGCAGGGCGGCTCCTCCGGCTCGGTGAGCGTCCGCCCGGCATGGAGCAACAGCCGCACCCATTTCCGCGCCGCCTTCTCGACCAGCACGGCCTGCTTGCCCGGCGAATTCATCAGATGCATCGCCCAGTCTGAATAGGCGAGCGCCAGCGTCACCGGCGAGACCGAGGTCGTGAACCGCGCCTGCCACGCATGCATGAGCCGATCGATCGTCTCGGCATGGGCGGTATCGACATTATAGCGGTCGCTCCGCCTGACGGGCGGCGCCAGCCTCCGGATGGGTGGCGGCGGGGGTGAAGCGGGTGCCGCACGCGGAACCGGGCAGGCTTCTCCGCCCGGAACCAGTTCCGGAACCAAGGATGTGGATGATTGCGCCATGACCGTCCTGTCCTGGATGCCAGCAGGGACCGCCATTAAGGACTGTTCAGGTGGGCGGGGCTTTGATCCTGGTCAAGGCGTGCTATTGACGGGCGCGGTGTGGCGGGATTAGATGGCGGAGTGTCTGGCTTCTACTTTCGGTATGGCATCGGTGAGCGGAGTGTAGAATGAATGTTAAAGAGGCGGTTGCCCGCGCAAAAGCCTATCTTCTAGACGTATTTTCGGATGAAAAAATAACGGATATTCGGCTTGAGGAGGTCGAGCTTGATGATTTAGCCGACACTTGGTGTATTACATTGGGGTTAATACGCCATTCTGAATCGAAAGTGCCATTTGATTCTGCTTTTGGTTCTTCTCTTGGCGCTCTTCGTCAGGCAAGAGAATACAAAATTGTTCATGTTTCCAATAAAACTGGAGAGGCATTTTCTATAAAAAATCGTGAAACCACGTCGTGAGTGGTCGAACGCTCATTGTTGATACAAATCTCCTTGTGTTGTTCATTGTAGGAAAAGCATCGCCAACGTACATAAAATATCACAAGCGTCTCCAGGCATATACGGACGAAGATTTTTTCTTTCTTGAAAACATATTGTCTTCTGCGGCAAGGATCATCGTCACGCCAAATACGCTGACGGAAACGTTGAATATGGCGAAGCAGATCAAGGAACCTGCACGCACACAGATATGCGAAGTGTTTCGTACCTTCGTAAAAATGACCGAGACCGAGGAAAAGTACGAGGAAAGCGAGCGGACGGTTGACCATAACGAATTTCTTCGTCTTGGGCTGGCCGATTCGGTGCTGTTGGCAGCTGCGGCCGAGGCACATACATTGCTCACGGTTGATCTCGATTTATATCTGGCGGCAACTAGCCGCGGCTATAACGTCATCAATTTCAACCACGAACGACTGGCATAGCTTCTCGCCCGAATCATCCGTTCAGATAGGCGCAATCGTCAACGGCGTCACCGACACGATCTTGAACGTGTAAGTCTTCTCGTCCTGTTCGCGCACCGCCAGATATTCGCCCTCGCGGAAGAGGTGGTCCTGGAAGTGGGGGATCGGCTCCTCGTGGATTTCGCCGGATTTGTAGGAGAAGGACCAGCGGTTGTGGCTGTGGATGAGGGTGCCGGTCAAGTCGTCCTCGCCGGTCCAGAAGCGGTGGACGGTGCAGAGCTGGCGGGCGTCGGGCCAGGCTTCCATGTCGATCTTGCCGTCGGCCCCGAGCGGCAGGACGAATTCATAGCCGTGGTGGGGGCTGCCTTCGGGGAAATCGTGGCTTCTTGCCAGTTCGAGCCTGATCCGGTGCAGCGTCATGATGTGCTCTCCCTCAGACGATCCGCGAATGGCGGTCGCCTTGCTCGTTCAGATAGGTGTCGAAGACGGCGCAGGCGGCGCGCACGAAGCTTCGCGCTTCTTCCGCGATCTCGATCCGCCAGCCCTGACGCCGGAGGATGCCGTCCTGTGCCAGCGCGTCGAGGCGGGGAAGCGTGTCGGCGAAGATCTCAGGCCCGCTCCCATGCCGGTCCGCCGCGTCTTCGAGATCGACGGCGAAATTGCACATCAGCCGCTCGATCACGTCGCCCCGGAGCCGGTCCTGGCCCTGGAAGCGGATGCCGCGCGTTATCGGCAGTTGCCCGGCGCCGATGCATTCGCGATAGCGGGTGATGTCGGCGGCGTTCTGGGCATAGCCCTGCGGCAGGTGGCTGATCGAGGATTCGCCGAAGCCGAGCAGCGTCTCGCAGCGATCCGTGGTGTAGCCCTGAAAATTGCGGTGCAGCGTGCCGGTGCCCAGGCTGACGGCCAGCGGATCTTCGGGGCGGGCGAAATGGTCGAGCCCGATCTGGACATAGCCATGCCCGGTCAAGCGCCGGGCCACGGCGTTGCATTGCTCGATACGCTCGCCCATATCCGCCATGGCGGCTTCGTCGAGAAGCTTCTGATGCTTGCGCATCCACGGCACATGGGCGTAGCCGAAGACAGCGATACGGTCGGGGTGAAGCTGGGTCACCCGGTCGATGGTCTCCTCAAGTCCCGAGACGGTCTGGAGCGGCAGGCCGTAGACGAGGTCGAAATTGATGCTCTTGATGCCGGCCCGGCGCAGCCAGCCGACGCATTCGGCGGTCATCTCATAGGGCTGGATGCGGTTGATGGCCTTCTGCACCGCCTCGTCCACATCCTGGACGCCGAAGCTGGCGCGGGTGACGCCGGAGGCGGCGAAAGCCTGGACCGTCGCCTCGTTCAGGGCGCGGGGATCGAGCTCGACCGAGATTTCCGCCGTGGGCATGAAATCGAAATGCTCGCGCAGCTTCGCGTCGATCCGGGCGATTTCGTCGGGGTGCAGCATATTGGGAGTGCCGCCGCCCCAATGCAGATGATCGATCTTAAGGCGCCCGCGCAGCGATGCGGCGGCGATATCGATCTCCCGCTCCAGCAGGACGGCGTAGTCGGCGATCGGCTTGTGCCCCCGGACGACGCCGGTATGGCAGCCGCAATACCAGCACAACACCGCGCAATAGGGCACATGCAGATAGACCGATGTCAGCCCGCCATCGGGCAGTTCGCCGAGCCAGGAGCGGTAGACCGCTTCATCGACCGCCGGGCTAAAATGCGGCGCCGTCGGATAGCTGGTGTAGCGCGGCACCCGCCGGTCGTATTTCTCGATGAATTCCGCTTGCATCATGGCTTCGCTTCTATGCTCAAGTAATCGGTTCGTCGGGGAAGGCGAGTTCATGGCGCGCGCGCCATTCCGGCTTGACGAAATTGACGATGACCGTCCGCCGGATGCCCGGCATCGGCCGCTTGTGGTAGCCGTGCCACGTGTCGTTTGCCGGGATGAACAGCATCCCGGTGTTGAAATGGGCGGGGAGGGTGATGGGGGGGCCTTCCGCGCCGTCGTGAAGATCGGTCCCCCAGGCCACCGCCTCGGGCTGCGGCGACAGATAGACCAGCATGGTCACCAGCTTTGCGCCGATATCGGTATGCGGTTCGAGCCAGAAGCCTTCGGTATCCTGGCAATATTCGATCCGCAGATAGGAACCCTCAAGGTCGATCTCCCCGGCTTTCTCCAGCCAGTCGATAAAGCGCCGCGAGCGCAGGCTTTCGGCCAGGGCGGCGCAGACCGGATAGCGTTCGCGGTTCTCCGCCGAAAAGAAAGTTCTGGAACCGTTATGCGTTTCCCGCTTGCCGCCGGTATCGTCGATGACCGGAACCGAGAACGGCAGGGAAAGCAATTCGTCGCAGGACGCCGCCGGAAAAACTTCCCCCAGCAGCCAATGGCGAAAGGGCTTGGTCTCACGGGCGCTCTCGTCGAAACATCGCATAAGATGGTCCGTGATCGCGGACTGGGTGGTCATGGCGGAGGTTCCGTGCCGAAGGTAATAGAGATAGAGGTTCCGATCGTAACGGCATTGCCGCCAAATGGCATCCCCTCTTTGATTTGGGTCAAGAGAAAGCGGGAACATGTCTGAGATCCTGGAAGTAAGATGAGACTTCGGATCGCCACCTTCAACCTGGAGAATCTGGGCCGGGACACCGGATCGGCGGAAACGGGTGAGAAGCATCTGGAATGCCTGCGGGGTCAGATCCTTGAAATCGGGGCGGATATCCTGTGTCTTCAGGAAATCGACGCGCAGAAGCCGCAGAAGAAGGGCAAGCGGCGCCTGGCGGCGCTGGATGCGCTGGTGCGGGACAGCCCCTACGCCGATTTCACCCGAATCGCCAGCGAGACCGAGGCCGGATTGCCGGCGGATATCCATAACCTCGTCATCCTGAGCCGCTTCCCGGTCCTGGAGCACGGCCAGTACCGCCAGAGCCTGATGCCGGCGCCGTGCTATCGGGCGGTGACGCCCGTCCCGCCCGAGGCCGCGTTCGAGCCTGTCCAATGGGATCGCCCGATCCTCCATGCCGTGGCCGATATCGGCGGGCGCCGGCTGCATATCGTCAACCTGCATTTGCGGGCACCGCTGGCGGCACCGATCCGGGGCCAGAAATCGGGGAGCGTGCATTGGCGCGGCACCGCCGCCTGGGCGGAAGGCTTCTTCCTCGCCACCGTCAAGCGCACTGGGCAGGCGCTGGAGGCGCGGCTTCTCGCCGACCGGATCTTCGACGCGGAAGCCGAGGCGCTGATCGCCGTGGCCGGCGATTTCAACTGCGAGAGCCATGAAACCCCGATCCGCGTTCTGCGCGCCTCGGCCGAGGATACCGGCAACCCCGCCCTGGAATGCCGGGAACTCCGCCCCGCCGAAGCCTCGGTCCCGGTGGAGGAGCGGTATTCCATGCGCTATCACGGCAAGAAATTCCTTCTGGATCATCTCCTGGTATCGCCGGCCCTGGCGGCAATGTGCCAGGGGGCGGCGATCGGCAATCGCGGCCTCGACGACGAATACGAGGCAAGACAGGAAGGCCGCACCCCCGCCGGCTCCTTCCATGCCCCGGTGACGGCGGATTTTGTGATCCCGCCGGCAGGCTTGCCTGTCCTCTGATCCGGACTAGTTTCGATGGCTGATTGCAGGAGGGAGCATGCGGCCGCTGAAGAAAACCCATCGGATCGAATCGCGTCCGCCTTTCGAATGCGTGGCGCTGTTGCTTCAGGGCGGAGGCGCGCTCGGCGCCTATCAGGCGGGGGTTTACGAGGCCCTGGCGGAGGCCGGTCTTCATCCGGATTGGGTGGCCGGCATCTCGATCGGGGCGATCAATTCGGCCATCATTGCCGGCAACCCTCCCGAAACCCGCGTGGCGCGGCTGCGGGAGTTCTGGGAGGGGATCACCATCGATCACGGCGCCATTGGTGACAGTGTGCTCGGCGCTTTCCTGCAAGGCGAGTCCGCGCGCCAGATCTGGAACCAGATGAGCGCCAGTTGTGCCCTGCACAAGGGGATCAAGGGCTTCTTCGTCCCACGGATACCGTCGCCCTGGCTCTATCCGCCCGGAAGCCGGGACGCCACCAGCTATTTCGATACCCAGCCGCTCAAGACGTCGCTGGAGCGCCTCGTCGATTTCGACCGGCTCAACACCGGCCCGATGCGCGTCAGCCTTTCCGCCGTCAATGTGCGTAGCGGCAATTTCGTCTATTTCGACACGGCGACCGATATCATCCGGCCCGAGCATGTCATGGCGAGCGGCGCGCTCCCGCCCGGCTTTCCCGCGATCGAGATCGATGGGGAGCTCTATTGGGATGGTGGCCTCGTCTCGAATACGCCCTTGGATTGCGTCGTCGAGAGCACGCCGCGCCAGGACACGCTGGTCTTTCAGGTCGATCTCTGGAGTGCGCGCGGCGAATATCCCCGCAATATGGCCGAGGTAACGACCCGCCAAAAAGAGATCCAGTTCTCAAGCCGCACCCGCTCGACCACCGACCGCTTCCGCTATGCTCAGAGGCTGCGCCACGCCATAGCGACCCTTCTCGACGACGCGCCGGAAGCCCTCAAGGCCACGCGCGCCGGGCAGTTCCTGGCACAGGCGGCGGATAGCAAAATCTACAACCTCATCCATCTGATCTACCACGCGCACCAATATGAGGGTGATTCCAAGGATTACGAGTTCTCGCGGCTGAGCATGGAAGAGCATTGGCGCGCCGGCTACCATGATACCGTCCGCACCCTGCGCCATCCGGAAGTCCTGGAACCACCCCGCATCGGCGACTGCGTGCGCAGCTTCGATGTTGCGGTGGATGGGCGGGATTGAGGGGGCCGATCCCAAGGCCGATCCCATGAATGTGTGCGTCATTCCCGTGAAAACGGGAAACCAGCGGCGAGCGTCCGCGAGCCTCTAGACAGCGGCGCTTCCAACAAGAGACGGTGGTTTTTGGCGGCCCCGCCATCGGTTCATCTCGCCGCAGACGCGGCTTTTAGCTGGTTTCCCGTTTTCACGGGAATGACGCGATTGTTGGGTCTCAAACCAACCGGCAATATTTCCAATTCGATCGCCCTGCCCAATCCGCACCCATGGCTTGACCTTGCCTTCGCCAAAAACGATCATGCCTTGGCAGCATGAGGGCAAGGGCACATGGCCGATATTTACGTCAGCTATACGCGCAGCGACCGCGACTGGGCGCTCTGGATCGCCGAGGAGTTGAAGACGCTCGGCCATACGCCGCAGGTTCATGAATGGGAGATCAAGGGCGGCGAAGATATCGCGGCCTGGGTGACAGAGCGGCGCAATGCTGCTGTCCATGTGCTCTGCGTCATGTCGAGGGACTATTGGAGGGCGAGTTCTTCGCAATGGGAATTCAAGGGTACCCTGTGGCAGGCGGCGACCGAGCGGTTCGGCCTTGTTTTTTTCGTGGCCGTCAAATGGTTCAAGCTGCCGTTCTCCCTCAGCCACTTCCCCCACGTCGAACTCGTAGACATGGCAGAGGAAGTGGCACGAAGCTACTTGCACGGGTTCATAAGTAGATACAGTTCTGCTTCAACGATCTCCAATTCGGTGATCTCCAACATCCCGATCCCGGCGTTGCCGTATTTCATGGAGAACGACGTCGTGCTGGCGGCGATCGAGACGGCGTTCAAGCGCTGTAAAGATAGCCATCACAACGCCGTCGCGCTGCTGCATGGGCAGCGCGGAGTCGGTAAGACCACGCTCGCGGCTGCTTACGCGAAGCGGTATTGCCGTAGTTATGGGGTGACGTGGTGGATCAGGGCGAAGGAAGAATCTACCCTGCGCGCCGATCTCGTGGCGCTTGGCGTTCGGCTGGGCTGGGTCGGCGCGGATGACGGGGAGAAACCGGCGCTGGCCGAGGTGATGGAGAGGTTCAACCACCAGGGCAGAGGCATCCTCCTCATTTTCGACGATGCGGTAAGCATGGGCTCGCTCAAGCCCTATTTGCCGCTCCGCAAGATGGCGCGGGTGCTAATCACCTCGGACGTCCCTTTTTGGCGCGAAGTGGCGGAGTCGGTCGAGATCCTCCCGTGGCCGAAGGAGATTGGCGCCGATTATCTGATCGCCCGCACTGGGCGCGGAGGCGAGCGCGAAGAGGCCGAGGCGTTGTCCAAAGAACTCGGCGGGCTGCCGCTCCGCCTTGAAGAGGCGGCGACCGTTTTAGAAGAGATCAACATTTCATTCAGCAAATACCTGGAGGCAAACAAGCCACAGGAAGAGGCGCTTCAACCCGAAGCGGTTCGGGCACAACTTGCCAAGACAGCAAGTCCGGCTCCGTCGCTCACGCCGGATGGGCGTTTGGATGCAGGACCGAATTCCGTCTACGATGTGCCCACCGTTGATAATGATCTGCGGACTCTGCCCATCCGCCAGCAGGTTCTGATCAAGACGATTCTTGAGGGATTGCCGGGCAATGCGCCGAGGCAAATGAAATCTTCCCTGAACCATTATGACGAGGAACTGAAAGCGCGTGGCGTGCAGCCGATTCTGGGCTTGCTCAACGACATGTTCGTGATCGTCGAGGCGGATGTGGGGGCATCAGGCGCCGGGCGCGAGTGGCTTGAAGAGGGGATGCGCAAAGCCTTTGAGCTTTTTGCCGGGAATCACGCGCTTTTCCTGCAACATTTCCCGCTTGATCCGGAACGCGAGGCGCTTTTCCGGCGCATCTTCGTCGATGAAACCAAGGCGAGCGGGCCGGCGCTGAGCAAGCCCTTTGAAGATTTCGCCGAGGCAATCTCGGATGCGAACAAGGCTGGCGTGGCGACGGATAATTGCCTGAAAGTTGCCGGCAAGATCGCCGAGTTTGCAAAAGTCACGTCCACCCTGCCGCCGCCGCCCACGGCAGGCCCTGCGGATAGACTCGCTCCCGAAATGCAACCGATAACGCCGAAAAAGCGGGCGCTGTTGTCTGGTTTCGGAGTTATCGAACGCTTTTATCAGTTCGTGAGCGCAACGGTGACGATTGCGGGCACTGAATCCGGCGGAAAACTGCTGACCAAGCTGTATGAAATCCTTGAGTCCCTTTCGAAGTTTCTTCCCTGAGCCTGAAAAACCCTCACCCTCCCATCGCCGGGGGCGATGGGCCCCTCCCTCTCCCGCGTTGCGGGCGAGGGGGATGAAGATGGGGCCGCATAAGCCCCTCGCCCGTGAAACGGGAGAGGGAGGGGCCCGCGTAAGCGGGAGGGTGAGGGGCTTTGCCGCAGGGTGCCCCCCTCCTCACTCCCTTGCCACCACGATTTCGTCTTGGACCTGGGTGACGCCGGGGGCGGACCAGGCGGCGCGTTCGGCGATGTCGCGTTCGATCCAGGTGTTGACGCGGCCGCTCAGGACCACTTTGCCGCCATCGGCATGGACGGTGATCCTTGCGGCTTCGAGTTCGGCGCTCCGGGAGAAGGCCTTTTCGATCTTTTCGCGAACGTCGCTGGCGTCGGCGCGGGGCTTGACGGCGATGGCGTTGATGACGCCCTTGACGCCGCTCAGGCGGCGGAGATCGGCTTCGGTCTCGTCCTTCTGGAATTGCCACTCGACCTCGCCGGTCAAGGTGATGACGCCGTGCTCCACCTTGATGGCGATGCGCTCATCGGGGACGGCGACGTCCCAGTTCAGGATCTTGAGGGCGCGCTTGGCGATCTCGTCATCCTCGGTCTTCTTTTCGGAAGGCGGGTGAACCTCGATCTCCTGGGCGATCGCGCGCACGCCCCGCACCCGGCGGGCGGCGTGCTCGGCGGCGGTCTTTTCGGCATAGCTCGCCACATGGCCGCTTAAGGTCACGACCCCGTCACAGACAGCTACCCCGATCTTGCCGGCGCAAAGCCGGGGTTCCCATTCCAGCTCCTCGATGACATCGTGGCGCACTCTTTCATCGTCCAGCATTGTCGGCTCCCGTCTCTGCGCATCTTGGGGGAAGTCTCTCAGGAATCGTGCCGGCGCACGTTGACGCAGGTCAAGGGAGCGCGTATCCGGGGGTTCAAGGAGGAGTGCGCGTGACCGATTCCCAAGATCAAGATGAAGTGATCGCCTTCCTGTCCATGCCCGCCAGCTATGATTTCGCTCCGGTCGAGGTGGAGCGGCTTTCCACCCATGCCTCCCATGTCTTCCTGGCGGGCGGCTACGCGTTCAAGCTGAAGCGCGCGGTGCATTATTCCTATCTCGACTATTCGACCGTTGAAATCCGGCGGGAAGCCTGCACTAAGGAACTCACGCTGAACCGGCGGACGGCGCCCGGCCTCTATCTGTCTATCCGCGCCGTCACCCGCGAGGCCGATGGGCGGCTGGCCTTCGATGGCTCGGGGGAGGTTCTGGATCACGTCGTGGTGATGCGGCGCTTCGAGCAGGACCAGCTTTTCGATCATCTGGCCGAACGGAGTTTGCTCGACGAGGCGCTGATGCGGCGCCTCGCCGACCGGATCGTCGCCTTTCATGGCGAGGCCCAGCCGGAAACCGGGTTCGGCGGCTGCGAGGCCTTGCTGGTGGTGCTGGAGGATAATCATGCCTGTTTCGGCGAGGTGCCCTTGGACCGGGCGCGGATCGACGCCCTGCATGCGCGCTCGGCGGCGGCGCTGGGGCAGGTCGGCGGGCTGCTCGACCGGCGGCGGGATAAGGGCAAGGTGCGGCGCTGCCATGGCGATCTCCATCTCCGCAACATCTGCCTGTTCGAAGGCGAGCCGACGCTGTTCGACTGCATCGAGTTCAGCGACCGCCTGGCCTGTATCGATATCCTTTATGATCTGGCCTTCCTGCTGATGGATTTGCTGAAACGGGGCTTGGACGGCTTTGCCAATCTGGTGCTGAACCGCTATCTCGACGCGCTGGAGGAAACCGACGGGCTGGCCTGCCTGCCGCTGTTCCTGTCGCTCCGGGCGGCGATCCGGGCGCATGTCGGCGCCTTCGCCGCGCGCGGCCTGCCCGAGGCGGAAGCCCAAACCCGGCTCGATGAAGCCGGCGCCTATCTCGATCTGGCCGTCGATCTCCTGGCGGAAAAGCGGCCCATCCTCGTCGCCATCGGCGGGCTGAGCGGTTCCGGTAAATCCACCGTGGCGGCGGGGCTGGCGCCGCTATTGGGGCGGAGGCCGGGGGCGCGGGTGCTGCGCAGCGATTTCATCCGCAAGCGGCTCTTCGGCGTGGCCCCGGAACAGCGCTTGCCGCCGGAAGCCTATGCGCCGGAGGTATCGCCCCAGGTCTACCGGGAACTGGGAATGCGGGCGGCGCAAGTGCTCGGCGCCGGTTGCAGCGCCGTCACGGACGCGGTCTTCGCGCGGGAAGGCGAGCGCGCCGCCATCGCCGAGATCGCCGCCGCCGCGGGTGCCCGGTTCCAGGGCATCTGGCTCGAAGCCCCGGCGGAGACGCTCGAAGACCGCATCCGCCAGCGCCGCCACGATATCTCCGACGCAACGCCGGAACTGGTGCAAAAGCAGCTCGGCTACGATCTGGGCCGGCTCGACTGGATCCGGATCGACGCCGGCGGCGGTCCCGCCGAAACGCTCCGGCGGGTCAGGGAAGCGCTCGGCTAAAACGGATAGTCCAGGCCCGAGAACACGGCGCCGCCTTCGGTGCCGAAGCCTACATCCACATAGCCGACGATGAAGGGGCTGGCGACGGCGCGGAAGCCCAGGCCGCCCGCCACATGCGGATGGTTGAACGGGCTCTGATCGAGTCTGTGGAACACCTGCCCGGCATCGAGGAAGGGGGCGGCTTCGACCGAGATCCGCGTCGAAAACAGATCGAGCGAGAACAGCCGTTGCCGCAGCTCGATATTGGCGGAAAAGAGGTTGCGGTCGATGAAGCGGTCGGCGCCGAAGCCGCGCAGGGTCTGGTTCTCGCCGATAATGCTGCTCTCGCCGCCGAGGCTCGCCAGGGCCCAGAACGGGGTTCCTGAATCGGCGATCGTGTAGCGGGCGGCGGCATGGAGCGCCAGCACGGCGCTCTCGCTCAGCCTTTCGTAATGCCGGAGGTCGAAGCCGAACAGCGAATAGGAAAAGCCGCTCAGGAACGCACTCTGTGCGGTCCCGGCATAGGCGGTGAGCAGCGATCCAAAACCGGGGATATCCGGAAAATCGCGGCTGTCATAGGTCAGGAAGCCCCGGATCAAGAACTCGTGATTGGCGCCGAGCCCCGGAACCCCTGGAAAGCGGCTTTCGATCGAGGGCAGGCCGGCGAAGCCGCCGGGACCGGCTTGCAGCCATCTTGGGCGGATATCGAGCGCCAGTTGCAGCGCCGGGCTCAGATTGCGGCCGAGGCGGCCCTCAAGATAGGCGCGCTCGCCGGTATAGTTGGTTTCGTGGCCGCTGGTATTGCCGAAGCCGAAGAAGCGATAGCTGGCGGTGCGGTCATAGAGCAGCCTCGACGATGCCGACCAACTCCCCTGGCGCTGGATGCCGGTCTCGAAGGATAGATCGAGGTTGCGCTCGATATGCTCCTTGCCGCCGGCCACGGCATACCATTGGGTATCGGCGGAAGGATAGGAAAAGACCCGGAAATCGGCGCCGATCCCAAGCTCCGGATCGATCAGGATGTCGGGGGCGTAGATGCGGCGGATCTGGCGCTTGTCATCGGTTTCGAGAACGACCGGAAGCAGCCCCAGGGTCGTGCCGGCATTGGGATCGGTGCCGACTTCCGGGATCGGGATGAAGGGCGAATTTTCAAGATCGAACCAGTCGCGGATGCCGCCCGGCATTTCGCCCGGAATTTCGGCTGAAAGCGCCGGGAGGGGCAGGCTCAGGAGAAGGGCGATCAGGAAGGCTTTCGCACAGGACAAAACCGGCCCGCTCCGTCAAAGGGAATCGATTACCGGCTAACGCCTGGGAAGTAATTCCGGGCGCCTTTTTTCGATGCGGGATTCGGCGCGAAATTTGTGGTTAGGAACGCGTGAATCCGTATACAGATTATCAACGTCCGTTCGCTATCCTTTGTGAATATGGATTGATTTACTCGATTTCCGTCCTGGCTGTGGGGGCGAGGAGACGAAGGTTGCGGACAGCGGAGAACATCGCTGTACACGGGTTCTGGTTCGAGCTTTTGCTGTCGACCGTGGGCATCAACCTGCTGTCGATGGCGCTCCCCATAGCGCTGCTGCAGGTCTACGACCGCATCATCCCGAACGAGGCTTTGGGGACGACGGCGATTCTCGGCATCGGCGTCGCCATCGCCATGGTGCTGGAGGTGCTGCTGCGGCTGGCGCGCGGGCATTTGATCGGGCTGGTGGCGGCGCGCTGGGAGCATCGCGCCCATGTCGCCGCCTTCGACCATCTGCTGGAAACCGATCTCGGCATCTTCGAATCGATCGGCTCGGGCCGGCATATCGAGCGTTTCAACGCGCTGGGCGGCTTGCGCGACGCGCAATCGGGGAATGCCTTCCTGGCGATCGTCGATCTGCCTTTCGTCATCCTCTATCTGGGGCTCGTCGCCTATCTGGGGCGGAGCCTGGTCCTGGTGCCGCTCGTCACCTGCATCCTGCTCACCGTTGCGGTCGGGGTCTTCGCGGTGATGGTGCGCCGGCTCCTGAATGCGCAGCACGAGGCCGAGGAGACGCGCCAGAACCTGCTGATCGCGATCATCAGCGGCCTCCTGACCATCAAGATGATCGGGATGGAGGCGCTGATCAAGCGCCGCTATGAGGAGGTTCAGGAAGATCGCGGCACCACCTTGATGGGGGCCGAGGAAACCACGACCGGCGCCCAGGAACTGGTCAACCTCTTCGTTCAGGTCTCGTCGGTGGCGCTGGTCGCCTATGGCGCGTGGCTCGTTACCACCGGCAAGCTGTCGATGGGCGTCCTTGCCGCCTGCACGATGCTGTCCGGGCGGGCCATGCAGCCGATTCAGGCGGCGATGGCATTCTGGATGCGCATGCAGGGCATCGGCATCGCCCGCGAGCAGATCCGCGCCCTCTTCGACATGTCAGTGACCGAGAAAGGCGAGGCCACGGCGCCCGCCGACCGGGAATTCTATCGCGGGAATATCGAGTTGCGCGATATTCGTTTCCGCTATTCCCCCGAGGGACCGGAAATCCTGGCCGGCGCCAATCTGACGATCAATCCGGGGGAGATGGTGGCGATCGTCGGCCCCAACGGCACCGGCAAATCGGTGGTGCTGGCGCTCATCCGCGGACTTCTGGCGCCGCTGGAGGGGCGCGTTCTGATCGACGGCCACGACGTCGCGGCGATCCCGTCCGAGACGCTGCGGAGCGTCGTCGCCCTGGTGCCGCAGCAAGAGGCGCTGTTCCGCGGGACGCTGATGGACAACATCACCATGTTCCGGCCCGAACTTGCCGGAGCCGGGCGCGTGGCGGCGGAGATGCTGGGGCTCGCCCTCGAAGTGGACCGGATGCCGATGGGGTTCAAATCCCCGATCGGGGAGGGGGCGGTCGATCAGCTGCCGCGCGGCGTCGGGCAGCGCATCTGCATCGCCCGGGCGCTGGTCGACAAGCCGAAGATCCTGCTTCTCGACGAGGCCAACAGCGCCATGGACATCGCCGGCGACGTGGCGCTGGCGGAAACCATCCGGATGCTTCGCGGCAAGGTCACCCTGGTGCTGGTCAGCTACCGACCGTCGAATCTGGCGCTGGCGCACCGGGTGGTCGATTTGCGCGACGGCATCATCGAAGAGCAGGCCCCCGAGGACCGCGCTCCCGTCGCCGCCGCTTCGGCGCCCCCTCGGCCCCTGCCGGAGGCAGGCAAATCAAAGCTGCCGGAGGCAGGCAAACCAGATTTGACGGAGGCAGGCAAATCAAAGCTGCCGGAGGCAGTCAAACCAGATTTGACGGAGGCAGGAAAGTCATGAGCGGCGATACCGGAGCAGCACTTGCCGTCGAAGAGGGGAAGGATGCGGCGGCGGCCAATCCTTATTCCTTCATGCCGGCGGCGCAGACGGAGGAGGGGGAAGCAGCCGAGGCGACTTTCGCCGCCCGGCTCGCATTGCTGTCCGGCGCCAGGGCCGGGTATCTGGCGAAGCATTCAGACCTTGCCGCCTGCATCCCGTTCCTGCTGATCGCTCTCGGCTGGCAGGGGGAGCAGCGGCAACTTCTGGAGGCGCTGCCCCATCACGATGCCTTCGACCTGACCGATCTTCTGAATGTGATGGCGCGTCTCGACTACCACGGGACGATGCGCCACGGCACGCTCCGTTCCGCGATCGACGTGGTGCCGCCCTTCCTGTTCGTGCCGGGCGGCGGAAAGCCGGCCAAGGTCGTGGTCGAGCTCACGCCGAAGGCGGCACTCCTCTATGACGCGGCAACGGGAGAGACACAGCACGCCACCGAACTCTGGCAGCACGGCACCATCATCGTTTTCACGCAGAAGGAGGAGGCGAGCGGGCCACCGGCCGGTTCCTGGTTCATGAAGACCATCAAACCGCTGCGCGGCACGCTGGTCATTGCCCTGCTCTTGACGGTCTTCGCCAATGTGCTGGCGCTGGCGATGCCGCTCTATGTGATGAATGTCTATGACCGCGTGCTGGTCTCCGGCTCCTTCTCGACGCTGGTCTATCTGACGGCGGGCGCGCTTTTCGGCACGTTCCTCGATTACTCGGCAAGGCGGGCGCGGTCGGAGGCGCTGTCCTATGCGGCGACGCGGCTGGCGACGGTCGTGTCGGAGGCGGTTCTGGGCCGGCTCCTCGATTTGCCGCCAAGCCTGACCGAACGTGCCGGCGTCAGCATGCAGGTGGCGCGCGTGCGCGACGTGGAGCGCGTGCGCGACCTGTTCGCCGGGCCTCTCGCCCAATCCCTGCTCGATTTGCCCTTCGTGCTGTTCTTCCTGGCGGTCGTCTGGATGATCGGCGGCGGTTTGGCGCTGGTGCCGACGGTATCGCTGGCCATCTTCATCGTCGGCGGCATCGTCATGCAGAACCTGATCGCCGAGCGCGTCGGCGAGGCCGGGCGTGCCTTCGGCAAGCGTGCCGAGCTGGTCCTGGAGACCGTCGACAAGATGCGCGCGATCCGCATTCACGGCTCGGAACAGCGCTGGCGCGACCGTTTCGTCGATCTCTCCGCTCAGGCCTCCAAGGGCAATTTCGCCAGCGGCGAGGCCACCGCCAACATTCAGATCGGCAGCCAGTCGCTGATCTCCCTGACCTCGCTGGTGACGCTGATCGTCGGTGTCGGCATGGTCGTCGGCGGCGAGTTGACCGTGGGTGCCATGGTCTCCGTGATGATGCTGGTTTCGAAGATCCTGGGGCCGATGCAGGGCGCCTTCCTTGCCGTCTCAAGGGTGGGCCAGCTCAGGGGTTCCATCCGCCAGATCGATTCGCTGATGAGCATGACCCCGGAATTCGATCCCGATGCCCATGGGATCGGCGGCAGCGGACTGACGCGGCGGCGGCTTAGCGGACAGATCGTGTTCGAGCGCGTCACCTTCCGCTATGCCGGCGAGCCGGAGCCGGCGCTGACCGGGGTAAGCTTCTCGATCAAGCCCGGTGAAGTGGTCGCCATCGTCGGGCGCAACGGTTCCGGCAAATCGACTTTGCTGAAGCTGCTGACCGGCCTCTATACGCCGCAATATGGCGGCATCCGCATCGACGGGCGCGATGTCCGCCAGTTCAACAAGGTCGATCTCCGCCAATCCATCGCCATCGTTCCCCAATCGGCGCGCTTTTTCCCCGATACGGTCCGGGCCAACATGCTGCTCGTGGTGCCGACCGCCACCGAGGCGGAAGTGTGGACGGCGCTGGAGCGCGTCGGCATCGCCGATGCGGTCCGGGCCTTGCCGGACGGCCTCGACACCGCCGTCGATCCGACGCGTCCGCAGAGCATCGGCGCCAGCCTCATGGCGCGGCTCTCGATCGCGCGGGCGCTGCTGAAGGACGCGCCGATCATGATCTTCGACGAGCCGTGCAACGGTCTCGATTTCGAGGCGGATTTCCAGTTCGTCAGTCTTCTTCATGAATTGCAGGGTAAGACGACGGTATTCATGTCGACCTACCGGCCAAGCCATATCCGGCTCTGTACCAAGGCCATCGTGCTCAACCACGGCGAAATGCGGTTCTTCGGCCCGGCGTCGCGAGTCGCCGACGAACTGCCAGAGGAGTATATGTAAAGGTGGATCCGGCTCATTCGCTCGTCGCGCGCAAGCGGCAGGAAGTGCTGGCCGATCCGCTGAGCCGGCGGGTACGGCATCTGGCGCTCGATCCCGTGCTTGGGGAATACGGGGCGGCAACGATGGTCCGCCTCGGGATCGCCACCATCGCTCTTGCCATCGTCATCTTCATCGGCTGGTCCTCGATTTCCGTCCTGGAGGAAGTCACGGTGTCGCCCGGCACGGTCATGCCCGCCGCCGATCTGATGCTGGTGCAGCATTTCGAGGGCGGCATCGTCCGCGAAATCCTGGTCGAAACCGGACAAGTCGTCGAGATCGGGGAGCCTCTCGTCCGCTTCGACGGAACCGCCGCACTTTCCGAACTGAATCAGGCGCAATCCCGCCGGGCAAAGCTGGCGATGCAGGCGGAGCGGCTCATGGCCTTCGCCGAGGCGCGGCCCTTCAACAGCGCTGTCGTCGATGGTTTCGACGATCTGAAATCCGAGCAGATCCGCGTTCTCGCCTCCAAGACCGAATCACGCGAGCAGCAGCGCAGCGTCATCGCTCAGCAACTGAAGCGTGACGAGGCCGAGGGCGTGAGCCTGCGCCGCGAAATCCTGGAATCCAAGCAGCGGATCGGGATCATCACCGAGGAAGTGGGCATGCGCGAGCAGCTTTTCCGGCGGGGAAACGGCTCGCGTGTCGCCCTTCTCGAAGCCCAGAAGGAATTGGGCGGCGCCCGGCAGTCGCTGGCCGAGATGGAAGGCCGGCTCGACACCGGCGAGAAGCGCGCCGAGGAATCGCGCCGCCGCCTTATCGAACTCGATGGCCGGCTGCGGGCCGAGGCACTGACCGAACGCTCCGAGATCCTGGCGCAGATCGCCGAGATCGAACAGAACATCCGCCATCTGCAGGATCGCGCGAACCGGCTGGAAGTCGTCTCCCCGACCCAGGGCATTATCCAGAACCTGCCGATCAAGGCGCCCGGCACGGTCATCCCGCCGGGTGGGCTCATCGCCGAAATCGTTCCGGTCGAAGGCGGGCTCGTCGTGGATTCCCGCATCTCGACCAAGGATATCGGTTTCATCTTCGTCGGTCAGCAGGTGAAGGTGAAGGTCAGCACCTTCAACTATGTGCGCTATGGCTCGCTCCATGGCCGCATCGAGGGGATCTCGGCCACGACGTTCCAGGGAACGGACGGCGCCCCCTATTACCGGGCACGCATCGTTATGGATCGGAACTATCTCGGCAACGATCCGACGCGGAACCGCATCATGCCTGGAATGACCGTCACCGCCGACATCCTGAGCGGGCGAAAGACGGTACTTGAGTACCTCCTGAAGCCAATCCGCACGGCCTTCTCGACGGCCTTCCATGAGCGCTGAACCATGAACGCAGAAATAGAATTATCGTTTGATTAACTCTGAAGGCCGAGTTATCATTTGATTAACTTTGTTGCAAAGCCTTTGATTCAAAACTGACGAACCTTCGATATAAAATCGACGAACCGAGGACGTGGCCATGGCGTTGAATGACGAGCCGACTGCATCCGGAACGGGCTCCCTTCCTCCGGGAGGTGGACCGTCTCTGGCAACGCTCGATGCGCTCGACATGTCGAAAGGGGACTCGGATTCTCAGAATAATAAGGACCGCGGCAACAAGCTCAACGCGATCGAGCGTGTCAGCAACGACGCCCCCCAGGCGAGCAACGTCGATCCCGGTGCCACCGGCATCATTCATTCCGGCTCCCAGGAGATCGACCGGGCATTCACCGCCGCCCCCAGCCTCAACCTCGCCACGGTGCAGGAGGGCGGCGGAACCTCCGATCTGGCGCCGGTCATCCATGACGGCCTGACCGAGGTCAGCGAGGCCGACAATTCGGTTCACCATGTCTCCGGCCTGGGCCATACGGGCCAGCCTGGAGGCCTGTCCGGGGTCGCTTCGCTCAACACCGGGGCCAACCTCAATCTCGCGCTGACAAGTGCCGGCGGCCCAATGTTCGGGACGGTCGGGATTCCGCCAAGCGGCGGTGGCCGTGGTGGTTCGTCGAGCGATACGGTGGGGGGACCGGCGGGCCATGTTCCTGGTGCTCCCGGTGCGGCTGGCGCCGCTAGCGCTGCCGGCGCCGCCGGCAAGGGGGGCGGAGATCACAGCGCATCCGACACGGCGGCGGCAACGGACAAGGCGGCAGGAAGTGCTACCACGACCGATGCGGCTCCGGCTAACACGGCACCGACCACGGAGGCGCCAACCGTCAAGGCTTCAGCCTCCACGCCCAGCTGGGACGGTCTCGGCGGTGGTTCGAACGCTGCCGGCATATCGCAGCCGACTGCGGCCGTCACCACGCCGACCGGCCCCAATACGCAAATGCAGATCCTTCTGAACGAGGTGGCGGCGGCATCGGTTGCCGTTGCCGCGTTGGATACCGCCAACAGCTCGCTCGCGGCTGCCGCGGCGAATGACAGTGCTTCGGATCTCTCCGCGGTATCGGCGGATGCGGCAGCCGCACAGGCCGATATGGTGGCGAGCGTCGCCGACGCGGTCGCCAGCGTGGCGGGCAGTCTGGCCTCGGCGACGGAGCAGGCTGCCGCCAGTGCCGACGCAGCCGTGCCGCTGGCCTCGGCGGCGGCGGCGAGTGCCGATGCTCAAGCAAGTGTGGCCGATGCCTCGGCGGCGAGTGCCGATGCCCTGGCTTCGGCGGCTCATGACCAAGCCTCCGCCGCTCAGGCGACGGCGGCTGCGGCGGATGTATCGGCGACTACCGCCGACGCCTCGGCGAGTGCGGCGGATGTGTCGGCTTCTGCCGCCGATCAATCAGCTACGGTTGCGCATGTCTCGGCCAGTGCGGCGGAGCAGTCGGCGACGGCCGCCGATAGCTCCGCGAGTGCTGCCGATCAGTCGGCTTCTGCCGCCGATACGGTGGCGAGCACGGCGGATCAGTCCGCCTCGGTGGCGGATGCCTCGGCCAGCGCGGCGGATATTTCGGCCTCGGCTGCCGATAGCGCCGCTTCGGCGGCGGATGCGGCGGCGGCGAGCGCCGATTCGGCGGTCACGGCGGATCTGGCGGTGCAATCGGCGGCGGATGCTTCGGCATCGGCAGCGGATGCAGCGGCCACAGGCGCCGACGCCTCAGCCTCGGCGGCGGATTTGGCGGCGGCGAGCGCCGATTCGGCGGCGGCAAGCGCGGATGTTGTGGCGACGGCGGCGGAGGTTTCGGCGGCAAACGCCGACGCCGCCGCATCGACCGCCCATAGCGCCGCCGAGGATGCGGCCACGGCGGCGACCGCTTCGGATAACGCGGCCAGCGCTGCCGAGGTGCATGCCGAAGATGTCGGCGAATCGGCGAGCATTCTCGATCTGGCGGCCAGTGCCGCCGATCGTCTGGGAGCCAGTGCCGACCATGCCGCGAGTGTCGCCGATGTGAAATTGGCCGTGGCCGAACTCAAGGCGTCGAATGCCGAATCCGTGGCTTCGGCGGCGGACGGCTCGGCTTCCTCGGCGGATTCTTCGGCAAGCACGGCGGATCAAGCGGCAAGCGATGCGAATATCGGCCTGACTTCGGCGCTCTCGACACAATCGGCGGCGGACGCGTCGGCCAGTGCGACGGACAGCGCGGCCACGGCGGCCCATGTCACGGCTTCGGCGGCGGATAGTTCGGCCAGCGCGGCGGACACCGCCTATTCGGCGGCTTCGGCGGCGCAATCGGCGGCGGATGTCCAGGCCAGCGCCGCCGACAGCTCGGTGAGCGCGGCGGACGCCTCGGCGGCAACGGCGCATGATCTGGCACAATCGGCGGATGCTTCGGCCAATGCGGCCAGTGCCGAAGCGGCCACGGCGGACGCGGCGGCGCGCACGGCCAGTGCCACCGACGCTTCGGCGGATGCGGCTGAGCAAACGGCGCAGGCCCAGTCGAGCCTTGCGGACGCGACCGCCACGGCGGCGGATGCTTCGGCGAGTACGGCGGATTCTTCGGCGAGTGCGGCGGATGTGTCGGCCTCGGCGCTGGACAGCACGGCCTCGTCTCTCGATCAGGCGGCGGCGACGACGGATGCCTCGGCGAGTGCGGCGGATACCGCCAGCGCCTCGGCGGCTTCCTGGGCGGCGACGGCGGAAGCCCAGGCAAGCGCCGCCGATGCGGCGGCGGTGTCGGCCCATGATCACGCGGCGACAGCCGATAGCTCGGCGCTGGCGGCGGCGGCTTCGGCGGCAACTGCGGATTCCGTGGCGAGCACCGCTGAAGCGATGGCCTCGACCGCAGCCGCTCTCGATGCTTCCGCGCATGCGACGGCGATCTCCGCCGATGCTTCGGCAACGGCTGCGGATGCCTCGGCTGCAACCGCCGATACGGCGGCGAGCAATGCCGATACGGCGGCGACGGCGGCGGATGCCATAGCAGCTGCTCTGCATAACACGGCTTCTTCGGCGGATATCGCGGCGACGGCGGCGGACATCGCGGCGACGGCGGCGGATGTGGCTGCGAGTAACGCCGACATCCTGGCGACGGCGGCGAGTGATGCCGCGTTCTCCGCGCATTCCTTGGCCTCGCAGGCCGATGCGGTGGCGACCGCCGCCGATCTGACGGCGGGGTCGGCGGATGCGGCGGCGGCTGAAACCTCCGGCTTGGCCAGTGCCGCCGATTTCACGGCGACGGCCCTCCATGATCAGGCCAGTGCCGCCGATGTCTCGGCCACGGCAGCCGAGGGTTCGGCCCATACCGCCGACATGGCCGCAAGCGCCGCCGACATCTCGGCGGCTGCCTTGCACGGCACCGCCAATGCCGCCGACGCGGCCGCGCTCACGGCATCGGCGGCGGCGAGCGCCGCCGATGCGAGCCTGACGGCGGCGGTTTCGAGCTATTCCTCGGCGGAAGCCACTTCGCATGCGGCGGATGCCTCGGCGCATTCTGCGGAAGCGACGGCGGCGCAGGCCAATCAGGACGCGGCGGCTGCCGATACGGATGCTTCGGCGCTCACTGCTTCGGCCACGGCGGCGGAAGCCTCGGCGAGCCTCGCCGACGCCAGCGCTACCACGGCGGAAGCGGCGGCATCCACGGCGGATATTGCCGCTACCGCCGCCGCTCACAGCTTGGCAACGGCGGTGTCGCAGCAGAGCGCCGCCGATGCGTCAGCCTCAGCGGCGGATGCTTCGGCGAGCGCCGGGGATGCTTCGGCGAGTGCGGCGGATCTGGCGGCTGCCTCCGCCGATACCAGCCTTGCTACCGCCGTATCGCGGCAGAGCACGGCGGATGCGGCGGCGACGGCGGCGGATGTCCAGGCGAGCACGGCGGATCAAGCGGCCACGGCGGCGGATCGGACGGCTGCCAGCGCGGATGCGACCCTTTCGGCTGCGGTCACGGCGCAATCGGCCTCCGACTTCTCCGCCACCCAGGCGGATGCCCAGGCTTCGTCCGCGGATGTTTCGGCAAGCAGCGCCGATGCAGCGGCGAGTGCGGCGCATGTCACTGCCGAAGACACCGCCGAGACGGCACGCCTCGCGGATCTGGCGGCGACCACAGCCGACCGGCTCGCCCAAAGTGCCGACCAAGCGGCGAGTGTGGCCGATATCCACCGGTCCACGGCGGAAGTACACGCGGCCAACGCCAACGCGGTGGCGAGTGCGGCGGATGTTGCGGCAACGGCGGCGGCTTCCTCCGCTTCCGTGGCGGATTTCTCGGCGAGTTCGGCGGATCTCACGGCAGCGACGGCGGATACCAGCCTTGCCGCGGCCATGACCTCGGCCACGCATCTCGATACCTCGGCAACGGCGGCGGATCTGTCGGCAACGGCAGCTATCGCCACGGCGAGCGCCGCCGATGCGGCGGATGCTTCGGCGGATGCGGCGGCGCGGGACGCGCGAAGCGCCTTCACCCAGGCCACCGACACCGCAGCCACGGCGGATGCGGCGGCTTCCTCCCTGGATGCGTCGGCGACGGCAGCGGCTCAAGCGGCGGCAACCGCCGACACGAGCCTGACGGCGGCGAACGCCTCGGCGGCGAGCGCGGATTCCTCGGCGAGCGCGGCGGAAGCCTCGGCGGCGAGCGCGGATCAGACGGCGAGCGTTACGGCACAGTCGGCGCGTGACGCGGATACGAGCCTGAGTTCGGCGAATGCCTCGGCGGCTTCGGCGGATGCCTCGGCGAGTGCTGCGGACCACGCGGCCTCCTCGGCGGATCGGACGGCGAGCGTTACGGCGCAATCGGCACGGGATGCGGATGCTAGCCTGACGGCTGCGAATGCCTCGGCGGCGAGCGCGGATGCCTCGGCAACGGCTGCGGACCATGCGGCCTCCGCTGCGGATCAGACGGCGAGCGTTACGGCGCAATCGGCGCATGACGCGGATGCGAGCCTGACGGCGGCGAATGCCTCGGCGGCGTCGGCGGATGCTTCGGCGAATGCTGCGGACAACGCGGCCTCCGCGGCGGATCAGACGGCAAGCGTTACGGCGCAATCGGCGCATGATTCGGATACGAGCCTGAGTTCGGCGAATGCGTCGGCGGCGAGCGCGGACGCGTCGGCGAGTGCTGCGGACAACGCGGCTGCGAGCGCGGATCAGACGGCGAGCGTTACGGCGCAGTCTGCCCGTGACGCCGACACGAGCCTGAGTTCGGCGAATGCGGTGGCGGCGACGGCGGATGCGTCGGCGAGTTCGGCGGATGTTTCGGCCTCTGCGGCGGATGCCTCGGCGATTGCGGCCTCGGTGGCCGAGGAATCGGCGGATGCGCGGCTGGCGACGGCGCAAGGGGTGTTCGCGGCGGCGGATCTGTCGGCTAGTGCCGCTGACGCCTCGGCGAGTGCGGCGGATCAGACGGCGAGCGTAACGGCACAATCGGCGCATGATGCGGATACGAGCCTGAGCTCGGCGAATGCCTCGGCGGCAAGCGCGGATGCCTCGGCGAGTGCTGCGGAC
>Ga0265327_10001074_pt1 | contig 38111 bp, 38 predicted proteins | sample 41621metaG_FD_202089 | JGI IMG/M metagenome (GOLD analysis project Ga0265327, IMG submission 202089) | Rhizosphere microbial communities from Carex aquatilis grown in University of Washington, Seatle, WA, United States - 4-16-21 metaG | ecosystem: Host-associated > Plants > Roots > Rhizosphere...
AACGTCTCCGGCTTTGAACTGTGAAAGTTCTATCTTATCACCAACTTTTTGAGTTGGAGCTTCGACACGGAATTCGTTTACTGCAGCAAAACTACCAAGGTCCTTAAAATGACCTTTTTGAGCCTTATTTATACGATTGACATTACGTGTACCCTCACCAATCTGAACAGCTTCATAGCCGTCCTGTGCCTTTGTGCGAACTTGAGTGACGGTATTGCCTCGAGCAACGACCAGTGTAACTGGAATAGCTGCGCCAGAAGCATCATAGATCTGTGACATATTGAGTTTTCTTCCTAGAATGAATTTCATGGCAGTGTTTTAGTAGACAAGGAAAGAAGCAAAGATGATGAGAATTTCTTCTCTTTATCTTTGCTATATTCCTTTATCAAGCTACATCATCTTTACGTCTATATTGACTCCAGATGGTAAGCTCAAGTTCGTAAGAGCTTCAATAACTTTTGGATTCGGGTTAATAATATCTATCAAACGCTTGTGAACACGCATCTCGAACTGTTCACGACTATTTTTATCGATGAAAGAAGAACGGTTAACTGTGTATTTCTTTATCTCTGTTGGCAAAGGAACTGGACCATTCACTGTTACGTCATATCTTGAAGCGATGTCCATGATCTGGCGAAGTGAAGCGTCTAGAATCTTGTGCTCGTAAGCGCGAACACGGATACGGAGATGAGGAACTTCCCCTTCTGTCTTAGCTTTCTTTGCACGAGGTGCCGCTTTAACAGTTGGAGTTTTTTTAATTGTTTCTTTAGTAGGCATGGTAGTTGATCAGATAGTCTGCGAATGACTTATCTTGATTTAAGCAATGATCTTTGTGACGACACCAGCACCGACAGTCTTGCCACCTTCACGGACGGCGAAACGCATCTTCTCTTCTAGAGCAACTGGAGCTACGAGCTTAACTTTGAATGTAACTGTGTCACCTGGCATAACCATTTCAACCTTTTCTGCTAATGTAACTTCACCAGTAACGTCTGTTGTACGGATATAGAACTGAGGCTTATATCCTGTAAAGAATGGAGTGTGGCGACCACCTTCTTCCTTCTTCAAAACGTAAACTTCAGACTCAAATTCTGTATGAGGCTTAACTGAACCTGGTTTTGCAAGGACCTGACCACGAGAGACGTCATCCTTAGCTGTACCACGGAGGAGGAGACCAGCGTTGTCACCAGCGATTCCTTCTTTGAGTTGTTTGTTGAACATTTCGATACCAGTGATAGTAGTCTTGACTGTATCGCGGAAACCGATGATTTCAACTTCTTCACCAACTTTGATCATACCGCGTTCAATACGGCCAGTAACAACGGTTCCACGGCCTTCGATTGAGAAGATATCTTCAATAGGCATGAGGAAAGGCTTGTCAGTCTCACGAACTGGCATAGGGATATAGTTGTCTAGGGCATCCATAAGTTCTGTGATCTTTGCTTCCCATACTGGATCTCCTTCGAGAGCTTTGAGAGCTGAACCACGGATAACTGGAGCTGCTTTACCATCAAAACCTTGCTTTGTGAGGAGTTCACGCACTTCTTCCTCGACGAGGTCAATAAGGTCTTTTTCTTCAACTGCATCACACTTGTTCAAGAAGACGACGATCTTTGGAACACCAACTTGCTTTGCAAGAAGAACGTGTTCACGTGTCTGTGGCATAACACCATCAAGAGCTGAAACCACGAGAACTGCACCGTCCATTTGAGCGGCACCAGTGATCATGTTTTTGATATAGTCGGCGTGTCCTGGAGCATCGATGTGAGCATAGTGACGAGTAGGAGTTTCATACTCGACGTGAGCTAGAGAAATAGTAACGATCTTTGAAGCGTCACGAACTGTTCCACCTTTAGCAATATCAGCATAAGCCTTGTTTTGAGCAAGACCTTTTTTTGCCTGAACGGCAAGGATAGCTGTAGTAAGAGTAGTCTTTCCGTGGTCAACGTGACCGATTGTGCCCACGTTAACGTGAGGCTTGGTGCGATTGAATTCTGCTGCCATAGTATTATTTGTTTAGTGCTTTAACTTTTTACGTTTAGGCGTGATGCCAAGCGTCAAAAGTTAAAGATAAAGTTATTAATAGTTTATAATTTATGATCAATTATCGATTGATTGACCACAAAACGCCTAGTAGGCGAATTCGCATATACTAGCAACTAGTGAATAGGATGTCAAATATATACAAAAATCCCCCGTTTAAGTACGTCATTACCACCAGTCAACGTACTATCTACAGTCCACCTAAATTGAATATTCCTCCAATAAGCATTGTTATCTGACCATAGATCACTACCTCCTGATTGCGCATTGCATCCATATATTGAAGATATTGGTGGTGGAATCGGTTTAGCTACACAAGTATATCCAAATGGACAACCAGTTGGTTGTACAGGAATAGCTGTACAGATAAGATTTGTTGGGCAATTAACACCAAATAAATTAGACGTTGCGACATAAGTCGCCGCAGACTGATCAGAACCAACTTGTGATATCGTTACGACGCTATGTATATTTAGTAATTAGATCAAATTATATCTTATTGTTCGCCAAAGTACGCTCTGACAGCATCCCAAATAGAAGCTGTTAGAGCCGCATTATCTGAACCGTCAGCACCAAACAAGTTGGCATTGATAGTAAACGGATTATTGCTTACATCAGAGACACCCCCCTTCACAGAAGATGAAGTAATTCTTATTTTATATTGTCCGGACGACTTAAACGAGTTTCTAAATGGAACACTCCAACGATATGATCCTGTGTTAGAAACATTTGCTATGCTTGAGACCACTCTTCCACCAGATGAATCCATCAAGTCAATACTAACTGTCGCAGATGCTCCTATATTTGAACTCCAAGTGATGCGCTGTGTTGATCCAACTTTCCAATTTTCCCCACCATTTGGTGAAGTAACTGTTAATGAGTAGGTAGGCGTAGAAACAACAGGAGTAACTGGAGTTGAAATAATGACCGGAGTCGATGTAGTTCCTTGGGTTGAATTTGGGGGATTACTTGGAACTGATGGATTAGTTGTAGTTGCTGAAATTGGATTTATTATAACTGGTGTAACAGGTGTTGACACAATTCCATCATAAACACTAACTGTTGATGTTGTTTTCGCACTCAAACCCGCAGAGTTAGTGACAGTGAAAGTAACAGTGTATGTTCCAGCAGCCGTATAAGAGTGAGTGAATGTTGAACTCTGTGTAGGTGATGGAGCGATTTTAGAGACAGCACAAGTAAATCCAACTGGGCAGGACGTTGCATCTCCCCAATCTACTGAATAGCTGAGTGAACCATTTTGAGGATCAGAAGCCTTAACCGACCAAGTTCCGGTTTGACCAGTATTTAATTGTGTTGGGAATATTCCGCCAGAGATAACTGGAGGGAGAGAAGTTGAGGTAGCAGAAACAAAAGTCAAAGCACTTCCACTCAATAGACCAGCAACAGTTCCCTGTCCAACAGAAACTTTATTACCACTTGAATCAACCGCCACAATACCTGTTAATGCTAAGTTGGCAGACGCATTCGCATTAGTAATACCGCTAACATTAGATGCTGCTACACTTCCATAAATAGTGATAGGAATTTGTACATTGGCCGGCATAGGAACATTTAGATTACCAAATGATACAGTTTGGCCATCAGCCGAAAGAGATGTTTCCGCATACATTTGTCCACCGACTTTTACAAAAAGATTTGTAAAGAAACTAGAGACATTATACCTTCCACTATTCATCACGATAACACCTGGACTCAATGTATTTAATGTGGAAGGGCCATTCTGAGACAGAAGATCGAACACAGCTAATGGAACATTTGGTGTAACATCTGTCGTTGAGATTTGAACCGAACTTGTAACTGGTGATGCTGGGTCTAGAGATGCAACGATCTGTGTCACAGCTACAGGTGTTGTACACGAAGCGTTCAATACCGCACGTGTTTCAGGGCCAACGACACCAGTTGAAGGTAACCCTACACTTGTCTGATAACTAGCAAGAGCAACAGCTGTCGATGATCCAAAATAGCCAGGCTGTGATGCGCCCGAAGAAATATCAGATATAGCAAAACCTTTAGCAATGAGCCATATTTGAAGCGCTGCAACATCTGCGCCAGTAGTACCGATTGTTTGATTCATAGTGAATAGATAACAAGTAGTCGTTGTTCCAGATGATAGAACTTGGAAAGCTATCTGATTACTTGCACCAGCATTTGGGCCCACAGAATCAACGATTTGAAGTGAATGTTGTCCTGTAACAAAAATCTCAGGAATTGGTAGACTAAAAGTCAATTCTGAACCATCGATAGCCTGTGTACCTATTCCAACAACCTGAGGCTGTCCATCAATATAAATCTTTTCATCAGAATTAATAGTTCCTCCATTTAGTCTTTGGCCTGTTACTACCATATTATTTCCTGATACAGAAGCGGAACTTATATACGGACTAGTTTCACCAATCACAGTTACACTGTTTGATTTATTTGACGGTAACACCAAAGAAACAGCATGTTCAGCTATTTTATCTGAAGTTGCACTGATGCTATATATACTTGCATAATATGTACCCGCAAATAACTGTTGAGGATTTGCTCTTCCTGTATATGAAAACTTAATAGTCTGGCCAGCTGGAATTACAAATAGTGAATTTCCATAACTATCTACGGTGGTACTAATAGTAGATGTTGGGGTTGGAATAAATTGAACAGTCTGCATACCCGCATTATTGGTTCCTGAATATAGAGCTGCAGAAGGATATGTATAGACATATGTTCCAGTAGTTCCACCATTTATAGAAATACTAAAATTCGCAGTGAGTGAAGATTCCTTGTGAGCAGAATCATAAGTAAGATTAAGTGTCGGTGTACCAACAACAGCAGCTGAAGCTGCGGCAGAAACAGGAGTATTAACTTGTGGAATACTAACAGATGAAGCAGGTACGATTGTTGTAAGCTTTGTGCCATCAGTAAATGCAACTGTCAAAGTGCCTCCAGGAAATGTGGTTCCTGCAGGATTTTCTGGTTGACCATATAAATCAAACTGGTTTATACCTGCTTGCATAGGAATACGTTGGTCATAGGCAGTATTTGTAAAGGAAATACGAGCCGTACCCAAACCGAAACTAGAAGCCTTTTCATTAACAAGAAGAGGATACAACCCTTTACTAAGGGAAGAATTTGCTCCTGAACGAGTTGAAAATCCTTGCCATCCATCATTTGAGATGAACTCAATATATGAAGCTGTTTTTGAAGTAGGAAGAATCACTACTGCTTGGAAATGCCAATCATATGGATTATTACCATTAATTAGACCTGCACCTGATCCAAAATTAGTACCAACTTTATCGCTTGATGCATCAACAATGGAGGCCGAGAATGTTCCTGCATTTTGTGCTTTTGCTACAGGACTCATTATTGAAATCGCTAGGGCGATCGTGATAATAGAACCGAAACCAAGAGAGATGATTTTCTTCATATGTTTTTTATAATGCTTTTAATAATTTTGATGGAACAACTGAGGCAATTACGACAATTGTCTCGAAAAAATAACGAGACAAGCGTGCGCTCGGTAAGGAGCACACGCTTGGGTAGTTGAGAACATTATAACTCCCTTGAAATTTTATGCAAACAAAGTTATCCACAATAAATATCCGTATGATATAGTTTAGAGACTCAATTTTATTATTTATGAAAAAAGCTTTTTTGATCATCGTGTATATATTCGCCTTTATTGGCTTTACCCTGGTTGTTGTCTACGGAGCGGTTCAATTTGGCTTGACCAAAACTTCAGGGATGATTGATCAGCAACATGATTATTTCAAAAATACCACAGGTACGACGGAGGCTTGGGAGATTAGCGAGGAATGGGCTGTTTTGAAAGAAGCTATCACAAAAGATACTTCGGTGATAAATAGTGCCGCAACAACTGCCAACATATCTCCTAGACTCATTGTTGCAACCCTTATAGTCGAACAGTTGCGCCTATTTAATTCAGATCGCGAGATTTTTAAATCTGTATTTGCACCACTTAAAATCCTAGGAAATCAATCTCAATTCTCTTGGGGTGTTATGGGAATAAAACAAGATACCGCAAAACAAATTGAAGATAATCTAACAGCCACAACTTCCCGTTGGTATTTAGGGCCTGTTTATGAGCACATGCTTGATTACCCTGCCACAACAACAGATAAAGATTCTGAGCGTTTTGCCCGTCTTACTGATGAACATAATCGTTATTACTCATACCTTTATGGTGCTTTAGATCTAAAAGAAACAATATTCCAATGGAAAACAGCTGGATTTGATATCTCAAATCGTCCAGAAATATTAGCTACGCTTTTCAATATAGGATTTCAACATTCAACACCAAACGCAAATCCCCAAAGCGGTGGTGCTGCTATTGATATAGGTACTACTACATATAGTTTTGGCAACTTGGCAGGACAGTTCTACTATTCAAACGAGTTAATCAATGAATTCCCTAGGTAAAGAAAACACCGACCATTTGAGTCGATGCTTCCTGTCTACTATTTTCTGATTACTGTTTACTGATACCTACTTTCTCTTCTCAATAATCTCAGTTTCAACTGCCTTTGGAACAACATCATAGTGATCGAATTCCATCTGAGCACTTCCCTGACCCGAAGTCATAGAACGAAGATCTGTTGTGTAACCGAACATTTCTGACAATGGAACCTTGGCGTGAATAGCTAGATTCTGACCCTTTGGCTCTGAACCTTCGATAAGACCACGCTTTGATGAGATAGAACCGATGACGTCACCCATGTATTTTTCTGGACAAACAACTTCGAGCTTCATGATAGGTTCAAGAATAACTGGCTTCGCTTGACGAGCTGCACGCTGGAAAGCTTGTGAAGCAGCAATTTTATAGGCGATCTCTGATGAGTCCACATCGTGGTATGAACCATAAGTAAGTTCACATTCGATATTAACGAGTTTGAAACCAGCAAGAATACCGCGATCCATAGCTTCGTGAACACCCTTTTCAACTGCTGGAATAAATTCACCAGGGATAGCACCACCAGTGATAGAGTTGATGAAACGGAAGTCGTCATAGTTACTGACGTTCTTTGGAACCTTTTCACCTTCTGGCCATGGCTGCATTGGTTTGATATTGAGTTTGACGTGACCGTACTGACCTTTACCACCAGTCTGTTTGACGTATTTTTCTTCAGCTTCAGCAGAACCAAGGATGGTCTCGCGATATGCCACCTGAGGCTTACCAACGTTAGCCTCAACTGTGAATTCACGCTTCATACGATCAACCATGATTTCAAGGTGGAGTTCTCCCATACCTGAAATGATAGTCTCACCTGTTTCCTGATTACTAGAAACACGGAAAGTTGGATCTTCGTTACCGAGCTTGCGAAGTGCAAGACCCATTTTCTCTTGATCAGCTTTTGTCTTTGGTTCAATACGTAGAGAGATAACTGGTTCCATGAATTTAATCTTTTCAAGAATGATAGGCTTATCTTCGTCACAGAAAGTGTGTGATGTGAGAGCGTCTTTCAAACCTACAGCTGCAGCAATCTCACCTGCAAAAACTTTTTTAACTTCTTCACGCTTGTCAGCCTGGAGACGGACAATACGACCAAGACGTTCTTTCTTACCAGTTGTTGAGTTATAAATATAAGTACCAGCTTCGATAGTACCTGAGTACACACGGAAGAAGGTTAGCTGACCAACGAATGGGTCGTTCTGAAGTTTGAAAGCCAAAGCTGAGAAAGGTTCAGAATCGTTCGCGTGACGTTCGATCTCTGCACCTGTGTTTGGATCAATACCTTTGATAGCTGGCATATCGAGTGGTGATGGAAGGTAGTCGACAACGGCGTCGAGTACCAACTGGACACCAACGTTCTTCAATGCTGAACCTGTAAAAACTGGGAAAATCTTATTGGCAATAACAGCCTTGCGACAAACTTTCTTGAATTCAGCTTCTGTGATCTCTTTTCCGTCGAGGAAAGCCTGCATAGCGACATCATCTGTTTCAACAACTTTTTCAACCATGATTGCGCGGTATTTCTTTGCATCTTCGAGCATATCTGCCGGAACTTCACTTTCTATAATATCAATACCCTTCTCACCAGAGAATGTATAAGCCTTCATACGGAGGAGATCAACAACACCATGGTGATCAGCTTCTGTACCAATAGGCAACTGGAAACGAACTGCGTTTTTATTCAAACGTTCAAGGATAGATGCGAATGACTTTTCAAATGAAGCACCCATGCGGTCCATTTTGTTGATGAAACAAAGACGTGGAACATTCGCTTCGTCAGCGTAACGCCAGTTAGTTTCAGACTGTGGTTCAACACCTGCAACACCGTCGAAAACCACAACAGCACCGTCGAGCACGCGAAGAGAACGCTTCACTTCTACTGTAAAGTCGATGTGTCCTGGTGTATCGATGATGTTGAAACGAACCTTCTGTGAGACATCATCTTTACCTGCAGCATCTTTGAGGCCGCGGCGATATGTTGGATTCCAAAAACAAGTGATGGCAGCAGCAGTGATGGTGATACCACGTTCACGCTCCTGTTCCATCCAGTCAGTTGTAGTTTCACCTTCATGAACTTCACCGATCTTGTGAATCATACCTGTGTAGTAAAGGATACGCTCTGATGTCGTTGTTTTTCCGGCATCGATATGAGCGATGATTCCGAAGTTTCGCATTCTCTCTAGTGGGTAATCGCGTTGCATGGTGTTTGTTTTAATAATTATTGGGCCGTTATGATAAATGTGGCCTAAAAATTGATTTTTTGCTGATGATAAACTAAAAAAGCTAGGCGCCTTTAGTAAGGGATAATGTACAGGAAAAGGCCGAAATAATCAAATTTAATAAGTAAAAGTAAAGATCTCTCCGTCAGACAAAGTAACATTTGTAACGTCAGTTGAAAAACCAAAAATGTGACTGATATACGTTATACCAACACCGGACCAAAGGCTTCTATCTGAATTAAGCTTGTTCATAAGCATCTCAGCTTTATTGTTAATATCAAATGGAATAGTAAACCATCTTCCTTGTTGTGTCTTGATAACAAAACCTAATCCTGTTACTGGTCCAGCCGAACCTTTTCCACGCATTAAGTAAATTTGATTATTAATTGACTGTACATCATAACTACCAGTCTTAACGCTAGTTCCAAAATACATAAGCGATATTCCAACTACTATCGCTATTACAATCGTCCATAGAATCTTCTTAAGAGGAGCCCTTTTATTTTTATCCATAAAATAATTGTGCCACAAACCCCATCTTATCTTTTGGCTTTTCTATAACATGTTCAACACCTAAACACTTATCACATATTCCTTTTTCACCTCCAAGAATACTTAGATCAAATCCATAATATTGGCCACCAAATGTTGTACCTTCTGTCGAATGAACAAGCCTGAAAAATGACTGACAGAAAATACAGTAACAAGGTACTAACCACTTTTGCTCTAACTTCATCGGACTAATAAGTGTTCGCATATTATTTTATTTCTTTTAATTCAATTAACTCTCTTGATAAATCGAACTTAATTAATAACTTTACATTCTAAAACCAATAACGTCCGGTTTTGTTTCTTGTATAGCAACTAGCTCATCGACAACATTATTAATCGCGACAATAGTCTTATTTTGTATCTCATCATTTTTTTCCAACTCCCCTATTCTCTTTGCTAATTCCTTTTCAGTTGCCAACAATTCACGTAACTTCACAAAGGCACGCATGATAAAAATATTCATTTGAACAGCTCTGTCACTTTTCAAAACAGATGAAAGCATAGCGACACCGAGTTCAGTGAAGGCAAATGATAATTTGCGTCTTCCACCACGACCTACATTTGAAGTCACAAATTGTGACTTCAAACGGACGGCTTAATTCAGGGTTATTTTAAACATAAAGTCATTTGGAAATCGATTGGAGTTACGCTGAACAGCTTGATTCAAGACTTTTGTTGGAACCTGATATAACTCAGCCAAATCTTTATCCAAAATAACTTTTTGACCACGTATAATATTAATTCTCCTTTCGATAAACTCAGGAGTTACAGGCATTATTAAACTAGTCTCGGGTAATTTTCCTTTTATTTCCATACTATTTTATTTTTTAGCACTCATTAGAGAAAGCAAATCACCCAACAAAATTCCACTTATCATAGGACCAGAATTTGGAGGCACTTTCGTAAAAATCGGATGATCAAAACCTTTCTTTAATGCTTTCTTTTTTGCCGCTTGCAATGTCTTACCATATCCAACAACAGTAACCTCATCCTTGAGTAGAGCTACCCAAAGACCTTTGTATTTCTTATAGATTTGTGACCAATCTATTGCTTTCATACTATAATTTTACTCCGCAAAAATACCGAGTCAATATTGACGCATCACATATATTATTTCTCCTGTAACAAAACCCCACCAACTCCGTCTATTTATATATAGTAACGAAAACTATATGCAAACACTCATTCATGCAGACATATTTTTCTTTATAACCAGTATCGTGGTCGTACTTATTGGTATTGGTGCAATCATTTCAATCATATTCAGCATATTGATTCTCAAAAATCTATACAGACTTTCAGAGACAGTACGCGATGAAGCTGGTCATATTGCAGAAGACATGGATGAACTACGTGCAAAAGCGAAAGGTTTTAGTTGGGTCATCGCCTTTCAATTATTCAAAAAATTCTTTATTAAAAAATTTATTAACAAAAGCAATATTAAAAAAAATAATAACAAATAAAAACATGAAAAACACACCCATACAAAAAAGCGCACAAAAAAGTTCACACAAGATGGTCATAGGAGTTGGAATCGCCGCACTCGCCGCTGCCGCAGCTGGTGCATATTATCTTTACGGCTCAGATAAGTCAGCAAAAAATCGTAAGCAAATAAAAAGTTGGATGCTAAAAATGAAAGCTGAAGTCATGGATAAGATTGAGAATGTTAAAGATCTTAGTAAAGACACTTACGACAAGACTATAGATGAAGTCAGTAAAAAATATTCTCAAATAAAGAATGTTGATAAAAAAGAGCTAGTGCAACTCGCAAAGCGTATGAAATCTCATTGGAAGGAAATTGAAGCCGATGTTCAAGGTACTGTCGGCAAGGAAGTAAAGAGAGTTACAAAATAATCAAAAAACACCCCGCGGGGTGTTTTTTGATAAAAGTAGATTGTTATTACCAAGCAAAGTGAGCAAAAGCCTTGTTGGCTTCGGCCATCTTGTGGACGTTCTCACGCTTCTTGACTGCTTCACCTTCATTCTTTGAGGCGGCAATGATCTCATCAGCGAGCTTGAGAGCCATAGGCTTTCCCTTCTTGCCACGAGCAGCTTCAACGATCCACTTCATAGAAAGTGAATTCTTGCGCTCTGGACGAACTTCACGAGGAACCTGGTAGTTAGCACCACCGACGCGGCGTGAACGAACTTCCATAGCTGGAGTTGTATTCTTAAGAGCCAATTCAAAGACTTCAATTGGATTCTCAACTTTAGCTTGTTCTTTGATTGCATTCATACAATCATAAACAATAGTACGTGCTGTGTTTTTCTTACCTTCTTGCATGACGTAGTTGATGAACTTTGAAACTTTGAGAGAATCAAATTGTGCATCGGGTCTAAGATCACGCTTTATATTTCTTTTTCTTCGCATAGTAGTGTATTAGTTGGAATTAAATTTAAGCTTTGACTGCCTTTGGCTTCTTATTGCCATACTGACTGCGACCTTTACGGCGTTTCTCAACACCTGCTGCATCTAGAACACCACGAACAACAGAATAACGGAGACCTACGTCTTTGACGCGACCACCACGAAGGAGGACCACTGAGTGTTCCTGCAAGTTGTGACCTTCACCTGGAACGTATGCTGTTACTTCGATACCATTCGAAAGACGAACACGAGCGATCTTTCGGATAGCTGAGTTAGGTTTCTTTGGTGTCTTTGTTGTAACTTTGACACATACACCACGTTTGAATGGTGCTGGATAAAATGATGGGCGGTTCTCAATACTATTGAAAGTACGAGTTAGCGCACCTGACTTTGACTTTCTCTTGAAACGAACGCGACCATGCTTTGTGAGCTGATTTATTGTAGGCATTTTTTGTTAAGTATAAAGTATATGGTATGAGGTATATGGTATTTGTTTTTATACTATATACTATCTACCTTTATACTTCTGTGTTTTGGCAATCCTGAATTCTTCACCATTTCGAGCTTGAGTTGTTTTGATGAGGCTTATAGCCAAATCTCGACCGGCTCTAATGATTACTCATTCTTGCCTTAATAATGTACCGACTTCGATTAAGAAGCAGTGGAAACACCATATCATATAAGTAAAATGTGGGCAAATTCAATAAAAAATCAAAGTGTTCAAGAATCCAAGAATCAAAAATCACAAAGTTAGCAAAAGAAATTAAGACTCAGACTTGCGGAGACAGAACACGAACTGGTGGTCCGGAATCCACCCGTCGCCAGGCGCCGCCCAATCGTCGAGCATCCACAAACCATCGTCACGGCATCCGAGGTTGAAGAGGCGGGGATAGTCGCCAGAGCCGACAATGGTTTTCATTCCTATACGAAACCAATCACCTTTAGGTTGGTCTTTATATTTCAATCGATATTCTGGACCAACATCTGCAGGACATAATTCTAAACCAAGCTCTTTTGCTCTATAGTAAATCTGGTCGGTGGTCGCACTTCGAGTGAAACCAAGATCAGCGACAGATAATCTAACAAGGGTTAGTGATTCACTGTTTTTAGTTGGCACAAATTCACGACTATTGAGCATGTATTTCGCTTCGTCAGATAGATTAATATTGTTTTGCTGCAATTCTGCAATCAATTCTTTTGATGACTTTCCCCCTATTTCAATATCTTCACGACGAATCTTCTTGTCTGGAAAAGAGGTGTAAATATGCTCAAGATTCTCTGGTAGTTTCTGAAATATGCCCGGTTCTAATTTTCCTAAATAAGCTTTTGTATTTTTATTTATCTCATTTGGAACTTGTGCAATCTGTTCTCTAGTACAGTCAAAAATAATTAACATATCCTGTTCAGGATTTCTCTCTGTTCGTATCTCAGCTATACGCGGATCTTTATCATACCCAAAACCCTCTATTTGACTGTCCATTTCATATAAGAATGCTAGTTCTTCTTTTGAAAGATCTTGATTAGCTTTGGTTTTCTTTTCTATCGCTGTAAGCCTTCGCATGTTCTCGTTCTTCTTCTTATATTTGTCCGCCTCAGGACCAAATTCTGAAAGCTTCTTTTCAAGGATATCGTTCATTTGAGGCTCTAGCGACTGGTGTTGTTGTATGCCACGCACTTCACCAATTTCATTTTGACCATTCATACGAATTGCAATACGGGGCTGTACAGGAACACCGTTTTTGTCATATGTATAATAAACATAGAAATCACCTGATTCTATCTGTGTTTCTGCTGTTGATTTTCCTGCCGTACACCAGCCGGTGCCTTTCCCTTCCAAAGATTCGTAGAGTTCGATTGCACCAGCTTCATCACCTTGTTCATATTTTATCCATTCACCATTTACCTCATCTTTTCCCTCCATCGAAGCAGCCAGAGATTTTGTAATGAGCTCCGCATACAATTTTGGAAATTTTTTAGAAAACTCTTCCTGGATCAACGGATCTCTGAGTTTTTTATTGTCCCCAGCGACCTGCTCATAAATATCACAGATTTGCGCCAGAGGTTCGCGATAAACATCTGGATATGGCGCTACTGTTGTATCAGTTCTGTCTTTAAATTTTCCTAAAGATTTATCAAACTGAGATAATTTAATTACATTTCTAAAGACAAAATATTTGAACCAAGTTGGATAGGTAGCATCTTCACTAGTTAAGTAATCGATCCAATTATCTAAAGAGTGTTTCTGATCATTTATAATAGTTTCAACCATCTGATCACGAACATCCTGTGGAATATGTTCTACAGGTTGACCACGTTCTCGAGCGACTTGTTGTTGGAGTTCAAAATACGATTCCGGAACTTCGTCTGGTTTTATTATAAATACATCATAAATATCGTCACGCAACATTTCCAAATTTCTTTCACGAACTCTTTCATCAGGATTTAGAAAAATCTTCTCTAGACGATCCATATAAGCTTCTATGCGACTGCCTGGATCATTAGGTATTTTTTCTTCAGTGATACGCTCCTGCTTTTTAACAGCATCTTGAACTTCTGGTGATGTCTGTAATTCTGGTATTTTGAGATGAAGAGGATGTTTTTCCATAGGGTTACTCTATCATTTTTGATATACTTATTCCAGATTGGTTATATCGAACGGTTACGACTTTTCGAGACCTTTCGGACTCATACATATTGAGAGCGCAACCGGCCACGGCTTCTTGTGGAGGATATGCTTTGCAGTCAGTAAAAAAAGAAAATACTTGGTGTGGTATGTTGAGTGATTTTTGATCACACATAAAATACAGTCTAATCTTTTTCATCTTAAATTAACCAGATGGGCAGTGGCACGGATGACATATCACATAAAATCGGCTCTGATGACAATCCCCACATCTTCAACCTCGAATGCAATGACAATGGTTTGTGGATGAACGACAATTGGGCGAAACCTGACAACGAGTGGAATCCGGACAACCAGTTCGTATTCTGTCTCCGAAACTATTTCTTTCCGTGACTTCAAAGGTCACGGTTTTTCTTTTCTGGATTGAGCAAACTCTTCTTCCAACCACCTAACATCTTACCAACCTCATCTAGCTTTAAACCTAAATCCTCATATTGTTTGTTAGAGACAAGTTTCCCCTCCCAAGCCACTAAAATTAAAAATTTTATTACATCTAACATTAAAATGCACTCTGATATCTTTTCCAATTTTTTATCTTTTTCGGTAAAATACGCTACGTATGTCAACTCAAGTAAATCAAGAAACTTATTTTCAATACGAGAACCAATTGTGTAACGTGCACCTTTAGTAATATGAGGAACAATATTCAACCACAACAAATATCCCTCTTTGACTCTATTCAAAATCGAGGCGGAGTTAGGAGAGAGAGAGAGAGAGAGAGAGAGAGAGTTAAATCGCATTTGATTCATATGTATGATGTTATCATTTCTGTTGAGAATTTACTCGTTGCTTGGCGTGAATTCATACGTGACAAACGTAATCGCAAAGATGTAGAAGTATTTTCTATTGATTTAATGAGCAATATCATTTCTCTTCATAATGAACTAAGGAACAAAACATATAATCATGGAGGGTACATATCTTTCCAGATTAATGACACCAAACCACGAGATATACACAAAGCTAGCGTCCGTGACAGGCTTGTTCATCATGCTATATATCAAAAACTTTACCCGTATTTTGATAAAAAATTTATATTTAATTCTTATTCATGCAGAAATACAAAAGGAACGCATCGTGCTATAAACCAATTCCGAAAATATGCATATAGAATATCGCAAAATCACACCAGAACAGTTTGGGTTCTAAAGTGTGATATTAAAAAGTTTTTTGCAAATATTGATCATGGGGTTTTAATCAAAATCTTAGAAAAAAGACTTCGGGATACTAATACCGTAGACCTATTAAGTAAAATAATTTCCAGTTTTAACACAAAAGATAAAAAATGCGTTGGCCTACCTTTAGGTAACCTCACCAGTCAATTACTTGTAAATATTTATATGAATGAATTTGATCATTATATTAAGAGGAAACTAAAGATTGAACATTATATAAGATACGCCGATGATTTTATTATTATAAGCTATAACAGAAAAGCCCTAGAAGAAATTCTTCCTAAAATTAATGAGTTTTTGCTTCAAAACCTGAAATTATCATTTCATCCTGATAAAATCTTTATAAAAACATTTGCGTCAGGTGTTGATTTTCTTGGCTGGATTAGCTTTATTCATCATCGAGTACTCAGAACATCAACAAAACGTAGGATGTTTAGAAATTTAAATGCAAATTCAAAAGAAGAATCAGTAACCTCATACAAAGGACTTATCAGTCACGGTAACACTTACAGGGTACGTAAAAATATAGACGAGCTCTTCCCTACATCCCAGTAATCAAACCGAAAATCCACGGAATGATTGGTGAAATGATTTGCCAGAGGAAAAGTACAACCAAAAGAATCCAGATTGGTCCATAAGCTTCTATGATATGACGGACACGAACATGTCTTTCTGGGAGGATTGAAAAGAGGAGCTTCGAACCATCGAGAGGTGGCAGCGGAACAAGATTGAAAACTGCCAAGACTATATTGATGACAACTATATATGAAGTAACTTGGATAAATGAATCTACTGTCGGAGAATATATATTGTAATTAGCCGCAACGAAGCGTATTAAAAGACCGAAAATGATGGCGATTGAAAGATTTGCGACTGGTCCAGCTAGTGCAATTAGAAATTCACCGCTCCTGCGATTCTTTAGATTATAAGGATTAAAAGGCACTGGCTTTGCCCAACCAAATGTGAAACCAGCAAGAGATGTGATGAGCGGAACAATGATGGAGCCCACTGGGTCTATGTGCTTCAAAGGATTCAGTGTCAATCTTCCCTGTAAACGCGCCGTTGGGTCGCCTAAGTAGTTAGCCATGTAACCGTGAGAGACTTCATGAATGATGACAGAAAATATAAGAATGACTATAGATAAAAACGTAAGCATATGAAGTCTTATTGTAACAGTACTTGCGAAATATTGAAACCATGTTATGATGTCCAAACACAAATTTTATGGCACGCATCTGTCAAATAACTAAAGTAGGATCAGTTGTCGGAGGTAGATACTCTAACCGTACTCGTGCAACTCAGTTCAACCCATGTGGTAACATCCGCCGCTATCCAAATCTTCAGAAAAAGAAGATTTATGTTCCTGAACTCAAGAAATCATTTCCTCTCACTGTTTCAGCTCGTGGCCTCCGTACTATTCAAAAGAAAGGAGCTTTCAAGGCACTTCGCGACGCTGGTATCATAAAATAGTCTCATCTAACTTCCACGGACTCTCCGTCAGAAAGCACTTCAATAGTGCTTTTTTGTTTAAGGTTAAAACGATGGTCATTCATGATCATGTAAAGCGGGTCAGTCTTATTTGATGATGATTTCATATTTACAGTCTTTGATATAGCCTGCGAATAGATAACGTATTCAGGTTTTCCAGCATTTATTAGATTAGTTGAAAGTGAGCTAGTTGAGACATTGTGCGGAACGATTAAGACATTTGATTTGATTAATCCTAATTTTGGCGAACTGGTTGAATTTACAAAAAATTTCTGAACTTTTAAGCTGGCGTTTCCTATTAAGAAAATGGATGTGTGACCATAAACAATCCTTAAAACCATCTCTGGTGGTGAAGCTTTTGAATACTTGAACTTACTGAGAGCTTCTGGAAACAGCACATCAAATTTTAATCTACTTAAATCAATCACATCTCCCCTACCAACTTTTTCTATTGGAATTTTTAATTGATCGATAGTATCTAAAAATGTCTCATAAATTTTATCTGTTGAACTGGAAAAACCAGATTCTTTGGCTGTAATAGTTGGAAGAATAATTCTGCTGACTTTGTAGCGGTTTACTACATCAATCAAACCTGTGACATCATCACTACTATCGCTTGTAACTATAACCTCATCAATACGTCTAGAGTAAAAAGGTAGGACCTTAGTAATTTCACGGATAATCTCGGAATTAGCTCCACCATTTATGAGGATCCTTTCATCATCCGGGGTGCGGATAAACATCGAGGGATTACCTTTTGTGTCAAAGACGTAAAGCTCGAGTTCTGTGGGTAATCTGCTCACATTCCAAACATATATAGAAATTACGAACACCAAAAAGGCACCGAAAAGGCTGTACTGTACGTATTTATTTTTAATAGCGTTGATCATTAGCTTTATTATTAGTTGTCTTAATTATGTTAAAATAGACTCATGAAACAATTCACACCAAAAACATTTTCAATACCGAGTTTAAAAGGGATTTCTGCGAAGAATATCGAGGAACATCTAAAGCTTTACGCTGGTTACGTGAAGAACGCTAACGGCGTCATGGATTTACTCAATCAATATAGTAATAACCTCGTTGCAAATGCTTACGTTATTGGCGAACTAGGCCGTCGTTTTAGTTTTGAATATAACGGTATGCGTAACCATGAAGTCTACTTTTCATCTTTAGAAGGCGGAGCTACTCCACTTTCTGATTCAAGTAATCTTAAGAAAAAGATTGTTGAGATGTGTGGATCATTCGAAGCTTGGCTCACTGATTTCAAAGCGCTCGCCCTCACTCGTGGTATAGGTTGGGCAGTTCTCTGGTATGACAAGAAGGAAGATCGTTTACTTGCATCCTGGATAGATGAGCAACATTTAGGAGAACTCAACGGTTGTCACATGATTCTGGGCCTAGATATGTGGGAACACTCATATGTTGCTGACTATCAACCTTCAGGAAAGAAAAATTATGTTGAAGACTTCTTTGCTAATATAAACTGGTCTGTAGTTGAAAAGAATTTTGAGGAGGCATTGAAATAAAATTTCAACAGCATGTACCCTATAGTAAAAACTAAATAAAAACCAACAACCCACCAGAATGAAAACTGTGGGAATGTTATAGATGCAAATGGAATCTTTGCAAAGTTTTCTACTATTAGAAGTTCATAACTGAGCAAAAGGTGTGCAATCCAACCAAAAAACTGTGATGCGTAAATCGAAACAAACGCTGAGATAAAACCCAATGAACCAGTAAGGAACACTGCGAGCATAGTAACAGGTATAAAAGGTAAGACCAAAATATTTGCAAAAACTCCGATCAGTGATAACTGCCCCATCATATAAAGAATGAAGGGTGAAACGAATATCTGCGTGGAAATAGTTGCAGCAAATATTCCGCGCATTTCGAATCTTTCTGGAATAAACCAAAGAAGCTTTTCAATAGGTGAAGCTAAGATGATGAGTCCAAGCGTGGCTAAAAAAGAAAGTTGAAAAGACGGATCGTGAAGGAGAATCGTCGGATTTTGTATGAGCATAAGCAGGCCAGCAAACATAAGAGCACGTGCGACATTGTAATCACGACGAATGAGATTACCGATGAGGCCAATACTCGCCATAAAACATGAACGTAGAACCGTTGCACCTCCACCAACTAGAATACAAAATAAGACCATGCCAACGCCGCCGATGATTATTCCCCATACGCGTGGCAAACGCGAAAGTAACCTACGCATAGCATCAGCAACAACTGTGATATTAAATCCTGACAGCACAACTATGTGTATGAGACCAACTGTTCTGAAATCATTCAATAAATCTTTTCCCAGAGCACTCTTTTCACCAACGACCAGTCCTGCCGCTAGAGCTGAATGTGGTTCACCTAAAACTTTATTTAAATTATTCACAAAACCTCTTTTGATCTTGAAAAGGTTCGTAGTGACCAAATCACTAAATCCGGTGACGCTTTTAATGCCAGCCGAATCATTACTAACAAGAGAAACTGTACCGCTCTTTATTTCATAAAAAATATCGTCTTTAGCCAAATAACCCTGATAATCAAAAGTTCTACCAGTTCCGCTTTTAAAATTAAATGGGGCTGATAGTTTTCCAGAAAAATCTACAAAATCACCATAATGAAATTTGGGATAGAGTTTAGTCTTTATGCGTATTGATATACCTGTTGCACAACTTGGATCAAGTCTGGTCGTATCTACAACCAACACTTGGCCAGCATCAGTATTAGATGGATCTCCGCTAATAATACCTTGACCAGTCACTGATTGTTTTAAACATGTCCCAATATCTGGAGCAGCCTCGTGCATAGATATAAGCACACGCAAGCATGCCATGCTGCCAAATATCATCCAAAATAAAATGACTTTCTTTTTCATAGAAAGTCATTTTAACAATCAGGGATAAATTTTTACTCAAATAAAGTTCAAGAAAAGATAAAATTTTCCTCAAAAAATAATAAAATTCATCAACTGACACTAAATCAAATAAATACTAAAAAAGCAGTGTCTCAAATTCTTGTATGATTCCTTCTTCGTCCTCCCTACTCAGAGACTTCTTATACTTAGCTCCTTTTGTACCCTTAACTCTCTTTTCACATTCTGGCCAAGTCTTGTGAGTCTCTATAACACCACCAACCATACTTATGTACGAATAGGCTTTAGCGTTTGATTTTGATGAGCTGGATTTTTTCTTTTTTAAACTTACTTCATTATGTGAAACATCAAGGATATTTGGTAAGTCATAATTTGAAAGTGCTCCTTTATATAGCTTTGGTGGCACACCATCAGCATAAGCAGTTGCTATATGATCACATCTTTCGTTCCCCAAAATACCAATGTGTCCGCCAACATATTTCCACTCAACTTTTTTACCAGTCATACTTTTATCTAACTTCATCCACAAATCTTTATTGAGAACATCTTCTTTTGCTTTTGTGATCCATTTATTTTTCTTCCAACCATGGATCCATTTGGTAATACCGTTGATAACGTAGGATGAATCTGTATTAACTAGAATCGATTCACCCTTTTTAGCATATGAAATTCCCTGAAGTGCAGCAGTTAACTCCATCCTATTATTAGTTGTGTGTTTTTCACCTCCACCAAGTTCAGTAATCTTTGTTTCAACTTTTCCTTCTTTACTCTTTTCTTCAACAACTATAGTGCCCCAACCTCCAGGACCAGGATTTCCTCTTGATGAACCGTCTGTAAAGATAATTATTTTTGTTTCTGTGTTATTCATAGATATCATGATTACCTACTTGAAAAAATCTCACCGCATTTTTATCTGAAAAATTAAAAATTATTCTATAATTATTATTTAACGAAAATACGTAACTACCAAAGAGCTTACCTGATAATTTATGAGTCTTAAGTCGACTATCATATGGGTTTGCACGAAAAATAACTTCCTTTTCTTCAGCAAGGAGTTGAATGTGTGTTGGCAGTTTTTTATATTGCTTCATAAATTTTGTGTGATAATAGATATACACACAGACTATTCTACCTTAAGTCCTTTAAAGTCTTTAATTCTTTCCAATTTCTTCCCTTTTTCCAATCAATTTCAGCTTTTTTTATACTTTGAGCTAACTTTTCCGTACTCCACAGTCGAAGCACATGTCTAAAGAACTCACTTGTAGAGGCAAAGTGACCTTCTTTTACATCTTTTTTGACTTCAGCCGCCAGTGAAGCAGGGAGTGATATGTTTATTACTGAGCGCATGTTTATATTGATGTATTACAATGTAATAATATGTATTACAAGTATAATCTACGAGTTAACAAGTGTCAAATAAAAAAACGCACCCGCCGAAGCAAAGCGCGTAGTGAAAGATAAAATCAAGGTGTTGTCATTAAGTTTCGAGCAATCACTGCATTTTCAATTGCACTAGAATTGAGTCTTTTTACCGAATTATTCCTACGTTCACGTTTTTGAATAATACCGGCAGTCCATTCCATAATCGCCTTCCAAAATATGACACCAAAATCTTTGGAAGGTTTAACCATGGAATGAAATCCTTCATCATCATTTGGAACTGCACGAATGATTGATTTCCAGCAGTCATAGTAATTGCCACCCGGAGCTGTAGGTCTGAACCAGGACTCCTGAAAATACCAATACCCATATGTTCCACCAATCTTTGATAACTGCAATATCAAATGATCAGTTTTGATGTGTGTAATACGTTTTTGTCCATCCCTCTTTATATCTTCAAAGACCTGGAAGCGAAACACCCGATCATCAACAGACAGACCGATGGGTGCCATTATGTTACCTTCGTAATAACGAAAGCGACAATCGACACCATCAATCTTAACAATTACCTCTGGTAAACAACCGAAATAATCTCGAAACGGTGTGAATGTCAGGTCCTCTAGACGAGGATGGATGTCACCATGTGCTTTACGTAGTGAGAACTTGGACGTATCCGCGCTCATTTTATTATACTTTCTATTTTATTGTTTTTTGTTTGTTCTTCTTGAAAATCAGGACGCATCCCGATAACCAAGACCTATATCCAACACTACTCCAATAGATAAATAAGTCAATTATAATACTAAGAAATTTTAGCTCAACAAACCACATCAACAATCCTCAATCGGAGTTCCGTCCTTCCAGCAAAAAGAGATTTCTCTACAGAAGCAATGAGATCAACTGGTTTACCTACGGCAACGTCTTTCGCCCATTTTTCGTTAGCACCGAAGAATGAAATGGCTGGAATTTTTTGACCGCCTGATTTAGCAAATGACACCTCAACATGTTCTTTTCCTTTACCAAATATTTTTACTCCACCTGGTACGACTTTTCTAAATAGAAATACAGGCTTAGGATTATCAATACCGAAAGGTGCGAGTTTGGCGATATCATTATATAAACTCCAACTAACATCATTCATAGAAAGTTCCATGTCGATCATTTCGCCTTCATCGTGGTCACTTGAATTTTTAGTGTCTTTTGAATTTAGAATTTTTGATTTGTTTCGAATTTCTAATTTTGAATTTTGAATTTTCCCTTGCGCCTCATTCAAATACTTATCCAAAAAATGTATCTGCTCAGGACTAACTTCAAAACCACCAGAATGTTTATGTCCGCCATATTTTATAAAAACATTTTCCGGCACACCTCGCATTATATCAACTACGCTCGAAATTCCCTCTGAACGACATGAACCTTTTATGCCACCATCACCATCTCTTCCCCAAAGAAAAACTGGACGTCCAAATTGTTCCGCACACGTGTTGGCAACTAGACCAAGAAGTGATGGTCGCCATTCTGGATTTCCAAGGACGATAGCCGACGGTAATAAAGATTCATCTGTTCCATATCTATCATGTAAAATCTTTTTAATCTCTTTTGAGAGAGACGCGACCACCCCTTTCCTCTCATTATTAATGTGATCCAAATGATCTGCAAAGGTCTGTGCATCCTCATCCGTCTGTGCAGAAAGTAAACTGAAAGCATCCATCGGTAATCCCATACGTGAAGCGGCGTTGATACGTGGAGTAATCATAAAAGCGATATCGTCTTCAGTTAGATATCTTTGACTGATTTTTAATTTCTCAAGCAATCTCACCAAACCTTTCCTCTGACTTTTTCTTAAAACTTCCAGACCATAATATGCAAAAACACGATTTTCGCCAATAAGAGGAACCATATCGGAAAGTGTCGCGATTCCAACCATGTCGAGCAGCCATTTTTCATGACCGTCTTTCCATCCATTTTTTAAAATCGAGTCGGCCACATTACCTTCTTTCGCCTTTTTTACAATCGCCTGGATAAATTTAAATGCTACAGCTGAACCACAAAGATGTTTGTCGGGATAATTACAATCAGTCTGTTTATGATCAATGATGGCAAAAGCCGGAGGAAGGACAGCTGGTGGCTCATGATGGTCAGTTATTATCACTTCCATCCCCTTCTCGACTGCTAAAGCAACAGGTTTCACATCGGTGATGCCACAATCAAGAGTGATCAGCAACTTTACACCTTCACCGACTAATTGTTCGATGGCCTCAACGTTCAAACCAAAACCCTCATCATGACGATGCGGAATATAGATAGAAAAATTTTTAAAGCCTATTCTATTAAAAAAATCATTCCAAATAACCGCGCCAGGTATGCCATCAGCATCATAATCAGAATAAATAGCAATACGTTCATTATTATTAATCGCTTTAATCACTCTTTCTGCAGCTTTCTCGGCATCCTTCAAAAGAAATGGGTCATGAGTATGTAAATCATAATCTGGTGATATGAAACTATTTGCCAATTCTGCATCCTTGAAGCCACGATGAAAAAGTAGGTGCGCCAAAATAGGCGAAAACTGTGCGAGTTTTTCATGCTCATCATTTGTAATTGTTCGGCGGATTGAGTAGGACATAAAAAAAGTATAGCATTATAGGTTCAACCTCTCATAGGTCCGACCTCTGGAGAAAACTCAACTTATGTTAAAATACCCACATGACAACATCAGACCCTAATTGCATATTTTGTAAGATAGTATCAAAGGAAATTCCAGCAAACATCATATATGAGGATGATGGTTTTCTCGCATTTCTCGACATAAACCCAAAATCTCCTGGTCACACCCTAGTAATACCTAAAGATCATTACCGTTGGGTCTGGGATGTAAAAGATCCAGCAGGATATTTTTCTGTCGTAGCAAAAATTGCCAACGCACAACGTAAAGCTTTCAACCAAGAAATGGTCTTGAGTAAAATAGTTGGCGAAGACGTTCATCATGCTCATATCTGGATATTTCCAAGTGACCAGACCAAGGGTGACAAAAAGGATTTCACTGGTAATGCAGAAAAAATTCGTGCAAACCTAAAATAAAACCACTTCAGCGGTTCCCTTCTCCATTATAATTTAGAGATTACTGTCTACTATTTTCGAGTGCCACTATTCCTGGCAATGTTCCTTGCGCCAAGAAATCTAACATTGCTCCCCCGCCAGTTGAAACAAAAGTAAATTTATCTTCAATTCCTAATTTTGAAATAGCTGAAAGCGTATCTCCCCCACCGACAATAGACTTTGTATTAATTGAAGTGGCAGAAGCGATCAACTTTGCCAATTCTTCAGTACCTTCTGTAAATCCTTTTTCAAATAAACCGAGTGGACCATTCCAAAGAATGAATTTAGCAGCATCTATTTTTTCTTTTAATTTAATCAGACTTTTGGGACCAGCATCAAGGATAATATCTGTTTTGCCAACTGAATCAGACGCTTTAACCGAATGATCCTGTACGACGACGTCTACTGGCAACATTATCTGTGGCTGCCCAACAATATTCGAAATATCATTAGCGCCATTCGACAACTTTGATGCACCCACCTCATAACCTTTGGCTTTGAGAGCATCGTTTGCCAAAGCTCCGCCAATGAAAATGTTATCTGCATTCTTCAAAAACTTATTAATCAATGGAAGTTTTGTATCAAACTTGGCACCACCGAGAATAAAAAGGAACGGATGTGTAGGATCAAAAGCCATACTAAGATTCTTTATTTCCTTTTCCATTTGCAAACCGGCATAACTAGGTAAAAATTCAGTTATAGCGCAAATAGAAGCATGCTCACGATGTGAAACTGAAAAAGCTTCATTGACGTAAATATCTGCAAGCGAAGCCAACTGTTTTGCAAATTTCTTATCATTTTCTTTCTCACCAGCATTTTCACGGATATTTTCAAGGATAATAATCTCTCGTTCTTTCAATTGTTCACTAGCTTCATATGCGCCAGTCCAATTTTTAATAAAAGAAACTTTATAACCATTTTTATTTAAATAATCAGCAACAGGAGCAAGTGTAGGCTTTTTTACTAAAGATGAACTGTTCTTGTCTCCAGCAACTAAGCCATCAGCAGTTTCAATATGACTGACCAAAATGATTCGTGCACCCTTTTCCCTCAAAAAATTAATCGTTGGCAAAGCCGTGCGAATACGATAATCGTCAGTCACTACCCCATTCTTTATAGGTACATTGAAATCAACACGCACAAGCACTTTGACGCCAGAGAGGTTTTGGATGTCAGCAAGAGTCTTCATATTATTTCACGTCATCAACGGCCTTTAACAACTCTACAAACCCAGGAGCATTAACACTTTCACGGCCGACGAGTAAACCATCGACTTTGCCAACACGGACTATGTCACCGGCATTGCGATAGTTAACAGAACCACCGTAAAGGACTTTTACTTTGACACCAGCCTCTGGACCAAACATGTCAGAGAAGACTTTTTTCACAAAAAGAGACGACTCGTAAATATCATCATTTTTCATAGGCTCAGCAGCGCCAATTGCCCAAACTGGTTCATAAGCAAGAACAATACTTCCTGCAGATTTTGCTTCAACATTTGCCAAACTATTTTTGATCTGATTTTTCAAAACATTTAAATAATCCCCTGCCTCATCACGCACTACTTCGCCAACGCAAACGATTGGTGACAGACCGGCTTCCAAAACTGCTTTTACTTTTTTAGAAACAGTTTCGTCAGTCTCTCCTCTCTTACGCTGTTCAGAATGTCCAACTATCACATATTCAACACCGACTTCACCGAGCATAGTAGCGCTCACTTCCCCAGTATATGGACCACGATCTATTTCAATAGATGCAGACTGCGCACCTAGACTGAAATGTTTAACTTTGTTACGTCCTCCGCAAGGAATTATAAAAGGAAACGGTGGAGCTATGACTGTTTCGACAGAAGAAAGAGTTGGGGCAATGCGTTTTATTTTATTAGCAATCTTTTTAGCCTCATCTAAAGTGATGGGGTTCATTTTCCAGTTGCCAACAATGAGTCTTTTATTCATGGCAATAATTGTACCATAACCATTTATCAGATTTCCTGCCAAGAAAGTGTGGTGTAATAACTTGAAGTCAGAGGAAATGAAGGCGGTGGACCATATAAAAGATTGGCATCGTAGGTCAAATTTCTATTTGTGTAACCAGTTCCATCATTATAAGCAAATCCGTAACGTAGATTCGTAGCAATCATTCCAAAAAGATTCAAGGTCGTTCTCTTATAAGAAGATCCGCAACTCTGAACATAATAATATCTGCCTACTCGGCCATTTTGAGAGATGAGTGCTCCGTCAATAGTCTGTGTATCACCTGAACCATAACCCACATTTATATTTCCTTGAGCAATAAGACCAACAACATCAGTTCCGTCAGTATTTGTATATAAAAGATTATCATTGACTGTGATACTTGGTTCATATCCAACACCTGGATCAGGTAATTTTGCAGCAACTATACTGATGCGTGAACTATTGATTGTTCCATCAACCCAAACATTGTCTTCAACAAAAACTACACCATTTGATGGAATAATATAATTCTGCAAAAAATGTTGCGTATTAATAGTCCAGAGTCCCCACTGAGCTTGGCTAGAACTGGCGGATGTACAAGTATTATTAGGTGAGGCCTGCACCGATGTCACAACGTATAGATCAAAAGTATTATTTGTCTTTAAAACAACATGATACCCCAATGCTGCATGTCCTCCATATTGTGAACTGGTTAAATAGACACCACCGGACTGAGATTGAGTCTTTAATGTCGACAGATTTGAAGTAAGGGAACTAAAATCAACTGCAGGTACTCCAACCTTACGACCAACAGTAAAAATGTCTGACCTGGTTGGCAAAACTGCTGGTGGGGCCAGATCCCCACTTGGATACCCTGTTCCAGAGACACAAGTATGAACTGCCCAAGAATTCGCTGTCGTACAAGAAGTTAAATCTGGATCTGTATAAGTTGATAGTGCACTTGAAACTATACCGTGAGCAACTCCGTCAAAATGAATGCCTTTATTAGATTGAATTGGTCCATATGTAACAGTTCCTAAACCAAAGTTCATATTATCATTGGCGACGACTGCGTACTGCGCAAAAGATGGTATTGCCATAGTAACTTTTATAGACCGTGAAATTGTCGAGCTGGCTAATATTCCCTTTGAAATTATACTCAAAACAGTAGAACCAACATTTGGTGGTGTGATAGTCAAAGCATAAGTGCCTAGTAAATTTCTGTCTTTATCAAAAAACTGATGAGTATATGGTGAAGTTGTCGTACTATTCGTGCCATCATAAAAATCAGATGGCGCATGAGCTAAATGCCAGCGATAATAATCAATTCCAGCTTCGGCTATTTGCAGAGCTTGCTCACGTTGTGACACTGTTTTTACACTTCGAAGCAATGCCGCTCCCCAATTTACAAGACCTATAGTCATAGTAACTGCAATAGCCGCAAAGACTATCACACTTACCAATATCATACCTTTTGTAGGATTTTTTCTCATAAATTATCTTTTAGATTACGCATAGTGACATCGGTTGTGTATGTTCTGATCGTTGGTATATTCTGTTGGCTAGTATTACCCGCGCTCGCACCAGCGTTCAAAGTTAAATTTATTTGAATTAGACGAACAGAATTTGGTGAAACTGGTTGAGAGAGGGTTCCGGTAGTAGTTCCTGTGTATGTTCCACCAAAATATGAAAAAACTGGAGTAGAAGTTGCATTTACCACATCAGTTAGAATCGTTGACGTTGATTCTGTACCAGAATATGTAAGTGGCGAGCCAGTCGGAACAAGGAAAGTACGATATAAATCACTGCCTATGAGCGAATATCTGATACGCTCCTTCAGACCATCACCGTTTGTATCAGCGAAAAACTGGAGAGTGTTTGTCGCTACAGTTTGTAAAGCATATGAACCATCACTTCCCTGCGAAGCCATACGTATATCATGAGAAAGTATTTTCAAAATAACTTCAGCATCTTGAACTGTGGTCATAGAATTTGATGCGCTTCTCTGATAAGAGAAAACATTCGATTCAAATAGAGCAACAGCTCCCATTATGACTATAAATATGCCGATTGATACGACAACTTCTATCAAAGTAAAGCCTGAAGAACGATTCATGTAACAATTATAGCGTCAAGTAAGGATTCATGAAAGCTAAGGTCCGAGATTAACCTTTTGTTCTTGCCAACTACTACCTACAGAAACATTTGTTGAATAAGTTGAATAACCACCCTTTGAGACATTGATGGTGTAAGTACCAACACTTAAACCAGAGAAGATAACTTGTCCTGGTGGAATACAACTCGAAGTATATGTCAGAGAGACTCCACTGACGATTGGTGTAGCCGTAGCTGTAACGGTTGACAAATACATCATGTAACGAGCGTATTGATTTGAATTGTTTGTAGATGAAATCATCAGTCCTGGAGTCGTATAATAAGAATTTGACGTTCCATCTGGGCCTAGAAAGTTCCAAACTGGAGGAGTAGATGATGGGCTTGTTGCTATTTTAAATGCAACACTATTTGGTCCAGTGACTGACGATTGACTAGTTGGGTTCCATGAGAGTGAAGAGAAATTGCTAGTCGTACCAGTGTCAAATATTGATGATTCCAAAGTGCTAGTTGAATTTGTAATGTAAGGATCAGTCATGTCATTCGACAAAAGTACATGTCCTGTTGAAATAGAGGTATCCACATTTGTCCCCAATGCATAAGCACTTGGATCAGAGAATATTCCTGACTGATTAGCACCATGAGACCAATCTGTTTGATTGAAATATCCTTGACCAGTGACTTGTGTTTGATCATAAGTATTTGGACCAGTAACCTCCACAGTAGCATCTGAAAGCGGCAAGCCTGTGGCACTATCTTTAACAGTTACTAATAAACTATCTGAATTCTTAGGAATAGCGATGAGTTGAATATTTTGTGTACTGTTTGGACTGACACTGATTGGATTTAAAGGATTAAGTCCAACCAAATCGTACGAGCTATCAGTTGGAGTTACAGTGTAAGAATCCCATTCCATAGACCCAAGAGAAAGTGAACCTGAACCGTTTGTGGAAAGCGCCGCAGAATATTTAGGCACTCCTGGACCAATCTCTTTTCCGCCAGTCATTTTGAAATTAAAACTTGGTACAACAGAACATGTTGGCGTCATGCTTTTTATATTTATTGTACTAGTCTTATCAATTGAAAAACTGGCTTGTGTGAGCTGTTGTGCCACTACGGTCGCAGGTAATTTATTGGGGGTAGGATTACCAGAACTCATAGTATAAGTCTGATCACTGGAGTAACCTGACTTCGTAACAGAGATATTATATGCTTGAAAAGCCGGAGGTATATCCACCAACTGGAGCATGCCGTTATTATCAGTCGTATCATCAACAATGACAGGAGAAGTTGTGGCTGTATAAGCGACATGAACTGCAGCACCAGAGACTGGATTTCCATTTGCATCTATTATCTGAACAAAAAGAGCTCCATTATTTGTAGAGTTCTCTAAATTCTTTGGTGCAATCTGACCAGAGATAGTGATTGGAATAAAATTCTTACAAGTCGGACAATCAACAGAAATTTGAACAAACTTATTATCTGCAGGAGACGTATCATTGTTCGTTGTGCTTCCAATAGTTCCATCAAAAGGCAAATCCTTATTTTGAATCGTATAGCTGACATTAAAATTCACGCCACCACGAATAATAGTCGTCGAAGCTGGCAAGGAACCACTCGGCGAACCATTTACTATACCAATATTTGAATACGGCATATTACGAATCATTTCAAATTGTTCATCTGCCAGACCGACTGCCAAAATACGAGATTGATTCAGGTTTGCCAACTGAAAAACTCCTGTATATGCACCATACGCAGCAACGGCCACAACAAGAAAGACCGCGGCACCAACAAGAGTTTCAATTAAAGTAAAACCTTTTTTCATTTATTTTAAATAGCGTTGACCAAAGAATACATAGGTGTGATCATAGCAACAGCGAAGAATCCTACACCAGCGGCAATGACGATCATGATGATAGGCTCAATGACCGTAGACATATCTTTGGTCTTTTGATCAACATCCTCTTCATAATAATGTGCAACCCCAGCGAGCATCTCTCCTATTTTACCAGTCTCCTCGCCAACACTCATCATCTCTGAAAGAAAGATGGGGTAAAGCTTTTCATTTTTGGCGAATATCTGCGACATTAGTTCACCTTTCTTTATAGCTTCACCGGCTTTCTGTAAAACTGCACGGAAATAAACGTTTTGAATGACTTCTGCTGTGATATTTACTGATTCAACGAAATCAACTCCGGCACCTAAGAGTGACGAAAGAGTTCTTGCTGTTCTCGCTGTATTAACTTCTTGGACTAAACCTCCTATGATAGGCATTTTTAAAATAAGAGCGTGATTTATCTTCTTACCAGCCATAGTTTTAGACCAACGAGAGAAAATAATTCCTAAAATAATGACCGCTATAATGATATATATACCATAACTCTGCATAATATTACTGATATTCAAAATTATCTGAGTAGTGAAAGGCAGTTGTACATTCAAACTCACGAACGTACTCATGAGTGTAGGAATAACGAAAATAAACATGAGAATGGCAATGAAAACCATAGCTGTAACAATAACCGCAGGATACATGAGAGCTCCACGGACACGTCTTTCTAGGTTATACGCACTCTCAAGCTGCAAAGCGATGACTTTTAGTGAATCTGCCAAAGTACCAGACTGTTCTCCTGCATGAACCATAGATGCAAAAAGTGGAGGAAATACCTTTGGATGCTTAGCCAAGGCATCAGCAAAAGTTGTACCTTTATCAATAGAATTTCTTATATCTAAAATGACTTCTTTCAGATTTTTATTATGCGCCTGGCGCTCTAGAACAGACAAAGCACGAGAAAGTGGTAAACCAGCCTCTATCATTGAACCCAGATTGCGTGCAAAATTTATTTTTTCAATTGGTTTAACTCTATTTAAAAAACCAAGAGAAATCTCCGTATGCAAACCCTTACCATTCCCTTTACCCTTTTTTTCTTCAGCTGAGACCAATTCATCTCCACTTTCACGGATCATACGATAAAGTTCATAACGGTCATTGGCGTCTTTTTCACTGGAGTATACTTCTCCATCAGTTTTTTTAGCTTTAAATATAAAGTGCGACATGTTTTTATTCGGATACAACGCGCAAAACTTCTTCAATAGTCGTTAAACCTTGAACACACTTGAATATTCCATCTTCTATCATAGTGAGCATGCCCTCTTTTTTGGCCTGAGCTTCAATATCATTTGAAGTTGCGCTCTTCATAACCATATCTTTTATGGTTGGTGTCATTTTCAAAACTTCATGGATACCTATACGACCCTTGAAACCATCATCCTCAGTACCAGCAATTGGTTTATAGAACGAAACATCTTTCCAGGTACTTTCTGGCTTCAAAATATTTTCACTTTTAAGAGCCTCTAGCACACGATCTGTATCAACTTTTTTTTGTAGCTGTGCAAATTCTGCAGAAGATAACTTGTAGGCTTGTTTTGTATCCGTGAGAGCACGAACTAGACGTTGCCCGATGATGATATCCAGGGTTGAAACCAAAAGAAAAGCCTCAACTTTCATATCCAAAAGTCTAGGAATAGCACCGGCAGCGGAGTTAGTGTGTAAAGTTGAAAGGACCAAGTGTCCAGTGAGAGCAGCATTCACGGCCAAAGCAGCAGTTTCATTATCACGAATTTCACCGACCATGATGATGTCTGGATCCTGACGAACTAGAGTACGAATACCTTGTGAAAAAGAGAAGCCGATCTCTGGACGAACCTGAGTTTGGTTGATTCTAGGCATCTGATATTCAATAGGATCTTCGATAGTGGAGATGTTAACACTTGGAGTATTCAAAATATCCAACATAGTATAGAGTGTCGTGGTTTTTCCGGAACCAGTCGGACCAGTCGTCAAAATCATACCGGTTGTCTCTCGCAATGCTCCGTGAATACGTTCCAATGCTTCACCATGAAAACGCAAATAATCTAATGTATATCCTGAAATACTGTCTCTCAAAAGACGCATAACTATCTTTTCACCATAATACGTGGGCAAAATCGAAACACGGAAAGAAACTTTTTCATCTGTTACATCGACTTTAAAACGCCCATCTTGTGGCAAACGCTTTTCATCGAGTTTCAAATTAGCTAAAACCTTTATACGTGCAGAGACTGATGGGCCAGCTTGTCGTGGTAAAACCATGGCATCATGCAAGAGTCCATCGATGCGATAACGAACAAGAACCTGTTCTTCCATTGGTTCAATGTGAATATCTGAAGCATTCTGCAGTATGGCGTGTTTTATGAGCGTATCTACGATACGTATAACTGGCAAATCTTCAGCAATCTTTTTTAAATCACCTTCTGAAGTAGTTTCACCATTTCCTTCAGAGACCATCTTTATAGTATCTGTTTCTTTTTGGATAATATCTCCAAATTCAGCTTTCAAACTTTTTTGATACTGTACCAGCGTTTCTTTGATAGATTCACTATCTGTTAGACGTGGGAGTATTTTCAGATGAACTTTCTTTTTAATAAAATCAATAGCTGAAAGATCGTTCACATCCAACATAGCAACTTCGAGTGTTGTATCTGATTTTTTAAAAGCAACAATGTTATGACCGCGAGCAATAGGTTCAGGAATGAGTGCAAGTGTTTCTATTGGAGTCTTTCTGTTCTTGAGGTCTACGAAAGGAATGCCGAGTACGTAAGCTTGCATACGACGAAGATTGTCAGCAGTGATCTTACCCGCTGTAACGAGAATATCTCCGAGACGTTTGCCGTCTTTATCAGACTCATTTTTAGCATTTTCCAAATCCTCTTTGGAAACGAGTCCAGAGTCTAGGATAAATTTATAGAGCTGGGTATCTTCGATGAGCATTGGTTATATTATAACAGATTGTTTTGCATCAGTCTTAGCTCTTTCGATCATAAACTTGACCGTTTCATTCATATTAATATTCTTCAACTCAATATCTGGATGCCGATTATGAAAGACTCTGTATATCTCATCAGCAAAGGCTTGTCCTATCATAGGCACCTTGTCATAATCAAACTCAACTATTTTAAATTTCTCTAAACCGTGAAGAATACGTCTAGCTTGTGACCGGGATATATTGATCCCGTTTTGGGTATAGAGTTTTACATTAATATCTGTTTTATCAAAACCGTAATCACTTTCATCTGCAAGATTCGTGTACTCTTTAAAAACATTACTTAGATGACGACGCGAATCACCTTTGATTCTAAATACAACCCTAGTCCCTCTTTTTGAGACACCTAGATGTGAAATGGAGATATTATTATTTTTATTATTCACAGTTAGCTGTTGACCAAAACTATCAAGGATAAAAACATCAGCCGCTTTTGAGGTAAAAAATATTCCTTGACCACTGTGTGAATGAGGTATCGTTGTAGTTTTACCTTTAAGTAAATCTTGTATAGCCTCCAACTCCGAATTCAAACCTTTTTTTCTCATAATATTTCTAAACGCCCCGACACCTGAGTCACTTACAATAAACCACAGATCATCTCCTCTTGACGAAACTTCAATCGTTATAATCTTTGATTGAGAATGTTCGATTGCATTGTTTAGCATCTCAGAAAATGCAAAGTCAAAAATTGCCCTAGCATGTTCATTTAGAGATTTTATTTGTGGGAATTTAGCCTCAATCTCGGCCAAAACTTTATGTTCCTCAAGATTTTGATTTCGGAGTCTTTTGAAGAACTTGCTTGGAACAAGCATTGGGTGTTCTCTTATATAATCTGGAGCTACATAAAACGCATTTCTTGTTGATCCAATCTTTATGAGTTCTTTTTCTTCAACCAATTGTCTGAATAAAAAAGCGGCATATTGTCTAGACACACCAAATTTCCTCGAAATATCAATTGTCGATATCTTTCCACTTTTCTTTGCTATTTCTAATATTTTAGGCTTATTTAACATTATGTATGCAATTGTAAACAAATCTATATTCAATTGTCAAGTTAATTGTAAACAAGTCTAATTTATATTGTAAACTGAATTGTAAAGTATGATATAAGAAATAAATAATCATTTACTTTTTATATCGTCTATGCTACATTACTCTCGTTAGTAACTGTTCGCCTACCGGCGGACATTTTGCTTAAAAAGGCCATAAATAAAGCCGTTTTAGCAAGACAATTTAATAAAAGAAGAGTAAAAAACTAAATATATGTTTGATCTCAAAGTAATAAATTCAGTCGTCGCACAGCTCGAAGAAGAGCGTGGTATTCCAAAGGAAAAGACCTTGGAAGCTATCGCCATGTCTCTAGCCACTGCGTACAAGAAAGAATATGGCAAAAAGGGCCAGATCGTTCGTGCTTCATTTGATGAAAACACAGGATCTGTCGAGTTTTGGCAGGTGAAAGTAGTCGTTGACCGTGATCAAGTGATCATGGAAGGTGACGAAGAGCCTGAAGAAGATATCAAAAATACAAACGTTGATGATATTAAAATTCGTTTTAATACAGAACAACACATGCTCATCGAAGATGCTCGTCGCATCAAGCGTGACGCTGTAGTTGGTGATGAACTAGTATTCCCTCTCGAAGTCAAAGCTGATTTCGGTCGCATCGCTGCTCAAACAGCAAAACAAATTATCATTCAGAAGATCCGTGAAGCTGAAAAGGTTTCAGTCATGGGTGAATTCGGTGCAAAAGAAGGTGAGATCGTTGCAGGAACAGTTGAACGTGTCGAACGTGGTACTGTTTTCGTAAATATGGGACGTGCACTCGGTGTCATCTCATATGAAGAACAAATCCCTAGTGAACGTTGGAAGACTGGTGACCGTATTCGTGCTTATCTATATGCTGTAGAAGAAAGTCCACGCGGTATTGTCTTGAAACTTTCTCGTGCTCATCCTCGTTTCCTTGCAAAACTTTTTGAAACAGAAGCTCCAGAGATCGCGCAAGGCATCGTCGAGATCAAAGCTATCGCCCGTGAAGCTGGTTCTCGTTCAAAAGTCGCCGTTGTATCACATGACAGTCACATCGACCCAATCGGTTCTATGGTTGGTCAACGCGGTGTTCGTGTTTCTACTGTTACCAGTGAACTATCTGGTGAAAAGATAGACATCGTTGAATGGAATGAGGATCCTGCTCTATTTATTGAAGAAGCCCTCTCTCCTGCTGAAGCTATCAGTCTTGAGCTCGATGAGAAAGAACATCGTGCCATCGTCACTGTCACTGAAGATGAACAATCTCTCGCTATCGGTAAAGGTGGTCAAAACGTCCGTTTAGCAGCAAAACTTACAGGTTGGAAGATCGACATCAAATCAAATGCGGTTGCGAATGTTGATGAAGATGAAGAAAACGAAGTTGCAGATGAAGTTAAAAAAGATTCTGGTGCTGAAGAAAACGTTGAAAAATAAGTAAAATACTGGTATATTCTCGCTTATTGTATTACCAAAGTAATTATTAATTAATAACAGATTTCCGCATTCGCGGAATGACAAAAAAATGAATTCTTATATTATCTTCGCTCTTATCAGTTCAGTGATCGCTCTCGTCTACGGTGCTTACCTCATCTCTTCAATCATGAAGAAACCTGCTGGTAATGCTCGTATGCAGGAAATCGCTGGTGCTATCCAGGCTGGTGCAAAGGCTTATTTGAACCGTCAGTACAGAACTATCGGTGTTATTGCCGTTATTCTCTTCGTGGTTCTTTGGCTCACCCTTGGTTTCAAGATTGCTGCAGGTTTCCTGCTCGGAGCAGTTCTCTCTGCTATCGCTGGTTATGTCGGTATGAACGTTTCTGTTCGTGCTAACGTCCGCACAGCTGAAGCTGCTCGCCAAGGTCTCGGAGCTGCTCTTTCTCTTGCTTTCCAAGGTGGTGCCATCACTGGTCTTCTAGTGGTTGGTCTTGCTCTCCTCGGTGTTACAGGATTTTACGCAGTAACAGGAGATGTTAGCTCACTCATTGGCCTAGCGTTTGGCGCTTCTCTTATTTCAGTATTTGCACGTCTTGGTGGAGGTATATTTACAAAGGCTGCTGATGTTGGTACAGACCTCGTTGGTAAAGTTGAAGCTGGTATTCCAGAAGATGATCCCAGAAACCCAGGTGTTATTGCTGATAACGTCGGTGATAACGTCGGCGACTGTGCTGGTATGGCCGCAGACTTGTTTGAAACATATGCTGTCACAACTATTGCTACTATGCTTCTCGGTGCAACTATTTTCAAAGGATTCTCTGGTGCTCTAGTTTACCCTCTTGCTCTTGGTGGTATCGCTATCATCACTTCTATCATCGGCACATGGTTCGTCAAAATGGGTAAGTCTCAAAACATTATGGGTGCTATGTATAAAGGTATGGCAGTTGCCGCAGTATTGGCAGGTATCGCTTTCTACCCAATCACAAAGATGATCATGTCAGGTAACGGATCATACGGAACGACTCACATCTTTGGAGCAAGTATTGTCGGTCTACTCGTTACAGCTGCTCTTGTTTATATCACTGAATATTACACAGGAACACAATATAAACCTGTTCAGTCTATTGCTCTTGCTTCAGTTTCTGGCCACGGTACAAACATTATCCAAGGTTTGGCTATCTCAATGAAGTCAACAGCTTGGCCTTTAATCACTATCGTTATCGGTATCCTCGCTTCATACCAGTTGAGTGGTCTTTACGGTATCGCTGTTGCAGCTATGAGTATGCTTTCTATGGCTGGCATCGTCGTTGCTATCGATGCATTCGGTCCTATCACAGATAACGCCGGAGGTATCGCTGAAATGTCAGAACTTCCAAAAGAAGTCCGTGATGTTACAGATCCTCTCGATGCAGTTGGAAACACAACAAAGGCTGTTACAAAGGGTTACGCTATCGGTTCAGCTGGTCTAGCCGCTCTCGTTCTCTTCGCTTCATATACAGAAGCTACACACGGTCTTTCATTCAGTTTGAGTAATCCAAAAGTTATCGTTGGTCTTTTCCTCGGAGGTCTTCTTCCTTATTACTTTGCAGCTCTTTCAATGGAAGCTGTCGGTAAGGCTGCTGGAAAAGTCGTTGAAGAAGTTCGTCGTCAGTTCCGTGAGATGCCAGGTATCATGAAAGGTACACAGAAGCCTGACTACGCACGTTGTGTAGACATCGTTACAGGTGCTGCTATCAAAGAAATGGTTCTCCCAGCTTTGATCCCAGTTCTTGCTCCTATCTTGGTTGGATTCATTCTTGGTCCAGTTGCTCTAGGTGGACTCCTTGTTGGTTCTATCGTTACAGGTCTCTTCGTTGCTATCTCTATGACATCAGGTGGTGGTGCTTGGGATAATGCAAAGAAGCACATTGAGCAAGGTGCTCATGGAGGCAAGGGTTCAGATGCTCACAAGGCCGCTGTTACTGGTGACACTGTTGGTGATCCTTATAAGGACACAGCTGGTCCTGCTATCAACCCAATGATCAAGATCTTGAACATTGTTGCTCTTCTCATTGTTGGTTACTTGATGACGATCTGGAAATAGTTAGAAATCACAGTAATTAAATCACGCGAATTTAATTTGATTAGTTCGCAAAAGTTCGCAAAATTAATAGGAACAAAAAGCCGGCCATGTGGTCGGTTTTTTTATTAGTAGCTATTTAATATTATTCAATCATCATCCCCAAAGCAGCCATTACGCTTGAATTAGCACTCTAATTGCAACCTTTTCTTTTCTTCCAGAAGACTTGTCTCGGACTTAAAAATCCGAGACGTTTTCGTTCTCGATTGTTTAATTTTTTAACAACATGTGCAAGTTCTTCAGG
>Ga0265327_10001075_pt1 | contig 38065 bp, 40 predicted proteins | sample 41621metaG_FD_202089 | JGI IMG/M metagenome (GOLD analysis project Ga0265327, IMG submission 202089) | Rhizosphere microbial communities from Carex aquatilis grown in University of Washington, Seatle, WA, United States - 4-16-21 metaG | ecosystem: Host-associated > Plants > Roots > Rhizosphere...
GATTTAATCTTGAGCCAGAGTAAAGGCCCCAGCCATAAAGACAGGCTGCTGCCAAGCGCGAAACCAGCCATGGCAAGTGCGCCATAGACAGGGCTAGTACTCAGCGCAGCGACTAATAGCGCGGAATACAGCAAGCCGCACGGCATCAAAGCCCAAAGCATGCCGGTGATGAGTGCGCCGCCGCGATTCTGTGAGATTTTTCGCATGCTTCGCCATACGCCGCGGCCCACGTTGTCTACCCAAACCGGCTGACGCGCCACCGCCAATAAGAGTAGCCCCCAGGCCAGCACTAGCACATGAAAGAATGTCCAGAGCGGGTGCAATGCTGCAGTTTGACTAGCAAACCATGCCAGACCACCGACAGAGCCTGCAGCAACGGCGCCCAAGCTTGCATAGCCAATCACGCGACCTGACTGGAACTTTAACAAGCCATAAGGGCCGGCACCCTGGCTGATGCCACCGCACGCAGCACCGCACATGGCGATGCAGTGCGGCCCACCGGCCAAGCCCATGAAGAATGTAGTGAGAATAAGTGAGCTATGTATCATCAGATGAGCTCAGCCTAATTGAAAGAATCAGATAATCTTGGAAAAACGTGCGCGGTTTTTGTCTGCCTGCAGATAACGATCAAACAGCATGGCGATGCCGCGAACAAAGAACCAGCCCATACTGGTAACCTGAATTGCATTAGGCTCCATTTCTACAAGGCCATCATCCACCATCTTTCTAATAGCCTCAAGTTCACTGGCAAAATAGGATTTGAAATCGATCAGATAAGACAGCTCGATAGACTCAAACTGCAAGCGCCCCTGGCACATGATTGCCATGATGACGGCACGGCGTACCAGATCATCCCGAGTTAATGCCAAGCCACGCACAACCGGAAAACGACCTTGATCCAGATGGTCGTAATATTCTTCCAGTGTCTTCGCATTCTGGCTGTAGGTTGCACCGACACGGCCAATGGCCGAAACACCCAGAGCGATCAAATCACAATCTGGTTGCGTGCTGTAACCCTGAAAGTTGCGGTGCAAACGGCCTTGGCGCTTAGCCACAGCCAATGCATCGTTAGGCAGGGCAAAATGATCCATGCCCACATACACATAGCCAGCAGCAAGGAATGTGGCAATCGCGCTGGATAACATCGCCATTTTGGCCTGAGGGTTAGGCAATTCAGCGGCACTGATACGACGCTGCGGCTTAAAACGCTCTGGCAGGTGGGCATAGGCATAGAGCGCGATACGGTCAGGCTTCAACTCAACTACCTGTTTGAGCGTACGATCAAATGACTCCGGCGTTTGTAGAGGCAAGCCATAGATGAGATCGACATTGACTGATTCAAAGCGCAACCTATGCGCAGCATCCATCAAATCGAATACCTGTTCTGCAGGCTGGATACGATGTACCGCTTTTTGCACATCCGGATCAAAATCCTGCACACCAAAACTGAGGCGGTTAAAACCAAGTCTGGCCAGATGCTCCAAACGTTTTTCATCAACAGTACGTGGGTCGATCTCGATTGAATATTCACCGCCGGGCACCAGCGTAAAGCTACGCTTGAGCATGGACATCAGCTCTGATAACTCTTCGTCGGTAAAGAATGTTGGTGAACCACCGCCGAGATGCAGCTGGGTAATGGTCTGGCCAGTGCCGACATGCTCTGCATGCAGATCGATCTCGCGGCTCAGGTAGCGCAGATACTCTGTTGCACGCTCATGACGTTTGGTGACGATCTTGTTGCAGGCGCAATAGAAACAAAGTGATTCGCAAAAAGGGATATGCACATAGAGCGACAAAGGCAAGGCCATGCCGCCGACACGGCGTTGCTCCAGCGCCTGGATATATTCGTTTTCGCTAAAGGCTTCTACAAAACGATCCGCAGTGGGATACGAGGTATAGCGAGGCCCTGAGACATCAAATCTCTTCAATATATCCGGACTCACGTTTGGTGTAATCAATGCGTTTTGTTGTGTATTTGCAACAATCATTCTTGCTCCTCGATTTTTGGTGACTTTGACAGTTCCCGCCTAAAAAGTCCTTGATGTATGTCAAGAAATGCGAGCACCTATTAGCGGAGAATGCGCCCCACTTATTAGGTGAAAGCTTTAAATGTCGGATATAACTTCTTTCCACATTGAAATAAAAACGGTAAGCTCTGGAGATGACACACATTTTTGCCAAAGCATGACTCCAGAAACAATCAAAGTAGCCTGCTCCAACTGCAATCTCCGCGAGCTATGTATGCCCATGGGCTTTGAGCCTGCAGACATGCAACGTTTGGATGAAGTCGTCGCAACGCGCCGCAAAGTCAAACAGGGCACTAGCCTTTTTAATGTTGGTGATAGCTTTACTTCGCTTTATGCAATCCGTACAGGATTCTTCAAAACTTCAGTTTCTACCGAGGATGGTCGCGAACAAGTCACGGGGTTCCAGATGGCCGGCGAAATCATCGGTCTGGATGGCATCGTTAACGATAACCACAGCTGTAATGCCATTGCACTGGAAGACGCTGAAGTCTGCGTCATGCCTTTTTCGAATGTAGAAGATTTATCCCGCGAATTCCCCGTCTTGCAACGCCATGTACATAAGATCATGAGTCGCGAGATCGTGCGCGAAAACGGCATCATGCTGCTGCTCGGCAATATGCGCGCTGAAGAACGTCTGGCCGCTTTCCTGCTCAATCTGGTACAGCGTCTGCATGCACGTGGTTTCTCCAAATCCGAGATGGTGTTGCGCATGACCCGCGAAGAAATCGGTAGCTATCTTGGACTCAAGCTGGAAACCGTCAGCCGCACATTCTCCAAATTCAGCGAAGATGGCATTATTGATGTCAAACAGCGTTACGTGCGCATCAATGACCCTGATGCGCTGAAGATGATCTTCAACCCGCAAACCTGCAGCTGAGAAAAACTGCCTGGCCTCTTCTAAATGGCTTGGGAACAAGAACTAGCGCTCGCAGCAACTGCTGCCTCCAAAGGTGCCGAGATTGCCCTGAACTCCGCGCTCAATCTTGACATTCAAATCAAAGAATCCAAACGCGACATCGTCACTGCCGTTGATTTGCATATCCAGGCAGCGCTGACTGAACTGCTGACTGATTCTGCTATTCCGGTACTTGGTGAAGAAGACATCGCGGGTAGCAGCTACGCAATCGATGATCACATACTACGATGGGTGATCGATCCGATTGATGGCAGCGTCAATTTCGCAAATCAGCTTGATTATTACGCAGTATCGATTGGCTTATGTCGCGGTCTGGACTATCTGCTAGGTGCCGTAAGCCTGCCCAAACTAGGCGAACTTTATTTGAGCCATGCGCCTGATTTCTCGCAGCTTAACGGCAAAACGCTCAAACATGAACATCGCTCGGCCGAGACTTCCCTTGTCGCTGGTAGTTTTTCCGGATTCGCTGGCGACCCCGTGCTTCGGCAAGCACAGTATCAATTATTCGGCGCTTTAAACGATGCAACCCGTGGCTGTCTGCGACTCGGCAGTACTGCTGTCAATCTTTGTTTCGTCGCTTCCAATCGGCTACAGCTTGCCTATGGTTTCAATGCCAAGATATGGGACGTGGCTGGTGGATTAGCGGTGGCGCAAGCGGCAGGTTGCCATGTCATTGTAGTGCCTAGTGGCGACCAATTCAGCGTCGACTACATGGCTGGCTCCAGAGATACCGTCGCCTTAGCCCTAAAGCTGGCGATTGAGCACGGCTTGATGAAAGCTGATTCAATATTGACGTCTTGAGCCTCCCATGATGAGGACCTTCAAGATGTATCATCTGATTTATTCAGGAGTCCAGCATGAGTAAAACCGAACAACAGGAATTTGACCTTCATATCACGGGCATGACTTGCGCATCATGCGTATCGCGCGTGGAGAAAAAACTGGGCAAGGTAGCAGGTGTTGAGAGCGCAAGCGTCAACCTCGCCACTGAGCGTGCCCGCGTTGTCACAAACACAAAACTCAACCCGCAAATCCTGCGCGACGCGGTGATTGATGCCGGATATGGCGCCGAGATCATCACCGACAACAAACCACAGACCGAGACCAATCACGATGCAGAAAAACTGCGCCTGATGATTGCGGTAATTTTGACCATCCCTTTCTGGGTGATGATGGGTTCCGAGTTCATCGGCCAGCATTTGATGTTGCCCACCCTTTTGCAATTCGGTTTGGCTTCGGTTGTGCAATTGTGGCTTGGCGCACGCTTTTACGTCTCCGGCTATAAAGCCGTTAAGAATCTGGCTGGCAATATGGACCTGCTGGTCGCCATCGGCACCAGCGCGGCATACGGGCTATCCGTTTATCTCTGGTTGCGTGGCCAGCCTCACCTTTATTTTGAAGCTTCCACCACCGTCATTACCTTGGTACTTCTGGGAAAATGGCTGGAAAGCAAAGCCAGACGGCAGACCAGCCAAGCCATCAGCGCCCTGCAAAAACTACGGCCAGATACAGCCAAAGTCTTGGTCAATGGCGTTGAAACCGATACCGCTTACGAGCAGATCAAGGTCGGCGATCTCGTAGTTGTGAGATCAGGTGAACGTATCGCAGTGGATGGCGTGATTGCCCAAGGCCAGTGCCATGTGGATGAATCGATGCTGACAGGCGAGAGCAAACAGGCGAGCAAAGCCGAAGGTGACACGGTGATCGGCGGCAGCATCAATCTGGATGGCCTGATTACCGTGCGCACTGTCAAAATCGGCGCTGAGGCGACGCTTTCACGCATCATCCAGCTGGTTGAAAACGCGCAGATGAACAAGCCTGAGATCCAGCGACTGGTGGATAAAGTCAGCGCCATCTTTGTGCCGGTAGTGCTGGTGATCGCCCTGATTACGCTGGTTGGCTGGCTGCTAGTGGGCGCTAACTGGGAGCAGGCGATTCTTAACATGGTGGCGGTGCTGGTCATTGCCTGCCCTTGCGCCTTGGGCTTGGCGACCCCGACTGCCATCATGGTGGGCACTGGCGTTGCGGCAAAGCAGGGGATTCTGATCAAGGATGCCAACGCACTGGAAACCGCGCACCGCATCAAGTGTGTGGCTTTTGATAAAACAGGCACGCTGACCGAGGGCAAGCCCAAGCTGCTGGCTTTCAAAGCTTACGCTATGGACGAAAATAGTTTATTGACGCTGGCCGCATCGATAGAGCACGCCAGCGAGCACCCACTGGCAAAGGCGCTGATGGAACAGGCCGAATCGCGCAACCTCACATTGCAGCCAGTGCAGGAAACCAAAGTCGTCGCCGGCAATGGTCTGCAAGCCAGAATCGGTGAGCAAATTTTCTATCTCGGCAAGCAACGCTGGATGACCGAACTCGGGCTGGATACCAGCCCGGTAGCTGCCGATGTGCAAGCGCAGGAAGGAGCCACCATCTCGCTGATTGCGGAAGAAAGTAATGGCGTGAAACGCATCATCGGCATGCTCGCTTTTGGTGACGCCATCAAACCAGTGGCCAGTGAAGCGATACGCCGCCTGCATGCGCTGGAGATTAAAACTGTGCTGATCTCAGGCGATAACGCGCAATCAGCACAGCTGGTCGCAAATAAACTGGGCATAGACACGGTGTACGCCGAGCAAAGCCCGGAGACGAAATCGGTATTAATAGGCGAACTGAAATCGACAGGTGAAACCATTGCCATGGTGGGTGATGGCATCAACGATGCCCCTGCGTTAGCAAGCGCTGACATCAGCTTTGCCATGTCCAGCGGCACCGATGTGGCCATGCATACAGCGGATGTCACCCTGATGCGCTCGAACCCATCACTGGTGGCCGACGCGATTGATATCTCGCAAAAGACCTACAGCAAGATCAAGCAGAATCTGTTCTGGGCGTTTATCTACAATCTGGTCGGCATACCGCTGGCAGCGCTTGGCATGCTCAGCCCAGTGGTGGCCGGTGGCGCGATGGCGCTGAGCTCACTCAGCGTGGTCAGCAACGCGCTGCTGCTGCAACGCTGGAAGCCGAAAAAGAATACTGAACAAGCTTAAGCGCTCAACACTTGCGGCTCGTAACCCTCATCCGCAATCGCATCCATCACCGCATCCTCATCCAGCTTCTTGGTGTCGATGTCGACCACCTTGCTATTCAAATCGATATTGATATGCGCCGCTTTATCCAGCGCCTTGATTGCCTCTGTGATGACTCCCACACAGTGGCCACAGGTCATGTCTTTGACGAGTAATTTCATGATAACCCCTTAGTCTGACTTTTTAATTGAAGTTACAAGTATTAAGCTTACCACTATGACAAGGTCAAGTAACGATTTGAGGTAAATAGCCATGGCCGCAGATAACACAGCCGCCCTCATCAAAGCCGTAGAAGCCGCCCTCGCTGGCGATTGGCACGGCGCGCACAACATCGCCCAAGACTACAGCGACAACACCGCCAACTGGATACACGCCGTGTTGCACAAGATAGAACCCGACGAATGGAACAGCCGCTACTGGTATAGAAGGACGGATAAGGAATATGAAGATTACGAAGATGCGACTGAGGAATTTAGGGCGATTTTGGCTATGCTTGGAGATAACTCACTATGAATGATCTTTGGCTTCGGATACAACCTTCAGTATTCTCCCTAACATTCGAAAATGCTGAAGGTCGCATATCTTCCGGAACTGGATTCAAAGTTGGAAATTTTCTTGTTACAAATAACCATGTCATACAAGTTGCGAGCGCAAGACGCATAATTCTTAGAAGTGTTATCTCCGATAGTCATACAACAGCCGTTAATCTAACTTTTGGACATCTAGAGTTTCGTAACATGCTTCTTGATGGCGACCCAGAGGACTCATGGGACTTCGCCATTCTTAGAGTAAACGACCCTTCATTTCTTGATACGCCTTCGCTTGAGCTTGAATATGATGATGAGGTACTGATTGGTACTCAGGTTGCACTATTTGGATATCAATTTGACCAACCACAGTTATCAATTCACATGGGCTATATTTCGTCACAATATATGAAGGCTGGTGTTCACTACCTTCAATTAGACTCAAGTGTGAATCAAGGCAATTCAGGGGGACCGCTAATCAACGTAAAAACTGGACGGGTTCTTGGCCTAGTAACTCGAAAAGCCACAGGCCTCACTAAACAATTTGACGAACTATTGCTGGCGTTTAAGCAAAATATTGATCAGCTTCAGTTAATGCAAGGTAATAAGGTTTACGTAGCTGGACTCGATGCAGTTGCAAGCGCACTTGCCACGCAATTTCAAATGGAGCGAATAGCACGCGAAATAGGACGGTCAGCCAATGTTGGCATCGGTTACGCTTATCACATTCGCAAAGTCAGGACGAGCTTAGAAAATCTCACTTAAACATCTAATATCTGGCTAATTCGGTGTTTTTGACTTTTTCCCCTACTGTCATGCCGAGCAACGCAGACAAGATGGGAGTTTTCGGCGAGGACTGTTTGAGCGGAGCGAGTTCCGCAGCCGCCCGGCTTGGTGAGTAGCGCAGGGTAGCCGAAGGCCATGGCAGGGGGTGTCTTTTTGTTTGGTACCTTTATTTTGGACAAGCAAAATAAAGGTACTAGCTGTCGGGCTACCCCCGACCTGTTACCAAGTTATGCTGGAGAACCATGATGAAACCAACACTACAACCCGGCCTCACTTTCGAACACACCTACCCCATCCCCCAATCCAAAACCGTCCCCTTCCTTTACCCCGAATCCCCCGAATACCAAGCCATGCCCGAAGTCTTCGCCACTGGCTACATGGTTGGCCTACTCGAATGGGCCTGCATACTCGCCATCAACCCGCATCTGGATTGGCCTGTTGAGCAAACGGTGGGCACGCATATCAACGTGAGCCATAGCGCGCCAACGCCCCCGGGCATGACAGTCACAGCTTTGGTGAAGCTAGTGGAAGTCGATGGTAGAAGGCTGAAGTTTGAAGTGTCGGCGCATGATGGCGTGGATACGATTGCTGAAGGCACGCATGAACGCTACATCATCAACCGCGAAAAATTCGTACAGAAGGTAAAAGAAAAAGCCATGAAGGCTGGCTAGGTTAGCCAACTCTGCATGGCTTGATGATGATTGCTGGGTTATGGAATCTGGTAATTCTGCTGCGTGAATAGATCGATCCCGCATTCCAGATTCTCTACCCAGGCAATGAACTGATTCACCATCGGTTTGCCGATAAATGGCTTGCCGTGCTGTGGCACGATGGCTTCGATATCCAGATTACGGATCATGCGCGCCCAGTAGCGGCAGACCTTGTTGGACACCATATAGCGTTGGTGAAAGCCAAGCATATTGGGGATGTGCTTTTCAAAGCTTGTCACCGGAATCGCCGCCTCATCATGCGGCACGAGGGATGCGCCCAAGTCACCTGAAAACAGGATTTTGCTGGTGACATCATAGAACTGGAAATTACCTTCCGAATGCAGAAAGTGCGCTGGTATCGCCTTGATGATACTGTTCCCCAACTCGATATCCATACCCATATCCGGGATGCCGATGATGCGGCCATCGGTATTGCCTATGCCACAGAAGTGCGGCAGAAAACGTTCCCAGATTGCCGGCGCAATGACCGTACACTCGGTGCCAACCAGCCATTTGTTGATAGAGCCGACGATATCCGGATCCTGATGCGAGGCAAATATGTATTCCAGCTTACGGAAATGAAAGAACTTGCCCATACCCATCATCAAGGCGTTGTAGGTCATGTTGCCCCCCGGATCGATGAGTGCGCCATGCCCATCAGTGACGATCAGAAACTGATTGGATTGCACAGCGGCAGAGCTTGAGTCATCCACCAGATCGCTGAAGACGATGCAGGCATGATGCCCATTATTGAATAATTCGGTTGCCATGATAAAACCTTGTAGATTGCTAGCTAAATGAAAAGAGGGCCTGCTAAGCCAGCCCTCTTAATTTGTTTGAACTTGCGTATTCTTGACCTGATTATTCGGCTGGTTTAAGACCTGCAGCAGCGTGGTTACGGGCAATCACTGCCGGTGCCATGGCGGCAGCCTGAGCATCCAATGTCTTATTGATATTGATGCCTTTGGCGTAGTAATCGGGGTCAATCACTGGATCTGGGCGCGAGATCGCAAGATAGAGAGTGATGAATGAGGCAACGACGACGACCAGCGGGCCTGAGATCACCAGCCATGCATAGCCAAATTTCCACCAGGGTTGTGTATCAGTTTTCATATATCCACCTTACCAATTTAATCGTTATCTTGAGGTGCCAGAATTACCTGGGCACCAGGAATACTGCCTTTTCAGAGATTTCTTCACCTGAATCCAGAGACTTAATCTCGAACTCCACATGATGAGAGCCGGGCTCAGCAGAACCATCCGGTATCTGCAAACGGACAGAAACCCAGCGAGCCTGCGCTGGCTTGACCATGATGGCATTGTTTTTGTCTATGCCATCGGACTCAACCTTCAAGCCATCCATGCCTTCTGCCTTGAGACGGAAATGCTGGGCAGATTCACTGGCATTCATGATTTGCAGGCGGTAAACGTTCTCCAGCATGCCGCCATCGGCGAGACGCGCCATCACGCCGCGATCACGCACGACATCGACACGGAACTCCTTGCGCAAGTTGAGGCTAACCATCAAACCGATCAGCAGGGTGGCAAGGATGGCGGTATACACCATGACGCGAGGGCGCAGGATGCGGCGCAGCATTTGGGCACTGGACCAGTGGTTGGTGATGCCATTCTGGGTGGAATACTTCACCAGACCGCGTGGATAGTTCATTTTATCCATCACGGTATCGCAGACATCGGCACAGGCACCACAGCCTATGCACTCGTATTGCAGACCTTTGCGGATATCAATGCCGGTCGGGCAGACTTGTACACAGAGACTGCAGTCAATACAGGAACCTAGTTTGTGGCTATCTGCTTCCACCTTGCGCGAACGGCCACCACGTGGCTCACCACGCTCTTCGTCATAGGTGACGATCAGCGTGTCAGCATCAAACATCGCGCTCTGGAAGCGGGCGTATGGGCACATATACTTACAGACTTGCTCGCGCATAAAGCCGGCATTGCCGTAGGTGGCAAAGCCATAGAAAAATATCCAGAAGGTTTCCCAAGGACCAAGCTGCCAGCTCAAGAATTCTGATGACAGATCGCGGATAGGCGTGAAATAGCCAACGAAGGTAAACCCTGTCCATAAGGCAAAGGTGATCCAGACAAGATGCTTGCCACCTTTTCTGGCGAACTTCTCGAATGACATTGGTGCATCGTCCAGACGCATGCGGGCTGCGCGGTCGCCTTCGATCTTGCGCTCAAACCAGATGAAGATTTCGGTATACACCGTCTGCGGGCAGGTATAACCGCACCATAAGCGGCCAGCCACAGCGGTAAAAAGAAAGAGGGACAGCGCGGAGATGATCAGTAACGCTGTCAGGTAGATCAGATCCTGTGGATAGAACACAAGATTAAAAATATAAAAGCGCTTGGCTTCCAGATTGAACAGCAGCGCCTGACGTTGCCCCCATTGCAGCCAGGGTACGCCATAAAAAAACAACTGAGTGAGCCAGATCATCACCCAGCGCCACTGGGTAAATATCCCAGAGACACTGCGTGGATAAATCTTGGCTTGAGACTCGTAAAGTGAGACTACTACCTCGCGTTGCGATTCACTACCCGTGGATGAATTTAAAGTAGTAGCCTCAACCATCAAAAATTACCTTTTACTTTCTTGCACAAATTACTCAGCAACTTCGCTGCTTTCTTTTACTGCAGAACTATTATTGGAAAAACCCCATACATACGCTGTCAGCACATGAATCTGCTCTGGGCTGAACTTGCTGGCCCATGCTGGCATTTGGTTGGTCTTGCCTTCGTTGATACGCTTGATGATGGCAGCTTCGCCAGCACCGTGCAGCCAGATATTGTCTGTCAGGTTAGGTGAACCGATGTCTGTATTACCTTTGCCTTCAGCACCGTGGCAAGCTGCGCATACTGCGAACTTTTCCTTGCCCAATGCTGCGCGAGCTGCATCGTGTGGGCTATTGGAGAGACTCAGTACGTAGTTGGCGACGTTCTTCACATCTTCATCAGTACCTACAGCAGCAGCCATTGGAGGCATCATGCCGATACGGCCACCTGTGATGGTCTGCTTGATTTTCTCAGGGCTACCGCCATGCAACCAGTCGTTGTCGGTCAGGTTAGGGAAACCACGGCTACCGCGCGCATCAGAACCATGACACTGTGAGCAGTTGTTCATAAAGATACGCTCACCAATTGCATGGGCATCGGCATCCTTGGCCAGATCTTCAACCGACATGGCTGCATACTTGGCATAGAGTGGTTCCAGTGCCTTGTTAGCAGCGGCAACTTCCTTGTCGTATTGATCTGTTTCACTCCAGGCACCTGTACCCTTATAAGTACCAAGACCAGGGTAGTAAGCCAGATAACCCAAGCCAAAGACGATAGTGATGATGAACAACCATACCCACCAGCGTGGCAGTGGATTATTCATCTCGCGCAAATCGCCATCCCATACGTGACCACTGGTGTTATCACTGCCAGTACTAGCCACCTTGACTTTACTAGTTAGCCACAAAAGTAGGGCACATCCGAAAATACCGCCCAGCGTGATGGCCGTAATAAAGATCGGCCAGAATCCATTAACAAAATCGCTCATTATTTTTCCTCCTGAAACGGCAAGTTGGCCGCATCCTTAAAGTCCTGGGTATCGCGATGACGCCAGACCCAAACCAGAATGCCCACAAAAGCGACAAAGCTGGCAACCGTGACACAAATACGAAGTAAATTGATGTCCATGATGGCCACCTACTTAAGATTCGTGCCGAGTATTTGCAGATAAGCGATCAGCGCATCAAGCTCTGTCTTACCCTTGACTTCTTCTGCAGCATTGGCGATTTGTTCATCGGTATATGGAACACCAACCGTGCGCAGTGCGCGCATACGAGGTGCCATGACTTCTGGATCAACCTGGTTTTTATCAAGCCATGGATACTCAGGCATGATGGACTCTGGTACCACATCACGTGGATTAGTCAGGTGGATGCGATGCCATTCATCACTATAACGACCACCAACACGTGCCAAGTCTGGGCCTGTACGCTTGCTGCCCCATTGGAATGGGTGATCGTAGACTGACTCACCCGCGACTGAGTAGTGACCATAACGCAATGTTTCAGCACGGAACGGGCGGATCATCTGTGAGTGGCAGTTATAGCAACCTTCGCGCAGATAAACATCGCGACCAGCAAGCTGAACGGCTGTGTATGGTTGCAAACCCTTGATAGGCTCTGTGGTGGATTTCTGGAAGAACAGTGGAACGATTTCCACCAACCCGCCAAAAGCCACGACCACGAGGATGAGCACGATCATCAGGAAGTTGCTGGTTTCGATCTTCTCGTGCGTGAAACCAGTATTTGTATTTTGTTCTGACATGATGGTTTTCCTTATGCGTGAGCAGCTACTGATGGGATGGCAGCTACAGCTGGTTTGCCAACAGTTGCAGTTTTAATCACATTCCAGAGCATGATGGACATGCCGGAAAGATAGAGCAGGCCACCCAAGAGACGCAGCATGTAGTACGGATGCTTGGCTTTTACACTCTCAACGAATGTGTAAGTCAGTGTGCCGTCGTCATTGATTGCGCGCCACATCAGGCCTTCCATCACACCGGAGATCCAGAGTGCAGAGATGTAGAGCACGATACCGATGGTCGCCATCCAGAAATGGACTTCGATGGCTTTCATGCTGTACATCTGCTTCTGACCGAAGAGCTTAGGAATCATGTAGTAGATTGCACCCATGGAAACCAGACCCACCCAACCCAGCGCACCTGAGTGCACGTGGCCAACTGTCCAGTCGGTGTAGTGTGAGAGTGAATTCACTGTCTTGATCGCCATCATTGGGCCTTCAAAGGTACTCATGCCATAGAAGGACAGAGATACGATGAGGAAGCGCAGGATAGGATCGGTACGCAGTTTGTGCCATGCGCCTGACAGCGTCATGATGCCGTTGATCATACCGCCCCAGCTTGGAGCTAACAGAATCAGTGAGAAGACCATACCGAGTGACTGAGTCCAGTCTGGCAGTGCTGTGTAATGCAGATGGTGAGGACCTGCCCACATATAGGTGAAGATCAGTGCCCAGAAGTGCACGATAGACAAGCTGTAGGAATAAACAGGGCGCTCAGCTTGCTTAGGTACGAAGTAGTACATGATGCCGAGGAAGCCTGCAGTCAGGAAGAAGCCTACAGCATTATGGCCGTACCACCATTGCACCATGGCATCCTGCACACCTGCGTATACAGGGTAGGACTTCATGAAGCTTGCTGGCACTTCTGCACTATTCACAATATGCAGCAGCGCGACAGCAATGATCATCGAGGCAAAGAACCAGTTGGCGACATAGATGTGCTTGACCTTACGGGTGCCGATAGTGCCAAAAAAGACGATGGCATAAGAGACCCAGACTACAGCGATCAACAGATCAATCGGCCATTCCAGCTCAGCGTATTCCTTGCCAGTAGTAAACCCCAGCGGTAAGGAGATTGCAGCGGAAAGAATGACTAGCTGCCAACCCCAGAATGTAAATGCCGCTAACTTTGGCATGAACAGACTGACCTGACAGGTGCGCTGTACTACGTAATAGGAGGTGGCAAATAGAGTCGAGCCACCAAAAGCGAAAATCACCGCATTGGTATGCAGTGGGCGCAGACGACCAAAACTTGTCCACGGCAAACCAAGATTAAGCTCTGGCCATACTAGCTGGGCGGCAATAATCACCCCCACCAGCATGCCGACTACACCCCAGACTACGGCCATAATCGAAAATTGCCGTACAACCTTGTCGCTGTACGTGGTTGATTGTGCATTCAGGAATTGCATTTGATACCCCTTTTTCTTGTGAATTTCACAAGATGGAGTGTGCCTACATTTGAACGTAAGCAATTTGATACAAATCAATCGTCGTGCAGAATGCGCTCGCCTTCAGCTTCGATATCTTCAAATTGGCCGGAATCTATCGCCCACCAAAGGCCGCCAAGGATCAAAAGTACGAGAACAACCGAGAAAGGGATCAGCAGAAAAAGAATATCCATTATTGGCCACCATTATGTTTTGTGCTGCCATTTGTACTAGCAAGAGACAATCTGGCTGCATTGAGAATCACCAGTAATGAACTGGTGGCCATACCAATACCAGCGAGCCAGGCTGGCAACCAGCCGATGACTGCCAGCGGTACACCGATCGCGTTATAAATTGCCGCCCATAGTAGATTTTGCCTGACCACTTTGAGTGTACGTTTCGCATCGGATATCAGTTGCGGCACCATACTGAGCTGCCCACCGAGTACCACAAAATCAGATTGCGCCTGCGCCAGTGGCACAGCCAAGCCCATAGCCACTGAAACATTAGCCGCGGCCAGCACCGGGCCATCGTTGAGACCATCACCGACCATTAACACCTTACGCCCTTGCTGCTGCAAATGCTGGATATGCGCTAACTTTGATGATGGTGTGCAGTTCGCATAGACCTCTGTAATGCCAACCTGTGCAGCCAACTGCTCAACTGCAAACTGATGATCGCCAGACAAGATTTCCACCTGAAAACCAGCATGCAGAAGCTCACTGACCGTACTGAAGGCACACTCTTTAATCTCTTCTTCTATCATGAAGTTGGCAAGCCAGCCTTGCTCACTCACTAGATGCACTTTGGAAATTTCCGCATTCTCTTCCGGCAGACCACAGTATCTTGCTGAGCCCAGCTTGAGCTTGCCCAAAGCTGTGTCTGCGCTCAGGCCAAATCCGGATGTTTCCACTACATTGGATACTTCTGCCATGGATTTTTCATCACATGCACGTGCTATTGCTTTAGATAGTGGATGTAGCGAGTGCATGGCCATACCGGCCGCCAGCTGCAATACCTGAACCTTATCAACGCCGGGCGCAGTGCGTATGCCGACCATATTCATATGGTCCATGGTCAGTGTGCCAGTCTTATCAAAAATGATAGTGTCGATACCAGCCAAGGCTTCGAGCGCCTGCATACGCCTGACCAGCACACCACGTTTGGCCAGCGCACCCGAGATCGTCAGCATGGCGGCAGGGGTCGCCAGAGAAAGTGCACAAGGGCAAGTAACAATCAGCACCGCCACTGCTGCCATCAACGCGCGGTTAGGGTCTATCTGCCAGAGCATGGCAGCAGCCAGCCCGGCTGCCAGCAATACGCCTATCAAAAATGGTTTAGCGATACGGTCGGCGAGCTTAGCAAGACGCGGTTTATCAATAGCGGCCTGCTCCATCAGCGCGACGATCTCTGCAAAACGCGTCGCAGTACCCACTTGCTCCACACGCACCTCAACCAGAGACGACAAGTTGTGGCTACCGGTAATGACCTGGGCACCTGTAGCCTTGAACACTGGACGCGACTCACCAGTGAGCAAAGCTTCGTCGGCATTGGTACTACCAAGAATGACAGTGCCATCAGCGGGGAAAGCTTCGCCAGGGAATACGCGTATCACATCACCCACCACCAGTCGGCGCGCCGATACCCGGCTAAAGCTGCCATCCTTATTCTGCCGCTCTATGGTGGCAGGCAGCCGCTGCATCAATGCTTCGAGCGCACCAGCAGTGCGGTCGCGCAAGCGCAGCTCCAGCCAGCGACCTGTCAGCAGGAAAAATACAAACATCGTAAGTGAATCGAAATAAACCTCACGCCCCCACCAGCCAGTTGGCTCGAAGGTGGCGGCTGTACTCACCAGAAAGGTGATCAGGATACCAATCGCAACCGGAAGATCCATGCTGATACGGCGGTGCTTGAGATCAGACAGCGCGCTGTTGAAGAACGGCCCGCATGAGAAAAACAGCACGGGCAGTGTCAGCACCCAGGATGCCCAGCGCAACAGATTGAACATATCCGAGGTCATTTCGCCGGGGCCTGCGACATAGGCCGGTAGCGCATACATCATTACCTGCATCATGCAGAAACCAGCCACCAGCCAGCGCCATAGTGCCTTGCGCCTATCCCTGCGGCGCTGGTCGCTGGTAAAAGCATCGGCCGCTGGCAATAGGCGATATCCTGCACGACTCACTGCCCGCATCCAATGTGAAGGCTTGGTCACGCCTGCGCGCCATACGATGCGGGCGCGGTTACTGCCCGCACTGACAGTCGCACTCACAACACCAGGCACCTGATTGAGTGCTTGCTCAATACTGATCGCACAGGCAGCACAACGCATACCATCAACCACCAGATAGGAATACCATTCCTGGCTTTCTGGGTTTTGTAGCTGGCTAAAGTTGCTCCACTCGTCTTCTGCGTCCAAAGCGGCCCATGCATTGGTATCGCTTTGCTGCATTAACGGCGGGAATTCTGAAATGGCACTATTTTGCATACTCGAAGACTACAGGCTTGCTTGGGAATCATTCTTGACCTACATCAAGCAGATGACTTATCGATCAATATCATTTCTGCGATAGCTGGAATAGATATTGCTGTTTAATCAGATAAATATCTGCATTATTGCTCATGTACAATCCAGCTTTACTGAGCTTGAGTTTAGTAATTGGCTATCAACTGAAAAAGCACTGAAAAAGAGAAACAATGCCACATGAACTGAATTTAATTAGCACGATTGCAGCCGCTCTGGGACTGGCATTAATCACTGGATTTATCGCTGCCAAACTGCGCATGCCGCCTTTGGTCGGCTATTTGCTGGCTGGTGTTTTGCTGGGGCCAGCCACACCAGGCTTTGTTGCAGATGTAGGTCTGGCCGGACAACTGGCTGAAATCGGCGTCATGTTGCTGATGTTTGGTGTTGGTCTGCATTTCTCAATCAAAGATCTTTTGGCTGTCAAACGTATCGCCGTACCAGGTGCCATCGTGCAGATCATAGTCGCGACTGCAATGGGCATGGCAACCGCTATGTACTGGGGTTGGAGCCTAGGTGGTGCGCTGGTGTTCGGCCTCGCATTATCGGTAGCGAGCACAGTCGTTCTGCTACGCGCACTGGAATCTCTTGGTGTGCTGCAATCCGTTAACGGGCAGATTGCCATCGGCTGGCTGATTGTAGAAGATCTTGTGATGGTACTGGTGCTGGTATTGCTGCCAGTATTGGCCAATGTCTTAGGCAGCAGCACCGCCCCTCATCTGGCAGAAAACAGCGGCGGCATATGGGGCACCATTGGCATCACGCTCGCCAAAGTGACCGCTTTTCTGGCGATTATGCTGGTCGTTGGCAAACGCGCTTTCCCGCGCCTGCTATGGTTGGTAGCAAAAACTGGTTCACGCGAACTTTTCATCCTGTGCATACTGGCAGCAGCAGTGGGTGTCGCCTATAGTTCATCCAAAATGTTTGATGTTTCATTTGCCTTGGGCGCATTTTTCGCGGGCATGATGATGCGCGAATCCGAGTTTAGTCATCGTGCAGCTGAAGAATCCCTGCCCTTGCGCGATGCTTTTTCTGTGCTGTTCTTCGTCTCTGTCGGTATGCTGTTTGATCCGCATGTTCTACTAAGCGACCCGTTACGCGTGCTCATGGTGGCAGCAATCATCATGGTCGGCAAAACTTTTGCCGCTGTGCTTTTGGTGCTGATTTTCCGTTACCCACTCAATACCGCACTGACAGTAGGCGTGAGTCTGGCGCAGATTGGTGAATTCTCATTCATCCTGACTGGCATGGGCGTCGCTCTTGGTTTGCTTCCGATTGAGGGGCAAAGCCTGATTCTCGCTGGCGCATTGATTTCCATCGCACTTAATTCATTTATGTTTGCTGCATTAAAACCAGTGCAGGAATTTCTGCGGCAGAAATCGGCGCTCGCACGCAAACTGGAGTTTCGTAATGATCCACTGGCACAACTGCCGATGTCAGTAGAAGAAGTCTACCTCACTGGACAGGTGGTGCTGGTCGGCTACGGTCGTGTCGGCAGGCGCATCGCCGAATCACTGAGTAAACGAAAAATCCCTTATGTGGTAGCTGAACAAAACCGTGGATTGGTTGAAAAGCTACGCGCGCAGAATATCCCCGCAGTCTCGGGTAATGCTGCTGACCCGGCCGTGCTGATACAGGCACACATCGCTCAGGCTGGCATGCTGGTTATCGCCACGCCAGACACGATTGATATGCGCAATATGATCAACACTGCTCGAACTCTCAATCCAAAAATTGAAGTGGTGCTAAGAATGCATAGTGAAGAAGAAGCGGCGATGTTTGAGAAGGAAAAGCTGGGCAAAGTCTTTATGGGCGAACACGAACTGGCACTTGGCATGACTAAGCACGTGCTTGGGCGCATGGGTCTTAAAGACTAAAGCGCCAAGGATTAAAAATCGCGAGAGACTCGATATTGTTGACTTAAATCAAAATTTTATTATTAACGGACAGGTATAAACAGAATGTCACTATTAGCCACAGATAAGTGGACAAGCCATGAATATCAAACATATTGCTGCAAAAACGCTGGTGAGTCGCATGCCGTTGTTGCTACCGGAGGCGCTTGGTCGTTTTTTTATTCAGCATGACCAAAACCATTGGATTTACCAAGGCCCGCTTAAGCAGATAACGAAAGGTGCGAACTCAGAAATGCTGAATGACACCAGCAAGGACATCCTCAACCAGCTGCATATTTTCAAGGCACTGGCTGAGAACACGCACGCCATTATCAGCGCAAAAGATCTGAATGGTTATTACCTGTTTGTGAATACCGAATATTGCCGCCTGTTTCATCTTGATAAATCTGCATTTATTGGTCATCGCGATATCGACATATTCCCTGCTGAAACTGCCCAGAAATTCAGGGAGACAGATTTATTGGCACAACAGAGTGAAGATGGCATTACTGTTGAGTCTAGAGTGCCTATAGACGGTAGTATCAGGGAATTCCTCACCTCCAAATTCCCCATCAGGAACGAATATGGTCAGGTATACGCCACCGGACTGGTAGCGACTGATATCAACGACATGAAAGTCATGCAATCACAGCTGATTCGTTATGCAGAAACTGACAGCATGACTGGCTGCTATAACCGTCGTAAATTATTCGACATTGCCGAGTCTGAGCTAGACCGTGCCCGCAGATACCAGTACCCAATGAGTGTACTGATGTGTGATCTGGACCATTTTAAGAATATCAATGATACCTACGGCCACGCCGTTGGCGATATGGTTATCAAGCGTTTCGCTGCGATATGCCAGAAAGTATTGCGTAAACAAGATGCTCTGGGCAGAGTCGGCGGTGAGGAGTTCTCTATCATCCTGCCACATACAGACGCAGACGAAGCCATACAGCTTGCAGCGCGGATTCAGCAAGAGCTGGCTTCATCCCAGGGAGTAAAGGCAGATGAACAGGATATTGCGGTGACTGTGAGTATCGGCATTACACAACTATCAGCCGATACCAGCAACTTTGATGAACTGCTGCATGAATCCGACAAAGCCATGTATGAAGCAAAGCACGCAGGCCGTAACTGCATCAAGGTTTACCTCGGCAGTCAGGCAAATACTAAGGTGGGCTAACTTCAATCTCTTGGCTACCTAATGCGTAGTGCGGCACCGCCTAGATAAACTCTTCGCCCATACTAAAAGGCTGCTTCCGACCCAAAGCGGACACTTGATACGATATTAACCCGCTGCTTGGCTTTTTGAACAAGTCCAGTGGGTCAAATGGTTACGCATTATGCTTTACTTTAAGCATGTATCCGATTGCGATACTGGATGCACCGAAAAAAATGGTAGATGACAAACCCAGAATCATTTGCCCAGAAGATTTGGCGGCGATTGCAATAAAAATGCCTGCTAGAACAAACAAGATAGAGCAAATGAATAGAAGCCACAAAGTAACTTTGTTGTGGCCTGTTGCTGAGCTTGTGTAACCTTCTTTGAGTGTGAGTTTGTCTTCGCTGTAAGGATATTTAGAAACAAGCGACTTTGAGCCTAAGTAAAACCAAGCACCAAAGATCGGAACAAGAAGAAAAGACCAACCCCATCCGGCGATTACGCCAACACAAATTATTGTTGGTAAAGAAATTTTATAGTAACGATCCACAAAAGCACGAACTTTTGTTTCAGTCGGTTCATCTGGAAGAACTCGTCCTCTACCGAGAACACCCCACGGGAAAAAAACCGTATTTCCATCACTGTTTTTCTTGAAGCTCCCGTTGGTTAAGCCTTCGAAATATCCCATAATTTTTCCCTTAATGTATAACAGCAATTGCAGAGATGGAGAACAACTCAAAACAATTGTAAATTATGAAGTAGATTTTGGGACGAATTTAAGTTAATTAGTAGTTTGGTGAGAGTCCGTTATTGGCCGAAAACAGACACTCAAACTACATATCTGAGTAAACCGGCCCGCTGCCACCCTCCGGGGGCACCCAAATGATATTCTGGCTCGGGTCTTTGATGTCGCAGGTTTTGCAGTGGATGCAGTTTTGCGCGTTGATCTGTAATCTGGCTTCACCCTGATTTTCCACTATCTCGTACACGCCAGCCGGGCAGTAGCGTTGTTCTGGTGCGTCGTATATCGGCAGGTTGAGTTTGGTGGGTATGCTGCTATCCAATAACTGTAAATGGCAGGGTTGGTTGGCGTCGTGGGCGATATTGCTAAGGTTGATAGAGCTCAGCCTGTCAAAAGTTAGCACGCCGTCCGGTTTGGGGTAGTTGATCTTGGGCATCTCGGCGGCAGGGCGGGTGCTTTCGTGATCGGCCTTGCGGTGTTGGAGTGTCCACGGTGTGCGTAGTTTGAATGCGGCCAGCCACATCTCCAGCCCGCCTAGTAGCGTGCCACCCCAATTGCCAAAGCGTGAGAGCAGGGGTTTGATGTTGCGCACTGCTTGGAGGTCTTGCCAGACCCATGAAGCCTTCAAAGCATCAGGGTAGGAAGTTAATAGTTTGTTTGGCAACGGTTCACCAGCTAATGCATTGAATGCAGCCTCGGCCGCTAGCATGCCGGACTTCATAGCATTGTGTGTGCCTTTGATGCGCGGCACGTTGACCATGCCTGCGCTGCAGCCTATAAGTGCACCACCGGGGAAGATGAGTTCAGGCCATGATTGCACACCGCCTTCGGTGATGGCCCGCGCACCATAGCTCAGGCGCTTGCCACCAGCCAGTAGTTTGCTGATCGCTGGGTGCGTTTTGAAGCGCTGGAATTCATCGAAAGGCGAGAGGTGCGGATTTGCATAATCCAGATGCACGACAAAACCAATCGAAACCAGTTGTTCGCCATAGTGGTAGATGAATGAGCCGCCGCCAGTAGCGGCATCCAGCGGCCAGCCCATGCTGTGCTGCACGAGACCCGGTTGATGCTGCGCTGCGGGGATGCGCCAGATCTCCTTAAGCCCCAAGCCGAACTTCTGTGGGGATGACGCTTTACGCAGGTTGAAATGGTTTTCCAGTTCACGCGTCAGCGAGCCGCGGGCACCTTCGGCGATGAGGGTATATTCGGCGCGTATCTCGATACCGGGGGTGAATTGCGCTGAGGGCTTGCCGTGGGCATCACGGCCCATGTCACCAGTGATGATGCCAGCGACATGCCCTTGCTCGTCGTAAAGTACCTCTTGTGCGGCAAACCCTGCGTAGATCTCCACGCCCAGCGCTTCCGCCTGCTGACCTAGCCAGCGGCAGACTTCACCCAGGCTGACGATGTAATTACCCTGATTGCTCATGAGCGGCGGCATCAGCCAGTTCGGGATAGACCACGATTTGTTCTGGCATAGCAGTAGGAATTCATCCTTGCTCACTGCAGTGTTTAGCGGGGCGCCTTTTTCATGCCAATCGGGGATTAGCTCATTTAATGCAATGGGGTCGATCACCGCGCCTGAAAGTATCTGCGCGCCAACCTCTGCGCCTTTTTCCAGCACGCACACACTCAATTCACGGTTAGCTGCTATCGCCAGTTGTTTCAGCCTGATAGCCGCGGCTAGCCCGGCTGGGCCAGCGCCTACAATCAGAATGTCGTAATTCATTACATCGCGTTCCATCTTTTTACCTTATAAAAGCTATTTAACCTGTTTAAAATTAAGCAATTTGGGGCAGATCAACTTCGTCACTACGGCTGATCCCCTCAGTCATCTCTCTACATAGCGCCAGAAACTCGCGCATGCCTGCAGTCTGGTATTTCTGCTTGTGCCACAAGAAATAAAAATTGCGATTGAGGTTGAGCGCAGGGGTCGCCAGCGGCACCAAGCTACCGCGGCGGAAGGCATCTTTTAGCGCCAGATGTGAGATACAGCCTATTCCTAACCCTGACTCCACTGCACGTTTGATGGCCTCGGTGTGCTCCAGCTCCAGCCGGATATTGAGCTTGGCGTGCTGGTTCTGAAAGGCACGATCAAAGGTCTCTCGCGTGCCTGAGCCTTTTTCGCGCAGTATCCACGGCTCCAGTAATAGTTGTTCCATGCTGACCTTACGCAGCTTGGCCAGCGGGCGGTCTGGTGCGCTGAATACCACCAGCTCATCGGCGATCCAGGTTTGCACTTCGATATCCGGGTGGTGGCAATCGCCTTCTATCAAGCCCAGATCTAGCTCGTGATTGGCGATTTGCTGCACGATGGTCTTGGTGTTGTGCACTTGCAGTTGTATGCGGCTCTCCGGGTGTTCTTGCAAGAATTTGGCCACCAGGATGGTCGCCAGATAATTGCCCACTGTCAGCGTGGCGCCTATGCGCATGTGGCCGAAACCGGCGTGGCCATTCAGCAGGTTCTCGATCTCCTTGGCGCGGTCCAGCAGCTCAACAGCCCTTGGCAATAGTTGTTGGCCAGTCTCGTTGATGCGTAGCGATTTACCAACCCGATCAAACAACTGCAGGTCGAACTGGCGCTCGAACTCACCCAGTGCGGTGCTGGTGGCGGATTGCGATAGCGCCAGCTCCTCAGCCGCACGCGATACGCTTTCAGTGCGGCTGACGGCGACGAATATCTCAAGTTGTCTCAGGCTGTATTTCATGACTTGTGTTTATTGCTCCTTATATCTGTAAAACAGATAACAAATATCATAATAATCAATTTAACAAATATTATACGCGGCTATAGAATGCACATCAAATCTTGTGAGGTCGCTATGAAAATACTGGTCGCTGTAAAACGTGTCGTCGATTACAACATCAAAGTGCGCATCAAGCCGGATGGCTCGGATGTGGATATTGATGGCGTCAAAATGAGTGTGAATCCATTCGATGAGAATGCGATAGAAGAGGCGCTTCGCCTGAAGGAACAAGGCAAGGCCACTGAAGTGGTGGCCGTTTCGCTGGGCACAGCGGCGAATCAGGATGTGTTGCGCCATGCACTGGCGATGGGCGTCGATCGTGCGATTCTGGTCGAGACCGATACCAAGTTGCAGGCACTGGGCGTGGCCAAGTTGTTGAAGGCCGTGGTCGAGCGCGAGCAACCTGATCTGATTATTTTAGGTAAGCAAGCGATTGATGACGATGCTGGCCAAGCGGGGCAGATGCTAGCCGCCTTGCTGGATTATCCTCAAGGCACATTCATCTCCGCGCTCAGTATCGAAGGCAATGAGGCCGTCGTCACCCGCGAAGTCGATGGGGGTACCGAGCAACTGGCATTGAGCCTGCCCGCTGTCATCACCGCAGATTTGCGCTTGAATGAGCCGCGTTTTGTGAAGCTGCCCAACCTCATGATGGCGCGCAAGAAACCAATCGAGACGATTAGCGCCAGCGAGCTTGGGGTTGATGCAGCACCACGACTCAAACTGCTGCAAGCCAGCGAGCCGCCAGTCAGAAAACCTGGCATCAAGGTCGGCAGTGTGGCCGAGCTATTAAGTAAATTGCGTACCCACGAAGGGATACAACTATGAAGACATTGATTCTGGCCGAACACGATGGCCAACAACTGAGCCCAGCCTTGCGTCAGGCGGTGACTGCGGCCAAATTCTGGAATGCCCCTATTCATGTGCTGGTGGCAGGCAATGCCAGCAACGCCATTGCCCAGCAAGCCGCGGCGATTGCCGGAGTAGAGTGCGTGCTTCATGCAGACGCTGTGTATCTGGCACACCCACTGGCTGAAGATGTTTCCAAACTCATTGTTTCTATTGCTAGTGAATATCAGGTGATACTGGCTGCGCATTCTTCTTTCAGCCGCAACATCTTGCCACGCGCCGCTGCACTGTTGGATGTGGCGATGATCTCTGATGTTCTGGAGATCAAGGCGGACAATACTTACGTCCGCGCTGTGTATGCCGGCAACATCCACACCACCATACAGAGTGTCGATGCCGTGCAGGTGCTGAGCATACACAGCAGCAACTTTGCCGCTGCGGCACTCGGTGGCAATGCCGAAGTCGTCGCAGTTGCTGCACCAGCCGCCTTTGGCAAAACCCGCTGGGTAGCCGAGACTCGTGTGCAATCAGATCGCCCAGCTTTAAGTTCCGCCAAGGTGGTGGTCTCTGGTGGCAGATCGCTAGGCAGTGCCGAGAAGTTCGACCAAGTGCTGACGCCATTAGCAGCGAAGTTGGGCGCAGCACTCGGCGCTACCCGTGCCGCAGTAGATGCGGGTTATGCGCCTAACGAGATTCAGGTTGGTCAAACCGGTGTCGCCGTTGCACCAGAGCTTTATATCGCCATTGGCGTATCAGGTGCGGTGCAACACACGGCTGGCATGAAAGATAGCCGCATCGTGGTTGCCATCAACCAAGACCCGGATGCGCCCATTTTCCAGGTGGCCGATTACGGCCTAGTGGCGGATCTGTTCGAGGCAGTACCGGCACTCACCAGCGCCATTCAATAAAAAGAAAATCACAGGAAAAATATGAGTACATTTGCCACAGAACGCGTACTAAGCGTGCACCACTGGAACGACAGCCTGTTCAGTTTCAAGACTACACGCGACCCCGGCCTACGCTTTGAGAATGGTCAGTTCGTGATGATCGGCCTGCAGCTCGAGAACCGCCCGCTGATCCGCGCCTACAGTATCGCCAGCCCCAATTACGAAGAGCATCTGGAGTTCTTCAGCATCAAGGTGCCGAATGGCCCGCTCACTTCGCGCCTGCAACATTTGCAGGTCAACGACGAGATTCTGGTCAGCCGAAAACCCACTGGTACGCTGGTCATCCATGACCTCAAACCGGGCAAGAATCTCTATCTGTTGTCGACAGGCACTGGCCTCGCACCCTTTATGAGCGTGATTCAGGATATCGAAGCCTATGACAAGTTCGAGAAGATCGTGCTGGTACATGGTGTGCGCTATGTCAGTGAGCTGGCTTATGCCAATTTCATCGAGAATGAGTTACCAAACAATGAGTTCTTTGGCGAATTGGTGCGCGAGAAGCTGATCTATTACCCCACAGTGACGCGTGAACCATTCCGCAATCAGGGTCGGCTCACCGATCTCATCAACTCAGGCAAGTTGGCAGCCGATATTGGTTTACCGCAGCTGAACCCGCTGGAAGACCGCGCCATGATCTGCGGTAGCCCGCAGATGTTGGCAGATACAGAGGCCTTGTTGGATGGGCTGGGGTTCCAGGTGTCGCCGAGGATAGGTGAGCCGGGGGATTATGTGATTGAGCGGGCGTTTGTGGAGAAGTAGAGAGCATCGCTGATTGATTGCTCCTGCCAAGCATTCGATTGCTTTTATTTTGAGCTCAACCGTCTAGCGTCAGGCTGCGGTGACTTCGATTTCCTGGCTGCTACTGGCACCATGATTGTCGTGCCAAATCACAGCGACTTTATCGCCAAGCTTGGCGCCCTCAACCCGAAAAGTCAGGTAAGGGTTCTTGGAGATGCCCGTTCCCCACTGCGCATCCAGCACCGTTTTGCCGTTCAGTGTAACAGTGACCAACTGAATGAAGTGGGCCGGTATGATCTCATCAAAGTCATTTTTGCGGCGCCCGGTTTCCATTGGGTGCGTCATCAGGACTTTAATCTCGGTGTAGTCGCCCTTGAGCTGGGCGCGCATTTTGATATCGTTAGCCACAGCCATTCTCCAGAACCTCTACCCGACGACTCGCCGTAAAATACTGCCCACCAGCCTGAACAACCACTTTGATATCTGATGTCTCTGCCATTTTTATGCGGGTCACCACATAAGGCAGTGCACCATTGCTGAATGCATAATGGGCGATCAGCGCTGTTGGGTTTTTCTCGACCAGAATCGCAATCGATTCAGTCGCAGCGATACGGCTGCTGATTTCCACCTGCACAACAGCACCGTTTTCTGCCTTATCCGGAGCGATGATCTCAATATCTGAGGACACAGTTTCTGCTGGTATCTGCAGCCCAGACTCGGCCTCTTTGAGTGTTTTTGAATCGAATGCTGCTTTGTTCCATACCGCAGCCAGAGCATGAAGCGGCATCAGCATGCCGCCTAAAAGCAGGCCACTGAAAGCTCGTAAAAAGTCTCGTCTAATCATCGCCACTCCTCATCACCAGCCTTTATTTTTCTTGGGGTCAATTGCAATCTGCTTCAGATAATTCAGGCGCGCTTCCACCATGGATTGCTGATAAAAATCGCCGTCACCAGCCTTGGCAGCAAGATCAAATTGCTCCAGCGCCCCCTGCATATTGTAGCGTCGCACATAAGCCTCGCCTTGTGCCTGATGACGCAGCAGATTCTTACCCTGTAAAGTATAAACACGCGACTTGAGCTCGTATAAATAAGGATCATCCGGATATAGACGCTGCTTGTCACTGACAAAGTTAAGCATATCCTCAAGTCGATTCAATGCCAGCAGGTGTTCGGCATAGCCATTGATCAAGCTACGGTTATCAGGATAAATAGCCAATGCCTTTTCGTATTGCTGGCCTGCTTTCTGTGCATCTTTATTCGCAACCTGGATATTTGCAGCCAATACCTCGAACATGGGATGTGCAATCGCATTACTGCGCAACCAGGCAAGCTCACGACTGGCATTGGCTATATCAAGCTTACGCAGATAGGCTACTGCCAGACCATAGTGCTGCGAGGCTTCGTTGCTGTATTTCTTGTCTCGGATATTACCTTGAAAAACATCAATCGCCTGTCCAGGCGAGCCAAGAGCAGCAATCAGTTTGGCGCGTACATAATCAAAATCTGGCGTGTAGGGAATCATGCGGAAATTCGCACCCGATTCGCGATTGCGCACATCCGCGATACGCTCTGTGGTCACTGGGTGAGTGCGCAGGAAAGCCGGCGCACTGCCATCAGAGAAGCGTGTGCCTTTTTGCATAACCTCAAAAAAAGCAGACATGGCATGCACATCGTAGCCAGCCTTTTGTAATATCTGCAGGCCAATACGGTCAGCCTCGCGCTCATGCTCACGAGTGTAATCCAGCTGCCGCTGTATGGAACCCGCAGATGCTGCCACCATACCACCCATGCCCAGCTGCGGGTTGCCACGTGCTGCCAGCAAGGCTAAAGCCATCCCGGCTATATTGAATACAGTATCTGTTTTTTGCTGCGCCATGACACGAGCCATATGGTGCTGCACGACGTGGCCAATTTCGTGGCCCAATACACCTGCAACCTGAGCTTCCTCGTTAGCGGCCACCAATAGGCCTGTATGCACGCCGACCACCCCGCCCGGCATGGCAAAGGCATTAATCGTGTTATCACGTACCACAAAAAAATTGAATTTTTGCTGCGGGTCTGGGCTTGCCATGCCAAGTTTGTAACCTAGCTGGCTAACATAATCCTGAATCTCAGGATCCTGAACCACACTGCTATCGTCACTGGACATGACGTCCTTCATAATCTGTTCAGCAATCCGCTGCTCTTGCAGCGGAGATAGCACAGTCGCTGAGACGTCACCCAACTCAGGCAAATCATCAGCCAGCGCAAATGAGGCAAATAAGCTCAAGACTAAAACTAGATAAATCTTTTTCATCATTGGTATGATAGCAAGGCTGGCAGGCAAGTTCACTGCGAAAGACGGTAAAGTTCTGTGAATTAAGGCCTGAATATTTTTTTGCCGTCCCTTTCTATTTAAGATGAACGCTATGAGCACTCTCACCCACTTTGACAACGCAGGACAAGCCCACATGGTAGATGTCGGTGAAAAAACCGAAACCCGCCGCATTGCTATTGCGACAGGCATTATCAGCATGATGCCTGCAACATTGGCACTCATCATCAAAGGTGATGCAAAAAAAGGGGATGTGCTTGGAATCGCTAGAATCGCTGCGATACAAGGTTCAAAACGCACGTCTGACCTGATACCACTGTGCCACCCTATCAGTCTGACCAAAGTTGGCGTGGAATTCGAGATCGACGAGCCTACCTGCAAGATTCGTTGCACTGTGACTGCGGAAACAGTAGGCCGTACCGGTGTAGAGATGGAAGCGCTGACAGCGACCAGTGTAGCGTTACTGACGATTTATGATATGTGCAAAGCCGTAGACCGCGGTATGACTATCAGTGAGATCAAGTTACTGGAAAAACAAGGTGGAAAATCAGGACATTGGAAAGCTGGCTAAATCAGCCCTCCATTGCAAGAGACTTTTTATGCTTTCTTGAGGAAACAGGCCTTCAGCATGAAATTGCCAGCATCCATTTTGCAGTCCACCTCATGGTCGCCCCCAACCAATCGGATGCTTTTAACCTTTGAGCCCTGCTTAAGTGTGATGGATGATCCTTTTACTTTGAGATCCTTGATCAACACGACAGAATCGCCATCGCTCAGCACGTTTCCATTGGAATCCTTAACAACCGCATCATCAGCGTCATCCGCTTTTAGATTTTCGGACATTGGCCACTCATAACCACAATCAGCACAAACGTAATTTGCGCCATCAGGATAAGTGTTAGTTAAGGTACATTGTGGGCAGGCTACAGTAGTGTTCAAAATAATCTCAGGTAATCAAATTTGGAATGCTATATATGTGTTTGAGCACTACATAATTTTATGTGAAAAGTTATGTAGTGCATTCGGCTGGAATGCTATCACTGATTGAAATAGCCAGCTTGATAAAACGCTAATTACTCAAAAATTTCTTGCTGAATTTTTTGTAATGCAACTATTTGATTCAGGATTTGCTCTTTTCAGCAATAGCTTGCATTTTTTCACGCCATTCCTGCAGTTGCTCATCCTCAAGTTCAAGCTGGATTGCCAAGGCATCCAGTAAGCTTATTTTATCTTTCTGCAGCCTGCGCGGTAGCTTTCCGCTCATTCTGGACAATATGCGCTCAGACTCTTCTTCTGATAAAGCTTTGGCTTTTTCGAGGTACTCGTCATCCGGAGTTTTAATTTTCATCGACTTTGATCCTTGTGAGTTCTGCTGTTTGAAGGCAGTACTTTAAAACCTCACGAATATTTGATGTGTTACATCTTCGTGACAAACCAGAATCTTTAGACTGTTATGTTTCCAACAGAGCCAGAATTTTAAATCTATCCCTTAAGCCTGTGCTATCAAATCTGCAAGTATTTCAGCGCTCGCAGGCGCCATGGTTGCGCCATAACGAAAATGGCCAGTATTAAGAAACAAGTTAGGAATATTGTCGTGCTGCTTGATACTGGGGATGTTGTCCAGCGAGCCGGGACGTAAGCCACTCCAGTGTTTAATCACCGGGACATCTGCCAATGAAGGCATGACAGAGATTGCCTTGGCATGCAGCTCATCGCGCGCTGTTTGGGTAGTGCTTTTGTCATAGCCGACATCTTCCAGTGTGCTTCCTGCGAGCAAATGACCATCACGTCGGGGGATCAGGTAAAAACCATCCTGATAGATCATGTGTTTCAGTGTTAATTCGGTTTGCGCATAAAGCAGCATCTGGCCGCGAATAGGCTTGATTTCCAAACCATTGGCTTGCGTGCCCAAAAGCTTTGAACTCCAAGAGCCGGAGCAGACCACATAATAATCGGCAGCAAACTGGCTTCCATCAGTTGCCTGCCATGTCTTGATAACAGCACCAGACGACAAGGGCATAAGCTCCGTATTTTCTACAATATGAGCACCATGGTTCTGCAACCATGCACGTATGGCTTTGATCAGTCTTGGGGGCCTTATCTGCGCAACTTGCGGCAGCCAAAGGGCGAGTTTTTGTGAATTTGTGGGTTGTAGCTGCGCAGTCAGATTGTTGTCCTGACACCAACTCAAAGCGAGATCAAGATCGAAGTCTGGCAAAACCAGCATGCCATTCACTTCGTATTCTGGGTTAATCCCAGTCTCACTCAACAGCTTTGCACTAAGCTCTGGGTATAGCCGGGCACCTGCTAGCGCAAGTGTGTTGACCGCAGGTTTATATTTCCATGGCAACAGTGGGAACATGATGCCTCCACCTGCCCAAGTGGATTCCCCACCCAGTGTACCTTTATCTACGATAGTGACTTCATAGCCACGTTGTATCAAGGAAAAGGCGGTCATGCAGCCTACAACGCCGCCGCCTGCAATCAGAATTTTTTTACTCATTTTCCGGTCAGTAGAAGTTTCTCTGTGCTGGCAAGGTCTTGAGGTTTGCCGAGCAGCACCACCACGTCACCCTCGCAGAATGTATAGTAGGGTGTGACTTCGACAGGCTGTAAATCTAAGCGCCTGACGTGCTTGACCTCAACATTGTAGCCAGCGAATCCAATATCGATAATACGTTTACCCGTACAAAAAGCAGAAGAGGGTAAGACCACAGAATGCAGTCGCGACTGGCCGTTCTCATGTGCTTCCTGCTCGGTGTCCGTGACGCCATGAAAGAAGCCGCGGAACATCTGATAGCGCTCTTCACGAAAACGGCGTATGCGCTTGACCACACGATTGAGCGGCACACCTAGCAGCACCAGCGCATGTGAAGCCAGCATGAGGCTGCCTTCAAGCACTTCCGGCACGACCTCAGTAGCGCCTGCATTGCGGAATGCTTCCATATTGGAGTCATCCACTGTGCGCACGATCACTGGCAAACCGGGGTAATTATCTTCGACCACATGCAAAATCTTCATCGCCGATTGCACATCGTCATAACTGATGATGAGTGCTTTCGCTCGCTCGGCACCTGCCGCGGCCAGCACAATACGTCTGGAAGCATCACCGTACATCACACGCTCACCAGCTGATGCGGCTTCTTGCACACGAGATGGATCAATATCCAGCGCGATAAATGGGATTTTTTCTTCAGCCAGAAATCGACCCAGATATTGGCCGCTACGACCGAATCCGCAAATGATCACATGGTCAGCCAGTTCCTTGCCAATCAACTGAATACCAGCAATCTGACGACTACGATTACGGGTATAGCTGCGGGAGAAGAATTCAGCGATCTGCAGGTTGCGCTGAATGATAAAAGGCGCGACCACCATGGAAAGCAGGCAAGCCGCCAACACAATCTGCAATACATGCTCGCTGATAAGTTGGTGCTCCAAGCCCAAGGCTAGTAAGACAAAACTGAATTCACCTGCCTGAGCCAATGTGGCCCCAGCGCGCACAGCAACCCCTGGCTCATAGCCAAAAATACGCGCCAGTACGGCAACGACAAATCCCTTGAATAGAATCAGGCTGAGCAAAGTCAGCATGATAATGCCTATATTCGCTGATAGATCCTGAATATCCAGCAACATACCGATAGTGATAAAGAAGAGTCCCAGCAGAATATCGCGGAAGGATGCTATATCCGATTCCACCTGATAACGATAGCGGGTTTCTGAGATCAGCATGCCAGCAATGAACGCCCCAAGTGCGTAAGACAGGCCAGCGAGTCTGGTGGCATAGGCCAGCATCAAGGTCACCATGAGTACATTCATGACAAACAGCTCACGTGAGCGTTGCCGGGCAACCAGCCCAAACCAGCGGTTCATGAGGGTTTTGCCAAAGACGAAGAGCAGTATCAGCATGGCAGCTGCCTTAAGGCCGGCAACCGTCAGCGTGTGCGCCAGATCGCCGCCATGTTCGGCCAATGCAGGGATCAATACCAGCAAAGGAACGACGGCAATATCCTGAAATAACAATACACCAATGGATAAGCGGCCATGACGCGAGTTGATATCCAGCCGCTCTACCAGCATCTTGGAAACGATCGCCGTGGATGACATGGTGATGGCGCCGCCAATCACCAGCGCTGAAACCCAGTTCAAGCCAAAGCCCATGCTCACCATGACAACAGCAAACATGGTGATGATGACCTGTGCACCCCCAACACCAAGCACAGTCCGACGCATGGCGTAAAGTTGAGGCAAACTGAATTCCAGACCGATACTGAACATCAGGAAAACGATGCCGAACTCAGCTAGTTCGCGATTGGCATCTGAGTCGGGCAATATACCAAACGTCTTGGGACCCAAAGCAAGGCCCACCAGGAAATAAGCCAGCATCACAGGCAGACGAAGTACACGGAAAAGCGCCACAGCCAGCACAGAGCTGGTAAGAAGAATCAGGATGGCGGGTAAAGTATCATGCATAAAACAGGTATCTAGGCAAAATTTATGCCGACTTTAATAAAAGTGGGCTTTATTTGCTTATTCGTCCTTTATTCGCAGGACATTCCCTTTTATACTTGGCATGTATGGGAATATCCAAATTACAAAAAATTGGTGTCACCAAGACACCTTTGGAACTAGCCAGAGAAGTATTGCAAATCGAAGCTCGCGAGGTGGAGGCGCTTGCTAATCGCCTTGATCAAAGCTTCGTTCAGGCCGTAGACCTCATTTTACAATGCCAAGGGCGGGTTGTGGTGAGTGGTATGGGTAAATCTGGGCATATTGGTTCCAAAATTGCATCGACACTTGCCAGCACAGGCACACCTGCGTTCTTTATGCATCCGGGTGAGGCTAGCCATGGCGACCTCGGTATGATTACCAAAGATGATGTGGTGATTGCACTTTCCAATTCTGGCGAAAGCGACGAACTACTCACCATTCTTCCCATGATCAAGCGTTTGGGTGCCAAAGTAGTGAGTATTACAGGCAACCCTGCATCTTTGCTGGCTAGAGAATCTGATGTACATCTGGATGCCAGCGTCTCTGAAGAAGCCTGCCCACTAGGGCTCGCCCCAACAGCTAGCTCAACTGCAGCGCTGGCTCTGGGCGATGCGCTAGCAGTGACCGTGCTGGTATTGCGTGGTTTCTCCGAAGAAGACTTTGCTTTCTCACACCCTGGCGGCCGTCTAGGACGCAGGCTGCTCCTGCGCGTCAGTGACATTATGCGTAAAGGCACTGCAGTGCCTGCCATATCAGAATCAGCAAGCCTTTCAGATGGATTACTCGAAATGTCGCGCAAAGGTCTGGGCATGACAGCCGTGCTAGATAGCCAGCAAAAACCTGTAGGGGTATTTACTGATGGCGACCTCAGACGTGCATTTGAGCAAGGTGTCAGCGTCGCAGCTACGACGATGCAGCAGGTCATGCATCGCAACCCAGCCAGCATTCGTGAAGGGCAGCTCGCCGTGGATGCGGTAGAACTTATGGAACAAAAAAAGATTACCAGTTTGATCGTAGTCGACGAACTGGGCAATCTGACAGGTGCACTCAATATGCACGATTTATTATTAGCAAAGGTGGTTTGAATGGGTCCCGTTGAAGAACGCGCAAAACGCATCAAGGTAGTGATGTTTGATATTGATGGCGTCATGACCAATGGCGGCTTGGGACTGGGTGATGACGGTCAGGAATACAAGACTTTTCATTCTCATGATGGCCTGGGGCTAAAAATGTTGCGTGCAACTGGTATACAAATGGCAATCGTCACAGCACGCACATCGAATGTAGTGCTGAAGCGTGCCGAAAATATCAAGGTCACCAATATTTACCAAGGTGCAGAAAACAAGCTAGTCGCGTTCAATCAATTACTGAAAGACATGAATGTGACTGCCGAAGAATGTGCTTTTATGGGAGATGACGTAGTCGATCTCCCACCGATGCGCCGCTGTGGTCTGGCAGTGACCGTGCCCCATGCTACAGCTCTGGTAAAAGAGTACGCGCATTACACGACAGATCGTCAGGCAGGCTTTGGTGCAGTGAGAGAGTTGTGTGAACTGATTATGAAGGCGCAAGGTACATTTGATGGACAAATGGCCAGGTTCCTTGAATAAGCAAAGTATTCAATGCCAAACCGTTCGACCATACTATTTCCGCTTTTACTGCTTTCAGTATTAGCTTTACTAACCTTGTGGATAGACCATACAGTGAAGGCGCCAGAGAAAAAGCCAGATGGCAGTGACCGACACGACCCGGATTATATTTTGCGTAACTTTACGACAACCAGAACTGACAACTTGGGCAACCTGCGCTACATCCTGAAGGCAGCCCAGATGAAGCACTATCCGGATGATGACTCAACAGACTTGTTAAAACCGCATTTTGGCCAATATGCTATCGGCAAGCCCTATACACAGATCGCAGGCGATCGTGGCTTCGTTTCCAGCGATGGTGAAGTCGTCGAATTTATGAATAATGTAAAAGTAACGCGTGATGCATTTGGTGACAGAGGCGAGATGAACGTCTACACCGAGTATTTGAAAGTGATGCCAGATCTTGAAAAATCCACTACAGATCAACCGGTGATGATCACTCAGGCGCCTAAGACCGTGATTTACGCAACAGGCATGATTTACGATAAGAAGCAGCAAACAATGGAGCTATTAAGCAAGGTGAAAATACATTATGAGCATCCTGATGACACCCCGCCAGTAGCAAGTCCAGTAACGAAAAAAAGCAAACCCAAGGTCATTTCCAACCAGAAACGTGCTGCCCATTAGTCATGCATCCGGAGATATTATGAATAAATTGCATTCTTCCATTTTCGCTATTTTTTCGCTGATGCTATTCAGCCTTAATTTACATGCGGAAAAAGCCGATAAAGATAAACCCATCGAGATCGAAGCTGACACAGTGACAGTCAACGATGCCAAGAAAATCAGTACCTATACTGGCAACGTGATCCTGACACAGGGAACGCTGCTGATTAAAGGCGATAAAATGATTGTGCGTGAAGACAAGGATGGCTTCCAGCATGGCACATCCCTTGGCAACCCTGCCAGCTTCAAGCAAAAGCGCGAAGGCAAGAATGAGTACATTGAAGGTAACGGACAACGTATTGAATACGATGGCCATATGGATAAAGTGCAGTTATACACCAAGGCATGGGTGAAACGTGGTGATGACATCGTACATGGTGACTACATCATGTATGACGCAAACTCGGAGTATTCTGAAGTCATAGGCGGTGGCGAAGCCACACCAAATACTGCCAAGGGCCGAGTAAAAGCCGTGATACAGCCCAAGAAAAAACCCTTGGATCAGCCTGCTGATACAACACCCGCCGCACAATAAAACGCCGGATAATAAAACGATAGAACGGCAGCTAAATGAGTGAATTAATTGTAGAAGGCTTGCGCAAGAAATATAAAGCGCGCACTGTGGTACAGAACATGACCTTGCGACTAAGCAGTGGTGAAGTCGTGGGCTTGCTAGGCCCAAACGGTGCAGGTAAAACAACCAGTTTTTACATGATTGTAGGATTGGTCAAACTGGATGACGGGCATATCAGCCTGAATGGCAAAGATATTACGCACATGCCGATTCATCAACGTGCACGCATGGGCTTGGCTTATTTGCCACAAGAGCCTTCCATATTCAGAAAAATGACAGTCTCTGAAAACATTATGGCGATACTTGAACTACAAAAGTTGACCGCCACACAAATGAAGAAACAGCTGGATTCGCTGTTGCAGGAGTTACATATCACGCATATACGCAATAACCCGGCGGTCAGCCTTTCAGGCGGCGAACGCCGTAGAGTGGAGATTGCACGATGCCTTGCCAGCAATCCGAGTTTCATATTGCTGGATGAACCATTCGCCGGGATCGATCCCATTGCAGTGTTGGATATTCAAAAGATCATCAGGTTACTGACTCAAAAAAATATAGGTGTACTGATTACCGACCACAATGTCAGAGAGACCTTGGGTATCTGTGATCGCGCCTATATCGTCAACGAAGGTACTGTATTCGCAGCAGGTACGCCTGACGAAATTATTGGCAATGACAGCGTAAGAGAAGTCTATTTAGGTAAGGATTTCCGTCTGTAGACGGGTCTGTCAAACAACGAACATGAAACAAAGCTTACAACTCCGATTTTCGCAGCATCTGGCGCTAACCCCGCAGCTGCAGCAGTCTATCCGCCTATTGCAGCTTTCCTCACAGGAACTCAATCAGGAACTGGAAACCATTTTGCAGGCCAATCCCTTGCTGGAGCGGATAGAAAAAAATGATGACGGCAGCGAAAACAATCCTGAAGCCTTTGTTCCTGGCAATACAATTCAGGAAACCTCAGTAGCAGCGCCTGCCGAGTCGGCAGAAAGCGAAGTACCCAAACAGCAGGAGCTTGGTGAAGACTATTTTGAATTTTCATCAGGCAACACGCGTTGGGATGATGCCAATGGTGGCACTGATGATGACAATGATTTCAGTTATCAGGAGGCTTCCACTCCCACACTGAGAGAGCACCTGCTTGACCAGCTCACATTAATGCCACTTTCTGACCGTGATCAGTCCCTGTCACTATTACTGGTAGATGCGATCAACGATGATGGCTATCTGGAGATACCTCTCGAAGAATTTGCTGACTTGATTCCAGATGAACTTGAAGTTGACTTGATGGAGCTGGAAACAGCCCTCAAGCACATTCAGCATCTTGACCCACCCGGCATAGGTGCACGCAACCTTGCAGAGTGCTTGTTATTACAACTACAAGCCTTGCCGGAAAATACACCACATCTGGATATTGCCTGCCAGTTGGCTAAAGATCACCTGCAGCTGCTCGCTTCTCGCGATTACGCCAAACTGAAAAAAATATTGCAATGTGACGACGAAGCTCTACGTACGGCACAAATGCTGGTGACACAGTTAAACCCACGGCCAGGTAGTAATTTTACCAAGATAGGTAACGAGCACTATATCCAGCATGAGATTCTGGTACGCAAGGTCAAGGGTGTATGGATTGCCAGTCTCAATGATGAAGTCGTACCCAAGCTACGCATCAACCAGCTTTATGCCGGGATTTTGAAGCGTAACCGCGAAAGCTCCAGCCAGTACCTGATGAGCCAGATGCAGGAAGCGAAATGGATGATCAAGAACATCCAGCAGCGATTCTCAACAATTCTGAGGGTGTCACAAGCCATTGTCGACAGACAGCGTAATTTCTTTGAGCACGGTGAAGTAGCAATGCGGCCCTTGGTGCTGCGCGAGATTGCCGATGAACTGGGCTTGCATGAATCCACAGTGTCACGCGTCACCACCCGCAAATACATGCTGACACCACGAGGTGTTTATGAGCTTAAATATTTCTTTGGCAGCCATGTCGCCACCGAATCCGGCGGCGCCTGCTCGGCTACAGCTATCCGCGCACTCATTAAGCAAATGGTGGGCGAGGAGAACCCGAAAAAGCCGCTGTCAGACAACCAGATTACTGATATCTTGAGCAAGCAGGGTATCGTAGTAGCACGTCGTACCATAGCAAAATACCGCGAGTCCTTGCAGATACCCGCGGCTAACCAGCGCAAATCCCTATAGATTTACGCAATATCACGAAGGAGAAGCAGCATGAACTTGAACTTGACCGGCCACCATTTAGAAGTCACCCCAGCTTTGCGTGAGTATGTGCAATCCAAGCTAACCCGGGTAAGCAATCATTTCGATCACGTCATCGACGTAAAAGTCACGTTGAGCGTTGAAAAGCTGGTGCAAAAAGTAGAGGCGACGCTGCACGTACCAGGCAACGATCTGCATGCTGAATGCTCAGATGCTGACATGTATAGCGCTATCGATATTCTGGCGGATAAGCTGGACAGACAAGTGCTCAAACACAAAGAAAAACTGAGCGATCATCACAAAGCCAACGGCGCAGTAAAACATCAACCCGAGTAAGAACCAACCCCGTGGCTAAGATTAGCGTATCGCAGCTGTATAACGAAATCCGCCGCTCACTCAAACTGACTTGGGTGGCTGGTTTCGAAGGTGGTAACAATCTGCTCTCTAGCGAGACTGTGACCAAACCTTCGCTGGCGCTAATCGGCCATCTCAATTTTGTGCATCCCAACCGTGTCCAGGTACTGGGATGTGCTGAAATGGATTACCTGCGTAGCCTTAAAGCCAAAGAGCTGCTGCAAGCAATCCATAACCTGTTCTCCACAGATCTCGCAGCTGTCATTATCGCCAATGGTGAAAAAGCGCCTGATGAACTCATTAGCGCCGCCGACAACTCCACCACCCCTCTCTT